>Ga0256406_1000575_pt1 | contig 66360 bp, 53 predicted proteins | sample RumenRJG_03DNA_FD_185986 | JGI IMG/M metagenome (GOLD analysis project Ga0256406, IMG submission 185986) | Bovine rumen microbial communities from Lethbridge, Alberta, Canada - RJG_03 | ecosystem: Host-associated > Mammals > Digestive system > Stomach > Rumen | place: Canada: Alberta | collected... | reverse complement strand
TACTCTTCGGAACGGCCGAGCATTCTTTTACCTTCACCGCCCGGAAATCGGACTTGCTGAAGGTGTCGAAATCGACCTGATCCGCAAACAGCGGCTCGATCTTTACACCGGTAAAATCGATCTTTTCGTTCGGGGTAAAGAACCCGGACTGATCAGAAACGGCCTCGGAGCTCTTCTCTTCGCCGGCCTTTTCGCCCTCATGTGCTTCATTGTTTTCAGACTTGAGGGTCTTCATTGTCGGGAACAGCAGTACATCTCGAATCGCTGCGCTGTCGGTCAGCAGCATGACCAGGCGGTCGATCCCGTAGCCGATGCCTCCTGTCGGCGGCATACCGATATCAAGCGCATTCAGGAAGTCTTCATCCGTATGATTCGCCTCCTCATCACCGGAGGCAAAACGTTCCTCCTCTGCGGCGAAACGCTCGCGCTGATCAATCGGATCATTCAGCTCGGAGTAAGCATTACACATCTCCCACCCGTTGATGTAAAGCTCAAAACGCTCGACAAGCGACGGATCGTCCGGTTTCTTCTTCGTCAGCGGGGAGATTTCGATCGGATGATCCATGACAAATGTCGGCTGGATCATCTTCTCCTCGCAGAATTCATCGAAGAACAGGTTGATAATATCGCCGCGTTTGTGGCGCTCTTCATACTCAACATGATGCTTTTTCGCGGCTGCCTTCGCCTCTTCATCCGTGTGAATCTCGTTGAAATCCACCCCGGAGTACTCCCGGACCGCATCGATCATCGTGATTCTCCGGAACGGCTTTGAAAGATCAATCTGCGTTCCATTATAGCTGAGCACCGCGGAACCGCAGACCTTCGCCGCGACATAGCGGAACATACTCTCCGTCAGCTCCATCATCCCGTAATAATCCGTATACGCCTGATAGAGCTCCATCAGCGTGAATTCCGGATTGTGCCGGGTGTCAAGACCCTCGTTCCGGAATACGCGGCCGATTTCGTAAACGCGCTCCAGTCCTCCGACGATCAGCCGCTTCAGGTAAAGTTCGAGCGAGATTCGGAGCTTTTTATCCTCATTCAGCGCATTGTAGTGCGTCACAAACGGGCGCGCAGCAGCGCCGCCCGCGTTGTCAACGAGGATCGGCGTCTCGACTTCCATGAATCCGCGTCCGTCGAGGAACGTGCGGATCTCCTTGATGATCTGAGAACGTTTGATGAAGGTTTCCCTGACCTCCGGGTTCATGATCAGATCCGTATACCGCTGTCTGTAACGGATATCCGTATCCTGAAGGCCGTGAAACTTCTCCGGAAGCGGCTTGAGCGACTTGGAAAGCAGAGTAAGCTCCGTCGCATGAACGCTGATCTCGCCGGTTTTCGTCCGGAAAACATAACCCTTTACACCGACGATGTCGCCGATGTCCATTTTCTTGAATTCTCTGTACGGTTCCTCGCCGAGTGCGTCTCTTGATACGTAGCACTGGATGCCGCCGAATTTATCCTGTACATTGCAGAAAGACGCCTTGCCCATCACGCGCTTGCTCATCATTCGTCCAGCGATGGAAACCGTCTGGTTTTCGAGTGCATCGTAGTTTTCCCTGATCTCCCTGCTGTGATGTGTCACATCATATTTTGTGATCTGAAACGGATCCTTCCCCGCCTCCTGAAGCTCCCTGAGCTTGTCGCGTCTGATCTGAATCAGATGATTCGTATCCGTATTCTGTGCGTTATTCTGCTTTGCCGGCATTTCTTCCTCCTGTCGCTCTTCTGAATCTCCTGCTGCTTCCCCGGATCACCCGTGTTCTCTGCCCTACCCTTCCATCATGCCGGAGGCCGTGCCAGATGATCTTCTGCCCGCACCATGAAGCCGCAAACTGCTCCGTTTCTTCGAAACTCCCGCAATTATGCGACATCGCGCGCGATGGAAAGCACCTTATACTGTACCTCTCCGACCATCGTCTCTACTGTGACGACGTCGCCGACCTTCGCGCCGATCAGCGCTCTTCCGACCGGAGCTTCGTTCGAAATCTTGTTCTCGCGACTGTTTGCCTCAGTCGATCCGACGATGGAAAACTCCATCTCTTTATCTCTCTTCATATTGAAGACCCGTACACGGCAGCCGATATTGATGTGATCCGCAGTGACCTCGTCCTCATCGATCACCTGATCAATTCCCTTCAGGATCTGCTCGAGTTCTTCGATCCGCGCCTCGATATCACGCTGCTCGTCTTTTGCTGCGTCGTACTCCGCATTCTCGGACAGATCACCCTGCTCACGCGCCTCTTTGATCTTCGCAGCGACCTCTCTGCGCTTGTTTACCTTCAGATCAGAAAGCTCATCCTCAAGTTTCTTAAGACCCGCACGGGTGACAATACTCTTTCCCGCCATGTTATACCCCTTTCCTTCATACAGGGCGCTTTTCCAAAAAGCCGCCCGGAAAATCGTGATATCACAAGAAGCAAGCACAAAATGCCTGCAATTTTGTTATTATAGCAACTGCGTTTTTTCTTGTCAATAAAGCGCAAAGCCGGTCTTTTCAGCGGAAAAGCAGTATTTTCCGGCCGCTGTGCATAAAATGCGGCGGAGACTGCCGTTCCGGTTCTCTCCGCCGCACTGCGTTCTGACCTATTTTCTTATCCCTGCGCTTCATCCGGATGTTTGAGCTCGTCGTTCAGAACCTCGAGGATGTCATACGGATCCAGTCCGTGCACCTCGCAGGCCTCTTTGAGCGTCTCCATCTGCGAAACCCCGCAGCCGAGGCAGTGAAGACCCGCATCCATCATCACCGGAATCAGTTCCGGGAATTTTGCGACGATGTCGCCGACGATCATGTCGGCTGTGACCGCATCCCCGCGCTCTCCGAACGATCCCCGGATCTCCTCGTCCACATCTCCGATCTCCTTCAGGCCGAAGTAATTGACGAAAACATCGCGGATGCCCCGGGAGAGGAAGGTGAGCGAAGTCGGTCCGAGATGAAGATTCTTCATGCCGATGAAAAGCAGCTCAAGAATCGTGATCACCGATTTCGGATCATACCATGCGATGTTGACATACAGCGGAAGCAGGCCGACGTCGTTGTAGCTCATATCATCGAGCAGTGTCAGCATCAGTTCGGCGACGGAGTAGCTGTCTGCGCAGTCGCCCGCGTCAAGCAGTCTCGGAATACCGCTGATCTCGCCCAGATTCTGGTCGTTAAAACGGTATTTGACGGATCCTGCCGTGAGAACGACCGTATCATCCGGCAGCGCCTTCACAAAATCCGTGTAATAGCTGCGGCTCTTCGCACGGCCGTCGCTTCCGAGCATCAGGACGACTTTCCGGATGTCATGGCTCTTCAGCGCCGCCGCCATCTGCCTGCTGTAGCCGATCAGCTGTTCTTTGCCATATCCGGTCACAACCGTACCGCGCCGGATTTCCTTCGGCGGCTCGCTGCTCTTCGCCATCGCGATGAGTGCGCTGAAATCCTTTTCTTCCCCTTCCGGCGCATCTTCGATGTGCGGACAGCCGGGGCATCCTGCCATTCCGGTTGTAAATACCCGGTTCTTATAGGAATTTCTCGGGACGGTAAACTCATCCGAAGTGATAAGAACCGGTCCGTTGAAGGACTCGAACTCCTCTTTCTGTCTCCACCACGCACCGCCGTAGTTCCCGGCAAAATGCGGATATTTCGCAAGCTCCGGAAATGCGTGTGCGGAGATCATATCGGAATAGGTATAAACATCGACTCCGGTTCCCTCGGTCTGACGAAGCAGCTGTTCCAGATCAAGGTAAGAATCGCCCGCCACAAGAATGCCCGGATTGCTTCTGACGCCGAGATCAACCTCGATCGCTTCCTGACGGCCGAATCGGTCATTCCGGGCGCCGCGCAGAAGCGTCATCGCCTTGATTCCGTACCGTCCGCTCTCGAGAACATTTGCGATCAGCGCGCCTCCGCGGACTTCATCATCAATGGTTTTTGCAAGCGTCGACGCGAGAAACATATCGATCTCGCCGTCCTGCGCTCCGAGTTTATCCGCTTCAAGCATATAAGCGGCGATACCGCGCAGTGCGATCAGAAGCATCGAACGCAGGCCGCGGATATCCGCATCCTCTGTCGCCATGACCCCCGCGCTCTTCGCCCTTGCATCATATTCCGCATCGGTTCCGCTCCAGAGTGCGGCCTCCGGAAGCGCTCCGGTATCAACCTGACCCGCCGCAATCAGCTCATCTTTTCTCGCGATCGTTTTCGCGATCTGTGCGCGCACCGCTGCCGGGTCAAAGTTGACGTTGACCGTCGTCATGACGAGATTCTCGTCGATCAGCCGGTTCACGTCGTGCGGCACCGCCGTGCTCTTCGCGCGCTGCTCGTCCGTTCCCTTGCCGCGCATCGTATCCGCGACGGCGCCGAGTCCCTGTGTAACATATGTCAGAAGATCGCGCATCGCCGCAAGTTCCGGATCTATCCCACACATACCGACTCTCGTGCAGGCGCTGCCTCCGGCAGCCTCCTGACACTGGTCGCAGTACATTAATGTATCTTCCATAAAATCATTCCCTCCAAGCATTGGAAAATTCCATACCGGCTATTATATAGTAGAACCCACGCCGGTTCAACTGCATTATTGCATATAATTGCGTGCAATTCAATGGGAAAATCCCTTTCTTCCGGAAAGTGCCTCCGGTCCGAAGCTGTCCGGAAGAAGATCGGCGAGCGTGCGCTCCGCAAAATCTCCTTCGCCGTCGCTGAACAGGATGATAAAATCCGGATCCGTGAATTCGCGCATCACCTGGCGGCACGCGCCGCAGGGCGGACAGCAGGAAAGCGCGCTCTGCCCCGCCGGCCCGCCCGCGACCGCGATCATGCGAAAGGATCGTTTTCCTTCGCACACCGCCTTGAAGATAGCGGTCCTTTCCGCACACATCCCCATCGGATAGGATGCGTTTTCGATGTTGCAGCCGGTGAAGACGGTTCCGTCCGTACAGAGGAGAGCCGCTCCGACTGTGAATTCAGAATAAGGCGCGTAGGATCTCCCACGCGCCCCGATGGCAAGTTCAAATAACTCCTGTTCCGTCATGATTTCCTCTTTTTCTGCCCGCCCGATTTTTTCTGCCCGCGCGATCGAATGCGCCTCAGCGTTCGTCGAGCATCAGCCTCCGGATCGCTTCAACCGCAGTGTTGATCGCGCGGTCCGGGTCGTGGTTCTGCGGGTTCGGGAGTCCCTCTTTCGCCCGCTCCTGATTCGCGAGTGCGAGCAGGATACTTCCCGCCCGTACATGGAGCGTGCTTGCCACGACAAAGAGCGCCGCCGACTCCATCTCGGAACCGAGGGTTCCGCAGGCGAGCCATGCTTCCCATTTATTCATCAGCTCGTAACTGACCGGCTTCTGTTCCGGCTCATGCTGACCGTAGAAGGAATCCTTGCTCTGCACCACTCCGACGTGATGGCGGTATCCGAGAGATTCCGCCGCGTTCACGAGCGCGGATGTGACTTCAAAATCAGGCACCGCCGGAAATTCGATCGGGGCGTACTCCCGGCTCGTCCCTTCCATGCGGATCGCGCCGTTTGCGATGATCAGATCCCCTCCGATCACATCCTCCTGCATACCGCCGCACGTCCCCACACGGATAAAGGTGTCCGCGCCGCATCGGACGAGTTCTTCGAGCGCGATCGCGGCGGAAGGCCCTCCGATTCCGGTGGAAGTCACGGTCACCTGCCCGCCCTCGAGGTAACCCGTGTACGTGTTGAACTCGCGGTTGCTCGCGACATGAACCGGGTTGTCCAGAAACGACGCGATCTTTCTGCACCGCCCCGGATCTCCCGGGAGAATCACGTACCGGCCGACATCCCCGCTTTTCAGCTGGATATGGTACTGGACCCCTTCTCCTTCCGTATAATCAATCATACCGGTTTCCTTTCCTTACACTTGCCGGGACACTTGCCGGGCGTCTGTCCGGCGGCCGGAGAGCGCCCGCTCCTTCCGATCATACATCCGTCATACATCGATTTCGATCTTCCGGTTCGTCGGCCGGTAATGAATCATCTCCACACCTGCCGCGTGAAACATCAGCTTTGAGGCGGTATTCGACGCAGTTCCGCTGTATTTGTCACTGTCGTAAATCACAGTCCGGATTCCTGCCTGAATGATCGCCTTCGCGCATTCATTGCACGGAAACAGTGAGACATAGATTTTTGTGCCCTCCAGACTTCCCCCGCGGTAGTTCAGGATCGCGTTGAGCTCGCTGTGTGTGACGTAAACGTACTTCGTTTTCAGGGGATCGTCGTCCTCCCGCTTCCACGGAAAATCATCATCCGAACAGCCGACCGGAAGGCCGTTGTATCCGATCGAAAGGATCTTATTGTCCTGGCTCACGATACAGGAACCGACCTGCGAATTCGGATCCTTCGAACGCATCCCCGCCAGCTTCGCGACCGCCATAAAATACTCATCCCAGGATATGTAATCCTGCCTTTTATCACTCACGCAAACACCTTCCGCCTTTATTTTGTTCCGAAGATACGATCGCCCGCATCACCAAGACCGGGTACGATATAACCGTGCTCATTGAGTCCCTCATCCAGAGCCCCGATATACATATCCACATCCGGATGGATTTCCTGCATCTTCTTCACGCCCTCCGGCGCGGCGATGATGCACATGAAATGAATCTTCTTCGCGCCGTGCGCCTTCAGCATCGTGATCGCCGCCGTGGCAGATCCGCCGGTAGCGAGCATCGGATCGGTCACAAAAACTTCTCTGTGCGCGATATCGGACGGGAGCTTGCAGTAGTATTCAACCGGCTCCAGCGTTTTCGGATCCCGGTACAGACCGATATGTCCGACCTTCGCCGCCGGGTTGATCGTCTTGAATCCTTCAACCATTCCCAGTCCTGCACGGAGGATCGGAACCACCGCCATCTTCAGTCCCGCAAGTCTCTTCACCGTCGTCTTCGTGATCGGCGTTTCGATCTCAACATCCTCCAGTGGAAGATCCCGTGCCGCCTCGTAACACATCAGCATCGCAACCTCGCCGATCATCTCGCGGAATTCTTTCGAACTCGTATTCTTGTCCCGGATAATACCGATCTTATGCTGAATCAGCGGATGATCCATAACCATTACCTTGCTCACTTTTCTTCCTCCTCATTGATGCGCACAGCAGCGATTTTTACCAGTTCATTCAGAAGTTCATAACATTTTCCGTATTCGGAAAGCTCCGCCCCGAACAGCGGCTCAATGTCGCCCGAAAATCCTGTAAATTCGCTGATTGTATACAGTTCTGCATCGCCGGAGATCAGCTCCGACACTTTATTTCTCTGGCTCTCTTCCATCACAAGGATCAGCGTCCGGGGTGTGATATCCGAAAAGGACAGCTGTGTCGCACGATGATCGCTCACATCCAGGTCGTGGCTTTTCATGATCGCCTCAACCTTCTGATTGACCGGTGCCGGGAACAGAGCGACGAGTCCTCTTGAAAATATCTGCGGTTCCGACAGAAGATCCTGTTTTTTCATAAGTGCGGCAGCCATGACGCTGCGCGCCGTATCATCGGAATCGACAAAAATAATCCGATCATAGTTTTTCAAATGAGTCACCTCATTGTTTTTATTGATTCTGTCCGGATAGAATGTCCTCCGCAGCCCGGACCTTATGTCCGGCCGCCTTCATCAGCCGGTTCATGATCGCCTGGCCGATCTTCGGCGTATAGAAGGATTCCGAGTAAATCACATCGACGTTTTCATCGTCGAAATCCCGCAGAATCTCGTACAGATGGCGCGCGATCGTTTCCTCCTCGGTCCGGTTGCCGATATCATGAATATCTCCGGTTTTATATGCCTCCGCGGATTCGTCGGTGCAGATAATTCCGACCTTTTTCCCCGCTTTCGTCTGTTCATCCGCGAGTTTCCGGATCGCAGCCTCAACCTGCTCCGGCTCTCCCTCGATGATCGTCAGGTCTGCCTTCGGCGCATAGTGCCGGTATTTCATGCCCGGCGCCTTCGGACGGATATTCGAATTTGCCGGGAGAATGCCCGGATCGACCGTCACCTCTCCGATCACTTCCTGCGCCATCTCCCTGTTGATGTAACCGGGACGAAGAATCGCCGGCGGATCGACCGTAAAATCGATGATCGTGGATTCCAGCCCGATATCGACCTGCCCTCCGTCGATGATCATGTCGATCACCCCGCCGAGATCTTCCTCCACATGCTCTGCAAGCGTCGGACTTGGTCTGCCGGATGTATTGGCACTCGGCGCGGCCACATACCCCCCGGCGTACCGGATCATGTGCATCGCGATCTTGTTGCTCGGAAAACGGACCGCAACGGTATCGAGACCGCCCGTCGTCTCAAGCGGAACTTCATCGGTCTTATCGAAAATCATCGTCAATGGTCCCGGCCACCAGGCATCCGCCAGCTTTTTCGCTTTCTCCGGCACGTTTTTTACGATCCGGTCCAGCGCGCCGATTTCCGCGATATGCACAATCAGAGGGTTATCCGACGGACGGCCCTTCGCCGCGTAGATTTTTTTCGAAGCCTCCGGATCCAGCGCGTTTCCGCCCAGCCCGTATACCGTTTCGGTCGGAAATGCAACAAGGCCGCCCCGCTTCAGGATTTCTCCCGCTTCGCGAAGCGCCTTATCATCAAGATGATCTTCCGTCATGCGGACGACTCTTGCCCTTGTCAATTTAATCGTCCTCCTCTTCAGAACTGCCCATTCCCGGAACATCCTGAACAATTCTGTGGATGGAACGATAGGAATCCATAAATTTGCGCTGTACCTTATTGACCGTATCGACGATGCTTTCCAGCTCTTCCTCGACCGCCTTATACCGCTGCTCGCCGTCATCAATCCGGCGGTCGATCTCGTTCTGAACCGCATCGATTTTCCGCTTTGCCTCCGCATCCGCGTCCGCAATAATCTTGTCGCGTTTTACCTCCGCATCGCGGATCATCTGGTCGGAACGGACCTTGGAATCATATACGAGGCTTCCGATGCTCTCGTAGTTATCGATATAGGACTGGTACTTGTCGCGGATGTCGCGGCGCAGTTCTTCGATAATATTGTCCTTCTCGTCCAGTTTTTCCCGGAGACGCCCGATCTCCGCATCTTTCTCTTTAATCTGCTCTCTTAATTCATCCATCGCTCCGCTGTCCTCATTTTCCTGTCGGATCGCCTTTTTGACCGACTGTTCTACCGAATCCACCATTTTCCCGTCATTTCCTGCAATCTGCGTCTTGAACATCTCTTCATCAGCCATATTTTCTGCTCCCCTTCATTAATTTAAATAAGACTTTATGATGCTCCATACGGAGGAACGCTCATACCCGAGTCTCCAGGCCGCACATCCGGCAAGATCGTACTCTTTGATCAGCTTCATCTTTTCCTCCAGCGCCTTCTCATCCTCCATCCAGATCGAATAACGTGCGTCATCCGTCTCAGCTGTACCATAGTTCTCCCCGACATCAGAATCGAACGACAGCTCGATCCCGTGCTCCTGTACGAACCGGTCCGCGCCATCCATGCCAAGTGCCTCAGACTGCGGTACGCTGCTTCCGAACGACTCGGTCCATCCCCTCGTATAGAACGGAACCGCATTAATAACCTGATCCTTCGAAACCTCAGAAAGGGTATCCTCGATTCCCTGTTTCACATAAGAAATCGATGCGACCGGACCGGCTTCTTCGGATGAGGAGGTATGCTCATCATAACCCATGATCACAATATAATCCGCGGCTTTCGCCTGTTCCTGACGCTTATAATATTTCGTATAAGCCGGGACATAGTTGTCTACGGATACGACCAGATTTTTTTCATGTGCCGCTATGGAAAGCTCACGGATAAACTGAAGGTACTGCGGGAGCATCTTCTCACTGAGCGACTCGAAATCAAGATTGATCCCGTCGAATCCGGTGTCATCCGCAGCCTTCATCAGCTGGCTGATGATATTCGCCCGCACACCGCTGTCGGAAAAATACGCCGCAGTATCCGCATCGGCTCCCTGTACATCGACGTTGCCGAAATGCGCCCATACTTTCAGACCCGCCGCGTGCGCCGCGTCCACATACGATTTATCCGCATAGGAGCGGAGTGTTCCGCTGTTGTCCGTCACCGCAAACCAGGTCGGACTGATCGTGTTGAGGCCGTCCGCTCCCGCGATCAGCTGCTGCATCTGACTGTTTGCGTCGGATGAACCGACGTACTGCCAGGCCAGACAGATCTTTCCGTCCGGTTTGTCCGCCTTCGGGAATACGAACCTTGCGTCCTCTGTGTGCGCGATCCCCTCGGAACCGGAAACCGTCACGGCATTTGCACGCACATAACCGGTAAAGCCGTCATCCGTCGTGACGCCGATCCAGTTGTCGAACGCTTCGGTCACGGCTACGGTCGTTCCCGCCTTCAGCTCTGTGAGCACTGCGCTCTTCGGGCCGCCCCGGTAACGGACAGGCGTATCACTGTCGACCCGGGCAGTCTTCACGCCGCTCCACTGATTCCGCGCAATCACACGGTGTGGATTCTCCGCCGTCGTAAGATCGATGTCGGAATTGTCCTTCAGCCAGTCGCTGGCGACATAAACGGTTCCGTTCTGCTCGAGCAGCGTGCCGGACCCGTCATCCGCCGTCCAGGTACTCGTCCCCTCCGGGAGGGTCAGCGTCAGCGTTCCGCTGCTGCTGTCATAGTAGAACCCGCTGGAAAAATAGTTCCAGGCCGTCGAAACGTCGATGTAAATTCTGCCGTCCGATACGATCCCCTTCTGCTCGAGCTTCTCGCCGTTCACGATCAGCGCAGCCTCGTCATCTGAACGGACCCCGAAATATTCGTCTGCGGACATCTGCCTGTCCGTCCCGGAATATTTATTGAAAAAAAGTGCGATCACCATTACGATCAGCACGATTACGATCAGCGAGACCAGCACCGGTACCGGTGACTTCCGTCTTCCCCTTTTTTTCTTTTTTGTCATTATTGTATATACTTCCCCTACTATATTTAAATCGACCTAATTGTAGCATGACAGGCCGCGGATAGCAATTGAATGCCATTGAATTCGCAAAAAAAACACGGCTGTCACCATCCGAACCGCGGGGGGATCATGCGTTCGTGAAAAGCCGGCAGCCGTGCACAAAGGGGCATCTGCATTTCCGATGTGAAATGCTCAGTGATTCTTCACAGAGCGAAAATCAACCGCTTCGATGCGGCCCTCGCGTGAAAACTCATACTCGCGCATATACCTGCCGTTTTCAGCGACGACATCCGCGATGGTTCTCGGCGCGGACTCCACCCCGTTCAGCGAGATTCTCGCCCCGCGTGTGGAGTATTCTTCCAGCTCCTTCAGAATCCTATCAAATTGCTTCTCTTCCCGTTCGGGATCTGTGAAAAAAATTTCCTGATCCTCCCTTCCGAAGTTGTCGTGATTACGGCGCCTCCCAGGAACCTTCTGATCATGTGATCATGCCGTTTTCCGCACGCAGGCGCAGACGAATGCGCTTCGTTTCCGCGGAAGCTGTGAAACGGCATAAATTACCTGTCACTTTTGTAAAATAAAAAAATGGAATAAATTCTGCGAACGCAGAAATGAGAATCGCCGGTTGCCCCGGCAGTCAGAATACTCGCCTCAACGGATCTTCAGCTGTCCAAAGGAATCACCCCTTTCAAACAGTCCCCGTCGGCACCGTTGCTTTAATTATATAAATTATTCGGGAAAATTCAACCCTTATATTACAATTTTTCCATTTACACCGGGAACGCTCTGTTATATAATGCCTGCAAAGAGAGGAAGTGATGAGATGAAGATCGAAAAGATCAATGACAATCAGATCCGATGCACACTGACAAGCGAGGACCTTGAAAGCCGAAGGATTCGTCTCAGTGAACTGGCTTACGGTTCAGAAAAGGCCAAGGCGCTCTTCCATGATATGATGAAGCAGGCACAGGCAAATTTCGGCTTTGATTCCGGCAGCTCGCCTCTGATGATCGAAGCGATTCCCGTATCGAAGGATTCCATCGTTCTCGTGATCACAAAGGTCGACGAACCGGAAGAACTGGATTACCGTTTCGCAAAATTTTCCCCATCCGGACAGGATAAAACGGAGGACGGGGGAAAGCGTTTCTCCGGGGCGGATGATGTGCTCGACCTCTTCCAGAAAATTCGTGATGCAAAGCAGGCGGCAGCCGACGGCAAGACCGAAAAAGAGCATTCCGAAAAGGAAGCGGATGCCTCCCGGAAGGAGAAGGAACCGGATGATGTCAATCTGCTGCGTGCCTTTTCTTTTACAGGTCTTGAGCCCGCGATCCGCGCGGCGAGAAGTCTGAACGGATTTTACAGCGGAAAGAACACACTGTTTCGCAGCGGGCACGGTTACAGTCTGATTCTCCATCAGTCCGATATGACTCCGGCGAATTTCAACAAGGTCTGCAACATTCTGACCGAATTCGGAACGGGGAGTCCGATCTCCGCGGCTTTGGAGGCACATATGCTGGAACACGGCGACGTTATGATCGCCGGGGATGCACTGCAGACACTCGCCGGGCTCTGACAGACCCGGGATGCCGCAGCCCGGCCGCACCATCCCTGATACAGAACAGACATCATACTCAAAAAACAGGCTGGTTCCCACCAGCCTGTTTTATATTGAAGGCTTCGTAGCACGAAACCGATCAGTCTATTTTTGAAATCTTCGCCGTAAGCACGCCGACAAGCCTGTCGATGGCGACCGCCTCGTCTGCTCCATCCGCCACGACCGTGACGTCGTCGCCGTCTGAAAGACCGAGTGCCATCATTCCCATAATACTTTTCGCGTTGACGCTTCTGTTCTCGCTTTCCAGATGGATCTGACTCTGAAACTGGCTCGCAAGCTGGACGAGCATTGCGATGGGTCTCGTCTCGAAATCCCCTGCCAATTTTACCGTCACATTTTGTCTGACCATTTTAATCTCCTTCCATACCACCGCGTAATCTGGCGGCAATATTGCCCAGTCTCCTGAGCCTGTGGTTTACCCCCGATTTTCCTACGGGCGGATCCAAAAGCTCTCCAAGTTCCTGAAGAGAAGCCTCAGGATATTGTAAACGAACTCGTGCCATCTCGTCAAGTCCATTTGGTAAAGTATCCAGACCGATACGCTCCTCGATCAGCCGGATATCCTCGATCTGACGGACAGCGGCACTGACCGTTTTATTGATATTCGCGGTTTCGCAGTTCACCTTCCGGTTCACATTTCCGCGCATTTCTTTCAGAATCCGGATATTTTCCAGATTCATCAGACCGACGCGGGAGCCCATCAGTCCGATCAGATCCGTGATCTCCGCGCTCTCTTTTAAGTATACGACAAAATCGTTTCTTCTCCGGATCATCTTCGGATGCGTCCCCGTCCCCGCAACTGCCTCAAGAAGACGGTCGGCAGCTTTTCTGTCTGCGCAGACAAATTCGAGATGATAGGATCGGTTCGGATCACTGACTGAGCCACAGACAAGAAAAGCGCCGCGGATGAAGGCTCTGCGGCAGCAGTCACGCCGGATCTGCGGCTTATTGGATGCCTCGATAACCTTCCGGATGGCTCCGGCGTCAGAAAGTGTGACAAGATACCGGTGCGCTCCTCTCCTGCTGCCCTGTTTCACCTCAATCTCCGGATCCGCACCGAAGAGTTTCTTGAGAAACCGGTAGTACTTTTCCGCGACAAGCGTGTACTCCGTCCGAAATACGAGCGTCTGCAGCGTCTCCCCCGGATCTGTCGTCACACCGGAATATTCCATCATCGCAAACAATTCCGAGAGCTGGCAGTGACGGGCGCCGCCGATCTGTCTGGCCAGTTCTGAACGAATGTCGCCGGAAAACGACATGCGATCACGTCCTTTCTTCGTTCTGTGCCATCACGCGTCATAGTGCTTCCTCGCGTTGTCATGTTCCATATCGCGGTGCTCGATCCGGACGCCGCAGTCCGGCAGCTCGAGTATGGCGTGGTAGAGTTCTTCCGCAAACACGACGGAACGATGTCTGCCTCCGGTGCAGCCGACCGCGATGATCAGCTGGTTCCGCCCTTCCCGGATATAATTCGGGATAAGAAAACGGATCAGGTCCACAAGGCGGCTGCGGAATTCCCGCGCCGTATCATTTTCCATCACGTAATCACGAACCGGCTCATCTCTTCCGGTCAGATTTCTCAGTGAATCGACGTAATACGGATTCGGCAGGAACCGGACATCAAAGACCAGATCCGCATCCTTCGGTATGCCGAACTTAAAACCGAAGGAGAGAACCGTCACCATCATATTCCGGAAGGAACGGCCCTCGACGAAGATTTTCCCCAGTTCGATCTTCAGTTCGCGCGTAAGAAGCTGACTTGTATCAATGATATAATCCGCACGGTTCTTCAAAAAACGCAGCTTTTCGCGCTCCGCCGCAACCGCCGTTCCGATCCTGCCGCCGCGTGTAAGCGGATGGGTTCTCCGGGTTTCTTTAAAACGCCGGACGATCGTGTCATCTGACGCTTCCAGAAAGAGGATTCTGAGCGACACCCGGGAGCAGCGAAGTCTGTCGAGTACGGGAAGCAGCAGCGGAAGATCCTCTCCGCTCCGGATATCGACGCCGATCGCGATCCGGTTCTGTTCTTCCTCCTTCCTATTCCCGGCAAGTTCGATAAATTTTTCAATCAGCTGGATCGGCAGATTGTCCACGCAAAAATAGCCGTCATCCTCAAGCACCTTCAGTGCGGTACTTTTTCCCGCACCGGACATTCCTGTCACGATCACGCATTGCATCGCTTTTCTCCTGAAATCACGCGTTCAGATCCGGAAAATTTCCGACAAATTTCACCTCGGGTTCAAGCATGACCCCGTATTTTTCATATACAACCCTGCGGACTTTCCGGATCAGCCGGTAAACATCGGACGCCGTGGCGCCCCCCTCGTTCACCACAAACCCACAGTGTTTTGCCGAGACCGCCGCGCCGCCGACCCTGCAGCCGGCGAGGCCGCTGTCCATGATCAGTTTGCCCGCAAAATATCCCTCCGGGCGCTTGAATGTGCTTCCTGCGCTCGGATAATTCAGCGGCTGCTTCGAGGTGCGCGCCTCCCTGAGCTCATTCATCCTCGCGTCGATGGCGGCCGGATCCCCCTCTTGAAGGAGCAGATCCGCCGCAAGAACGGTCCAGTGCTTTTTTTTGACGATGCTCGTCCGGTAACCGAAATCCATATCCGGTCTCCCGATCACGAGAACTTCGCCCTCCTCCGTCATCACCGTGACGCTCCGGACGATATCTTTCATCTCGCCCCCGTACGCGCCTGCATTCATGACGACCGCACCGCCGAGACTCCCCGGAATCCCGGAGGCGAATTCCATGCCGGTAAGCTCCGCGCCGCGCGCCGCCGCGGCGATCTGTGAGAGGAGAACCCCCGCGCCGGCACGGATCCCGGTCCCTTCCGCCGCAAGCTCATCGAAACCGTTTCCGATCCGGATCACAACCCCGCGGTATCCCTCATCGCTGACGAGAAGATTGCTCCCGTTTCCGAGGATAAAATGCGGGATTTCATGCCCGCGGACGAACTGCAGTACGCCGCGAAGTGAATCCACATCGCGCGGCGTCACGAAAAAATCCGCCGGCCCGCCGATACGGAACGTCGTATGACCGCTCATCATTTCGTCCGCAGTGACCCGTTCCGCCCCCGCGATTCTGATTAATTCCTGTTTTACTTCCTCTCTGTCAATCACCGTTGCCTCCCGCGGTATTTCCGTCCGTATCACCGTCTTCCGTCATTCCGGCCGCGGCTGTCCCGGTTGTACCGCTCCGCTTTGCCGTACCGTTTCCGGCCGTGTCCGTATCGGTATCTGTCGTACCGCTCCGCTTCGTCCCGGCTGTACCGTTTCCCGCCGTTCCGGCACCCGTCGTATCCGTTTCGTCGTCTCCGGTTCCGTTTGATTTGCTGCTGCCGGAGGACTTTCCGGTGAGCTGATCAATATAAGCCTGGGCAGAGGTCGCGCGCCGTGTATCCGGAAACAGTTCCACGATCTTCCGGAACGTTTCGACCGCCTTGTCTGTGTCTCCGTTCGCGCGATACGCCAGCGCGAGATAATCCAGCACCGTATAATCCTTGCTGTTGATCTCCAGCGCCTTCTCGAGATCTGTGATGGCCTCCTGCCAGTTCTTCTGGTCGAATGCCTCCTGCCCCTGACTTTTCAGCTGCTTAAACATGACATTCTGCACATCGCTGTAGATCTCGTCGTAAATGGACTTCGAGTCGGACGAGAGCAGATCCGCGTTGACACTCTGGAGCGTCGTGGCCGCCGCCGTATAGGATCCCTTCTGATAAGACATATACGCCTTCAGCAGATTTTCATAGCTTGACGACGCATTCTGCGCATCCTGGATCTGCTGCTGTGCGTTCTGCACCGTGCTGTTCGACTCCTCAACCTGCTGCTGCAGCGTATTGATCTGATCCTTCTGAGACGCCATCGTATTGCTGTACTCCACAACCTTCTGATTTGCCGTCGTATTCGTCGATTCCCGGACAGACGGCGCGATCAGAAACCAGGAAGCAAGCGCGCCGACTGCGATCCCGATCAGGATATTGACCAGACCGATCGCAGGAGAGGACTGACGGTATCTGAGCGGCTGAACGACCGTCTCATCGACCTCACGCTCATTTCCGGCAGATTCTCCCCCTCTTTCGCGGCGGTTCATCTTCTTTGCCGTGCCGGTCTGCTCGTCGATCTCCTTGAGGTAACGCAGAGTCGTCGAGTTTGTCTGATCGATCTTCAGCGCTTTCCTGAGAATCTTCCTCGCTCTCGTATACCGTCCGTTCCGGATATAGATCAGCGCCAGCAGGTGCTGTGCCTTGATGAACTTCGGATTCTGGGCGACAACCTTCCGCAGCGTGATCGCGGCGACGTCTTCATCTCCGTGACGGCACTGATGCAGTGCAAGATTATAGTTTTTGATCGACTGATTGATTGCGGAGAGCCTGCTCTGATTTGCCTTCAGCTTTCCGATAAATTCCTCCGCGATATTATCCTCACTCTGGATGTTCTTGCTGATCACCCATTCGCTCAGGGCCGCGACTGCTTCTCCCATCTCAAAATAGACGAGTCCCAGAAGGTTCCTCGCCTGAATATTTCTTTTGTTGAGCTGCAGACTCGTCCGAAGCATGTCTGCGGCGCCGGACAGATCCCGGATCTGGGCGCAGTCAAGGCCGCGATTGTAGTAGGCATCGGAAAAGCGCTCCAGCTTTTTTCGTATTCTTTCGTCCGCCATATCGCTCCCCTTACTCATCATCCTCATCGTAGCGGCTCAGACGCTGATTTTTCTCCATCTCCCTGATCAGATCAAAGACATCCGTCAGATCGCGGCTGTAGACCGCCTCCTCCACCTCATCGACATCGAGGCAGGGTTCAAATTTCTTTAACTCCTCTTCGTAATTCAGCATAACGCTCCCCTTTATTGACCTGCGCGGGTCATGAATCTGCGGACATCTCCCGCCAGATACAGGGACCCGACACAGAACAGTATTCCGTCTTCTTTCTTACTATATGCAATCCGAAAGGCTTTTTCAACACTCTCCGCAAAGGTCACATCCCTGCATCCTTCTTTTGCGAACAGCTCCGCGAGACGCTTCGCCGGCACCTTTCTCTTCCCTTCCACACACGTGGCTGTGACATGCTCCGGGTTCACCTCACGAACGATCCTTCGGATCATCGCCGGATAATCTTTGTCCGATACCGCGGCAAAAAGGATCGTGACCTTGTTATCCCTGTGGAAATGAACCGCCGTCCGTATGAAGGCTTCGATGCCGTCCTCATTGTGCGCACCGTCAAGAATCACGCCGTCCGGAAAAATCTCCATTCTGCAGGGCCATGATGCGCGCGCCAGTCCTTCCCGGACCGCCTGTACAAGTCCGCTTCCGGAAGCCCGGCCTGCGCATTCCGGACAGCCGCCCCGTCCGGCGCCTTCCGCGCAGGTAAGCGCCGTCTTTGCCGTCACAAGCGCGATCGCCGCATTCATCATCTGGTAACGTGCGGCCGTGCAGATCCGATACACTTCCCCGTCAAAACGAAACGAAATTCCGCTCCGGTCCTGAGCGATCCGTTCAACCTCGCCCGGAGTGACCGGGCGCGCCGGCGCATCCTGCTCCCGTGCGCGCTTTCGGATCACCTCCGCCGCCTCCGCGCGCCCCGCATCGTAAATAACAGGAACACCGCGCTTGATGATCCCGGCTTTCTCTGATGCGATTTTTTCGATCGTATCGCCGAGATATTCGGTATGATCCAGGCCGATGGACGTAATCGCCGTGACAGACGGATGGTCGATCACATTCGTCATATCAAGCCGTCCTCCCATCCCCGTCTCGAGGATGCACCAGTCCGGCTTCATTTCCCGGAAGAAGACCATTGCCATCAAAAAAAGGAGCTCAAAATACGTGGGATGCGGAATATTCTCTGCCTGCAGGCGCTTCACGGCCTCCATGACCGTCTGAAACGCGGCCAGAAACTGGTCATCGTCTGCAGGTACACGGTTGATCTGAATCCGTTCGTTGATCTTTATCAGGTGCGGTGAGGTGAACAATCCCACAGAAAAACCGGCTGCGCGGAGGATCGATTCCGTGTAGGCACAGACGCTGCCCTTCCCGTTCGTCCCCGCCACGTGAATCACCCGGAGCTCTTTCTCCGGATTTCCCAATTCATTCAGAAAAAGGCGCGTATGATCAAGCCCAGGCTTCGTCGTAAATTTCGGTATTTCTTCTATATAAGAAACCGCTTCCCGGTATGTCATAAAGACCCCACTTCCACTTACTGCAGCAGGGACGAAGATGCGGCCTGCCGCGCCGCCTCTTCGTCTTCCGCCGCGGTGCCGTTCCCGTTCTGTTCAAAATAATGCTGAGCGGTCTGTTCCTCCGTTTTTGTCAGTATCTTCTTCGAGGAAGACGCACTCTGCTGCGCGACGTCGACCGTATCGTCCGGACTGATCTCCACATCCGTCACGTAGAGTTTTTCGGGAGACAGGAATGTCGTATCCTGTACTTCCCCGTTGACCTCAACCACACTGTGATCCGTAAAATCCGATCCCGTGATAACGTACGCTCCGCCGCTGACCCGGCTCATCGACTTCACCGTGATCGGTACGACGCCCATCTGCATATCCTTTTTTTCATAGGGATTTTCACCGCCATAAACGTAGTGATTCCCGTAAAGCATATCGTACTGGAGAACCTCGAGATCCGACTGATATTTTTTCGTGTTTTTCCGCGTCTGATGGTAACGGACCAGTGTTCCGTCATGGATTCCGATCCGGTTCAGAACCTCCGATCCGATCTGATACGACGCGATGTTTTCATCCTTTTTTCCGAGTCCGAAATTGTCCCAGACCACGTACTGGGTCTGAAAGAGGTACCGCCCCTTCAGATCCCCGGCTTTAAGACCCATTGTCGGAAGATGATCCCCGTACATCACGAGAACCACAGGCTCGTCGTAATTCGAAAGCTCCGCCGTCAGTTCTTTGACGAACTGATCCATCTCGTTGATCTGCTCACAGTAATACTCCCAGGAGTTGTTATTCTGCTCACGTCCCTCCGCACCGGTCACTCGGATCTTCGGATCTTCCACCGTCGGTTCGGTCGGATACGAACCGTGGCCCTGTACCGAAATCGTGTAAATATAGTCCGGCTCCTCTGTGGACTTGAGCGTCTTCATGATCTCCTGTGTCAGAGCGGAATCCTTCATCCAGCCGGTCTCGGTCGTATCATCCGTCTTCGTCATATATTCCTCGGACGTAAAGGTATCGAACCCGAGCATCGGGAAGACCGTATCTCTTGAATAGAAACTGGCCTCATTGTCATGAATCGCATGGGTCTTGTATCCGAGGGCGGATAGATCGTACGGGATACTCTCGCACGTCTCTTTTTTCAATGTCGTCTTATAGGGATACTCACCGGCGCCGAAATAACGGAGACTCATACCCGATATACATTCAAATTCCGTATTCGCGGTTCCTGCCCCGACGACCGGGACACGGAAATATCCGGACGAGTATTCTTTCATGAGCTGTCTGAAATAGGGGATCGGATCCTCCGAGATGTTCAAAAATTCAACCTGTTCCGGATCCATGAACGATTCAAGCTGAAGGAAGATAACATTGGTCTTTCCGTCTGAGGTATCTTTCGCATCGCCTTCGCTCTTCACAATATCGCTGACCAGCTTCTTTGAGTAACCGTTCGGCTGACTGATGCCTGTGTCAAGCAGTGTGACCGAAAGACAGTAGGGAAATCCATAATCCTCGTACGCGAATGCGATATTTCCGAAATAATTGGATATAATGCGCGCCGAAAGAGCGGCTTTTGTACACCCGAAAAGCGCCGCGGCGGATGCCCCGACGATCACGAAGTCAAGCAGGAGATTCCGCTTTCCGGTGTACTTCGGCGCACGGATAAAAAGCCGGACCAGCATAAATAATCCGAACAGAATGAGCGCCGCGATAAGAATCAGCACAGGAAGGGACATATATTTTCCGACGACTTTCGCGCCGTCTTTCAGAAGACGGAGATCCGGACCGGTAAACGGGGTCACACGATTCAGAAGAATGATGCCGTTCACAAGGCCGAACACGAGCCAGACGGCATAAACCATGATCCGGACCGCAAAACGCCTGCGGAATAAAAACGCAATCGTCGAGCAGGCGAAAATGATCAGGGCGTTATACAAAAAGACCAGCGGCTTTGCCGTCAGAAAACTCCAGGCCTTTGTGAAGGAGTGGCGTGACATCCACTCGATCACAAAATACACGCCGCAGGCCGCAAGAAACTGCAGCGGAACCGCAAGCCGGTTCATCCAGAGAACCAGCCTGCTTTTGTCCATCTGTTTCAGAGTTTTAATGAATTGTTTCATGAACTCCCGCCCTCTTCCGCGAACGCGATGCCCGCATCCTTATTTCTGCATCTGCGCGAGTCTGGTCCCGACCTGATCCAGCATCTGGCGATATTTTTCAAGCTTATCCTTCTCCTGCTGCACCTTGTCGGCCGGAGCCTTCGTGAGGAATCGCTCATTTCCGAGCATTCCCTCACATCGCTTCACCTCTTTTTTCAGACGTTCGCTCTCTTTCGTCAGACGCGCGATCTCCTTGTCGCGGTCTACAAGATCGCCGAAAGGAATGTAAAGCGTTGCGCCCGGAAGGACCGCGGAGAGCGCATCGTCGCCGATACCGTCCCGCGTTTCCTGAATGATCGCTTTTTCCGCGTGAGCCAGCCCCACGAGCACCGTCATCCCGCGCTCAAACATCGAGCGGATTCTCTCATCCTCCGATACGATGTAGAGATGGGTCAGATGCCTGCCCGGAGAAACATTCAGTTCCGTCCGGATGTTCCGGACTCCGCGGATCGCATCCTTGATCAGTTCGACGCCCTCGGCTTCTTCCGGAAATTCATACTCATTCGTATATTCCGGCCACGGAGCGATCATGATCGTCTCCTCGTCCGGATTCAGCGTGCAGTAGATCTCCTCCGTGATAAACGGCATAAACGGATGAAGCAGGCGCAGCGCTTCAGAAAGAACCGTACGGAGCGTCCAGAGCACCGGCAGCTTTTCATCCGTGTCGTCTTTGTACAGACGCGGTTTCGCCATCTCAATATACCAGTCGCAGAACTCTTCCCAGATGAAATCATAGATTTTCTGAACTGCGATGCCGAGTTCATACTTATCCATATTCTCGGTGACCTCCCGGGCGAGATTGTTGACCGTGTGGAGGATCCAGCGATCCGGCGCGGCGAGCGCGGATGCCTCCATCGTTTCCGGAAGGACCGCGTCTCCGAGATTCATCATGATAAATCTGGAAGCGTTCCAGATCTTGTTCGCAAAATTGCGGCTTGCCTCGACCTTCTCCCAGTAAAAGCGCATATCATTGCCCGGAGCGTTCCCTGTCATCAGCGTCAGGCGCAGCGCATCGGCTCCGTACTGGTCGATGACCTCGAGCGGATCGATGCCGTTTCCGAGGGATTTGCTCATCTTCCGGCCCTGTGAATCGCGCACCAGTCCGTGTATCAGCACGTGATGGAACGGGGTCTTCCCTGTCTGCTCGATTCCGGAGAAAACCATGCGGATCACCCAGAAGAAGATGATATCATATCCTGTTACCAGAACGTCCGTCGGATAAAAATAATCCATCTCCGGTGTTTTATCCGGCCAGCCCAGCGTGGAGAACGGCCAGAGTGCGGAAGAAAACCAGGTATCGAGCGTATCCGGATCCTGCGTGAAATGCGTCCCGCCGCACTTCGGACACTTCGACGGCGCGCCGCCCCGCTGCACAACGAGTTCTCCGCAGTCATCGCAGTAATAAGCCGGAATCCGATGTCCCCACCACAGCTGTCTGGAGATGCACCAGTCGCGGATGTTGTCGAGCCAGTGTGTATAAGTCTTGCCGTAACTCTCCGGCACAAACTTCAGATCCCCGGTATCGAGAGCCTTCTGCGCCGCCTCGCCCATCTCTTTCATGCGGACGAACCACTGCGGCTTGATCATCGGCTCAACCGTCGTGTGGCAGCGATCATGCGTTCCTACCGCATGGGTGTGCGGAACAACCTTCACAAGAAGCCCCTGTTTCTCCAGATCGCTGACCATCAATTTTCTGGCCTCGTAGCGGTCCATCCCCGCATATTTTCCGCAGCGGTCATTCATCGTCGCGTCATCATTCAGGATATTGATCTCCTCGAGATTGTGACGCTTTCCGACCTCAAAATCGTTCGGATCATGCGCCGGCGTGATCTTCACGCAGCCCGTTCCGAACTCTTTGTCGACGTACTCATCGGCGATGACCGGGATCTCACGGTCCGTGAGCGGAAGTTTCAGCATCTTTCCGATGAGATCCTGATACCGCTCATCATCCGGATTGACCGCGACGGCCGTATCGCCGAGCAGCGTTTCCGGACGGGTCGTCGCGATCTCGACGAAACGGCCCGGCTCACCGACGATCGGATAATTGATATGCCAGAAGAAACCGTCCTGATCGACATGCTCGACCTCCGCGTCAGACAGGGAAGTCTGGCACTTCGGACACCAGTTGATGATACGGTTTCCCTTGTAAATCCATCCCTTTTCATAGAGGCGGCAGAATACCTCTTCGACGGCTTTGGAACAGCCTTCGTCCATCGTAAAGCGCTCGCGGCTCCAGTCCGCAGAAGATCCGAGCCTCTGCAGCTGCTTCAGAATGCGGCTGCCGTACTCATCTTTCCACTGCCAGCAATATTCAAGGAACTTCTCACGCCCGATCTCGTGTTTGTCGATGCCCTGATCCTTGAGCATATTCGTGACCTTGACCTCGGTCGCGATCGCCGCGTGATCGGTTCCCGGCTGCCAGAGCGCCTCATAACCCTGCATTCTCTTATACCGGGTCAGAATATCCTGCATCGTATTGTCAAGCGCGTGACCCATATGCAGCTGCCCCGTGACATTTGGCGGCGGCATCACGATCGTGAACGGCTTTTTATCCGGGTTTACTTTTGCGTGAAAATATCCGCCCTGCATCCATTTCTGATACAGGCGGTCCTCGATCCCCTTCGGATCGTATTGTTTCGCGAGTTCTTTACTCATCCGTCTCCTCCGTAATTACAGATTCCTTCGTCCGAATCTCCATAATAATAGTAAAGTTTAATTCTTCCGTCAAGCGATCCTTTCCGGCGAATAGCGGAACTTAAGCATCTCCCGGAGCGCCGTTTTCCTCAATTTCCGACAAACTTCGCCAGAATCTCCCGGCTTTTGATCCTCCGGTCGATCACACGGGCCAGGCACCGGTCGATATGATCGGAAAGATCTTGCAGAATCTCCGGCGCCACGGCAAAGGTATACAGTTTTTCAAGCGGCGCGGATACGATGAAACGGCAGGTATAACGGATCTTCTCGTCCGCGGTTTCCGGGGAATAATCGCCGTTGATCGCCATCAGGCGCATCTCAAATATCCGTCTCACAAGACGGTCGTCCAGATGATCATTCTGCAGGGCTTTCAGCGAGAGATACGAAAGATTCAGCATCTCTGTCCCGTCCAGCCCCTCGCGTCCGTAATATCCGGTCATCTCCAGAAAATAAAAGCCGTAATAGATTCCCGGAATATCTGCGGCCAGATCCGTGAAATAATCCTTCACATCCGCGCCGATCAGGCGGTACGCGTCCCGCCCCGGGATGAGACGGAACCGCCCCGTCACAAAGGGATTGGACGCCGCGAGCAGCGTACTCTTCGGTCTTCTCGCTCCCCGCGCGAAAGCGGTGATCTTCCCCTCCTCCCGCGTCATCAGCACGAGCCGTCTGTCATTTTCTCCGACCGGCATGGAAGATAAAACCATCCCGGAAAATTCCACCGCGTCATTCATCGATCTGTTTCTTATCGTACCCGTAATTTTTGATCAGGATATCGCTGTCCCTCCAGTTTCTGCGTACCTTGACCCAGAGTTTGAGGCTGACCTTCGTCCCGATCAGCTCTTCGATCCCGGGACGTGCTTCACTTCCGATCTTTTTCAGCATGGATCCGCCCTTTCCTATGATAATTCCCTTGTGGGAATCGCGCTCGCAGATGATCGTCGCATCCACATCCGTGATCGTTCCGCCCGGCCTTGTCTTCATCCGCTCGATGGTGACCGCGATCCCGTGGGGCACCTCTTCGCCGAGGCTCCGCAGTGCCTTCTCACGGATCAGCTCCGACGCAATCTGGCGGACCGGCTGATCCGTCACCGTATCCTCATCGAAAAACCGCGGGCCGTACGGAAGATACCGGAAGATCGTATCGATGATCGTGTCGAGATTGATGCTCATCTTCGCAGATGCCGGGATGATCGCCTCAAAATGACAGAGATCCCTGTATCGTTCGATCGTCTTCGGAATTTCCGTCTTTTTGACGCGGTCGATCTTATTGATGACGAGTATGATCGGCAGCTTTGAATGATTCAGCATCCCGGCGATATGCTGTTCGCCCGCTCCGATGTATGCGTCCGGTTCGACGAGCCAGAGAACCGCGTCAACATCGCGGATCGTATGTTCCGCCGCATAAACCATATACTCGCCGAGCTTGTTTTTTGCCTTGTGGATGCCCGGCGTATCGAGAAATACGATCTGTCCGCGCTCAGAATTATATACCGTCTGAATCCGGTTCCGGGTCGTCTGCGGTTTTCTGGATGTGATCGCGATTTTCTGCCCGATCAGATGATTCATCAGCGTCGATTTTCCGACATTCGGCCGTCCGATCAGAGCGACAAAACCGGATTTTTCCGCAGGAATCCCGCTCTCCGGCAATTGTGTGTGTTCTTTCATATCGTAATTCTCCTGCTCAGACCTGAGAACGGATCAGCGGTCCGACCGTATTAAATACATCTGCGTCGCGGCTGACCGCCTCTTCACTTCCGATCACGCAGATATTTTCCGTATCCGCCACGACATGAGAAAGCGCCGCGAGATTCCGGATCGTGTCCTCATCCGCGTCGAGAATCTCCTCCCGCTCCCTCTGGAGCTGCTCCTCCGAGAGTCCCGAGAGCCACGCAGCCAGCGAGAGATTTCCCTTCGCCGCAGCAGTCACCGGCGTATCGATCTCACTGATCGTCCCGATGATGTATTTTGTCATCTGTTCTTCGTCCGCCGAGAATCCGGAGATGTAATCCGGTAGCGCGCGGTACACATCCAGGGATGCCGCGAGGTGCGGATCGCGGTACGACATGAGCGCCGCGTCTCCGTTCCTCTGGAAAAACGCCATACATCCGTATGCGCCTCCCTTGACACGGAGATTCATCCACAGGTAATCGTACGAAAGGATCGTCTTCAGAATCCGGAGCGCGCCGGTGTACGAAAATCCCTTCTGTCGGAAATTTCCGGCGGACGCGACGTACTGAACCTGTCCGGGTGTCACCCAGCCTTCGTTTTTCGCTTCCGCTCTCCAGGAAAAAGCAGATCCATTCTCTGATTTTCCATTCTGGATCCGGGGCAGCCGAAGCATTCCCCGCCCCGCGCATTCCGACGCAGTGCCCGCTTTCAAAGCAAGACTGTTCCGAAAGGCGCGGATCTCCTTCTTCAGCCCCTCCAGGCCGCATCCGCAGGCGGCATCCGCATCAGCAAGCCCGTCGGTATCTGCGGTCAGACTGACGATCATATTATCCGGACGGAAGAGAATGCCGGTCAGCGCCTTCAGGTTTTCGATCACTTCATCTGCCCGTTCGTCAAAATGTGCGTCGATCTCTTCGATCATGTGATAAAAATCGATCCCGTCCGTTCTCTCCTGCCATCCGTCCGCGGCGCTGATGTAGGAAAGAGCCCTCCTTGCCGCGGTCCCATGACCGGCCGCCGGCATCGAACTCTGCATCGAGACCTTCTGCGAGGCGATGATCTCGCGCAGACGCTTTTTGTCATCCAGCTTCGAAGTCAGGAGGATCTCGCGGATCATGTCGAATACAAATTCCTGCTTCGGGTAGAGATATTTTGCCTGTACCCCGAAACAGCCCCGGAACGCCCCGATTTCTTCCGGCGCCGGAAAACTCTGGATGCCGCAGGAAATTCCTCCCGTATTCGCATTAATCAGATGGAAAAGATGCCCGTATGAATACCGCTCTGTATCCACCATACCGAGCACACACTTCAGAAGCCCCAGATACGACACCAGATGATCCGGCACCTCCGCCGTGTCAAACAGTACGGTCAGATACGCGATCCCGTTCGTGAAGAAATCCTGATGCAGAATCAGCGTGCCGTCTGATTCAATCTCCCTGCAGCGGATCTTCAGCGGCGTCTCTCTTCCGATGTCGCCGCGGGTCAGATGCGGGAGGCACGCCAGTGCTTCCGGGGGATCCTCTTCTTCCTGATACGCCGCGAGGGCGCGGGTCTCCTCCACCATCCGGTCAATCTCTTCCCCGGACAGCGATGCCTTCAGATCCGCCAGTTTTTTCGCCGCAGCTTCCCCGCGCTCCCGCTCGAGTCCCTTTTTCGGCGACAGAACGACGGCGGCGCTGTATGGATTGTCCAGCAGATACTTCCGGATCAGGTCTTCAAAATATCCCTCTTCCGCTCTCTTTTTCAGCGTATCGAACACAGAGAGCTGATGAAGGTATGCGAACGGCTCATCGTCGTCATAGAGCCAGCTGTCAAACAGATTCAGGCCGTAGATCAGTCCCTTCGGGAACGAAGAATAGTCCGCCTCCCGGAAACGGAACTCGAAGTAATTGATTCCGGAAGCGAGAGCCATCCGGTCGATTCCCTGATCCGCCTGTTCACTGAGCGTATCATGAATAATTTTCAGAAACTCATCTCTCCGGTTCTCGTCCGCATTTTTTGCCGTGATCGTGAAATACGGCTGCAGGATCCCGTCCTCAAACGAACCGTACACATCTTCACCGATGTGGGCATCCAGCAGTGCCTGACGGACCGGCGCCCCGGGGGCGGAGAACAGCACATAGTCGAGTATCGAAAAGGCCACATTCGCCGTCACATCGAGCGCATCTCCGGTCACCATACTCCAGGTAAGATATGCACGCCCGCTTGTCTTTGCATCGTCAAGAACCGGATAAAATCCCTCCACAAAACGCGGCGACTGAAAGGGTTCCTGCCTTTTCAGCTCCGAATCCACCGGCGCCGCCCCGTATTTTGAAAGATAGGATTCGTCCAGCCAGGTCAGCCGCTCGGTCATATCCATATTTCCGTACAGGTAAATGTAACTGTTCGACGGGTGGTAATATTTCTTATGGAAAGCCAGAAACTGTTCATAAGTCAGCTCCGGAATCACCTCCGGATCGCCTCCGGACTCAACGCCATAGGATGTATCCGGAAAAAGCGTATTCATGATCGTTCTCTGGAGAACCTCGTCACTGGAGGAAAACGCACCCTTCATCTCATTGTAGACGACACCGTTATACGTGATCGGATCATCCCTGTTTTCCAGCTGATAATGCCACCCCTCCTGGCGGAAAATCTTCTCCTCCCGGTAAATATTGGGATGAAACACCGCGTCGAGATAGACGTCCATCAGATTCTTGAAATCCGCATCGTTGCAGCTTGCCACCGGATACATCGTCTTGTCCGGGTACGTCATCGCATTCAGGAATGTGTTCAGCGAACCCTTGACCAGTTCGATAAACGGATCCTTCAGCGGATATTTCTCCGATCCGCAGAGGACCGTATGCTCAATAATATGCGCGACGCCCGTCGAGTCGGCGGGCGGAGTGCGGAACGCGATATTGAACACCTTATTCTCGTCATCGTTCGCAAGCAGCGCCACACGCGCACCGCTTCTTCTGTGCCGGAGCAGATATCCCTCCGCATGCACATCCGGGATCGATTCGCGGCGGATCAGTTCATAAGTATCTGGTATTTTCATACATAAATCCTTTCGTTGCTGCGGACTTCCGCCGGTCAGATCCGATATCGGTCCGGATCTCACCGCGCGTCCGGAGCATATCTTCTCTTCATCTCCGCGAGCTGATCCGGATTCAGAATCAGGTTCAGACTGGCGGGGTTGATCACGAACGCTTCAGCCGGCTTGTGCAGAAGCTTCGGCAGCGCGTCATAATCGACCGCTGTGATCGAAAGCTTCAGATTCCGGTTCCCGGAGTTAAATCTCCGAAACTCAAAGAAGTCCGTGTAGACAGGATAAAAGACCTTTCCTTCTTTATTTTTGATATAGGGAACCCCGACTTTCTGACTCGTGTCGGAAGGATTCCATTTTCCCTGTACCTGACTCGTCTCAAACGCGACGATCAGCTTCGAGCGGATGAGATTTACAGCCATCTCCTCCTCGAGCTCGCGAAGATGTTTCTGGTCCTCATCGGTCCGCTCCATCCTGCGCCGCGCGTCCTGCATAAAATAGGCGGCCGTCAGCTCAAGTTCCGGATTGGTCGCAGGGATGTCGCCCGGCAGTTCCGGGTAATCGGACTGTTCCCCCACCTCCGCAAGGCTCAGTGCGACCGGCGCCCCTTCATCGATGAACTGAATCGTATCCGCGCCCATCGCATACATCTGATCAAACAGAACCTGATACTTATCATTCGGAAACTGCAGCGCGCGCAGCCCGTAATGTTCCTTCGTAAAGATCTTCGCGTACTGCTGAAGCGTCTCCTGTTTTGTAAATACAAAAATCTGATCGAGGAACGTGGTCTGATCACATTCTACAAAAGGCAAATTCGTAGCGGTTGAGTACAGTGCAAAGAGCGTCTCTGTTTTCAGAAAACGTTTCGTCAAAAATGAATGATCTACTGCCATAATTATCTCCATCTTACAGTCAGCCGGTTTTCTGTACTATTCTACCACACTTTCCCTCATCCGTCGCGCCGGACGATCGTGATCTTCCGGTCGGAGGTAAAGTTATGCTCAAGACCCTCGCTCACGAGAAGGGATCCGTCCTCCTTCATCAGAACATAGTCAAACTCGTCCGAATGTGCCCGCCAGTACTGCGCCGCCCTGTCCGGCCCCAGGATAAACAGGGTCGTTGACAAACCGTCCGCCAGCGTTCCGTCCGAACTGACGATCGTGGATGACACGACGCCGGATTCCGCAGGATATCCGGTGGAAGGATCGATAATGTGGTGATACCTCTTTCCGTCTTTCTCAAAATAGCGCTCATAACCGCCGGATGTGATCACCGCTTTGTCGTGTGCCGTCAATATTCCCACATAGTCCTTTGCATCCGCGTCGGTTTCTCCCGGACCGCGGATGCCGATTCTCCAGTCACTCCCGTCCGGTTTCGTTCCGAGGGCCTGAACATTTCCCCCGAGGTTGATGATGCCGCTCGTCACCCCCTCCTGCCGGAAGAGATCCATGACCTTCGACGACGTATATCCCTTCGCAATCCCGCCGAAATCGATCTTCATGCCGCTCAATTCAAAGGAAACTTCTCCGGTGCTTTCATCGAAGCGGATTTTTGACGCATCGACCAGCTTCAGTGCCTTCCGGATCTCCTGATCATCCGGGACACGGTAATTTTTCGTCGGAAATCCCCACAATTCCATAACCGGATAGATCGAAATATCAAATGTCCCGTCCGTGCTCTCATAGAGCTCAAGAGAGCGTTTCATCAGTTTTTTCCCGTCTTCCGAAAGAATTCCGGATCCGTTCGCATTGATCTTTCCGACCTCACTCGTATCATCACCGGTCGTCAGCATCGCGTCAAGATCTTTGATTTCCTGAATCGCGTCGTGAACCGCCCGATCCGCATTCCTTCCGTACGCAGTCACCGACATATACGTATCCATCGCGAACAGTTCCCGCGTCACCTCATTCCCCGCGGAGGAAGACGCGCCCGTCTCCGCCCGGGTTCCGCCGCTCACCGCCGAACCTTCTGCGGTTCCTCCGGCTGTCCCGCAGCTGCAAAGAGCAAGCGCCGCCGTCAGTATCACCGCCGCAGCCGTCAATTTCTTCGTTCTTTTCATGCTTCCTCCAACGTGAATTTGTGCCTGTGACGAAACGAGGGGGTCTGCCGCTGACGCGGCAGACCCCCTCCGAAACTTTTCCATCCTCATCCGGGGATGATGTCCCGGGAAAAATTATTCCTCTGTGCCATAGAGCTTGACGAGTTTGTTCAGGTAGCTGTAGTAATCCTTCGCTTCCTTCTCGGACTTCGCAAACAGACGCTCTGCCTTCTCCGGATTTGCTCTCTTCAGAGAGTTGTAACGAACCTCGCCCATCAGGAAGTCCTGATAAGACTCGGTCGGAGCCTTGGAGTCGAGCGTGAACGCCGGCTTTCCTTCCTCAAGCAGCGCCGGGTTGTAACGGAACAGATTCCAGTATCCGGACTTGACTGCAAGAGCCTCCTCGTCCATAACCTTCGCCATGCCCTTCTTGATTCCGTGGTTGATGCACGGAGCGTAAGCGATGATCAGTGACGGGCCATGGTAAGCCTCAGCCTCGGCGATCGCCTTGACTGCCTGGTTGTAATCCGCTCCCATAGCGATCTGAGCGACGTATACATAACCGTAGCTCATTGCGATGGATGCGAGGTCTTTCTTCTTCGTCTCTTTTCCGCCTGCAGCGAACTGAGCGACCGCACCGGTCGGCGTAGCCTTGGAGGACTGACCGCCGGTGTTGGAGTAAACCTCCGTGTTGAAGACCATGACATTGATATCTTTTCCGCTGGCGATGATATGATCAAGGCCTCCGAATCCGATATCGTAGCCCCAGCCGTCTCCGCCGAACGCCCACTGGGATTTCTTGGAAAGGAATTCCTTGTTGTCGAGGACATCCTTTGCCTCCGCGCTGTCTACGTTCGCAAGAGCCGCAACGAGCTTGTCGGTAGCGGCAGCATTTGCCGCGCCGTCGTTCATGGTGGTCAGGTACTCATCACATGCAGCCGCAACATCCGCGGAAGCATCTGCCTTGATCTTCTCAATCTCAGAAGCAAGGCGGGTACGCAGTGCATTCTGAGCAAGAAGCATACCATAGGAGAACTCAGCCGCATCCTCGAACAGGGAGTTCGACCATGCCGGTCCGTGACCCTTGTCGTCCTTCGTGTACGGTGTGGACGGAGAAGAGTTGCCCCAGATCGAGGTACATCCTGTCGCGTTTCCGATGTACATTCTGTCGCCGCAGATCTGAGTGATCAGCTTCGCATACGGTGTCTCACCGCAGCCTGCGCAGGCGCCCGAGAACTCAAGCAGCGGTTTCTTGAACTGGCTTCCCTTTACCGTATTCTGTTTGAATTTCGCGATGACATCTGCCTTCTCCGGAAGCGTTACCGCATAATCGAAGATCGGCTGATTGCCAAGTGTCTGATCGAGCGGTTTCATCTCCAGAGCCTTCGCACCCTTCTTGCCCGGGCATACGTTCGCGCAGGAGCCGCAGCCTGTGCAGTCCAGAGAGGAGATGACGATGCGGAACTTGTAGTCCGGCATACCGGTCATCGGAAGAACCGTCGTTCCCTCCGGAAGTCCTTTGACCTCTTCGTCTGTCAGAGCAGCCGGACGGATCGCCGCGTGCGGGCAGACATAAGAGCAGCGGTTACACTGGATGCAGTTCTCGGAGTTCCATACCGGAGTATTGACCGCGATGCCGCGCTTCTCGAATGCAGCCGTGCCGGACGGAGTCGTGCCGTCGACATACGCAGCAACCTGGCTGACGGTAAGGGTGTTGCCCTCCTGAGCGCTGACCTTGTTCTGGATCAGGTTGACGAAATCAAGCTGATCTTTGCTTCCTGCGGTATGCTGCTTCCACTCGAGTCCCTCGTCCTCTGCGGTCTTCCAGCTCTCCGGAACCTCGACCTTGACGACCTGCTTTGCGCCTTCGTCGATCGCCGCCCAGTTTTTCTGAACGACATCATCGCCCTTGCGGCCGTATGTCTTCTTCGCAGCAGCCTTCATCAGCTCGATGGCTTTCTCCTCCGGGATGATGTTCGCAAGCTTGAAGAACGCGGACTGCAGGATCGTATTGATACGGGTCGGTCCCATTCCTACCTGGATACCGATCTTGACACCGTCGATCGTGTAGAACTTGATGTTATGGTTCGCGATATACGCCTTCACCTGACCCGGCAGATGCTCCTCGAGCTCTTCCTGATTCCACTTGCAGTTCAGAAGGAAGGTTCCGCCGTCAACCAGCTCCTGCACCATGTTGAATTTCGTGATGTAGGACGGATTGTGACATGCTACGAAGTCTGCCTTATGAATGAGGTAGGTAGACTTGATCGGCTTCTTTCCGAAGCGGAGGTGGGACATCGTCACGCCGCCGGACTTCTTGGAGTCGTAATCAAAGTATGCCTGTGCATACATATCGGTGTTGTCGCCGATGATCTTGATGGAGTTCTTGTTCGCACCGACGGTACCGTCTGCGCCGAGGCCCCAGAATTTGCAGTTGATCGTTCCTTCCGGAGTCGTGACGAGCGGCTCGCCCACCGGCAGGGACAGATTTGTGACATCATCGACGATATCGATGACGAAACGCTGCTTCTCAGTATTCTTGTACACAGCGACGATATCCGCCGGAGTCGTGTCCTTGGAACCAAGGCCGTAGCGTCCGGTGAAGATCTTCACACCGTCAAATTTGGATCCGCGGAGAGCTGCAACGACATCCAGGTACAGCGGCTCGCCGATGGAACCCGGCTCTTTCGTTCTGTCAAGGACAGAAATCTGCTTAACGGTATCCGGGATCGCGTCGATCAGTGCCTCTGCGCAGAACGGTCTGTACAGACGGACTTTGACAACACCGTATTTTCCGCCCGCCGCATTGAGGTAATCGATCGTCTCCTCGATGGTATCGCAGACGGAACCCATCGCGATGATCACGTGCTCGGCATCCGGAGCGCCGTAGTAGTTGAACAGTTTGTAATCGGTTCCGATCTTTGCGTTTACTTTGTCCATGTAAGCCTGAACGATGCCCGGGATTGCATTGTAATACGGGTTTGCAGCCTCGGATGTCTGGAAGAAGATATCCGGGTTCTGAGCGGAACCTCTCTCGCACGGATGCTCCGGATTCAGCGCGTTCTTTCGGAATGCGTTGACTGCATCCATGTCGACCATCTCTTTGAGATCCTCATAATCCCATGTTTCGATCTTCTGGATCTCGTGGGATGTGCGGAATCCGTCGAAGAAGTTGATGAACGGAACCTTGCCCTTGATCGCAGCAAGATGAGCGACCGGAGTCAGATCCATGACTTCCTGTACGGAAGACTCGCAGAGCATCGCGCATCCGGTCTGCCGACATGCGTATACGTCAGAATGATCGCCAAAAATATTCAGTGCATGCGTCGCCACGCATCTCGCAGATACGTTAAATACGCCCGGAAGAAGCTCACCGGCAATCTTGTACAGGTTCGGGATCATCAGAAGAAGTCCCTGAGAAGCTGTATAGGTCGTTGTCAGAGCACCTGCCGTAAGAGATCCGTGAACCGCACCTGCAGCACCGGCCTCAGACTGCATCTCTGTGATCTGGACTTCCTGTCCGAAAATGTTTTTTCTGCCCTGGGTTGCCCACTCATCGGTCGCCTCCGCCATCGGTGAGGAAGGGGTAATCGGGTAGATTGCCGCCACTTCGGTAAATGCATACGATGCATGAGCCGCGGCGGTGTTGCCGTCCATGGTCTTCATTTTTCTGGCCATCATGTTTCCTCCTTCATGCAAATCATTGTATCACTATACTATGAACCGGACGATACCGGCACATTTACAGCGCGATAATTATATCACGTTGTGTTCCCATATATACTTAATTTTAACTTTGTATTTTCAAAAATACAACACAAATCAGAGCGAACTTCTTGTCAAAATTGTGTTTTTTTAATCATTGGATACTTTGTCGAATCAGACGGCCGGTCTGGTGAAAAGAATGCAGTTTGGAGTGTCCAGGCAGACCGGTTTTCCCTTCATCAGCATGATGTTCTTTTCGTAATCCACATGGAATGTCGTGATCGTCCCCGACTCATGATTGACCGAAGCGATGAAGTTCCCGCCCGGAAATGCCCGGAGGTCCTTCGGATATTCGCCGCTCACCGGAAGCGAGAACCGTTTTTCAAGCATCCCCGTCTCCCTGTCCACATGAAACATCGTCGCGACATTGTCCCCGGCCACCGCGGCGAAAAGATACTCACCCTGCTTCGCGAAGCAGATGGCGGATGTCGCATCATGCGCCGCATCGACGTTGATGGATGTGGTGCTGACCGCCTGGACTTCCTCAAAAATATCATCCTGACGGTCCGGATTGTATTTCAGAACCCGGATCGTATTTGCGAGCTCACAGCTCAGATACGCGAACCGTCCGTCCGCGCTGAAGCGCATGATCCGCGGCGCAGATCCGAGCTGACATCTCAGAATATCCGCGAGTCTGAGCTTTCCTTCCTCTGAAATCCGGTATATTTTTACCTGATCAATGCCGTTATCTACGGCGCACACATACCTGCCGTCCGGTGTCGGACAGACACAGGAAACATGCGGACGGAAATTCCGTTCAACGACACTTCCGATGCCGCGGTGAAACACGCCGTCCACCTCGGAGCCGAGACGCCCGTCGTGATGGGTGTGAATCAGCGTCACCTTGCCGTCGTGATAACCGGCGACGAACAGGTATTTGCCGGTCGGATCGACGGAGAGATAGCAGCCCCGCATGCCCCGGATATCAATCTGGTTGATCTTCTCCAGATTGCCGTCACTTTCGATCGCGAAAACCGCCACCCCCTCGTCGGCGATGGAATACAGAAATTTTCCGTTTCTGGAAATGCAAAGATGCGATGAATTGTTGACCGGAAACACCTTGCGCTCCTCAAGCCGCCCTTCATTCACATCCACATCGTAAAGATGAATGCCGATACTGCTGCCGAGCGTATAGGTTCCCGCGTACGCGACGTAATGATCTGCCATCGGATTTTTCCTCTCAGAATATGTGACATACCAACCCTTAAATTATGGGGTAAGTATAGCACACACACGCCTCCCGCTCAACCGATCATACTCCGCTCATCCGTTGTTCTTCCACGCGCGGGGGTAGAACAGGATCAGAATCGGGATGATCTCAAGGCGTCCGATCAGCATATCAAAAATCAGTACAATTTTCGAGAATGTGCTGAAGAATGAAAAATTACACGTCGCACCGACACCGCCGAATCCCGGTCCGATATTATTCAGCGTCGCCGCAACAGCGGATATATTCGTCTCAAAATCGTGGCCGTCGATTGAAATCAAAAAGATCGACAAGCCGAAAATCGCAAAATATGACACAAGAAAAATGCAGCAGGAACGGATCGTTCTCGGATTTACGATCTGTCCGCTCATAGTCACCTGCCGGACGCCGCGCGGATGCACGATCTGGTACAGCTGAGAACGGATCGTCTTGAACGCGAGAATCAGCCGGCTGATCTTGATGCCGCCTCCAGTACTTCCCGCGCATGCCCCGAAGATCATCAGAAAGAACAGGATCGTTTTCGAGAAAGCCGGCCACAGGTCAAAATTGGTCGTGCTGTATCCGGTCGTCGTGATGATCGTTCCCACCTGAAAGAACGCGTCGCGGAAGGTTTTCCCCCAGCTTTCATAGAACCCCGGAAATTCACAGTGAATATTGACCGCGATCAGAACGGCGGACGCGACGATGATCGCGATGTAAGCCCTCACCTCTTCCATCTTCACTGCTTCTCTCCCGTGTCTTGTCACAAGAAGGAAATAAAAAGTGAAATTTACACCGAAGGCGATCATCCCCACTGTGATGATCCACTGCTGCAGCGCGGTGTAGGAGGCGCAGCTGGAGTTCAGAACGCCGAAACCTCCGGTGCCGGCCGCTCCGAAGGTGATGCAGAGACTGTCAAACCAGTTCATGCCCGAAATCAGGAGCACGACGATCATCGCCGCGGTCATGCCAAGATAAATCTTATACAGTGCCCCTGCATTATTTTTAACCTTCGGGACGAACTTGGACACCTCGACGCCCGGACTCTCCGCCTTCATCAGATTCATGTGAGAACCGCCCCTTGCAGGAAGCAGCATCAGGATAAAGACCAGCACGCCCATCCCGCCAATCCAGTGCGAAAAGCTGCGCCAGAAAAGGGATGTGTGGCTAAGGGCCTCGACATCCTTCAGGATCGAAGATCCGGTCGTCGTAAATCCGGAAACAATCTCAAAAACCGCATCGACGTACTTCGGGATTTCTCCGGTCATCACGAATGGGAGGGCGCCGTAAAGGCTGATGCAGATCCAGCCGAGGCCGACGGCGACATTTCCCTCGCGCTGATAAATCTCCATATTTCTCGGGGCGCGAAACGAGAGGAGATAACCGCCCGTGATCGCGATGATCGCGAACGCGAGATACACCCATCCCTCTCTGTCCCGGTAAATGCAGGCGATCAGGCACGGAAACAGGAGCAGATAGCCCTCGAGTTTCAAAACCCACGCGATAATCCAACCAATTACCCGCTTGTTCATCTTCTGTCACCCCGCGATGTTTCCGCAAGAATGTCCGTGATATCTCCGAATCCGCTGTGCGTCGTGACGATAATCACCGCATCCCCCTCGAGCAGACAGTCCGATCCCCCGGGAACGATCAGGCTTCCGTTCCGGACGATACCGGCGACGAGCACCTCGCTCTTCAGATTCAGCTCCGCGAACGGCACGCCGACCGCCGCGCTCTTTCCTTTGATCAGGAACTCAAGGACCTCGACGCGGCCGCCTCTGAGACGGTACAGGCTTTCCACGTTGCTTTCAAGGCTGTTGCGGGTTGCCCGGACATACTGCAGTATTTTCTGCGTGATGATGGATTTCGGATTGACGACGGTGCTCAGATTCAGATCGTCGATCACGTCGTTGAAATCCACATGGTTCATCTTTGTGATCACTTTCCGCACCTTGCCCTGTGCATAGAGCGAAAGAATCGCGTTGATCTCATCGATGCCGGTGCACGCGACGAATGAATCCATGCTCTCGACGCACTCCTCATCCAGAACCGTCCGGTCCGTACCGTCTCCGCAGCAGACGGTGGCCTCCGGGAACTCTCTGCTGAGTTCTCCGCAGCGGGAAAGACTCTGCTCGATGATCTTGACCTTGATCCCGTGCATCGTGAGAAGCCGCGTGAGATAGTAGGAAATGCCTCCCCCTCCGACGATCATGCAGTTTTTCACCGGTCGGAACGGCATCCCGATCGCCTTGAAGAATTTTTCAATATCCCTCACCTTGGCAATGATGCCGACAATATCATTTTCCTGAAGCACAAAGTCGCCGTTCGGTATGATAACATCGTCCCCGCGCTCGACGATGCACACAAGAATCGTGCCTCGGAATTTCTGCGACACAACGCCGAGAGGCTCTCCGCTCAGCATGGAATTCTTCGGATTACGGAAACGAAACATACGGATGTCCGATTTTCCGAGGGTATCCACCTCCATCGCATTCGGGAAGTTCAGGATACTCACCATCTCACGGGCTGCTTCGAGCTCCGGATTGATCGTCATGGAAAGCTGCAGCTCCGACCGGAGAAAATGACGCTCCTCGGAATAAATCGGATTGCGCACGCGGGCGATGGTATGGCATTTGCTCTTCTGCCGGGCCATAACACAGGTCAGAAGATTGACCTCATCACTCTGCGTGACCGCGATCAGAATATCCGTATCCTCAAGACCCGCTTCCTTAAGTGTACTGTAACTTGTACCGTTTCCGACAACTCCCATCACATCGTACAAAATTGACATATTCTGCACAACCTGTTCATTTTTGTCAACGATTGTGACATTGTTGTTCTCTATTGAAAGGGTCTCGGCGAGATCTCTTCCGATCTTTCCGCATCCCACAATCATTATCTGCATGTCTTCTCCTACCCTCAAAAAATCAAGCTGTCTTACAATAACGCGCGGAATCATTTCTCAAGCGGAACGATCCGGCGCCGGTTAATCATGAACGCTTAATTTCTTATACTAACATATCGGATATTCCTTCTCAATCGAAAAAGAAAATTCTGTCAAATCTCCCCCGCTTCTGTTATGATGATCCGGAAAGGAGTCTGCAACATGGAAAAAATCGCAAGCTTTACTATCAATCATCTGAAACTCCAGCCGGGTGTTTACGTATCAAGGCAGGATCTGGTCGGCAATTCCGCCGTCACAACATTCGATCTGCGCATCACGAGTCCGAACGACGAGCCGGTCATGAATACCGCTGAGGTTCACGCCATCGAGCATCTCGGCGCGACGTTTCTTCGTAATGATCCGGTGTGGAAAGACCGCGTCATCTACTTCGGGCCGATGGGATGCCGCACCGGCTTCTACCTTCTCCTCGCGGGCAGTCTTTCAAGCGCCGATATCGTGCCGCTTGTCACAAAAATGTTTGAATTCATCCGTGATTTCGAGGGCGAAATTCCGGGGGCTTCCGCGAAAGACTGCGGAAACTATCTTGATATGAACCTCAATATGGCGCATTACTACGCACGCCGTTACCTCACGGTTCTGGATCACATCGGGCCGGACCGCCTCGTATACCCGGAATAAAAGAACCGGAAGATTTTTTGCAGCAGCCGGAGGAAACTGGGATGATACAGGATATTTCACCGAAGATTTTTCACAACGAATTTCACGACGAGCAGCCGAACACGGTGCCGCACGCCGAGGAGCGGGTACTCGTGTACGACGGTTCTCTCACCCTCGTGCGGTACGACGGGGACGGGCATCTCACCTATCCGACCGTCGCAGATTTCAGGGACGCCGATATTGGTTACACGTACTTGTTTTCAATCGACGACAAAGCTTATTTTCTGGGCGAAGTCCGGGACGGATTCATTCCGGAGGGCTTTTCTTTTCAGCCGATGAAAATCTTCCGCACCGCGGAGCCGATGGTGCGTTCCTTCGCAGGCGTGACCGGCCATTCTCTGTATGAATGGTACGGAGCTCATGTGTACTGCGGAAGATGCGGCGGGAAAATGGAGAAGGATCATAAGGAACGGATGGTCCTCTGCCCGAAATGCGGTCTGACCGTCTATCCGCGGATCAGCCCCGGCGTCATCGTCGGCGTGATCAACAACGGCAGGATCTTGATGAGCAAATACGCGGGCGGTTCGTACCGGCGCTACGCACTGATCGCCGGCTTCACCGAAATCGGGGAGTCCGTCGAGGAGACGGTTCACCGGGAAGTCATGGAAGAAGTAGGAATCCGCGTCAAAAACCTCCGCTTCTACAAGAGCCAGCCCTGGCCGTTCTCGAACTCGCTTCTGATGGGATTTTTCTGCGATCTGGACGGAGACAGCCGCCTGACTCTGCAGGAGGATGAGCTCTCCGAAGCGGGCTGGTTCGGCCCCGAAGACGTTCCGGACGATATCGAACACATCGCTCTGACAAGCGAGATGATGACGGTTTTCAAAAACGGAACCTATCCCCGCTGACGCCGGCCGGAGACATGCGCCGCCGGGTAAACAAACAGACGGGACTTCCACATCGCGGCAGTCCCGTCTGTTTTTTACTCCTGACCCTTAAAGCGGTCGAGATCCAGTTCCGGCATCAGTTCGGTGTTGATGATGTGCATCATCGACTCGAGTTTTTCGTAGTCCTCTTCGGAAAACCTCTCGCGTATCCGTTTCGTGATCTTATCGAGATATTCGAAATTCAGATTGTAATAATTCATAAATTTCTGTGTCGGTTTCAGATGATACTCACGGTGATCATTTTCCGACTGGATTTTTTCCACATACCCCTTCTGGATCAGGCTGTTGATTTTGTACGCCGCGTTCGGCGCCGAGATCCCCATCATTCTCGCAAATTCAGATACCGTCGGCTCTCCGAGCGCCATAATCCCCTCCATACTGAAGGATTCCACGGTGGTCAGCGTTGCCTCACGATTCTCGAATTTCGAAAACACCTTCATAAAGAAATGCAGTCTGAATTTATTATAAAAATCATTGATCTCGCTTCCGAGCATATCCGCACCCCCATTTCACGCTCTGTCAATTCTCGTACTTTTTGAAGACGACACACGCGTTGTGGCCGCCAAAGCCAAGATTATCGCTCATCGCGCAGCGGATTTCCCGTTCTCTCCCTGTATTGGGCACATAATCAAGATCACATTCCGGATCCGGATTCTTCAGCCCGACCGTCGGCGGGATAAATCCTTCGCTGACCGCTTTTACCGTGAAAACGCCCTCGATCGCTCCGGCGCCTCCCAGAAGATGCCCGGTCATGGACTTCGTACTGGACACGGGAATTTCATATGCTCTCCCGCCGAAAACACGTTTCACCGCCTGCGTCTCGCCGAGATCATTCAGGTGTGTGGAGGTTCCGTGCGCATTGATGTAATCAACTTCTTCCTTTCCCACACCGCCGTCCGCAAGAGCCAGCTCCATGCAGGCCGCCGCGCCTTCTCCATCCGGAGACGGTGCTGTCATATGGTACGCGTCGCAGTTTGCGCCGTATCCGACGATTTCCGCGTAAATATGGGCTCCTCTGCGTTTCGCGTGCTCCAGCTCCTCGAGAATCAGGATGCCGCTGCCCTCGCCGATGACGAAACCGCTCCGATCCGCGTCAAACGGGATACTGGCGCGCGCAGGATCCGTGCTCTGGGTGAGTGCTTTCAGACTCGAAAATCCCCCGACGACGAGATCGGTGATGCACGCCTCCGCGCCGCCGCAGACAAATGCGTCCTCATATCCGTCGCGGATCCGGTGGAAGGCGTCGCCGATCGCATTGCTGCCTCCCGCACAGGCGGTGACGACGCAGGAACACATTCCTTTCAGGCCGTTTTCGATCGCCACGTGGGCGCTTGCCATATTTGCGATCGCCATCGGGACAAAGAACGGGCTGACCCGTTCGAATCCCTTCGCCTCTCCGCGGTCATGCTCGTTCTCGATCACGTCGATGCCTCCGATACCGCTGGAGATCAATACGCCGATTCTGTTCCTGTCGACATCCGCCGATTCAAGAATACCGCTGTCCTCAAGCGCTTCGTCAGCCGCCCAGACCGCAAACTGAGCGAATCGCGCCATTCTTTTCGCGGATTTTTTTTCGATCCGTTCAAACGGATCAAAATCTTTGACCTCGCCGGCCACCTTCGTCTTGAAATCGGTTGTATCGAAGAGTGTGATCTCGCCGATTCCGCTCATTCCGTTTCGAATATGATCCCAGCTCTCCGCAACCGATTTTCCGGTCGGGTTGACGGTTCCAAGTCCGGTCACCGCTACTCTTCTTCTGTTCATCGCTTTCGTTACCTCCGTAAAATCGCCGCTTACATCCCCATGCCGCCGTCCGGGCAGAGAATCTGCCCCGTGAAATAACCGGAATCATCCGACGCGAAAAATTTCACCGCCTGCGCCACATCCTTCGGACTCCCGGCTCTGCGCATGGGAATCTGCGAGAGAATCGTTTCTTTCACCTGATCGGAAAGCACCGCCGTCATATCGGTCTCGATCATCCCGGGCGCGATCGCGTTGACTGTGATATTTCTTCCGGCGAGTTCTTTCGCCATGCTTTTCGTCATCCCGATGATGCCCGCCTTGCTCGCCGCATAATTGACCTGCCCGGCATTTCCGTGGATTCCGGTCACACTCGAAAGATTGATAATCCTTCCGTATCTCTGGCGGACCATCTTTTTTGCCGCCGCGCGGCAGCAGTTAAACGTTCCCTTCAGATTGACCGCGATCACCCGGTCGAACTCCTCCTCCTTCATCGTCAGGAGCAGTCCGTCCCTCGTGATTCCCGCGTTGTTCACCAGGATGTCGATACGTCCGAATTCGTCGATGACCCGTTTCACAAGCGCATCCGCCTCATCGGCGGATGAGACATCCGCCGCCGCCGTGATGACATGAAGATCCGGGTTGACCGCACGGCAGCGCTGCGCTGTTTCCTCTGCTGCTTCCGCATTTCCGGTGTAATTGATGCAGAGATTTCCGCACACCTCCGAAAGTGCCTCCGAGATTGCCCGGCCGATTCCCCGTCCACCTCCGGTCACAAGCGCTGTCCGCGGCACATTTTCCTGTATTCTGCTCATTGTCACAGCCTCCTGAATCTGACTCTTCCGCGGCATCATTTTTTCAGCGCGCTAAGCACGTTCTCAAGATCCTCCGCGCTCTGGATGTTGTATATTGTAATATCCTTCTTTCCTTCCGCCCGGGCGGTTTTTTTGACAAACCCCGACAGTGCGCTTCCCGGACCGATTTCGACGAAGGTATCGACTTGAAATTCCAGCATTCTGCGGATCGCCGCATCCATATGAACACTCGTCTGAACCTGTTTTACCAGCAGATCCGGAATCGTATCCTCACTGCCCATCTCGTGCCCGAGCGTGTTGAACAGAACCGGAAACTGCATCGTTCCGAACGGAATCGTCCTGAAATATTCCCGAAGTTTTTCTCCGGCAGGCGCCATCAGCTTCGTATGAAACGGCCCGCTGACTTTAAGCGGGATACACCGCTTCGCGCCTTTTTCCCCCGCAAGGGCGGCGCAGCGCTCCACGGCCTGCTTTTCTCCCGCGATCACCAGCTGCCCCGGGCAGTTATAATTGCTGATCGTGACGACGCCCTCCGAAGAAGCCTCGTCGCAGCACGCCTGAAGCGTCTTCTCATCCATGCCGAGAATCGCCTGCATCCCGGTCTGTATCCCGCGGCCCGCCTCTGCCATCGCCCGGCCGCGGAAAGCAGTAAGCGTGATCGCCGTCTTCGCATCGAAGACTCCTGCAGCCTCGAGCGCCGAATATTCACCGAGTGAAAGTCCCGCGGCCACATCCGGGAGCACCTTGTTTTCCCGCAGAACCGCCGTCACGCCGCAGGCGAATGCCACCATGCACGGCTGCGTATACTCTGTCTGCCCCAGAAGATCATCCGGATCATCAAAGCAGACACTGTGAAGGTCGAAGGGCAGTTCCGCCGCGTCAAACGCTTCCCGGAATGCCGGATATTTTTCATAGAGATCGCGGCCCATGCCTTTGTACTGGCTTCCCTGGCCCGCATAAAGAAATCCTGTTTTCATATTGCCGCTCCTTTACTGAATCGGAAGATCCTGACACAGATCCGCGATGATATCCGCGACCGGGCGGATTTCTGTCACCTGTCCGCAGACCTGTCCCGACATCAGGCTTCCGTTCTGCGTATCTCCGTCAAAGACCGCTTTTCTGAGACTTCCAAGCGTGTATTTTTCAAGCTCCTCAAGCGTCGCGCCTTCCTTCTCCTGTTTCAGATAAGCGCGGCTCATCCGGTTTTTCAGGATCCGGACGGGCGTGCCGGCGATTCTTCCGGTCACGACCGTATCGCTCCCCTTTGCCTTGATGATTGCCTGCTTATAGTTATCATGGATCGGGCACTCCTCGCTCGCCAGCAGACAGGTGCCGACCTGAACGCCGCATGCCCCCAGATCGAACGCCGCCTTCATCTGCCGCCTGTCCGCGATGCCGCCCGCTGCCACGACCGGAATAGAAACCGTGTCGCATACCTGGGGTACAAGCGTCATCGTCGTCATCTCACCCACATGGCCTCCGGACTCACACCCCTCCGCGATGACCGCATCCGCGCCGGTTTTTTCGAGACGGGCCGCCAGAATCGGCGCCGCCACGACCGGAAGCACGAGAATGCCGGCATCTTTCCATGAATCCATGTACTTTGCCGGGTTTCCCGCCCCCGTCGTCACGATCGGAACACGCTCCTCGACGACAATTTTCGCAAGCTCATCCGCATCCGGATGCATCAGCATAATATTTACCCCAAAGGGCTGATCCGTCGCCGCTCTGCACTCTGCGATCTGCTTTCTCAATCCCTCCGGGCTGACGCCGCCGGTCGCGATCAGACCGAGCGCGCCCGCGTTCGAACACGCGGCCGCGAACGCGCCGGTCGCAATATTGGCCATGCCGCCCTGTATCACCGGATATTTGATTCCAAGTATCTCATTTAACATTTTCATGATGGATCCTCCCGCATCATTCCGCCCGGAAATCCGGCGCGCATTTCAGCATCAGGCCTCCCCATGTAAGGCCGCTCCCGAATCCGACGAGCACAAGTGTCTGCCCCGCCGAAAGAAGATGCTGCTCATTCATATCATTCAGTGCGATCGGCACCGACGCGCCGCTCGTATTTCCGAACCGTTCCATGTCCTCGAAAAATTTTTCCTCCGGCGCCTTCATTTTATGAACGACATAATCAATGATCCTGGAATTCGCCTGATGGCAGACAAACCAGTCGATCTCGTCAAACGCCTTCTCCGACTTTTCCATCAGAACCCCGATGCCGCGGCGCATCGCCTTTGTGGCAAACCGGAATACCGCTTTGCCGTCCATCGAAACCTTCTCCGGCATACCGGATGCGGCTCCCGGAACATTGATCTCAAGTCCGCCCATCGCGCCGAGCACATGGTGATATAAGGATCCGGGAGTCCTCCTGAAAATCGCCGCACCCGCGCCGTCTCCGAAGAGCACCGCCGTCGAGCGGTCGGTCATGTCAAGATAACGCGAGATCTGCTCGGCGCCGATGACAAGGGCGTACTGTTTTTCCGATTCCTGCAGAAACCCCCTGGCCACCTCCGCCGCATAGATAAACCCGGTGCAGGCCGCATTGACATCCGTCACCGGGATATCATCCGCAAGATCCAGCGCACTCTGTACGAGGCAGGATACCGCCGGCGTGGCATAATCGCCGGAGCAGGTCGCCGTCACGAGGCATCCGATCTCATCCGCCGTGACTCCCGCGCGCTCCATCGCCTGCCGCGCAGCCTCCGTCGCGAGGGAAGTGACTGTTTCCTCTCCCCCGCAAAAATATCTGGAGTGGATCCCGGTACGGGTAAAAATCCATTCGTCACTCGTATCCATGATCTTCGCCAGATCATCGTTGTGAACCGAACGCTTCGGAAGCGCTCCCCCGGTTGATACTAATTCAAGACTTTCCATGTCCGTCCCCATTTCTATTCTGATCGTTATTATCGTCACCCGCAGGTCAGACGGACATCTGACCGATCCTGCGGAATTTTCTGTAACGATCCTCCCGAAGTTCTTCCGGGCTCATCTTCATCAGTTCCCGCAGCACTGGAAATAGTTTTTCATCCAGCGCTCTGTAAACCGCCTGCGGATCCATCTGCGCTCCGAGCGGCGGCTCATCGACGATCCCATCCGCAACGCCCGCCTCCACGAGATCGGGAGCCGTCATTTTCATCAGCTCACACGCTTCCGCCTTCCGATCCGCATCCTTCCAGAGAATACTCGCAAATCCCTCCGGGCTTAAAATCGAGTAAACCGCATTTTCCAGCATCAGAATCCGGTTCGCCACACTGATCCCGAGCGCGCCGCCCGAGTTTCCTTCTCCTGTCACAACCGTGATGATCGGAACATGAAACCGGCTCATCGCCGCAAGGTTTCTGGCGATCGCCTCTCCCTGACCGTGTTCCTCGGCCTCAAGGCCCGGAAACGCTCCCGGAGTATCGACAAATGTAAGAATCGGACGGCCGAATTTTTCCGCCTGCTCCATCATGCGCAGTGCCTTGCGGTATCCCTCCGGCCGCGCCATTCCGAAATTGTAGCGGAGATTTTCATCAATCGTGGAACCCTTGCGGTGACCCAGCACCGTGACCGGTATTCCGTGGTAGCGGGCAATTCCTCCGAGAATGCTGCGATCTTCATCGTAGAGATGATCTCCTCTCTGCCGGAAAAAATCCGTGCAGAGCGCGCCGATAAAATCGTCGACATGCGGACGATCCGGCATTCTTGCGATCGTAACTTTGTCCTCCGCGGTCAGCGGAAGGACCCCGCTGAGAATTGTTCTCTTTTTGTTCTCAAGATTTTCCAGCTTTTTCGCGGCTTTTCCGGATTTACCGTACCTGGACCGGATATCCGCCTCAATCCGGCTGATCCGTCCCACCCGCCTCATTGCGTCCTGAATCATCCCTCGAGTCCCTCCTTATCCTTTTCAAGGTGAAGCGAAAGGAGCTGATGCAGTACTCTGCGCATATCTTTCCGCTCGACGATTTTGTCGACGAACCCATGGTGCTGCAGATATTCCGCTCTTTGAAATCCCTTCGGAAGCTTCTGTCCGATCGTCTGCTCGATGACTCTGGGTCCGGCAAATCCGATCAGCGCGCCTGGCTCCGCGAGTGTGATGTCCCCGAGCGTCGCGAAGCTCGCCGTCACGCCTCCGGTCGTCGGGTGCGTCAGAAAACTGATGTAAAGACCGCCCGCTTCGGAAAATCTCTGGACCGCCGCGGCTGTCTTCGCCATCTGCATCAGACTGTAAATCCCCTCCTGCATCCTCGCTCCGCCGCTCGCCGAAAAAATAATCAGCGGAAGATGATGATCGGTCGCATATTCGACGGCGCGCGTCACTTTTTCGCCAACGGCAACGCCCATGCTGCCCATGAAAAAACGGCTGTCCAACACGGCCGTCATCACTTCAAAACCACCTATTTTTCCCGTCCCGATCACTGCCGATTCATTCAGATTCGTCTTCTCGCGCTGCTTCTGCGCCTTCTCCGCGTACCCTTCAAAATGAAGCGGATCCGCGGAAACCATGTCCCGGTCCATCTCATGAAACGATCCTTCGTCGAGGATGAGCGAAAGACGAAACGGAGCGCTGATCGGGCGGTATTTTCCGCAGTTCGGACAGATGTAGAGATTCTCTTTCCACCTGCTCTTCAGACTTCTGCGCCTGCAGGAAGGGCACGTGACAAAATTTTGGGAAACATCAAAAAAAGATTTCATAAAACATCACTCCCTAAACAGACGGGGCTGCCGCTTCCGCCGCTTCCCTGACGCGGTCCGGAAGTGATAGCCCCGGGGTTTTCTGTCATTTACGCGTTTTCTTTGATGTAATTCATTACATCTTGAACCGTCTTGAAGTCGACCAGCTTCTCATCCGGAATGGTGAGGCCCGTCTCATCCTCAAGAGCCATATGGAGCTCGACAAAATCGATCGAATCGGCACCGAGATCATCCTTGAACGAAGCTTCCGGCGTTACCTGATCCGGATCGCAATCAAGTGTATCGACGATAACCTCTTTGAGTTTCTCAAAATCCATTTTTGAATCCTCCGTCAAATTATTCCTGTTTTTTAATTAAATTTTTTTAATTATCAACCTTGTTCCTATCATATCAGAGAAATTTGATTTGTCAACAAACAAATTAAATATTTTTAATGATTTAATCTTCTTCCTTTTCTTTCCGCCTTCCCCGGCGCGTCACTCTGGCCGTCAGCACCACCGCAAACGCCGCTGCGATCACAATCCCCGGAACCTCCGTTTTCTTTCCTTCCTTTTCTTTCCGATCAATTATTTCTCCGCCGGAGGCAGCTGCCGCGTTTCTATCCCTCCGCGAAAGCGTTCCGTCTGAGCCTGCCTGATATTCCTCTGATTTCATATTTCCCGCCGTATCCTCAAGAACGATCCGGATCACCGAACCGGAAGGAGGAACCTCAAGACGGGCGCTGACGGCGGCGCGCGGATCCGGATTCCGGAACCTCTTTTCCAGTACGGATCGTCCATCCTGCAAAATCCGGACCGATCGGACTCCTCCTGTATCAAAAGCCTCAAGCACCAGCTGCGTTCCGCTTCTTCTGTTCTGAAGCCGGACCTCCGAAAGCGCAGGTGCTGTGCGATCGACGCAGAATACAAGCGGGAGGTCTCCGTCCGAATCTTTCGCAGCTCCGGTTTCATCCCGGTTCACAAATGAAATGCGGTAAACTCCCTCCCGGGAAAACAGACTTTCCGGAAGAATAAATTGTCCCGGACTCCCGTCATTTTTTTCGGGAGCCGCATCCCGAGCCGCTTTCCGGAGAAGAACAGGATCGCCGATCATTACCCCGTCCCGCGTGATGCAAAGCCCGGACTTTTTCTCCGAGACGCCTTCTGTATGATACCCGGTGAATCGGATCCCGTCCCGGACGGTTTGTACGTACGAACCCCTGATCCGATCCGTTTCACGGCCGCTGATATAAAGCGGCCGCAGTTCTCCCATTACGGAGTTCTCCTTCTTCCCCGGCGCTTCTGCAGTTTCATGAACCTGCGGTTTCGCCGCTTCACGGATCCCCGGCTGTTCACTATCCCGCACCCCCGGTTCTTTACTTTCCCGCACCCCCGGTTCTTCACTTTCCTGCACCCCCGGTTCTTCACTTTCCCGGATCGCCGCTTCTGGTATTTCCCGTACGTCCTGCCTTTCTGTTTCCCACTCCTCTGCGTCTTCTCTTTCCCGTTCCTCCGCTTCATCTCTATCCTGCACCGCTGTCTCTTTTCTTTCCCGCAACTCCGGCTCTTCTCTTCCCCGATTCTTCACTCCCTCTTCCGTTTTCCTCTCACCGATCTGCTCCGCTTCGCTGTCCTCCGCCGGATCAGGTTTCCGGACGGCAGTCCTGTCTTTTGGCCGGATTTTAACCGTCAGCCTGCACATCTCTGAGATCCTTCCTCCGCCGGAACCGGTCCGGTCACGGATATAAAACGTGTGGGTGTTCTCACCCGGCAGTCCGCAGTAAACAAGTTCCTTCTTCCAAACCGCGCCCGGTCCGTCGCCGCTGCTCACTTCATAACAGTCCGCCGCGGTCACGCGGTACGTTTCTCCCTCCATCCCGGTCCGATGTTCTGAAAATCCATTCAGACCGGTGACCCAGTAGGACACCCCTTCCACCGGGCGGAAGGTCCGTACGACCCGCAGAATCGATTCACCCTCCGCCTCAAAATGGTAACAGACCGATCCGCCTCTTCCACCTGCGTCCTCCTTTTCCGGCACAATCACATCCTGAAAACGATAAGAAACCGGTGTCGTTCCGGTCCGGAACTCCCCGCAATCTCCAATCTCTCCCGGATCTTCGTCCGCAGAACAAAGCGGAGTGTAAGATGGGTGGACTGCATCGAGAAGCTTTTCGATCAGCGAGTGATTCTCTGCTTCCTCCGATGTCAGCTCTCCGATCATACATTCCCGGAGCGCTTCCCGGAAACCCGTCTCCGGTTCAGGGTCTTTCTGACCGTATTCCTTCTTAAGCTCCACATGGATCCGGATTGTCCGAACCGATTTTTCCCCATCCTCATCACTGATCCCTTCCTCAACCTCCTCCCGATTGCTCTCCTGTGTTTCTTCCCGCTTTCTGTCCGAAGAATCCTCCTGTCTTCCGCTCTCCACTCTTTGCGGATATATCCCGCTGCGCGTAAGTCCCCACGTGGTTTCCGGGATATTTCCGCATACGAGAATGCCTATAACGGCTGCCGCCGCCCGTATTCCGTATTTTCCTGCTTTCATTCGCGCTACCCTCCTCATTAACATTCCTGTCCCGACCGGAGGCGCCGCGCTTCTTCCCGCAGCACTTGAGATACAGCACGAGGGACACCGCAAGCAGCGCGACTCCGATCTCCGTAAATACCTCCGACAGACTCTGAAACGTATCTGCCATCTTACTTTTCCCCCATTTCAGACACAATATCCCGGACTGTTTCTTCCACATTCTCAAGAAGCACCCGGTTTCTCCCGGTATCCGGCTGTACACAGGAGAGATCATTCTCCATCTTGTCCATAAGCGCCTGCAGTTTTACCGCATTTTCATTATCTGCCGCGATACCTTCCCGGTATTCGCACAGTACTCCGGAAATTTCCGAAAGAAGCGACAGCGCGGCATACTGAGTCGGCGCAATTTCCCCGGATACGACTGAGTCAACGCACCCTTCCGCGGCGGAAAGAAGTTCTGCAAACGCGGAAGCATCCGGGGCGGACAGATAGGACAGGTTGGAGACATATTCCGAAAGGAAGGAACAGATTTGGTGAAAACAGACGGACTGCCGGATAATCCTGCCGGCCTTCTGATCCGCGGGGGATGATTCGGCCAGCGGTAAAAAGAAAAAATCTGCGGATAGCGCACGTCCGGCCGCATCCGATAAGGATCCTCCGCTTCCACGATATGCAAAAAAATGGAGCAGTGCCGCGCGGTAAAGTATTTCACCGGAACGCGCCGGGATCTTCTTCTCTGCGGATTTTTCACGGATTCCCGATCCATCGTCACGGATCTGTGTTTCTGAACCAGCGTCACGGACCTGCATTCCCGACAAACCGCGATTGACCTGTAATTCGGAATGGCCGGCGATGTCCGGAATTTTCAGCGCCGATGCATGTTCCAGAAGACACGACCTCAAACGGCGGCTCTGCTTCTCGCTGATGGATCTCCGGTTTTCATAAAACGTGATCAGTGCGAGATATGCGTCCGGATTTTCCGGTTTCATGCGGATCGCTTCATAGAGACGCTCCTCCCTCTCCTCCGGAGTTGCGGTCCTGTCCATGATCAGAGCGTGCCTGTAAGCGGATTCGATTGTAAATGCGGATAATGCGCGGAAGAATATTCCGCCGATCAGAAATACCGCCGACGCCGCCAGCATCAGCAAAACAAGACGGATTGAAACCGGCCGTCTTTTCAAAACAGTCCGGCCGTCTTTCCCTTTTAGAAATGAAATCAGCTCCGCGGCGCTCTGGAAACGATCATCCGGATCGTTCTCACTGCACCTTCTGGAGGCTTCAAAAAGAATCCCGGTTCTATCTGAACCGCAGAATTGTCCGATCATCACACCGAGCGCGAAAAGATCCGACCGCGCATCGGTCTGGGCTGTCCCGTACTGCTCGGGAGGCGCATATCCCCGTGTTCCTAAAGGCTCGGTATCTCTCGTCTTTCCCGGCCGGTAGCGGCGCGCGGCATTAAAATCGATCATCCGGATCCTTCCGCTTCCGTCAAGGATCAGATTTGCCGGCTTCAGGTCCCGATAAATCACCGGCGGGTCCTGATTATGCAGATAATCCAGTATCTCCGCGATCTGGACCGTCCAATCCATCGCTGTGACGGCATCCGGCGGCCCTTCCGACGCAAGTACACGATCAAGCGGCCGTCCGTCAATAAAATCCATTATGATCAGGATTGACTGCTCCCCATAGATCAGATCCACAATACGCGGAAGCGCAGGATGATTCAGACTTTTCAGAAGACAGGCCTCGGCGATCACTCCCGCGAGACGTTTCTCATCTGCCATTTTCCCGGGAAAAACCTCCTTGACCGCCCATTTCGCGCCAAGCCGGATGTCTTCCGCGAGATAGACACACGATGCGGCGCCTCTTCCGATCACCCTGCAGATTCTATACTTTCCGCCGATGATCATTCCCAGCTCACGAGGCATATCGGAACGCCCCCTTTCATTATGTCTACCTCTAATTTACCACGATCACTGCATTATGTCAATCATATTCCGGGATTCTTACCCGCCCCGGACAAAATTTAATAACACCCCATTCATGATTTGTTTACAATTTCATCATTCACGTAACACAATTCGCCCCTATACTAAAACCATCAAATGAAGCAAGTACCAAAGATTTGTTCTTTCTTTTTCATATACCGATGAAAATCGGGTTCTCCTTCCTAGAAAAAGGGCGTGTGAAAAAACGAAAAGTTTTTTCACACGCCCTTTTTATTTTAGGGAAAGCGTGGCCATTTCAGTTGAAATTGAGCATAATCCCCCTTACCCCATAAGATAGCGGCTTTGGTATCTTATGCGGCTTTCTTGGATTTCATCTGTTTGTTGTGATATTTATAGAGATTGTGCCCGATAGAAACGAGAAATACTTCGAGCCGTACCGAATTTATACCTCTTCGCACTATCCGTTTGTACCAGCGATTATTCTTCATGATCCCAAAGGTACCTTCTGCCTGTATGGATCGATTCATTCTCAAGAGCGCTCCGTGGATGCTCTCCAGGTTGTCTATCACTTCCTGATGCATGGCGGTAAGCTCATGGTTGATTCTCACAGTCCGGTTCTGATCGCCCTTTTTGCATCTTTCTGCATAAGGACATCCTGAGCAATCCTCGCATCGATATATTTCCTCTTGCCGGCCATAGTTGTTCCCCCTTACATGGCGGCGGTACTCAAGATGAAAGGCCTTTTCGTTAGGACATCTCATGACTCCGTCTGCCCCGATCGGGAAGTTAACGGCCCGAAACGGATCCTCATGGTATTTCCGGTCAGTTGTTTCCTTCTTGAACATGGTGAACTTCATGTATTTTTCCATACCGTTTTGTTCACAAAAGATGTAGTTGTTGTAAGAACCGTATCCGGCATCTGCGACCGGGTACTTCGGATAAAAGCCGTAGATATCCCGGAACTTATTCATAAGCGGAATAAAGCAATCCATATCTGACCGGTACTGGTTCACATCGATCACAGCGATATATTCGTCAGCAACACCAACCTGAACATTATACGCGGGAAGCAGTTGATCATTCCCCATGTAGTCGGTTTTGATCCGCATGAAAGTGGCAGAATGGTCTGTTTTTGAGTAGCTGTTACGTCCTTCTCCACAGATACGGATCTTTTCAACGTATTCCTCCAGCTTTTGTGCATACTCCATTAGCTTCTCATAATGGCGCTGCTGGACTGTCTTATGATGGCCCCTGCCGTGTTTGAACTGAGTTTCATCAAGCTGCCAGACTTCCACATATTTTTCTGCGGCTTCCCGGATATACTCTGGCGCATACTCGGTATTGATGCAGAGTTTCATGCCCGTATAAGCCAGTTCCTCATTGATTTCCTGGAAGAGTGCCGTGATCTTGTCAAACAAGCGGTATCTTGATTTTTCCGTTGCCTTCTTCCATACCCACGTATACTTGTTTGCATTGGCTTCGAACTTGGAACCGTCGATGTACAGATGCTGAAGATCCACGTGTTCTGTTTCGAAGATTTTATGATTGATGTCATTAAATATTTCTTCGATGGAATCTCCAAGTACTTCATTGATGAAGTAGCCAAAGGTACGATAGGAAGGTCTCTCGTGCTCCATAAGATACATGAACCGGAGATTAACCCTGCACTGGTCCTCCAGTTCCCGTAAGGAAATGTAGCCATTCGTCATAAATCCGAACAGTACTGTTTTCAGCATGCTGACCGGGTTATATCTGAGTCTTCCAGTATAGTGCTTCTGGATGTTTTTCAGATATTTCTCCAGATCGATTCCTCCCATGAATCGGTCAAATGTCAGTACCGGATCACAGATGTCCAGATAATCCTGAATAAGCATTGGCAAAACTGCCTGTTTTGAGGTAGAATTAAGCGTGTTAGATTTGTTCATTACAAGTATAATTCTAACACAAAAGAAGGATCTTGGGTTTTGATAACCCTTGATCCTTCTTTGTTTTTCAGGCTATGCTTTTTTCACAGCCCCTTTTTCTGTTCTAATTGAACGAAAACCCTCTATAAATGCATGGATCTGTTCTTCTTTAACTCATCATCCCCGCTCTATGCAGCTGATTCAGATAAGACAGCTGCAGCTAAGCTGCTGATCAGCAGCAAAGAAATTATCCGAACCGATCATTCTGCCGCATGAAGGATGATCGCTCTGCATTCCGCAAATGAGAATCCCGTCTTCGCGCAGAGCTCACAGACGCTTTCGTATTCCGGATCGATCCGCTCTTTTCCATCGACCCGGGTGATTTTTACGCGCGCTGTCCCGTATCCCGTCTCTACTTCGCGCTCCGTGCGCGTCAGCACGGTCCGGTCCATTCTCACCCGCCGGATTCCGATCGTCGTCGTCTCGCGGAAGATGATCTGCTCGAGTTTTTTCCGCAGCTTTTCTGTGCAGAGGACCTGAAGCTGGTAAGCCGGCCGGTTTTTTTTCATATATACAGGAAGAAAATGCGCATCGAGCGCTCCCTCGTCCATGAGCCGCTCCAGAAGATAGCCGAACGCCTCACCCTCCGTATCATCAATATCCGACTCCAGCATCCAGACCGATTCCGGCGTACCGCCGCCTTCTCCTTCCGGGGACAAGTCCTTCTCCTCCTCAATCAGAAACACTCTCAGAAAGTTCGGCCGGCTGTACAGCCGTTTCCCCGCACCAAGCCCGATTTTCTTCACAGAAAACGAACCCGCTTTCGAAGATTCCGTGACAATTGCCGATGCGATCGCCGCCCCTGTCGGCGTGACGAACTCTCCCTGCGTGTCCGGATCGATGTTCAACTTCAGACTGCCCGCTGCGATGATATTCGCTACGGCAGGAACCGGGACCGGGAGAAATCCGTGGGCACAACGGATCATTCCACTCCCCTCAAACAGCGGCGTACAGTATACCTTTTCGACGGCAAGATCATCAAAACAGACTGCCGCCGCCACGATATCCGCGATGGAATCGATCGCACCGACCTCATGAAAGCGGACGGTCTGCTCCGTCCTGCCATGAGCCCTCGCTTCCGCATCCGCAAGAATCCGGAAAATCCGCCCCGCAAGGGCACGCGCACTCTCTGTCATCTCACAGCCGTCCAAAATATCCAGAACCTCCGCAAGCGTCCGGTGCGTGTGCTCGTGATCATGATCACCCTCATGATGGTGCTTTTCGCCATGGTGATCACCGATACACTCATTTCCATCCCCGGACTTCCCGTAGAGATACTCCATGTCGTGATCATGCGTTTCGTGCTCCGCATCAAGTACCACGTCAAAATCACAGCAGTCAATCCCGCTTTTTTCGACACGGCTGATCCGGATTTCAAAATGTCCGCCCGGTATCCCCGCGAGCGCCCGCCTCACTTTTTTTTCATCCGCACCGAGATCCAGAAGCGCGGCGACGAACATATCACCGCTGATTCCGGACGCGCAGTCCAGATATAATGTATTTTTTGCCATGAAGTCATTTTCCCTTTATATATTCGAAACAGCCTGCCTGTTCTCCGTCCTCTCCTTCAGAATCCGGCCGGCTTATTCTCTGCCCACTCCCGCCGCAAGCCGGTTGATCTGGGTCGCGACGTAACCCGCGCCATACCCGTTGTCGATGTTGACGACCGCGATGCCGTTTGCGCAGGAATTGATCATCGTAAGGAGAGCGGAAAGCCCGTGCATACTCGCGCCGTACCCGACCGATGTCGGAACGGCGATCACCGGATTCCGGACAAGTCCGCCGATCACGCTTGCGAGCGCTCCCTCCATACCCGCGACCGCGACAACCACATTCGCCCTCTGGATTGTATCCGTTTTCGCGAGCAGACGGTGAATGCCGCTGACACCTACATCATAGATGCGGTCGACGTGCGACCCGAAAAACTCCGCCGTCTGCGCCGCTTCCTCCGCAACCGGTATATCCGCCGTCCCCGCCGTGCAGACCGCCACCATGCCGACGTGCTTCTTTTCACTCTTCTCAATCTTCAGGATGTGTGACGTCTCATCGTATTCGACCTCCGGCAGCACGTTCCTGACAACCTCATACTGATGCGCGTCCGCTCTCGTCCCGAACACCTCGCCGCTTTGTTCGTACAGTCTCCGGAAAATAGACGCGAGAAACTCATCCTTCTTCCCGCTGCAGAAGACCACCTCCGGAAACCCCGACCGTGTCTCCCGGTTCAGGTCCAGCTTTGCGAATCCGAGATCATCGACCGGCTTTCTTCCGAGATAACGCTCCGCCTCATCGATCGAAACCCGTCCGTTTTTAACCTGTTCCAGCAGCTCCCTCGTATCCATCAGCGGCCCTGTCCTTCCTGCACATCCACCATCTCCCGATTCAGCGCACCGTTCTTCTCCCGATTCAGCACCTCGTTCATGCTTCCCATCCGGTATCCCGCAAGATCTGCGGTAACATAGGAGAAACCGATCTCCTTGAACTTCTCGAAGACCTTCTCCCTGAGCGTGCGGTTCATGAGCCGGTCAAGTTCGTCCGGCATCAGCTCGATCCGCGCGATTGTGCCATGCATTCTTACGCGAAGCTGACCAAACCCGAGTCCGTGCAGATATTCCTCTGCCCTCGCCGCCATCCGTATTTTCTCTTCCGTGATCGTTTCCCCGTAGGCAAACCGGGACGCGAGGCAGGCAGCCGACGGCTTGTTCCAGGTCGGAAGACCCAGCTGCCTCGAAAGTTCCCGGATATCTGCCTTCGTCAGTCCCGCCTCTCTGAGCGGACTGCGGACACCGAGTTCCAAAAGTGCACGCATCCCCGGCCGGTAATCCGCCCCGTCGTCCACATTCGTACCCTCCGCCACAAACCGAATGTTTTGTTTCTCCGCAAAATCAATTACCCGGGAGAAGAGGCTCCGTTTACAGATATAACACCGGTCCGGCGGATTTTCCGCAAACCCCGGAATCGACAGTGCATCCTGCCGGATCGTGATCTGCGGAATGTCTTCCTTTTTGCACAATGCCACGGCATCCTGCACCTCACGTTCCGAACCGGGAATCGCCAGAAGCGTCACGGCGATCATCCGGTCTCCGAGCACATCGTGCGCAGCCCGTGCGAGAAAAGTAGAATCCACGCCGCCGGAAAAGGCCACCGCGACGGATCCCATGTCACGCAGAATCGTATTTAATTTTTTATATTTATCAATTAATTCAGTCATGTGCCTATTCTAACAAATTTCAGCAAAGGACACAAACGCAGAATGCAGACGACGGCCGGTTCAATTCGTTGATCCCTTCAGCCCGCTCTCCACCGCCCCGGCCAGCTGCTCCGCCAGATTCTGTGCGGTTTTCTTATCTCCCGCCTTCGTGTAATAATAGAATTTTATCTTAGGTTCTGTCCCGGACGGCCGTACCGCAAACCAGCTTCCGTCTGTCATCCGGAAAATCAGGACATCGGACGGCGGGATATCCTCATGGCCGTGAAGAAAATCGATGACCTCCTTCACCCGGAACGATCCGAACCGCTCCGGTTTTTCTGTCCGGAACCGGCTCATCATCGCACGAATCTCCTCCGCTCCGCTCTTCCCTTTCCGGACGATCGAAATCTGCTTTTCCGCGAAATATCCATATTTCCTGTACAGCTCTTCCAGATACCCTGCGAGTGTATTCCCCTTTGCCGCGCAGAAAGCCGCCATCTCGGCGACCAGCATGCCGGCGCAGACGCCGTCCTTGTCCCGCACGCCGGAGCCGGGCGCACATCCGATACTTTCCTCGTAACCGAAGAAATACGTGTAACCCTCCTTCTCCATCTCGGGAATTCTCCCGCAGATATTCTTGAAACCGGTCAGCGCTTCCACGACACGGATCCCGTAATCATCACAGATTGCCCGGCCGAAATCGCCGGTCACGATGGATTTGATCATGACCGGTTTTTCCGGCAGCGTCCCATTTTGTTTCTGACTTTCCGCAAGGTAAGCGATCAGAAGGGCGCCGGTCTGATTTCCGTTTAGCGGAGTCCACCCGCCCATTCCGTCCGGGATTTCGACAGCCATCCGGTCGCTGTCCGGATCTGTCGCGATCAGCACAGCCGCATGTTTCTCATGCCCAAGCTTTTCAGCAAGACGGAACGCACGGGGATCCTCCGGGTTCGGGTAGCCGACCGTCGTAAATTCCGGATCCGGATCTGCCTGCTCCGGCACAAGAGAGAAATTCGTAAATCCGCGCTCCTCCATGACCGTCCGAAGCGGGATGCTTCCCGCGCCGTTCAGGGGCGTATACACAATCGGTACGTCGAGCCAGAGCGAATCTCCTCCGTGCTGCGCCATCGATTCGACGTAATCGAGGTAGTGCCGGTCCATCTCCGCTCCGAGCATGACGACACACCCCGACCGGACCGCTTCATCGAGGGGAACCCCCGGAAAGCGTCCGAACAGATCCAGCTTCATAATCCGGTCCTGAATTCCATCCGAAACCGCGCCCGAGATCTGTGCTCCATCCTCCCAATAAACCTTGTAGCCGTTGTATTCCTTCGGATTGTGGCTCGCTGTCATATTGACACCGGAGACGGCGCCGAGCTGCCGGATCGCAAACGAAAGCTCCGGCGTCGGCCGCATTTCCGGAAACAGATACACGCGGATGCCGTTTCCCGCGAAGATCTCAGCAGCCAGTTCCGAAAATTCTTTCGAGTGGTACCGGCAGTCGTAGGCGATCACCACACCTTTTTCTGCCCTGCCCGGCTCCGTCAGAATGTAATCCGCGATTCCCTGCGTCGCCCTGCCGACTGTGAATTCATTCATCCGGTTGGTTCCGGCTCCGCAGATTCCCCGAAGCCCCGCCGTTCCGAATGCGATCTCCTGATAGAAGCGATCCGTGATCTCCGCCTCATTTCCCGCGATTCCAAGAAGCTCCAGGCGCGCAGGAGAATCCACCGGCAGCTTCTTCAGCCAGTACTCATACCTTTCATCCGCCGTCATCCGCATCACACCTCCTTTGATTGGTGCCTTCATTATATCATCACACACCGCCTTTCAAAAAGACCGCACAGATTTTCGAATAATCTTCTGCCATACGAGGATTGGCGAAACAGACAGCTTGTGATCCGGAAAATCGTCGATGAAAACTTTCCATATCGAAGATCACAGCTGCAGACAAAAAGGAACCGCTTCGATGTCCGTACAGGGAAATGATTTTCCTCCTGCTGAACCCGAAGCAGTTCCTTCTTTTTCTCGTTATTTCTGTCTCTTACGAAAACTGCCCATGCCGGGAAGCGGCACCGGCCCTTCGGATGATCAGTTCCATCCGAAGATCTTCGCCAGCAGTCCGGTGGACTGGAGGGAGAGAATGAACATCATGATCGGGCAGACAAAACGGATCATGACATAGTACATTCTTTTCCGGCGGAACTTCTTTCCGCCATACTCCATCTCGTCCGCGACCCATTTCGGTCCGACGATCCATCCGATCAGAATCGTCGAGAGCAGGGAAATGATCGGCATCAGCAGGTTGTTGCTGACGTAGTCCATGATGTCGAGCAATTGTCCGGTCGCTCCGTTCGGAAGTTTGATCTCAAAATAGAAGATGCTGTACCCGAGCGCTACGATCGCCGTCATCACGCAGTAGATCACCGTGAGGACCAGCGTGACTTTTTTACGTGGCTTGTGCGTGATCTCCATACAGTTCGCCGTGATCGCCTCAAGGACGGAGACGCAGGATGTCAGAGCCGCAAATGCCGCCATCACAAAGAAGAGAACCGCGATCACCGGACCGATCTTTCCCATCGCCGTGAAGACCTTCGGCAGCGAGATGAAGATCAGGCTCGGGCCTGCATTCATACCGTCCAGTCCGGAGAATACATAAATCGACGGGATGATCATCATTCCGGCGAGAAATGCGACAAGGGTATCGAAGATCTCGATCTGTGTGACGGACTGGTTCAAATCGACGTCCTTCTTTACGTAGGATCCGTACGTGATCATGATTCCCATCGAGACACTCAGGGAGAAGAAAAGCTGTCCCATCGCGTCAAGCAGAATCGAGAAAAATCTTGAAGGAGTCACACCGGAAAGATCCGGTTTCAGGTAGTACGCAAATCCCTCAAGACCGGTCCGTGTCACGCCGTCCGCGCCCGTATGGGAGAGGGTCAGCGCGTAAATCGCGATGATGATGATCATCACAAACAGAATCGGCATCATGAACCTCGAGCAGCGCTCGATTCCTTTTTCCACGCCGTTGTAGACGATAAACGCCGTCACCAGCATGAAGATGAGGCCGAACACAACCGGAGATACCTTCGACGTGATGAAGGCCGTAAAGTATCCGTCCCCCGCTGCCGCGGCTCCGTCTCCCATCAGATAAACGAAAATATACTTCGTGATCCATCCGCCGATCACCGCATAATACGTCATAATCAGAACCGGTACGAGAAATGTGATCACTCCCAGAAATTTCCATTTCGGACGCATCTGGGCATATGCGTAAATTGAACTTTTCTGCGTCTTTCTTCCGATCGCGATATCTGACGTCAGAAGTGTAAATCCGAACGTCACCACCAGAATCAGATAGATAATCAGGAACAGGCCGCCTCCGTCGCGCGCCGCCAGATACGGGAATCTCCAGATATTCCCGACTCCCACCGCACTTCCGGCCGCTGCGATTACAAATCCGAACTGGCCGCTGAAGCCGCCTTTTTTCTCTTTTGCCATTTCCTTGCTTTCCCCCTCGGTTTTATTTTTTCCGGACAGGTTTCCCTGCCCACCTTTGTTATGAGGCTCAGCGCCTCCGTGCCGCTCTTCCGGAAATGATCCAGGGCGCCGGCTGCGCCTCGAATGTATTTCTCGAATTCAGCTTCTGGACGGTGATCTGAATCACCTCTTTGTCGATGATGTGATATTTTTCAAAAACGTGATCCATATTCGCGGCGACGCCGAAATCAAGCGTGTAGATCACGACATTGATGTTCGGATTCAGACGCGTCAGGCACGCGAGCTCCTGCTCCATGCTCGCCGAAGCGACCATGAAGACCAGCGACGGCACCGGCAGACCCTTCATCGTCTCATCGTCGACATGATCGATGACCTGAATATTCCGGGTTCCGAAATGATCGATGTTTTCCTCCAGCGTCTTTCGGTCGTCACTGTTGTACTCGACCGCCGTCACACTGCCCTCCTGCGCGATGATCGCCGCCTCGACCGCAATACTCTCGCCGCTTATGACAAGGATGTCGTCCTGCAGACCGACCTGCATCTTGTTGAGAATAACGGAACGGATCTCGCTTCCTACGTAGCGCACGGATCCGCGTCGGAAGTTCTCATTATCCATACCGATTTTATATGTGTTCCGCGCGTTGTCATTGAGAATCAGCATGCCCGCCGACGCGTTGATCCCGCGGTCGATCATGCTCTTCAGTTTGTCGTGACGGATCTCTCCGGACGGCTCGGATCCGTCATTGTACCAGACCTCACATTCTCCGAGTCCCGCGTTCCACATGCGGTAAAATATATCCGGATCACCGGCTTCTGTGAAAACAAGCGTCGCCTTGTGTGACTCGACCGTCGGGATGACGCTCTTGTTTTTCTTCGTGATATCGAGCATCTTTACGCGCTCCAGATCCACATTCGTATTCTGTGCGAAATACTGAAGCCAGGAGATAATCACATCATTCGTAAAAAGATTCTCAGCCATATCTGTCTCCTTTCTAAGTAATATGGCAATAATTATATCATAAAACCGGCGCCGTCACTCGTGTTATTTCGGCATTTTTGCCAATTCTCCGGATTTTTTATGCAGCGGCGCCCGCCGGCGGGGATTGCGCCCTCCGGCGTGATGAATTACAATATCGGAAACGAAGATTGGAAATCCTGATATTTTTGTGAGGTGAATCATAATGACGAAGTACAAATCCATCGCAGCAGCCGGCCTTATGGCAGCAGCACTCGCACTTTCCGCCTGCGGCGGCGCGCCTTCCGGCGCCTCGTCCGTTTCCGGGGGCAGCGCGGCACAGAGCCGTGCGGTTATCTCTGAATCCTCCGGCTCTTCTGCGGTCCGCTCCGTTTCCACGGAGGAGCCGGACGTCTCCTCCGAATCCGTTTCATCCGAATCCGCGGTTTCCGTCTCATCGGAGTCCGCGGTCGGACCGGACGCAAATGTGACCGGGGTCGCGCCGGATCTCTCCGTGATCCTGACGGAGATTCAGACCGACGTCGAGGTCGGAACCGCCGGAAGTTCTCTGAAAGCGGCGATCGTCGCCGCCGATGTTCTCGACTTCACGATGGCGACCGACATCAGCACGGAATATCTCGAGACCCAGACCGCACAGTACATGAACGGACTTTCCGAAGAAGACCGCGCGGAGTTCCCGGATCAGATGGTGATACTCGGCGAGACGATCCACACCCTCAAGGACGGAGACGCACAGTCCCTCCTGGACGACGCCGGCGTGACCGAATCCTCCTATCCGTGGAACGAGGAAGCGTACGCGAAGGCGGATGCCATCCTGCGCGGTGCCGGTATCTGATCTTCAGAGCGGGACTGCCGGAGAACCGTCGCTCCGGCAGTCCCTGTTTTTTATAACCCGAGAATCCTCAGATACCGCTCCCGCTGATCCGCGAACCGCTCCAGATCCTTTTCGAGCGTGTCTCTCGGCTCTTCGCGGAGATCCTCGACGACATCACAGACTGCATCATACAGCGGCGTCAGACCGAGGGTTCCGGCGGTTCCCTTCAGATTGTGGGCGATCCGGAACCCCTCCTTCGGATCCTCTCTCGCGATAATTCCAAGCTCGCAAAGCTCGTCTTCCTCCGCAAATTTCTTCAGCATTTTTCTGTAAAATTTCTCATCATTCATCATGTGTTCGATCGCAGTGTCAGGGTCAGCCCCCCACTCCCTCAATTGTCTCTTAATCTCAGTCAAAGCGATCCCTTCTACTTTCTATCTGAATATGCAAATCCCTGTTTACGTTTCGACCCGCTTATTGTCGTCCTTCCCGGCCGGGGTTCCTTCCCCGCTATGAATCTGCCGCTGAAACTCCTCTGCGAGCTGTGCAAAAAGCTTCGCCGAATCGATCGGTTTCCCGACCGCGCAGTTGATGCCCGCCTCCTGACAGCGCATCTCCAGATCTTCCGTCACATCAGCGGTCAGCGCGACGATCGGAATCGTCTCCGCATCCGGACTGCCCGTCGCCCGGATTCTCTTCGCGGCATCCAGGCCGTTCAGAACCGGCATCATCAGATCCATCAGAATCGCCTGATAATGAAACGGCCCCTGCATCCGGAACATATCGACCGCCTCCTGGCCGTCGCTGGCAAGTTCCGCGTGGATCCCCTTCGCGCTGAGAATTTTGATGATCACTTCCGCGTTGATCTGATTATCTTCCGCAAGGAGGACGTTCTTCCCGTAGAGCACCTGATCCTCGAAGGTTCCTGTCCGGTGTGTCTGCAGCTGAATCTGCTCCTCGGTCGCCAGCTCATAAGAAAGATTGACCGTAAACTCCGTTCCGTGTCCGAGTGTGCTCTCACAGCGGATCGTTCCTCCCATCAGTTCGATGAGATTCTTGACAATATACAGTCCCAGGCCGGTCCCGTCATGGTATCCGCCGTCCGAATTTTCCTGAACAAACGGCAGGAACATCCGTTTCTGGAAGGCATCACTCATCCCGATTCCATTGTCCTTCACCACGTAAGTGTGGTACGAACGGGTGCCCTCGTACCGGACCGTCGCGCCCAGAAGTATCGTGCCGCCCTCCGGTGTGAACTTCAGGCTGTTTGAGAGAAGATTCATCAAAATACGCTCGACATGATGGCTGTCCATGAGGACGTACCGCCCCTTCGATCCGCTCACCGAAAGCGAGAAGGAAATTCCCTCGCTGCGGGCGCGCTCGCTGATGATCGCCGCGACGGAGTCCAGTACTTTTTCTTCACTGACCGCCGAGCTGACCGATACGATCTTGCCGGCGTTGATCCGGCTCATCTCCAGAATCTCCTCGATCAGACCGATCAGATACTGGCTCGACGTCTCGATCTTCTCAAGATTGTCGCGCACGGAATCGGGCAGGCCCGGCTCCTGCAGACTCAGCTGCGTCAGTCCGGAGATCGCTGTCATCGGCGTCCGCATATCATGCGACATATGCGAGAGGAACGTCTCCTTCTCCTGACTGGACTTGGTAGCCTGACGGAGGGCTTTCGCCATCTCTTCGATCTGCTCCTGATCGTCGATCTGCTTCGTCGTATCGACAAATGTGATGACCAGTCCGCGCAGATTCTTCCGCGAGACCGAATCCCCGTCCTTCGCCGCCAGCGTATTTTCATGAACCAGATACGGAGCGATGCGGATCAGGTACGTCTTTCCCGACACCGACGCACAGTGCTGCTCAATCGGCGTCATCGTGTCGAGCACCTTCCTGCACTTTGCGATCAGATCGATGGTCGCGAAATTATAGGTGATGTAACGCAGCGAACGGCCCACATCCTGATCGACCACATTGAACTCCGTCGAGATATACTCGGTAAATTTCCGGATATTGAGATCCCGGTCCACCATCAGTATCCCGACGAGGGTCGTCGAAAGAAAGTTCGCCATATCATCATTCAGCCCGGCAAGTTCGGAAACCTTCGACTGATACTCGGAATTGACCGTATACAGCTCTTCATTGACGGACTGCAACTCTTCGTTTGAGGACTGCAGCTCCTCATTTGCCGTCAGAAGTTCTTCATTCGCCGCCTGCAGCTCCGCGTTCACCGACTCCAGCTCGGTGACCGTCTGCCGCAGATTTTCCTTCGTGACACGCAGCTCATGCTCCAGATTCGAGATGCGCTGCGACGCTGCAATATCGATCTGATACTGTTTCATATCGCCCGGGATCTCGCGTTTTCCGCGCAGGAACGAGATCGCCGTGTAATCCGTCTTCTGGCCGTGCTTGTCGAAAATCGGCTGCGCGATGATCGAGATATATTCCGGTTTTTCCTCCAGCTGAACCGGAACCATATCGTAACTGACCTTCGACGCGCTGTCCCTGGAATCCCGGAGTGCGGTGGAGACCGCAATCTTCAGATCATTCCGGAGAAGATTGAAAATATCCAGCGTCGCGGCTCCGGTCGGGATCGAAAGAAACTTCGTACAGTCCCCGTACGTCCGCGTCATCTCATTTTTGCCGTCCACGAGGACACTCGAGGGCATCAGTGTCTCGAGAACCGACGTGTCCAGCTCATTGGACTGATATCGGACTTCCGCGTCCTCCTCCAGACGCTGAATCTCGATCGGCTCCATATTGTGTTCCACATTCTGCATCGAATAACTGACGCGCTCGTGCTCCGGCGCCTTGCCGGACTGATTGTGGATAAAAATCTTCTCATTCGCACAATATGCGCGGAATACATCGTCGTAATCGATCACGGATTCGGATCTTCCGAGGAAAAGATACCCGTGATCATTCAGAGCCATATGAAAGATAGAAAACAGGTTGCGCTGCAGCACCGCCTGGAAATAGATCAGCACATTCCTGCAGCTGATCAGGTCCAGCCTTCCAAACGGAGGGTCCTGAAAAACATTATGCTGCGCGAATATGATCATCTTCCGGATGTCGTGGTGAATGACATATTTATTTCCCTTGCGGCTGAAATACTTTGAAAGGCGGGCCACCGACACATCCTCGATGATATTGTCGCCGTAGACGCCGCGCACGGCGGCCGCGATGGAATCCGCATCCAGGTCGGTCGCAAAAATCTTGACATCTCTCCGGATGTTCAGCTCCTCCATCGCCTCTTCGATGAGGATTGCGATCGAATACGCCTCCTCGCCGGTCGAACAGCCCGCGACCCAGACGCGGATCTGTTTTTCCCTGGGCGAGTCACGGAGAAGCGTCTTGATCACGCTCTCCTTGAGGACTTCAAAATAATCCGGATCGCGGAAGAAACTCGTCACCCCGATCAGGACCTCCTTCGCAAGGAGTTTCGCCTCCTCCGGGTTATTGTTCAGATAATTTACATACTCTCGGAGGTTCCGGTTATGCGTGACGACAAGACGCCGCTCGATACGGCGCAGGATCGTCGTCTTTTTATAATAGGTGTAGTTGATATTTGTGACGTTCTTCAGGATCGAGAAAACCTGAGACATCAGATCCTGATCCGAGAGCAGATTTCTTGTGCTCTCATCGGTCATCGACGCCGCGATATGACCAAGCTCCCGGGCGATCGAATCCGGTTTCTGGATCAGATCGACGAATCCGGTCGAAATCGCGTTTCTCGGCATCCCGTCAAATTTGGCCGATTCCGGGGACTGAACGATGATGACTCCGTTCTGCTCTTTAATCGACCGGATCCCGTTCGTGCCGTCCGAACCGGTGCCGGATAAAATAACGGCTACGGACCGGTTTTCATACGCAGACGCAAGCGACCGGAAAAACACATCGATCGGATGATTGATCAGCCGCGGATCATACTCGTGCAGACGCAGGACGCCCGCCACGATCTCGACATTATATTTCGGCGGAATCATATAGATGTGATTCCGCTCCACAGTCATGCCGTCCTGAATCTCCATCACCGGCATGGAGCTGTATTTCCCGAGAATTTCGGCAAGAAGACTCTTGTGATCCGGAGCAAGATGCTGGATAATAACGAACGCCATACCTGTGTTGGATGGCAGAAATGTCAGAAATTCCTGCAGTGCCTCAAGTCCGCCGGCCGACGCACCGATTCCTACCACGCAGGTAGGCTGAACGCTGACAGACATTTGTGTCTTCTGATACATAGAACGCAGTCCTTTCCTCGAAACAATGGTACATGAAAAAAGTCTATGACTGTTTATCTGTATATTGTACTCAATCTGTAAAGGGAATTAAAGTGAATTCTGCGTATTATTGCAAACTTCTGAGTCAAGTCCAAATTTGTGTGTAAATTACCTTTAGGCATCTGTTGATGCAGGGGATGTCCTCATCCCCTAACCGCGCCTTTGCACTCCGGAGCAATCCTGTCAAGGACGCAGGACGCGCCT
>Ga0256406_1000574_pt1 | contig 66393 bp, 51 predicted proteins | sample RumenRJG_03DNA_FD_185986 | JGI IMG/M metagenome (GOLD analysis project Ga0256406, IMG submission 185986) | Bovine rumen microbial communities from Lethbridge, Alberta, Canada - RJG_03 | ecosystem: Host-associated > Mammals > Digestive system > Stomach > Rumen | place: Canada: Alberta | collected... | reverse complement strand
AAGGGAAACCTTGGTACTGCGCCATCTTAATTGCCAAAACGCATCAATAATGCTACATCTTAATTGCCGAAGAATGCTATATGTTATTTTTCTTAAAAATGTTGCATGAAAATTTGCTGATTACACCTGCAGCAAAGCAATCAATTTGATAAGGATGATATGTCAAGACAATGCCTTCTGGCAGTACGGCAAAGTGAGTCAAAGGAAAATCCTTCTCGGTAAATGCCTTTTCGTTGTAACCATTCCATCCCGCCCAATCATCGCAAGAATAATTATGTACAAAAAATGACCGCATTACATCATCCATACCACTTGTATCAATCATTGGACAATGGAAAGAGAAAATGCTATGCGTGAAATCCTCCCATGAATCTTCACGTTCATAACAGAAATCATATTCTTTCTTCAAGCTCTCCAATGCTAAATGCCGAAACGGTTGTACCATCGCAGTTTTTACAGAATTGTTGACATCCAGCAATCTGCCTCTTCGCTTGTCATATGTGATGTAATACTCACGAGGCAAATCATGAAGTCCTCCATTGTAAAGGCTTGCCCAATAATAGTATGTGGTATAGTTTTCACAGTCTGCCACTTTCCTCACTCTTATATTGCAAGTCATTCTAAGCTCCAACGTATCTTCTATTTGATACTCTGCCATACCATTGTCATAGCAGCTATCCACATTGGTAAACACAATGAGATTTTGGCCTTCTGCTGCAACTTGTGTTGTTTGTGGTAGGTGTAGAGTATTTTTTAGCGTTGACACAGTTTTTGTTTCATGAGTATTTGCGATAACAGATAGCGTTGTCGTTACCAATATGCCAATAACCAGAAGTTTAAATATTCTCTTCATATTCGTAATTTTAGATTAATATTCACAAACAGGCCTAACAGACATACCACGCCATCTTGGACATGAATCTATCATTTTGAAATCTTTATCCATATACAAATATTCATTACAGTTAGGTTTCTTGCTTATGTCACTAGACCAGTAAACACCATAAGCGCCTTTGTAAAATTCTTTTTCACCATCTCTAAAACCATTCTTTGGCAAGAATATGGCACATCCATTTGTTCCTATAATTTTATAGCCAGACACCCCTTTGTAAGTTGTTTGAACAACAATTGCCGAATTCAGTAATTCTTTCCATTCTTCAGCAGAAGGCATATGCCACCATTCTCCTTTTATACATCTCACAATATCGTATAAAGGATTCCCTTTTATGCATTTTATAGTGTCTGGAATATAGTAATCTACGCTGTCTCTACTTCGTAAATTGCCAGTTATGTCTCCACAACCAAACAAACCACCACATTCATCAACTTTATCTGCTCCTAAATTCATAGAAGACCAGTTTACACTAACTCCTAAATCCACAGGATCATATAAGCATATTGGGATGTTTCTTGTTTCGCCTTCCTCAGATGTATAGGCTATAGTTGATTCTTCTGATTTTATGGAGTCTGGCCAAGCATCCAAAATTTCAAGAGATGGGTAAGCAAAAGTAACAGAGGCTACTTTTGCTTTATTAGATTTTCTATACCACTCATATCTCATTTTTATATTCAGCAAAGGGAAACCTTTTGCTTTCTTCAGCTTTTCTTTATCAATTATGGCATCCATGTTTAGTTGCATCTGTCGAATAGTACCCTTCATATTTTCTATTGAAGTGGTATTTGCCACAATATCTGACACCAGACTACAATATGTTATAGTATTGTTCTTAATTTTTATAGAATCAAGAGTAATTCCCCAGCCAGCTTGTGTCGGCAATGCTTTTTGGTTTAATCTTATACCTCTAAGCATTGTATATTTCTCTTTCATTACTTCATCTACGTTGCCACCAAATTTCTTTATTGTTGCTACTTCATTAAAATCATTCATGTCAAATGATATTCTATGAATAATCTTGTTTGGCGTACCATGTAGTATACCTGTTCCTTTGATGTTAAACAACAAACTTACTTTATTTAGGCGCAATTCATTTCCCATTTTGTGATAGTATATAAATTGTCCGATGTCTGCTACCATTTGTGATTTAAATAGCATATATAAAATCCATGTTTCGTCCTGTGGAGTTCCATACAAATTAATATTTTGAGTATTTATAGAACCACCATTTTGCTCATATGCATCCTCTATATTTTGTTTGATGGATTCAGAGTCTGTGCTACCAATCATTTTTAGATATGCTCTGTAAGAGTCTGACTCTTTATCTATATGACATACAAAAGTAAGTTTGTTCTTATCTACTTGGCAGTAGTCTATACAAATTCCATATACGGATTTTGGCAACTGACAAAATTCAATTATGTCATCAATGGCACTTGCCTTTATTGTTGCAATATGCAACAGCAAAGCCATAAATACTAAAGCGAAACGTTTAATCATATACCTTTATTCTTTATTCCACAATACTTGATACACATTCTTTCCTTCACATCTCAATAACATCAAAAGCATGAAGAAGATTATTTTTCCAATACTTGTCCATACACCCTTGAAAGCCATACTCCTTGCAACGGAATACATTGTTCCATAGTCATCCACACTGATATTACAGTACTGAATATACGCAATTATAGCGTTTATCAAACAACCAATTACCAATAAGTAGAAGCCAACTTTTTCTGCTTTCAAAAGCCAATAGAATCCAGCAATGGCAACACATACTGTACAAGTACTTCCAAAAGTATAAAGGTCAAAGCCATTGTCTCCTTTTATGAGGTTAATCAAGTTCATAATCAAGCCTAAGCCTGAAAAGGCAATATTAAGCCACAGAATAGCATTAAACCATGAATTCAAACCATTTCCATTCTTCAGTTCCATATTATTCTCCCTATATTCGTGTCGGGCACAACTTTTATTCTTTTATGTTAATTTTCTCTTACTCTTTCCTCCAAGTATCTAACCGCAAAGTCTAATGACTTGATGATGTGTGGTACTATGTCCTTGGCAGATTCTAGGTCTGTAATTTTGTGGTCGTAATCCAAGGACACCTTAGCATCATCTTTTTTAGACAAAAGAGCCTTGATGAACTTCACATTTCTATTCGTCTCATTCACGGCTTCCTTTAGCAACTCCTTGTCATTTGACAGAAGTCCTGCTACAAAAGGAATACAGAAACGAATCATGGATTCATCTTTACCAACCACATAAATATATATTTGTTCTTTGTACTTAAAATGCCAACCTAAAGAAGGCATCAGTATTGTTTGACCGCACAATCGGCGAATCTCATTTACAATTTCTTCCTGCTTCATATTCACAATAGTTTTTTGCTATTTATGATAGGAGAGGGAGAAAAGTAACCATTTCCATCAGTCCAACATTACAAACGCTGCCCAATGGAATGGATCGGGATGCTTCTTTCTGATGATTTCTTTGGCTTCCTCGAAAGCCTTGCGCTTGTTCCATGCATTATGGGTGTCCGCAAGCCGTTCATAGAATGTGGTCATAAACTCGGAAGTTATTTTATCGCTCACACTCCACAAGGACATGACGATTGTTCCAACTCCAGCTTTTTTGAAGGCTCGTTGCAAGCCATATAATCCTTCTGATGTAGCTTTTCCTTGTCCCGTCTGGCAAGCTGACAATACCACCATATCCGTATTGCTCAAATCTAAGCGTGCTATATCATTAGCAGAAAGTATTCCGCCAAGAACACCTTTAGGTAAGGGTTTGCCTAACCATGCAGCATTACCACCAGATAGAACAAGTCCTGAAAGAGACATAGCATCTGTATAGCCTTTGAGATAATCTACATTCTCAGCTCTATTTGGAGTGTAGTAAAATCCATGAGTGGCAAGATGAAGCAATTTAGGCGATTTGCCGTGCATATTTAGGAAAGACTCTTCTGTACCGTTTTTGCCCATATACGAAGAGACTTGCCATTTATTTCTTTTCAACAAGTCTTCTATCTTCAAGATTTCTTCTTTTGATCCTTGCAAATCATGGAATACAGAATCACCACGAGCAATCTCACCACGCAAAGCAAGCAAGTTTGACAAATCATATTTCTTGGCTTCTTCAACCATAGCAGAATCTTCCAAGTCATATTGCAGACCGCCATACAGAACTGCTGAGTTTGACTTATAGCCTTTACTTTCTGATTTCATCTTCACCAATTCACGAGCCGAAGACATTCTGACGAAATGATAATGGCTACCTAAGACTGAACCGTCTGGCAATGATAAAGATTCCAATGAAATCTGGAACAGTAGCTGTGAAGGAACATAGTATATGGTAGCACCTTCTGGTATATTCTCTTTCAATGGCTCCCATGACAATTTCAGTACACCTTCAGAATAATCTTCACTATAGTACATATCTGGTCTCACGATGCCAAGAGAATCAATCTGCCTTTCAGCAAACAAAGCTTTTAGAAGCGGATAGTCTTGCACCTTATTTATAATATAAGCAGCATACTTTCTTCCTTGAGTTTGTGAAATATAGTCGGTGAAGTCTATCAACACTTCGTTTTGTCCCAAAGCGTGCTTCACCGCATCATAGTCCACATCCATGAAGTCTGTGCCATCGCTATATCCCTTACATCTGTTAGCCAACAGATTTTCCAAACGACTTATTTTTCTTGACACACTTAGGATGCTGTCAGCGTTTGCATTATAGTCTTTTTTCCAAGCCTTCACCTGATTTTTCATACTTGCCAATGTGGTATAGTTGTGCATGTCCTTAGACGTACCCATCCTCTTAATGACATCATACATGGAGCGTTCCGATTCCAAGAGAAAAGACTTAGACATAACAAGAGCGTCATAGCAATTCTTTGTAAAAGCCGTCTGTGTCTGCTTTGCTTCCAAAGCGTATGGCGTCATCATGGTAAACAATGATGATAAAGGATTCCACAAACCTTCACGCTCTGTACTACTCATATATGGGATGCGTTGTTTCATCAAAGCCTTCAATTGCAGTACCGCTGCTGTGTAATCATTGCAACCATACGTTACATTCCCTGCAAAACCTTCAGCATTGGCAAGATATATTTGCGCATTGATATGTTCCTGACTTTTTTCACCATATAGTGCCTTGGTATATTCGGCATACTTCCGATAATACTGTTCAGATTCTGCGTAGTTCCCCAACTGATGCTCAACGCCTCCTATTAGGGCTAACAAGGATATTCTGTCGCCATCCGTTTGCGGATATTTTGTAGCAAGCAATTCATCTGCTTTCTTATAGTCATTCAAGGCTGACTGATAGTTTTTGAAAGCAAAATGGCATCTGCCTCTTGTTGTATATAAGTGATAGAGTTCTTTAGAATCTACTATTCGTGAAGCCGTTTTAAAAATCTTATCAAGGCTCCTATAGCAGTTCTCCTTGTCACTCATCAGTCGATAAATATCAGCCAAAGCCATGTAAGGCATATTATAGGTAGCATCACCTATTGGGGTATATGCCTGAAATTCTTCTATTGCTTTCTTGGCATATAACAGAGCATCGTTATACCGTCCTATAGCTGCATACAGATTTCGCAAGTTGGAATAGCTCAGGTGTTTGTTGGCTGATACGAATTTTGTATCAGCACACTCTGCAATATCTTTTCCACGCAAGTACCATTGCTCCGCAATGCCGTATTGCCCCAAGTCTCTTGCCTCATTGCCTTTCTGATTGTAATAAGTGTACTTAGTTTGCAAGTCGGACGTTGCATCGACTAACGAGTCTATACTCGCTGCATAAGCCTGTGCCTGTTGCACATCACCTATTGTTTTCCCTATTTTCCAAAGCTCTTTCAGAATTTCCATCTGAGCATCCGATTTGCCAGTCTGCCTTGATAAGGATAAAGCCTGTTTGTAAGCATTCTCAGAACCTATCACGTCATAAAGAGTTCCTTTTATTTCAGCGATATGTCGTAAGACAGAAATCTCATCATTTGTTTTCCCAAGTTCCATAAAACCTTTCAAGGCGTTTTGGTAACATGCCAAAGCCTTGTCATACTGTTGGGATAAATGATATTCTGCCGCCTCAAAATACCATGCCAAAGGTATCTTTGACAGAGCATATTCTCTTACCTTGCCGTTAGCGTATGGCATAATCTCTTCCAGGATGGCTCGAGCCTTAGCTAATTGTCTGTTGTCTCTGTGCATAAAACTGGTGGCATACATATATCCGTTCATGGCATACAGATGAGCGATATATTTCTTCTCGTTCTCTGTAAGACGGCCAGACATCAGTTTCTTAGCCAACAGATAAGCCCCTTCATAGCGTTTCAAGGTTTCATAACACATGCAAGCCATTGTCTGACTGCACACATATACTTGATGCTCAACTTCATTTCGCTGCTGTTCCGTATTTCTTCCGACAAGGAGAAAGGCATCCAGGGCTTCAGCAGTCTTCTTGGCATTGTTCAATGCAAAGGCTTCATTCATTTTAGCCGTGACTTCCACCTCGGTCAATGTCTGCGCTTGTATCTGCAAACCACAACAGAATAGAACTAACGATAATAGCAATACTTTATTCATGATGCAATGATATGGTATCTGTTGATATAGAGTCATTACTAATACTGTCTGTTGGCGTCGTCATATCAAACACATCGTTTTCATCGCCACGCACATTGTCCGTAGGGGAGTTTTCTACAAACAGCGGATTGATGGCAAAGAAGCCGACAACCAAGATTGCTGCTATACTTGAAATCCAAAGCCAAGACTTTCTGCGACTATGTTTTATTTCCTTTTGAAACTCTGTCATGGCTTTCAACTTCTCTCCACGACTTATCATTGCCTGTTTAACATTCTTCGTAAACTCATACAGTTCTCTTTTCTCTACATCCTCTTCTATCTCTTTCAAAAATTGTGCCTTGTCTTCCTCCGACATGGTTTCACCATGAAGCAAGTATTCGTCTATTCTGTCTTGAAAATTAATATTGTCCATATCCATCTGCCATTTTATGAGTTCAAATAGTTGTGATAAATGTTTCGTGCTGAAGTACGCAACGACTCCATGCACTTGTGCTTCTTCGTTTTGAGGGCGTTTTTGGAGTCTATCGTTGGTATTTCCAACAGGATTGTGTCCAAGTCCTTCTCCTCATAGTAGAACTTGCTCAATATCTCACAGCACCGCTCCGACATATGTGATATGACATCAGCAATGATGTCAAGCATCTTGTTGTCCTCCGAATCATATAGCATATTGATGTATTGCTGCGCATCAAATCCTTCATTCTTTATTTTTCGTCCCATTTCTGTTTCTGGGTCAGCACAGGTTGGATGTTCTCTTACCCATTCCAAATACTTGATACGAGCAATCCCCATAAAATAGGTGAGGATGCTGCCGCTCAAAGGCTCATTGTTCTTGCCCATCACTCTGCCGTCGCTCACATAAATCTTCCTGCGCTCTATATTCTCCCACATTGCTATGAATGTGTTTTGGTATATCTCCGTGGCAGCTTCCTCATCAGCGAAGAATACGCCACGATAGTTTGCCCAAAAGTACTTCGAGCAATAAGCATACAGTTCCGACTGTATTTTCCTATCCTTATCATACATGCCAGCAACAAGTCGAGCTTCTTTCTCTTGTTGTGGTGTACGCATTAGTATTGTCTTTGCCATTTTATCTACTCAGTATGCCTGTTATGTTGTATTTATTGATGTCCTCGCCTGTCATTTCAGGCTGTTGTGGTCTGCTACTGGTATTGCGGTTCACGAACTTTCTGATTCGTCTCATAAATTCGTCGTTGTTTACTTTATCACTATTTTTCAGTTCTTTCCACAATGCGTATGTCAGTTTACCAACAGCAGGACTTTTCATTTCGACATTCACTTGGTCGCTTCCGCAAGCACTGATGGTGATCCATCGTTCCGCCAATGGCTTTGCCTTAGTATTAATGATATTCTCTTTTCCATTGTCACCCATAAAAAACGATTTAATCGCCTCAAAGGTTTCATATAAGCCGCGATCATTTTGGCTGTCAACCACAAACGTATCTTCCACACCTCGTACTATTTCATCATCTTCTCCACGAGTGCCGTCGCCGCTATGGCAAGCGTCTATTACCACAAGTAGTTTGCCTTTTGCCCCTATCTTATTACGGATGGCATTGAGGTAAACATTCAGTTCATCGTCAGTCAGATGTCTTTCACCATGATATGTAGCACTTGCCTTCCGACAAGCATCATACGGAATCCAACATTCATCCAGTCTGTCTCTCTCGTCATTATGCACATCCGTCATCTGCTGTCCATGTCCAGAATAATGAATATATACCACATCGCCATATTTGCATGATGCCGTCATTCTCTTGAATGCCCTAACAATGCCAACCTTTGTTGCCTGTCGATTTACCAATGTCGTGACAGATTTGAAACCTGCATTTTTCAGCATTGTCTGAACAAGCGGAACATCCTTGTCACCATTAATTTTGTTCCATGCCTTATCTTGCTGTTCTCCTAACCCTATAACCAAAGCTCTCTTTGTCTGTGCTGTGACAGACAAAGAGATCAATAGGAGAAGGTATATGATTAATCTCATTCTCATAAAGTGTTCGTTTATATATAAATCACTTAGGCTTTTTAATCATAATAATTATTGTCTCAATACCAATGGAATACTAATGATTATCTATTATAGAAATGACTTGCAATTCGATATAAACTATCTTTTAGAGGCCAAAAGTAAATAGCAGCTTTACACTCACTATTTATAGGGTTTGCATTTAAAGCTAAATATTTATAATACTGATAACTATCATTCATTAAATCAATCCAACAATTGTTATAACCTAATGGAGACAAACCATAAATCTTACATATTTCATCTGTATCAGTAAATAAATGCTTCATATTGTCAAGTATCTCACCTTCTATTGAACTAGATAAATCATTGTACATAATCTTTTGTTTCCTTTCTTCAGAAATACCCAAGACATAGCATTTTTCTATTTCATCACAATGGAACTTTGATAATAGGATAACGTCATTATGAATGATGTCTACATATCTTACATTTTCATTTCTAAAAATTACATTTGCAATTTCATTCAATATACAATGATCAACAAATATGAAATATTTACTTAAACCACTAAATAATATATGCTTTGGAATTTCTATTTCATACTTATTTATAAACTTCTGGGCAAAAGAAAATAAAGAACAAATAAAGAGTACTTCCAATTTTTCGTAGAGTTCATTATAGAAAAACTTTTGCAATTCCATATCTAACAATATCAGAATCTTGTCTGTTGAGTCTTTTGAACTGTCTAATACATGAAGTACACATTCACGATTCTTATTGTCTAATATATTAATATTATTATAGATTTGTCTGAGATAGGCATTTGGGGGTGCATTCCTCAGGAGACTTCCATCTCCCATTAAATCATTTAATCCATAATTGATTGTTATACTTTTAGCAACATTATTGTTATCATAATAGATAAAAGATGTATGATACTTATCAATATCAATATCTAAAAAAGAGCTTGTACCAACTATATTTTTTTCCTTAATTGCATTTAAAAGATTAGCGTCCGAATTAACAAACGAAATTGATACATTGTTATTATTTATAAAAGAAACGGCTATATTCCAAATGTTTTTATACCTTGCTTTTTCTTGTGTTGACATCCATGATGGAACAATTACATCAACATTAAAAGAATAGGATGCATAGCTGTATAATGATTTTGTCATCATCAAAAATAATAGCTCTTCGCAATATCGTTGGACAACCATTGGTTTGCTATTGATATATGATAGGACATTATAATAGTTATATGCAAAAGGATAATCTTGTTCTTCAAATTTTATATTGCAACCTTCAAACAATTCTGGAATATTGATGTTATGATTCAAACAAGATATTGTGGCCGGTATTCTTACATTATTATCATATAATGTATTGGATAATACAAAACCAAATGGATTTGCTCCTCGTAAATAATAAGAATCATATAAGGATTCCATTATAGGATAGTCCTTATTCATTGAGAAATGAGCGAAATTTCCAGACAAATCATCAGACTCGAAAATATTCGTACAAGTATCCTCTATATTAACAGAGAATCTTGGTTTCGTATGTATATTATTACCAAACTCTTTGAAAACCGGTATTAAAAGACCTTCTATTCCGTCTTTTTCAACTACTATAATATCCCATATTTCATCAGTTCTATAAGAATATGAACCATCTTCAATACATATCATTTTATGTTGTACAATTTGGTTTTCTATAGAATCGAAAAAAGCGAACAATATATTTTTCTTATTTCGTGTAATAAGATGGTGTGGGAGCTTTGGAGTATTATAAAAAGGAAGAACAGCAAGGTTGAAATCTAATGGAGAATCCATATCAATAATGTCTTCATCCATATACCAATGTTTTATTTCTATATGCCCTCCTTTCACCGGAATAGTCAATCTAACAAGACATCCATTGTCCTGTGTTTCGATTCTAGTGAAATCGGACAAGTTTCCAATTGTAAAAAACTTTAAAAAAGTCCTTTTAATTGGAAACAGAAAACAATCTTCATTATTATTTCTAAGCATAGAAAAAGCACAAGAAGGAGAGTCTTTCCATTTTTGTAACCTTATTATATTGTTCTCAAAGAAATCTTCTTCTAATAAATATGGATATTCCAACATCGTACCAGGAAGAATTCTGTTTTCTATTGTATTAGAATTCCATATTGAGATTGGATTATTGTATTGTAACCGGGTATTGGAGATATAATTGAAATTAATCATTCCATATTTAGGCAACAATAATGGTATGCGATTGTCTTTATCGTATATTTCCCTTGTTGGCACAATCATATAATCACTATCAGCAACTTGTACTTCAGAAACCATATACATCAAAGGAATGTCATTGACGCGTAATGCATTCCCTTTTTTGTCCATTATATTTCTTAAGTTGCTGATAAACGAAACACTATTGGCGTATTCATTAAGAGCACATAGATTTGAGCAGAAAGTATCAATATAATGTGCCAATAAATATGGCATCAAAAAATTATGTCTCAGATACAATAAATATGCTATAAAATCTTTATTTCTTTCATTTAAAGGTTTCAACGTTTCGTAACTTAATAAATTATGAATTTTTTCTTCATAATTTGGAGAAGAATACACTAATGTCAATGGAGACGTACCGCCAATAATCTTGTCTTTAAAAGAAAAAACATATATTATATGGTTGTCATTCGTATCAAACAAAATATTGCCATCTGTAGATATCAAATGTTCAAGAGTCTGAAACGAGTCTTCATTTTTCAAATCAGACAAATCATCTGTATTTATAGACTCAATTTCCAACATCTTACCATATAGAAATATCAATTCCAGCACATCAAACATTGCTAATATGATTTTTTGATTGGGATTCTGACTCAATTCTATATTATTATGTTGTTCTATGCTATAGAATAGATTTTTTAAAGCATATTCTGTCTCGTAAAGTCTTGAGAAAAAAGAAGGAAACTTCATAGTTGTAACTTTATGAATTTATGATTTCATTAGCAACTCTCATACTTGCAGAATTTATGATTTTAAAAAACATTTCCTCTGCAGGATAGTTTGATGCATGTGTGTCTGTATAAAATTCTCTAAATGATCTATACATTTCATCCTTATAATTCTTCAATAAATTACCTCGAAATAAAGACATAAGTCCATGTGGTATGTATTTCTTTCCTATTATTAATTCATTCAAACTTGTTGCATTGAAATCAAATAAACAAATATTACTTGTAAACATTTCATGACACCAAGTTTTATATTCATTTACAAAGCTATCAAATGCTGCATATGTATTATTATTTAATTTATCATATAGCTTAAGTAAATTATATACTCTCCGATTTAAAAAATCTTGATTCATTTTCTGCCATACATAACAAGATACGGCAAAATTTGACAAATTCATTGCTATATCCCCAAATCCATACCTATAAAGTACATCAATAGAACACTCTTCAGAATTGTCAAAATTAATATCAATCTCCCGTTCTTCATTCTCCACAATACTCTTAACGGTTAATGCAGCTCTAAAAGTAGCAGAATGTGCTGGATTAATTTGCTCAACACCTCCTGCATGGTATGGATAGTATTGCAATTTTCGCGTTTTTATCTGAAATGTTTGATTAATACTATTAGAATATATTCGATGATAATAATCTATAAAGTTAGTTGAACTATAATAAAATGGTTCATCATATTTATGTTTGTCCACTTCAAAATATGGCTCTACTAATACTACAAACTTGTTTAAATGCTGCAATAATTGCCTATTCTTAAACTCATTTAGTACTTCACATATTCCTGCTTTACCTGTAGCACCAAAAGTTGAGCCTATTATTATAATCATATCATCAGGGTTGGCTGACATTTCGATTTTTTCAAAAATAGAATTGCCAGACAAACTATAATCAAATGCTACACGAGCTAATTGAGCATCCACCTTTGGGAAAAACCTATGTATGGCATCATAGTGTTCTTCATTATATCCAAACAAAGAATCTATTAATTTTTTATGCTTATATTTATCAGATGTAAGTTTGTTATGTTCAAGTAAATCACTAATATTTTTACGATACAATAACGTAGAGCTTTCTGCTATTTCCCAACCATTATTATTAATATCAACCAATTTGGAGTTAAATACCCCAGATTGGTTATTTATAAGCCCATGACATTCATTTTGAATCTGACTATATGATGATAGCAAAGATAATGTTTGGTTTTTATTACCATTATTATCGTCAAGATCAATTAATATGGGTATAATCTCCTTTTGTGAAAAAGCCCCTGATGCCATAAACATCAATATTGACCGCATTACATTTGCACCTGTTCCGCCTATTGCAAAAATATAAGTTTTCCCCATTGCTGACTATTTCTTGTAAGTTTTCTTACATTTGCAAACACTTATTTGTTTGATGTAGAAAATATTATAACATTTGTTCTTCTTGTCATAAGCAGAATTAAATCCAGTCAAGCAAAGCACTGATAATTATCAATACTCCTATAACTTTAAGTATTGTAGCAACAATACCACGAATATTCAACCATGCTGGAACTCTCTCTATAAGTAGCCATCCAATAATGATGCGGACAGCAGTATGAATTAATGCGTTAATCATCTTTGTTATCTTTATATCGTTATTATTGTTATAAAAACACCCTATATAATCTCAATGCCTATATGGTGGCGGAATTGTGGATATAGCTTGAATATGTTTCGCCCTTTACTATCCTCATCATGCTTATCATCATCGGCAAGTTGTCTTTGAATATAATCAATAAACTCTTCAGAGAACCCACCAATACAACGGGAATAGTTGTAAATAAAAGATTGAAAATAAGGGGAGCGTTCATTTAAATCCCAAATATGGTCTTGACGTAGATAATGTCTGTTGTTTATACATATATCATATTCATTATTTGGTATTGTTGCAAATCCTGTGAGTGGTGAGGAAAATGCTATCAGTTCATTATTTCTTAAAGAAGATACCATATACATAATTCCATCTTCGAATAATCTTTTTCCAGTTTGAGTATTTTTAATTGCCAACATATTATAATTCTCCGAAGATAAAACACATTCACTGATATTTAATACATCACATACTTTTGTTTTCTGGACTTCAAAGAATAATTCCCAAAGGTCTAAACAATATGAGCGTAGCATCTTTGCTTCTTTCAATCCCTCTGCTTTATGGCAAAAAGACAAATTAGTTTGTTCCCACCAAAATGAGGGAGAAGGTATTTCTGACAGTGAATTATCAAAAATATGCGGAGAAATAGTTTGTGAACGGTTGATTTTTTTTTGTGGGGCCTTGCTAAATGAGATTTTCTTGTTGACACCTTTTATCGCCTCTACAACCTCCTTCAACCATAGCTCGCGTTTCTCTTCAACTGTAAGACCATTGATTTGTACTGATGAGGTGTTGATATTTTTAATGAAATTGTCTAAATATGGATTTGTATGACTAATGCGGAAATGGTCAATTGGTATAGAGTCTATAGTTGAGTTATACATATATATTATAGCATTAATATCTTTGCTAAGAACATCATCAATCGAGTTACATGTTATGTCATTATTTCTAATCCATTTTTTTATTTCACTATTTTGTTCTTTGACCATATTGCTAAATTGTAGCAATAAGTCCATTTTATACAAACTATTAGTTACTAAAGGAGAATTTAAATCTACAGGTGTATAATATAAGTTACTCTTATTATTGTTGGTTTCTGGTATGCAGCCTTTATTTACCGATTTTTGATCAAGTATGGCAACTGCCATTTGCATTATCGTCATGCCAGATTTGTATTGGTCTGTACGGTCACCAACAACAATACTGTCTGAAACATCAACAAAACAATCTATTAAAGTTTTGTTTAGCTCACGTTTTTCTTTATCTATTGTATATTCATATTCACAGATATGACGTAAGGATATATTACATTTTGAAGAAATCAAATCCTTTATATAAGAGTATGTAGATAACGACGAAGGATTGTCTGTTGAAGAAACTATCGTTACTATGTCACCACTTTTTAGCCTATCGAAATCGAAACTAAGAATTTGCGAATGCAACTTCCAAACAAGATATGCAGAAGGGTAATTCGCTCCAAATAATGATTTGTTAAATTCCGCTTTGTTTTCTTTTGTATCTAAAGCTATTGGTGTCATTATCTCAATTCTAAATAAATCGCTGTCAAATGATGAAAGTTTTTTTCGAGAATTATTATAATGCTCTATATCATTATTGATTTCTGAAGATATTTCACCCAATATAACAAAACAAACACTCTTATATTCTTCAATAAATCCACCTGCAAGTACACCTATAATATTTCGTACTAACAAATCAGAATGATTAGAAGATTTTAAGAAAATATAATTGGTTGATGTTTTAATCATTTATGTCGTAAAAATTAGAGATCCAACAAGCAAAATTAATTCAAGAACAATACATAGAATAAGTATCTTACATCGTTTTTCTGTCTTTGCCAATGTTTGTTTTAATCTCTCGTTATATTCAACTGTCTGTTTATTCTTATATTGCAGTTCCTTATATTTCTGACTAATCTCGTCGTATGATGTATGCAACGCTTCTGTCGGATTTACAAAAGCCTCTTCTTCAACAACATCAGAATGAACTTCTCTTTTGGCATAGAAGTTTAATAGTACTTCTAATGTCATAGAAGAAATGCCCTTCTCACGAAATAGTTTAAGGAATTTTTCTACTTCTATCTGTGATATACTACCTTTTTTGTCAATTGTCTTTTTAATCTCATTAATTATCTGTTCCATCATTATCAACATTTTATTTTAGACAACAGCTTTAATTCCATAGTCTCATTGTCCATACGAAGACAGCCTGGAACAGATGTTTTTAGATGTTTTATTTTTTCTGCACTTTCGCTCACATCACAGAAATAACGTATTCTATCAATTACAGAATATTGTGTTTCAGGATTTGTTTTGAATTTACAATTGACACCTTCGTCAATGAAATCTGCATAGAAATCCATTTTTGTAGAGTATTCATGAAGCAAGAGCCCCATTGAAGGACGTGTAAATGATAAATGCAACTTGCCCAACGAAGATTTGTTTGCTACATACTCCTCGTAAGTAAAATCGTTTCGTGCATCAATTACTTCATGTACAATAGATGGTGTTTCCAATGAGATATGACGCAATGGGTAGGTAAGATAAAGAAGGTCCTTACCTTGAGGTATACGTTCTCCATTTCTATAAACACGAAAAACAGCACAATGATCGAGACTCCAAATATTACTGCCATATGGTTCAAGTATATCTTCTGGATGAAGAGCAGTGCGATTACTAGAAATAACAAAAAAACGTTGTATTCCAGCATCGTTCTTACCCATATACAACAAACGCAAATACGATTCTCCTTGGCGGGCATCATATTCATAAAGTGAAATGATATTACCCTCTGCAATGTTTTCAAGCATAAGTGACGGATAAGTAGTTCTGCGCGTCTTATTACACAACCCTACTGAAAGACGCACATCATCGATAAATTTATCTATATTGTTTTCCGTCATATTCTGCCAACTTTCGTATTTTCGAATCTCTTCACGAAACAAGATACGATCAGTGGTGCGCATTTGGCGTAACAACAGCTGGAAAGATCGGGTTTCCTGTGAATACCCAATCTTTCCAACAATGTGTTTAATAATGTATTTTCTTATTCGGTCGTTAATATTCTCTTCCATATGGGATAACTATTTTCCACCATAAGTCTTAACATCTTTAAGTTGATCAAGAGCATTGCGTACTATCATGATGTCTGTGCCAAAATTCAAATTTCCAGTGGCATTTGAACCATCAGAATTACCTGCCACACTTTGAGCTATTCCTACTACTTCACCATTAAAATTACAGATAGGACCACCACTGTTGCCTTGAGTCATAGAAGCATCTATCTGAATTTTACCAGCTTCCTCATGAATATTTGTCACCTGTCCGGTTGTATATGTTGCCAATAAACCTCTTGGATTGCCTACTACTCCTACGTCAACTCCTCTTTCAGGACGTTGGCGAGCCAACTTCAAGTATGGACTCTTTTCACCAGGATCTAATGATACAACAAATATACACCAATCATATTTACTGCTGTACTGAACAATGCGCAGAATATCACGGTCACGGTCAGCTGTAATGTTACCATTTTCATCACAAAGGAAAACTTTTCCTGAATTTGCACCAGCAAGTACATGATAATTGGTCAAAGCAAGACCATTTTCATTGATAAAGAATCCAGTTCCGATTGATGATCCCTGTTCGCTCTCTGTCTGTATTAGGAATGTAGACGGAGCCATATACTTAAACAGGGTCTGCTTCGTAAAAGGTCCGTCAGGAACAGGGTGCCCAGGGTCTATTACTAATGTGTCCTTATCCTTATAATTCACATAGCTTCTGTAAGCAGCAATACTGTCCTGACAATATCCTTCATTAAGTATTGCGAGTTGTTTACGCAACAGATATCCATTCAGTTTTTTATACTCCACGTTTTCTGTCACTGTGACATAAGAACGCACAAGATCTGTGCTTGCATGTGTGAAGTAAGGTTTCGTATCGTGACTGTCGGCTATAAGATGAACGTTTTTGCCTATCACATTAGCACTAAGGAACTCGATAGTTCTGTTGTTGGCTGTAATGCCAAGTAACTGTACCTTCAAGCCATTCTTTAGAATGAGTGTTCCGTTCTGGTCAACGCTCTGCACTACTCCGTCGTAAGGCAGATGGTGCTTGTTTGGGAACATTGTCTTGTAAGAATACCATACAATTCCTGCCAGTATCACGACAATGGCGGCAATGATAAGCGGTTTCTTGTTGCCGTCGTCTCTTCTTCTTCTGCCTGAAGCAGAAGGAGTATTACTTCTTCTTGCCATAAAATCTATGAGTTTTTAATATATTTTTATTTGAATCTTTTGCTTTAATATCCAGTAATTCCCTGACAATTCTAATTCACCTTCATGTACCGTTACTATTTTTTGAGGAATTCCCTCGGGACGAGACAATATGTCCACGCAGTCTGTTTGATAATAAAGCGACGAAATGAATCCCTTCATTGCCTCTATGTCAGGATTAAGTTGCAATACAGCCTTAGTCGCGCTCTTCATCAAAAGGCAGTAGAAGTAGCCCTGTGATTGTTCAGAGAGATCGTCCAAGGCGAAGCGTATTGGCTCCACTCCCGAAGGAGACGACACATAAAGCCTCTTGCCTGGCTGCAACAACTGGGCGCGCTGTTTTTGCCGATCGTCCACGGCCGTATTCTTCTGCACGGCATTGGCAGTCCGAGTGGTCCGTTCCGTGACGGAGAACGTGGCGGGCTTGCCTTTCTCTGTTGCCAAGGCAGACTTGTGCGCCATCTCACTCTCCATCGTACGAATCCTTTTTTCTTGTTCACCGACAGTCCGCGCAAGCGTCTCAATATTGGATGCGAGTCCGCGGTTGGCCTCTTCAAGCTTTCTAACACGCTTTGAGAGAACCATCACATCGGAGTTGGGCGCTGGAGTCGGGCGTCGTGATGTCTCGCGTCGCTGTCTGACACGCTGGTCAGTCGCATTGTCGATAGTCTTGCGCAGATCATCAACCAACTTGTAAAGTTTTCCGTTGGCGGCAAGCACCACGCAAACCACGCCCAAGACAACCAGCAGCAAAAATAAAATCGTCATATATCCTACTTTTGATTGTTTTTATACTTTGTTACCTCAGTTCAACCACGGCTTTCTTCACGATGGTCCAGCCATTTCCAGTCTTGCGTACACGTCCCGGCTTCACGGTGGCGATAGCCTTGGCGCTTGCTGACTTCGACTTTACCTCCACTGCACTTGCCACGGAGTAGGCGAAGTTAGAGATGAGATAAATTTGTGCGTTGGGCGCGTCGTTCACCTTGAATGTACCCTCATTGCCTGACACGGTGAGAACAAACACCGTGTACTCGTCGCATGCCGGCTGCAAGTCGTCACTCGGGAACACCATTCCGTTGAGAATGTTAGCATAAAGTTCAATGCTGTGTGGCCTCTTGCTGACTGGCACATCGTTTTGAACTTGCGGCTGCGTGTTGTTGCTTGCAGCCTGTTGCGAGCGCAGTTTCTCCAACTCATTTCCAAGTCTTGTGTTCTGCTGCCTCAACGCTTCAACATCAGCTTCAAGGCGTGCCACGCTTCCACGCAAAGTAGCAATAAACTTTTTGTCTGCATTGTTTTCTTTCGTAGTAGGCTCAGCTGAACGTTTGTTGTTGACTGGCTTTTTGCGTGATGCAAAATAAATGATGACAATTAGAGCCACAGCCACTATCAGCCACATCTTCATGTTTCCTGCTCCCCTGCTTTCCTCGTCTTTGTCGGCATTGGCATTTAGAGTAGTGGTGGCGGCATCAATTGTAGCAGTTGTAGTATCGACGGTTGCGGTATCAGCATCTTGATGTAACGGATCTACCTCCTGCTGTTGTTGCTGCTGTCCACCAGAAGCACGGCCCCTATTGCCTTGTCTGTCGGCATTAGCCTCCTCAGTCATCAACTGAGCGTCATTAGTGTTTACGTTAGGTTTACCAGGTGCCTTCTGTTTATTCTTAGCATCAGCTTGAGTCTTCTTTGCAACATTAGGTTGCCCAGCCTTCTTGTCCACTTGAGCTTTGGCATTTTGCTCCATCATGTCGCTGCCACTAAAAGCAGCGACATGATTGATAGAGAGAAATAATGCGAAAGCTATTGTTGAAAATAAATGCTTCATAACCGTTATTATTTAGATGCCTCATACAAGCCATTTTTCAATGGCCAGAAGAACATGGTCTCACTAACATAGTCGGCAGCAGGGTTCTTAGACATGAGGTCGAAGCTCTGTGAAGCCTCCTGTTCTAACTTTTCTATAAGGCTGTCCTTAAATATAATGCCAAACTCCTCCTTGAAAAATCTAACCACCCTCTTGTTACGCACAAATGCGTCAAGGAATGCCCCATACGACCTAATAACATCATCCTTGAATTTAGGAACATCCGCATACTCTAGTTCATCGTCAATCTTCTTGTCAATGCCAAATACACAAAGTGGTTCCTCCTCATACTCACGAATCTCTTGAAGGGAATCGTGGTTGACAAGCATGGCACCTTGAGCTGTAACCTCCTTGGCGTTTGCCTGGAACTTCACTTTAAAATTCCTTGGCATATTGCTTTTTCCCCCACCCGAAAGCGACTCCATGAATGTTGACAGAAGCATCTTGACGATGTCCTTTACATCTCTCTCGTTGTCGCTTATAATGTGTATGTACTTTGCTCCCATACCAGAGAAGGTTATGGTTGATGGAATGGTGATGTGGCGTTCGGTGAGAACCTGTGCCACATGATAAAGGATGGCACCGAGATGCACGCATAGAACTGGCATGAGCTTATCCTGGCTCTTGCGGATGTAACCTGTATACTTAAACTCATCTTCATAGCGGAAGATGTAGCTCATCAAGTCGGACGATTTCTTCACCAGTCTCTTATACTGCTCATATCCCTTGCAGCGGTCGTTAGACACAAGAAGCGAATGGTTGGCAAGTTTATCCTCAAAATCCTTGACAAACCCGTTGTCCTTCTTTTTGTTGTCAACGAGATGCTTGCCATCGCCCCAGATGTCGTCGCCGGCAAACTTGGATGACGTGTAATAGAAGATCTTGTTCTCAACGTCAGCAAAGAGCATATCCGTAGTACCGCCACCTATATCAATATTGAGTGCGTTATCCGTGAAGTTGCCATCGTTGGAAATCATTGAGAAGTAAGGTGCAATCGACTCTGTCACACGCTCTACCTCCACGTTTCCTTCGCCCATAATCTTATCGAAAGCCTCCTCCCAATAATCGGCAATCTCGTTACGCACAGTACGCTTCATTGTATATGGGAACGTTATGAAAACCTTGAAGCTTGTACGCGGAGTAGAAAGCAACATCAGCTTGTTCTTTATCATCCACGCGTTTTGGTAGCAGAAAGCTTTCACACGGTTTTGCTTTACGGTCAACGGCTCGTCCGTGTTGCCTTCCTCTATGTCCCACTTGATGTTGGTGTTATACTTCTCCTTAGGCAAGTCGACAAACTCATTGAGGAAGTTGAAGCCGATGTTGATGTCGGCAAACAACTGTGGGCTAGCAATCTTGTCAAAGCCATTCTGTGAATCGTTCACCTCACATGTCACCGTACGGAACGGGTATGCCACATTGCTCTGCTTGCCGAGAAGCAACGGAACAAACTCACGGTCAAGTGATGTGATGTACGGGCTCATCATGTACATTGAGTTGCGGTAGTCATCGCCATAGTTACCCTTGTCCAAGTTTATCTTGTTGAGCATGAGCACCTGCATGTCATTGCGTGTTATCTCCAGACTCTCGGGGGCTCCGCCGCCGTCCGTCGAGAAGCAGATGTAAGTATTAGTAGTACCGAAGTCGATGCCAACAACCGTGTCACCACCACCGTCAGCAGGAGTGATTTCCTTGAAGTTAGGCAACAATAGAGCCTTTGCGCCGTTTACCTCCACCTCACAGACGTCAAAAGCCTGCTTCAACTCGTCGTAGCGTCCGCCGTTTGTTAAGCGGCTCTTGCTTACGACATCAGCCACAACCTCAACCTTGCCGTCTTTTAAGGCATAGTAGCGTGTCGTCACTTGCTTCTTGGCGTCGAGCACAAGAACCGAGTATATGTTTGGTACCGCATTGCCAAGGATGCGATAGGACGGGAACACTCCAACAGAGAACACATTAGGATAGTTCTTCAATTCAACGATGTCGTCTTTATAATAGGTATGTACAAGCTCTATATACGGACGACCCTTGAACTGCACAGGTATAAAGAGGTGCGCCTCCACAGTTTCCTCGTCAAGTTCCACAAGCTTGATGGCAAGCCCCTGCACACTGTCGTTTACGAAGTCGGACGGCTTGAAATACTCGAATAATTCCTTTCGCAACGGCAACAAATAATCACCGTTACCAGCCGTTTCGATGCCGAAGGTCATGAAGTTGTCGGTGTCTACCTTATAGCCAACCTTTATTATCTTTTCCTGAAGGAAGTCGGTATCGGTGAGATAAGGATATTTTATGTTCTGTCCGCCGGGGAGTATGCGGCTATCAAGCGATTCATCCTGGTTGCGCACAATATCAACGCCATTAGGCAAAGGTTTATCGGCAACATAAGTGGCACCAGTTATGCCGCCCTCGAAAAGAACAAGAGGACGATTGATATTTCCGTTGTCCACGGTCGCGGCAATCTTGTAGTCGTCCGAAATGGTGGCATTTGGTGACGGAACTGGGCCTGGATTTGGTCCTGGTGTCGCTGTCTTTGTCGCAAGGAACAGCGTTTGTGCACCGCCAAGACCTAAGATGTCAATCTCGGTCATATCGGCCTTTACACAAGGATAGTCGTTGCGGAACTTAGCCACGTCATACGGATTTGCCCCAGTTATGCCTACAAACTCCTTCTTCATCTCTGTATCATATACATCCTGATTGCGGTATATATACTTGAAGAAAGACGTATCCTTCATACCAGGCACCATACGGAAAGCCACATAGTATCGTGTGAGCATCGTACGGAATCCGAGATCGCGCCTGTACAGCGGCGTTGCCACAGTATTTGGTTGAGAATAGTCAGGAAACAGTTGGTTGCCAGCAAGTCCGCAAGCGTTGGTGATGTTCTTCACGCGCTGCCAGTTAGGTGAAGTATAGACGAGCGTGAACGGTGATGTGCCGCCAATGAGTACACCATTATAATAAATAAGGTATATGTCCTTCACGCCGAGATTGAGCGCGAAGTTCTCCAGACTCTTGCCGAGCACCTGATGTCCCTTGCTTGCACTGTTCTTGAGCGCGCTGATATTTGAAGCCACGTTCCATGATTTCACCTCAATGGCATCGCCATAGCCATAGATGAACTCAAGAAAGTCGAGACACTCCGACACAAGCTTGCCGTAAGCAGTGTTGTCGTCGGCACCGTCAGGTGAGCCGTTCACCATCTCAAAAGCTGTTTTGAAGAGGAACACACGTGCAAATGGGGTAGGAATGGAGGTGCCCATCTTGGAGAGAGCGATGCCTGAACCCACGGTGTCGGTGATATGCGGAATACGTGCTGTGTCGTATGCCGTTGTCTTCTCCCATCCGCTGAGATTAAGCACGCGTTCTGCTGGATAGAGAGCCTTGTTTATATTGTTGAATATCTTTGCCATGATTATTTCTTGTTTCTGATTTCACTATACAGTTCGTACATTTTGCCTGAAGCCTCATAGTAGGTCTCAAGCAGAATCTGCTCATCGTTATCCCAAGTGTTGCGAATCTTCTTGAACACCTCGTTGCAGAGCGTGGAGAAGTCCTTGTAAACGGCACCTTTCTTGAACATGCCTCCAGTCGGAGCATCGTAGCCCACCACGTATTCGTAGAGGTCGTTGGCAACAACAGTCTGTGAGTCGTCCTTGCGAGGCTTGTGGAGGAACGGCTTGAACCCGTCCTTCTGGCATGCCATCTCATCGAGCCAGCTATTGAAGTCGTCGATGAAATCCTCAAGGTTCTTGTACATTCCGCGTTTCACCTTCGATGCGAGGTCGAGCGTCTTGTAGTAGGCCTCCTTCTCAGGTATGGTGTCGTTGGCTACATAGTCCTTGTAATACTTGAAGGTAAGCGCCATTGTGAAGAGGAACTGTAGATAGTCCTCATAGTCGTTCTCGTCGAAATTGGTGAAGTTGAACTTTTCTCCGCTCTCCACGTTCTTCGGCAGTCCATACTCACGGTACTTCGTAGTCTTAAGCTCATTCGCATCCTTGCATATAAAGTCGAGTACACTCAGTGCAGAAAGGAATTCTACTATATGGGCATCATTCTTCTGCGTGTCCCGACCTTCTGAATAAGGCAGGTTCGTCATCTCATCGTCTCCTATGAAGTAGGTGGTAGTCAGCTTGTCATAAATGCTCTTGCCGTTTTGGTCTGGCTGTGCGTAGTATGACAATGCTGCCTTCTGCTTCGAGTTAAATATGTTAGAGTTGATGGCACCTCCCTGCGGAGTGTCCACCTTGAAATAGGGCATCACGATACATCCTCCCACCATGGCGTTGTTAAACCCGGCAATACCCGAATAGTGAATGGCATCCACTATACGCGGAAATCCCGATGAACCCGTGCCTCCGAAAATAGAACTGATGATGAAGACACGATCACGTGTTGCGTCAAATGTGTTGCAGAAGCGCTTGAACTCGGCGTCGTTCTTGAGATTCTCAAACACGATGCTGCCTATGTTCGGATTGCCCTTGAAGCCCATAGACAGCTCAAGGTTGAGTTCCGTGAACGGATGAGACCCTTCAGGAAAATTCTGCGGTTCGTCATTGTAAAGCGAGGCGAGCAGATCCTTTGTAAGATATGTGTCGCCCATCATATTGGTGTAATCGATGTAGTCTGCAAATGTTCCCGCCTTTGTCTTGCCATCGAGACCGAAGGTGAACTCATAGCTCGGCTTCACTCCCACGTCCGCCTTTCCATCAAGCGTGGCGACATCAGACAGATGTCGTATCACCGGATGAAAGAAGTTGCGGTCGCCAGCGTTGAGTTCCACTCCTTCATACGCCTTATTACGTATAGCTGTATAAGTGTCAAGAAGACCAAGGGTTCGCTTCTTGTCACCGTTGTCCTTGTCGTAGTCGATAATGAGCGGAATGATGTTGGTCCCATCAGGAATCTTCTCAATGCCCGATGCGAGGCAGAACGTGAGGCTTCTTAGCACTCTTGCACCAGTTCCGCCTATTGCAAAAATAAATACGTTCATAATCGTTATTTTATTATGTCTATTTAGGTTATTAGAAAGGAATATGTGTAGCGTGTGTTGTTAATTTCTTAACACATAGTGAGATAACAAAGAAAAGAACAATAGAAACAACAACGTTGCTTATGTTCAAGTCGTATGTAACATCACAGCCATTAGAAAGAGTGTCTATAATCTGTGTAGTTGTGTTAGACAGACTATCTTGTCCAGCTGTGTCATTTACTGGTATTTGGGTACTGAGTTCACTTCTATGTTCTTCAATACTTTTAAAAATGCCTGTCATTGCATCACTATTGCCAATTACCGACATCTGGGTAATTATAAAGGTTAATACGGCATCGGCAAAGAGAGTTGCCAACCAAACACCAAGATTGGCAAGGCGATTTACTGCCATGCCTATCCAACCGTAAAACACTATAGCTGCCATGATTGCAATAGCAAGAGCGATGAGGAAGGCATGAGTAAAACCTCCATCTGAGCAGAAATAATGTTCAAGATAACCATTTGGGTCATTGTTGAGCCATGTCTCACATTGTGAAACTAAAAAATAGATTTGTTCCATTTCTTTTTATATTTAAATTGTTTTTTATTTACGTTTAAGTAACAATTCTCTATCATAAATATTGAAGTCGGTTGATGACAGAACTCCATTCATTATACCATTTATGAAATAATTAAAGAAAAAAGTTGATTCGTCGGCAAGCCCCTGTATAAAACGCAAATCATTGTCATTACTAACTATAGAACTTGTTATCCATGCTGGAGTAAAGTAAGGAATAGTGATGTGAACTTTACTGCCATCACTTGTACCTTTGAGACGATTTTTATCAACCTTCACTATAATTGCATTACGCAAACTATCGGCAATAGCTTCAGTTTTATATTCTGTACCGTCAATCTTTACTTGAACATTCTTTGCAAGATCTATTCCAGAGTATTTATAATTCTTGAATGCATCAAAACTTATTTGGAAATTTATGTCTTTGTCACTCTTTATTTTGCTACGGTCGTAAACAACCGTATTGTTCTCATCTATGGAGAGCACAACATTTCCATCCTTTCCTGCATTTATACTAAGATATTGATTTATCGGCTTGGACTCTATGAAATGTATTTCGTTTTGGGGACGCAGCTTAAAAATACTTTGCTTCTGTCGCTTGATTAAATTCTCCTTGAAATCTGCCACGACTTTGGGCTTACCTATAGCTATAATATATAAAGAGCGCAAAGCATCAATTGGCTTGTGGGAATTATCATAACAATAATATACACCTTTAAAGTCGCTTACTAAACGATATACCGAAACACCTAAGCCTTGTCCTTTGAAAACAGAAGAAATGCTATTTGTAAGTTCCTGGCGGTGGTTGATGTTGTAATCGGGTGTCTTTCTTATCTCTGCGTCGGGTCCGCACATTATTCCGTCGGTGACGAAGAAGGCTATCTTCTGTTTCTTCGAGGCTTTGACATCGCCTACGATGCGCTTCATATCCTCGTTGAGGAGCGACTGCCCAACATAGTGTATGGCGTTGTTGGTAAGTTTGCTTATAAGTTCCGAGCCGGTCTTTATTACCACACCAGAGTCGCCAACACAACGGGCTTCCGTTCCGGGATATACGCTCATTAGGTCGGCAAGGGCATCAAGATACTGCCTACCGTGCACATAGCCCTGCATGCTGACCGAGTTATCAAGGTAGATGGTTGCAAGCTCTGGAGAGACTGCTGCCGTGGGGGTTCCTGCGACCGCTACAGAGTCTTTTTCATGTTCGTCAGGGACTTCAGGGCCTTTAGGTTTACATATAAAATACGCCACCACTCCAATGACGCACACCGCCAGTACTATCAGCGGCAACAACTTGGCGGCAGCCCCATTGCCGGAGCCACCTCTTGCCGAGCCGCCACCATGGTTTCTACGATTGTTTCTCATAATTGTTCTGGTTGTTATTTCTTGTTATTGTTGTACTGTTACTTCTGTCTTCGGATTCTTGGTGCCGTAAGCTACACCCATCTTCTTTATTTCAACGATGGTATCCTTGGCTATGCCGAGATCCACGAATTCAGTGTTCACGACATTGTCATACTTTGTTATCAGCGTGAATGGGCGGGCATATACAAGCTTGTAACCGAGTTTAGCAACAAGTTTCTGCAAATGTTCCGACTTGGCGACAAGTTCCTTCTCGATGCCCTTGTCAATGTCTGCCAACATCTTACCCATCATATAGGCATACTCATCGGCCATGATGACAGCACAACCGCTGTACTGTTCGAAAACGTCACGGTAGAGTTTAGCTTGGAGTTGCCAAGTCCACATGCTTTCTTTCTTCTGGCTCTCAAGCAGACGGTCAATCCATCCATTCCTCGGGACAAGTCCTGTCGCTGCAAGCATGCGCAGCTCAGCCTCATACACCTCATGCAAGTTCTTTATCTTTGCACAAGACGAGAGAAACTTGCGGTTGACGCGTGTCATATAATAGCAGAACGTGTCGCGGTCTCTGCCGTTCTCTACATACGCATTGTACAGCTTTGAAGCAAGCTGTTCCACGGCATTCACCGTGTCAAACATTTCCACGGCAAGAGCTGCATACTCGCTACATGAGCGGTAGAACACGAGTCGCGTATTGTAATCCTTAGACTCCTCATCCTTGCGCGCTATAGTGGCGTTGAGATCGTTTATCGTTTCAAGAGCTTTCTCTTTTGCCTCCTTCTCGCGCTTGCAGTCGCCCTCAAACTTGGCGGCTTTCCTCACAGCCTCTTCGTGCTGCTTCTTCATTATCGCCGTATCCTCCTCCCACTTCTTGTCATTTTCGGCAACAGCCGTCTGCACTCTCTCGACATTTATGTCATTGAGCTGTTTTATCTCATCCTCATGGTCGCGCTTCAACTTCGCCATCTGATCGTTGGCGGCCTTGTTAACATCCATTTTTATTTTATCTACATTTGCCAACTCGTCCTTAACCGTTGTGACAAATGCCTTGAGCGCCTCATGCACACCACATAGCTCGCCAACATTCACCTCCACTTTCTCTGGTCTATCCTCAACACCCTCGCCATCCTGCTGCGGCAAGAGGGCGGACAGACGTGCAACAAGTTCCTGCGCATCGTTTATTGCATTTTCGCTCTGTAGTGCGGTTGACTCCGTTACTAGTGAGTCAGGCTCAACAAAAGGAGCAATAAACTTAACCCAATAATCAAGTTTGCCTGGTTTTACTTTTTTCCACGCATCGCGATTACTTCTTGGTTTTTCCGTAGAAAACGTCACTGGCAAATCCAATGACAACTGCACATCCACATTAAGATTCAATTCATCATCGATGTATTTTCTTATGCTTTCATTTCCACCATAGTACATTACGATTTCGTCAATATAATTGTTCAAAATAACTTTATTTGCCGGAAATTTGACTGTCTGCATAATACAAATAAGCTTCTTCTGCTTACCAATTCTTTGCTCATAGCCCTTAAACTGACTAGGGGGATTCTTATTGACACTAAGCTTGAAGTCTTTAGCGTCAACAACAGCGGATTTCTTTTTATTACTCTTATCTGCGGATTTCTTTTTAAATCGAATAATAATACCAATAGTCACACCAGCACCAAACAGCAACGCAAAAACAGCAGCTACAGCAACCCACCAGGCCGGCACACCGCCATCTGTAGCCTCTCCAAACTTTACGGCGAAAACCGTTGGCAGCTTTTTCGCACAAGCCACAACAACATTGACGCTGTCTGCATTAGCCGGTTGGCTTACGATCATGCATCCGCCCTTGTCAAGTGTCTGGCTGAACGAATCGTTCATATACACGTCAATGTCAGCTGACGTGTTGTTGAGCAACAGATTCTTGCCGTCGGCAAAAGACACAACAGCAACAAGCATGTTCTTTTTAGGATTCTCCTTCTTATAGTTTTCCAATTCCGTCATGCTCCCGAAAGGACTGATGGCGACTTTGCCAACTTTGGGCATTTTCTTGAAGAACTGCGACATCTTCTCTTTAGGCTTCAACGTTGGTTTGAAGTCGAACCACTGACCGTTGCCTATGCGAAGCTTGACAGTCTTCAAGGTATCGTCCACACATCCGTCTACATAGATTACCCCATTCTTGCGGAGCTGTATCTTGTGCTTGGTCACAGAATCAGTAATCTCGGTATCAACACCCTGATAAAGGTATGTGACAGGCTTATTGTTTCCAGCCTTGACCATGCAAGCGATGGAAACGAATAGAAGAAACAATAACTTTCTCATACAATATTTCTTTTATATTTTTATTTAAAATTAGAACCTACGCTTTTTGTTCTTGTCCCAATTGTCATACCATTGTCCCGTCTGTTGTGGAATATTTCGCTCATCGGTCTGCTTCCTTTCCTTATGCGGATTTGGACGACTAACGGTTGATGTGCTTGCTGCAGACTTCGACTCCTCGTCGGTTGTGGCGAATACATACGCCCAGTCGTTCTCTTCCGTGATGTCACGCGTCTGTATGTCGAGATCAGAGCGGCGTTCGGTCATACCCGTGTCAAACGTTACACTGCATGTGGCGAAATTGTTTCTGCCCACATCGATGCCGATGCTCTGTGTGAGCTGCGTGACGGGGATGCCCGTTAAGTAGTTAACCTTATAACGGTTCTTCTCCGATAGCAAGTCGTCGCCTGTTCCGCTGCCCATAATCTGATAGAACGACACGGTTTGTCCGTCACCGTCAAAGAGACTCTCTATGTCGATGCTACCATGCACCATGTTATCGTCACCGAACACGCTGTTCTGGTTGAGTAGCACCTTGAGGATAGAGTCGGTTCCGGTGGTCTGTTTGAAGCCATAAGCACTTGTAAGGCGTGAATTGTCAAGCGTGACAAGACCGTTGTATATGCCATACCAACAAGCACCATAAGCCACGGATGTCTTTACCTCCTCGTCATCAAAAATGTTAGGTATTTTAACACGGCGCGAGTGACTCTTTACAAACGTCTCTACCATTGAACGTATTCCTGGAAACATTGTACTTCGCCCAGCAAACAGAAGGTTGTCTATCGTTACGGGCTTCACTTCAGGATACTTGAGAATCTCTGCTACAGCGTCCTTAACACGACTGTACACAAAGTCAATCAATTCTTTCGATTCGAGCAGTTTCTGCAATGTCTTCTTCGTAAAGTCCACTTCCTCCATTGCCGAATCGTCTATATCTCCGAACGAGCCTAACATGTTGTTCACATTATGACAGAAGTACTCCTTGTCATACAAAGCGCCGAGTAAACCTGCAGCAGAATTACCGAGCTTTACGGGGTCAGCGCCACAACGATTGGCATTGATGATGTTCTTCTTCAGGTCGAGAATGGCCTCAAGAATCTCCGTCTTATGCTTTTTCTCATAGTCGTGGCGTTTGTTCTCGTTATCAGATACCATGGTGAAGATATATTCCATGAGAGCCACGTCGATGTTGTCGCCTCCAACGGCGTAGCCGATACGTCCGAGAGTGGATATATTATAATAGGTGGAACCATTCTTACTGGTGTAAGTGATGCGGAACACGGTGAGATTGATTGTCGCTCCGCCCATATCGTACACCATGACAGTCTCCGTGCCCGACTGCTTTTGACCGAACGTCTTTCGCAAATAGTTGAACAACACGCCCTCCGCCTCGTATATGAAACGAATCTCCTTGAACTTGCCGAGACGCTCCACGCTCGCTATCATATCCTCAATCTTCGGCAAGGTGTAGTTGTTTGGTATGGCAACAACGGCGCGCTGCGGGCATTCTCCATTGTCCGTGACACGCTGTCGGTCGGTGCCAGACATATTGTTAAGATACTCCATAAGGTCGCGGTCGAGACCGCGCATAAGCATATGAGCAAGGTCAACACCGGAAAACTTCAGCGTCGTGCCGCCTGCCATCACCCCTATTTTGTCCTCCTCAGCCTTCTTGTAGCCGAGCAACTTCTTGATACTCTGGAATCGCGGCATATTGCGCGACGCTCTCCAGTTGCGGTCGGCTGCGATGCCATACTCATAGTCAACGCCCGGAAGGAGCATATCAATAGACTTACCGGCAAACGACTTATTGAAGATGATGCGCGACGGTATGATTTTTGTCATTGTCCTGCCTCGACTCACCTCTACAAGTGATATGCTCGGATCGTTAAGCGCGCCGCTCGGATTGCCCACTGCTACACATGAGCCCGATGTTCCGGGGTCGAAGCCTACCCATGCGCGTCCGAGGTCCTCAATGAAGTAGAAGTCGTACACCTCCGGCGAAATACCCGCGTCGGTGTGCTTAAACAATCCTCCGACGGATGTTTCCACCTTAAAGTCTATCATCACGCTACACGTATGCAGCTGACGCACATCTACGATGTCTGGGTTTATGTTGATGTCAAGTTCGAAGCTGAATTTATTGCCTTTAAGTGGAATGTAAAGAAAATTGTTACATTCTTTTCCGTTAACATAATAGCTGAATCCGTCGGGTTTGGTTTCTTGCAATCTAACATATAGTTTCGTCATACCACCAATAGTCATCTTTCGACAACATTCCACACTTCCGCTAAGCTTAATCCTATTTAGGTTATTGTCTTTTACATAGAACCAACACGGCAATTCCACCGCACCTCTGTCCTTTGTTACGCTGACATACTTTTGAGCAAAGCGAGAAATGTTAACCACAACTTTCTTCTTTCTTCCCAACCAATACATTATTGCAATAATAATGATAATAGATAGAGTGATTAGTACAATAGTCATTGTTCTTCTGAATTCTTGATCTATATATGTTATGCTTTCTTTAGCTATGATTTGTTGTGAAGTCAATGATACGGGTAAAACCGAATTCCCTTCACTGTCATGTGACATCGTGAAAAAAATATACTTAACAGTAATGTCTCCTAAAGAAGACTGGCCCAAATCCATTGATGTTTGGGCAGGAATTTCATATTCTCGTTTTTCTGTAAGTAATTTTGCGATTTCGTCATCTCCACGCACTATAGTACGATATGAAAGTAATTTTTTTCCTTCCAATATCATAATACCAATACTGTCTATTGTTGTTGCCTTATCTTTATCAAATGTAATATTAGCTTCGCTAAGATTAAATTGGTTTCCTCTCTTTTGGCTTAATTCAAGACTGCTATTCAGATAAAGTTGAGACTTCATTACTATATCTTTATGAATTAGCCTGACACCTCTTGCACCTAAATCGCCAGCTTGAAAATGTAAATATTCGGCCTGAACAAACGGCGCACGCATTGACTTGATTTGGCGTTCAAAATATGCCATTATATGCGATTTGCCAGAAATCAAACTAGATAGCGTATTCTTATCATCCTGATCATTGTTACTGTATTGACCAGACTTGAAATCACTGACAAGAATTAAATAATATTCATTTGCCGTTTCTTCTTTAGAGATGAAGTTCATAATTAGCGGATATACAAAATGCGACATTGTAATACCACTATTATTACTAATCATAACATGAAGCGGATCTTGGCTATTAAACAAAGGACGTAGGCAATCTCTAAGAAAAGTCGGAAGCGACATCTGGTCATGCTGTCCATTGTACGCAGTCACACGTTCACCATTAATATATCTTTCTCTTTTATGAATTAACGATTTTGTCACATCCTTAAAAACATATTGCTCAGACTTACTTCCATTCCAACATTCTGAGTGGATTCTTCCATATTCGCTATTCATTTTATGACCATTACCCGGCATACCGAATGCAAAAAGAGAGATTGCATCATTTTGTTGATCAAAATTAAGAGATGACGGTACAACAGAGGCATTACGTTCAATGTATTGTAATGGGTCTTTTCCTTGCAGCCAACAACTAAGTCCTTTATATAAAGCACTTAAATTATTATTAGAACTATTAATCGTTTGATCAACAACAATTATAAAATGCCTATTAATAGGAAGTTTTTCCGTATTGGCCTTTATGTATAACGGAAAAGCAATAAACAATAAAATAAATTTTAGAACTCGTATCATCAAATTTTATATTTTCTCTAAAAATGCACTCGGTATATATGCGGTAACTACAGTAACCAAGTCATCCATCACAACGCCAACCCGCTGTTGTCCTTGCCATCTAGCAACTCTTCCTATTACGCCCTTGAATGCACCATCAATCACCTTTACCAACTGTCCTTTTTCGAATTTAGGTACTTCACCTAATGATATGATGGTATTGTCCGCATCGGCAGCACAGATGATTTTGAGACTTTCCATCTGATAGTCTGGAACTATCAATGGAATTTTCTCTATTCTGCGCCCAACGTGGACGTGGCGATAATAAAAGCGGAGGAAGGGGAGGTTTACGTTGTCGTAAACAAAAGATTTGAGTTGTTCTTCGGTACCATAAGCGAAGAAGATGTTGGGTAAACGTGACTCGGTAACAACTTTGCGCTTACCTTTTATAAGTTTTACTACATTTGTAGTAGGATAAAAAGCCGTGATGCCTTTGGCAATCATGTAGTCGTATGCCTTTTTCTCTCTACCGTATGCAGTACGTAAGGCATACCAATGAGGAAAGTCTTCCTCTTTTTGCGCTTTAGGCTTACTTGCTATATGGGCATTTCTGGTGGACACCCCAGTTTGTGAACTCTCAGCGGAAACAGGGCTTTGAGCTTCGGGGAGGGCGTTGGAGGTAAGTCCAGCGCAAGGAGGGAGTTCACCACCTCCTGGGGTGTGTACATCTTCTGATGTCCATTCATCGACTTTCATATCGGTGCTAACTTTTTTCTAGACAGAAATCCGTTAAATTGCGACAAAAAAAAGAGCGTGGAATCGTCCTGTTGTCTATTCCACGAACTGAGGCTCTTCCAACTGCCTATCAAAGTTGAACAGACAACGTCAGAGCCCACGCCGATATGAAAATCATTACCGTAAAGAGACCTATATAATACATTAGACTGCGCCAAAATGGAACAATCTATGCTTACAGGTCTCCACGGGATTGATATAATCACACCCGGGACATCTACCGTTGGCTACGTTCAAGACTTTGATACTGATAGTTTTGGAAGATTTCAGTTCGCCTTAAACACAGCGTCGATAAACGCCTTCTATGTCTGGATTGCCTTCCCACCCAATGCCCGCTTTCGTATAGATATGTCATGGTTGACTTCACTACACTCAGCACGGCGTAGGCTGCCGACTCGGTCGTCATGAAAGAACTCGTCTTACAGCGACAACTGCGGTCTGGCTATACAATCCGACCGCAAAAGTACGAAAATATATTGAGAAAAGATAAGAAATAGCAGGAAATATCAATACAGGCATGCAAATTTAAGACTATTTAAGCCAATTTGCTTGAGTATCTCGATTATTTTGTGTAAGAAAGCGCACCGTAATAGATGACAAACATTCTAAAATATGCAAACTGCGCTACAAATAGAAAGCAAAAAGCGCACAGAGTGATACAACCATTTGGTATTTCTTCTCTGTACGCTATTATATAATTAAGGTGTAATGCTTAACTGATACCTCTCGGCATCGTTCCATTCATCACGATAATCGTCGTTCGCCCCTGCTTTCCTGAAGTAGCTTGACATTCTTTGCGATTTCCTATCTTTTCAACAAGCCATCTTCTAAAAAGCAATGCTTGGTATGTATCCATTTGAAGTGCTATGTCGATAATCACTTCCATATCATAGACATGCGCAGAATATCCATTTTCAAGTTTGACGTATTGAGAATGCTGGAAATCTTTCAGCACACTTTGTTTCCAAGTGCGCTTGATGGTATTCTTTACTGCTGTCCCTGTTACATTCAACAGTTCGGCAATCTCCCAAACAGTCATCCACACCTTACCATGATGTGGGGCGTAGATGACCATATCTTCTTGTATTGTTATCACTTGTCGTTTCATACTCTGCCATTTATAGTGTTAGTATTATCGTTGCAAACATTTCCAAACGTGAATTCCTCAATGTGATTGAGTTGTTGGGACAACTTTTCTACATCCTTGCTCAACTTTTCCTTGGTAATCTTGGCATACACCTGGGTTGTCTTTATGTCCTTGTGACCAAGCATTGAACTTACTGTTTCTATTGGTACACCATTGGAGAGGCAAACTGAGGTTGCGAACGAGTGCCTTGAGACATGCCAGGAAAGTGGCTTGGTGATACCGCATTTCTTTCCCAATCTTTTGAGCGAACGCAGACAACTTCTATAAGGTGGTACAGGAAAGACTCTGCCATCCTTGCACAATCCACGATATTTCTCCATTATCTGCTTGGGATAGTCAAGCAACTTGATGTCGGCTTCCGTTCCTGTCTTCTGTCGGTGGATAACAATCCACTCGCCATCGTCAAAAAATGTCTTGATGTTCTCTTCCTTCAAGTTGTACAGATCAATGAAAGCGAGACCTGTAAAACAACAGAACAGGAACAAGTCACGCACCAACCCCATATGTTTTCTGGTGATAGGCGTTTCCATCAACAGGTGAATTTCTTCTTTTGTCAGAATCTCCCTTGTTGTTTCCTCGTTCTTGTACTCGTATCGTCTGAAAGGGTCTTTGACGAGCCACTCGTTATCAATCGCCCGAAAAGTCATGGCACGGAGATTACGGACAAACACCATTGCGGAATTTATCTTCAGTTGCTTGTCTATTCTAAGGAATGTCTCATAGTTCGTAATAAACGGCAGGGACAATTCTTTCAAGGCAATGTCCTTTACACGATAATGCGACTGCAAAAACTCGCCCACGTAAGCACAACCGATTCTATATTTTGTGAATGTGCTCAAAGATTTCATGCCAGCCTTGTATTGTTTTTCCATTTCATCCCTGCTTTGCTCATAGACTTTCATCAAGGTATGGCAGCGATACTCCAATCCAAGAAAAGCGTTCTTAACCTTGTCGGCAGAGACAAAGTTGTCTCGATCTATTATCTCCTGATAGTGCTTGCTGATACTCACACGCATTTTGTCCAGTTTGCGGTTCACCTCCAAGGCTTGCATACTTTTTCCAGTCATGCGTCCGCCCTTGGTGTCCCACAAATCTGGATTGGCAGTTGTCTTGCAACTGAACTGCGCCTGTGTTCCGTCCACTGTGATACGTCCCATAACTGGAACAGTACCATCTTTCTTTACTACCTGTCTTTTGAGGTAGAAGATAATTGAAAATGTACTCTTCATAACGTCATTCTTTTTTGCGTTCAAAATTAATACATGAAGAGTCTTTTCTTGCTACGCATTTCACGGCAGAATACGGCAAATTTGGTTCGTAACCAAAAATCTTACGTTACTCATCAGTAACTCACTATAAATCAGAGTGTTCAAATTCAATTCGTAACCTTCCTTATTCTTCCGAACCTCAACATTCCCCATTTGGGGTATAGGTTACGGATAGGTAACGTTCCTCTGTCTCATCTTGTCGTATTCCCGTCTTCGTCTGTCCTCGCCACTTTTAACCAAAATGAGGAAAGTAACTGATAACCAGTAAACTTTCCTCATTCTTCTCTCAAACACTTTTTATATGTACTTTCACAACGCAAAAGAGCCTCATTTGCAACTATCTGCAAATCAGATCGTTACAAGAGGCTCTTTCTCTATAGTGTATTGTGAAATTATTTTACAGTAAGACTACGACTTCTGGTCCTTTTTCTGCGCAGGGTGCAGAATACTGTTGTACTTCTGCAGGTCGCCGAGGAGGTCCACCGCCGCCTTATACTGCTTATCGTTGCGGAGGCTGTTCTCCACGGCTCCACGCTGGTAGTAGTATACCGCCACGAGGTCGGCCTCTATCAACTGCCGTATTATCTTCTGATTGTAGTCGAGGTCCTTGGCGACATTATGCTTCAACTTCTTCTCTATGGCGTCGAACTCCGGCTTGGCATCGTCATAATATCCCTCGAACTTAGCCAGTTTCTCCAGTTGTTTCAGATATTTCTCCGTCTCCGGGTCGTACTTGAACTTGCTGGCGAGCACCGCCTGTTTGAAGTCGGCGTAGTCGGCATCGGTAAGATGGAAGTCCTTTGCCGGGGCAATGGTCGGATGTTCCTTCATATATTTCAGTTCCCAGTTGAGAAGCACGTCGGAGGAATCACGGCCTGTGCCGACGAGATAGAAAGCGATATTAGGCAGGGAGTCGGACTCTACCTTTAAATCCGGTTTGATGCCGTTGCCGTCGCGGACCTCACGGCCACCTGCGGTATGGAAGATATGCGTAAGGGAATCGGGCACCTGCTCCACGGACCCGCCATTGGAGTGCTTGTAGCGGAGTGCCTGTATGCAGCGGCCACTGGGGATGTAATAGTATGAGGTGGTGAGTTTGAGCTGTCCGTTGTACGGCATGTCGAGTGTGGTCTGCACTATGCCCTTGCCATAGGTCTTCGTTCCGAGGATTACGGCACGGTCGAGGTCCTGCAGGCTTCCGGCGGTAATCTCCGATGCCGACGCCGTCTCACCATTGACGAGCACAACAATTGGCATGACAGTGTCGATAGGTTCCACCGTTGTGCGGTAGTCGCGGTTCGATTGTTTTATTTTTCCTTTTGTCTTCACGATGGAGATGCCCTTGGGAACGAACATATTCACGATACTGATGGCCTCATTCATCAGTCCACCACCATTGTTGCGCAGGTCCAGGACGAAAGCTTTCATACCGTTCTTCCGCATCTCAAGGAAATCGCGGCGCACGTCGCGCGCACATCCCTCGACATACTGGTTCAGGTTTAGATAGCCTATGCCATTGGGCTGCACGCCATAGTATGGGATAGAAGGCAGCTGGATGGCACGGCGCACTATCTTCTTCCTGTATATCTTGCCGTTTGCCGGGTGCTTATATTTAAGGACGAATGACGAACCAGCCTCACCACGCAAATGGCTGCTGACATAGTTGACATTCTTACCTACCATCGTGGTGTCGTCGATGGCCAGGATGATGTCGCCTTTCTTCAGTCCGGCCTCATCAGCAGGCATTCCCTCATAAGGCTCGTCGATGACAACGTTGCCGATGGAGAAGTTATAACGTATGAGAGAGCCTATGCCGGCATACTTCCCCGACAGCATCATGTTGAAGTCCTTCGTCTTCTCGGCTGGATAGAACACGGTGTACGGGTCAAGGGAACGGAGCATAGAGTTCACGCCGTTACCGATGACATCGTCGGCATTGAGCGTATCGACATACATCATGTCCAGGGCCTTGTATATGGCATTGAACGTCTCCAGGTTCTTCGACACTTCAAAGTTGTGCTCACTGGCACTGTTCTGCGCAAGCACCGACGGTGTGAAGCCTCCGAGGAGTATTGCTATTGCAAGAAGTATTTTCTTCATAATTTCTTGATATTGTTATTTTCGCTCTATATGAATTGATGTGCAAAGATAGACAATTTATTTCTATCAGCAAACTATTTTAACTTGCATTATGTTAGACACAAAAAAACAGGACAAGAAAGAACCTTTACGTTCTTCCCAGTCCTGCTTACTTTTACATGCCTGCTGTTACCACATACGCAAAAGGGAACTTTAGTCCCCTCCATGCGGTATTCCCTTATGCCAGGAACGAGCGGACTATCTTCGAGATGGTGCCTCCCTCGGCCTGACCGGCCATCTCCTTTGAGGCGATACCCATCACCTTGCCCATATCCTTCATTGATGCAGCACCGGTCTTGGCGATAATCTCCTTGACCTTGGCGGTTATCTCTTCCTCAGAGAGTGCTTTCGGAAGGTATTCCTCTATGACGCTGACCTGTGCCAGCTCCTCGTCGGCAAGTTCCTTTCGGCCTGCCTGAATATAGGTCTCCGCACTTTCCTTACCCTGCTTGGCAAGTTTCTGAAGGATTTTCAATGCTGCGGCATCGCTGAGCTCACCGTCGGAGCCCGGTGCCGTCTTAGCTTCGAGAAACACTTTCTTGATGTTGCGAAGTGTCTCGAGACGGACTTTATCGCGAGCCTTCATGGCTGCCGGTATGTCCTTGTTGATTGTATCGTATAATGCCATAATAAATATATTTTTCCACCAGACTCCCCTAAAGAGGGAAAACTTGAGAAGTCTCTGTCTGTCAAGCTTTGAGCCGGAGGCTTTCTATTGTTATTCCATACTGAAATCGATGACACCCTGCACCGGTTCCTGCCGTTTCGGAGCTTCTTCCTCCTGCGTTACGCCGCTGCTTACGTTCTTTATGTCGGCAAGCAACTGCTTAGTGCGCTTGTAGGTAGGCGTACTCTCCACGGCGAGGATAACGTCGTCGTTGTCGAGGTCTTCGCTGGAGAACCTGAAGATATGCGGACGGCGCTTGTACTGTGTGTTATCGCTGTTTCTGTAATAGCGGTCGCGACGGTCGCGACGGTCTGCAGCCTTCTCCTCTTCCTCGCGGATAAGCTCGCGGTCTTCCTGTTTCTGGTGGTTGAGGTGTTGTCCCATGCCGTCCACGTTCTCTATGCCGAAGCCGGTGGCAAGGATAGTCACTTTCACCTTTTTGTCGAGCTCCGGGTCGAGGGCGATACCCCATTTCAACTCAAATCCATCACCGAACTTATTCATGAAGTCGTTGACATCGTTCATCTCCTCCATAGTCAGGCCACCACTCTGGCCCTTGTCGCTGCAGAAGTTGATGGAAAGGAGTATTTTCTTAGAGTTGTAGATGTCGTTGTCGTTGAGAAGAGGCGAGTTGAGAGCGTCCTCAATGGCCTGCTTAACACGACCTTCTCCCTCACCATAACCGGTGGACATGATGGCTACGCCACCGTCCTTAAGAACCGTCTTAACATCGTTGAAGTCGAGGTTTATCAGTCCGTGGACCGTAATAATCTCCGCGATGCTCTTTGCCGCGACGCTGAGTGTGTCGTCGGCCTTGCCGAAAGCCTCGAGGACCGGCATATCGCCGTATATCTCACGGAGCCGTTCATTGTTGATGACGAGCAGTGCGTCGACGTGCTTTGCCATCTCCTCGACACCGTCAAGAGCCTGGTCAATCTTCTTGTTGCCCTCAAAGCGGAACGGGATTGTAACGATTCCAACGGTAAGGATACCCATGTCCTTGCTCACGCGGGCTATGACAGGAGCGGCACCGGTACCCGTTCCACCTCCCATACCGGCGGTGATGAATGCCATTTTAGTGCCGTCGGAGAGCATCTGCTTTATCTCTTCGATGGTATCCTCAGCAGCCTGACGAGCCTTCTCCGGTTTGTTGCCGGCTCCAAGACCTTCCTTACCAAGCTGGAGGTGCACAGGCACAGGACTGTCGTTAAGTGCCTGGGCGTCAGTGTTACAAAGTACGAAGCTGACATCGTGGATACCTTCCTTGTACATGTGGTTCACGGCATTGCCGCCACCACCTCCGACACCGATGACCTTGATGATGCTGTTGCTCTTGTCAGGCGCACCGAAGTCCAATATATCTACTTTTTTATTATCGTCTGCCATAATAACAATTCAAAAATCAGTATTCAAAATTTAAAAAGTCTCCCAAAAGGCCTAAAGCGTTATTCGTCCTCCGGGTCCATCATGCCTCCAAGGAATGATTTAACCTTTCTTCCGAACTTACGGAGAGGGCTGTTGCGCCTGCGCTCCTCTTCTTCCTCGCGCCTGCGTTTCTCCTCCTCATCACGCTTGCGTTTATCTTCCTCCTCACGCTTACGTCGAAGTTCCTCTTCCTTCTTGGCTTTCTCGGCGGCAGTAAGGACAACTCCCTGTGCTATCTCATCATTGCTGCGTGCCACGCGGTGCACATCGGCTGTGGTAACGCCTGGTTTCTTCTCCTTGTCGAAGAGGCCTGCATTGGCATCATACTCACCACCGGCACAGTTCATATCGCCCTTAGCGAGCAGTCCCAGAAGGGTGTTCATGCGTCCGTCATGACTGTTTATGAGTTTATTGCTGGATGTGATGGTCTGATTGACGAACTTTGCGATACGTATCTTCTCGACATGAGTATCGTTGTGGAATGCCTTCTTGATGTTCGTCATATTGGCTCCACCACCCGTGAGGATGATTCCTCCGAGCAACTTGTCGTAATACTCCGACGGAACCTGGCACCACACATTCTCTATGATCTCATCCAGACGAGCCTCAACAATCTCAACGAACTTCCGGCTCGACACCGTCCTGTCGTCATCAAGCGGATAGTTGAGTGTATTGTCTATGTCGCTGTTGTCAGTATATGCGCTGCCATATTTCAGTTTCATCTCCTCGGCCTCGCTCTCCTCAATCTGCAGCGATGCGATATCACGTGTGATGTTGCTTCCGCCGAGAGGGATGACGGCCAGATGACGAAGGATATTCTTATAGTATACAGACACCGTGGTAGTGTCGGCGCCAAGGTCAACGAGCACACAGCCTCCGCGCTTCTCGGCTTCGCTAAGAACACTGTCGGCAAGAGCCAATGGAGCGAGATAGAACTCTGCTATGGCTATCCCAGCCTTGTCGAAACAAGTGTTCAAGTCATCATAGAACTGCTTGCGCCATAGGATGTTCAGGAAGTTGCCTTCCAGACGTGTAGCCTTTATTCCTACAGGATCTATCTGATACTGTTTGTCGACCTTATATTCCTGAGTAGCTGCATCAAGAATCTCCTGGTCAGGATAACTCATGCTACGGTTTGCATCCATCAGCTCATTAATCATTTCGCTAGTAATCATCGTCTCCTCCGGAAACTCCTTGACGATGACATTCCTCACGCTTCTTATCGACTGCCCTCCGACGCCGACGAACACCTGTGTTATCTCGCGGTGCAGCTGTGCCTTCAGTTTGTTAATGATTGTGGTTATGCACTGTCCGGTCTTGGCAATGTTGTAGACGACTCCCTTGCGGATGCATTGTGAGGAGTCTTCTGTCACAACAGCAAGGACATTGATACTGCCGTCAAGGTTCTTCTTTCCGGCAATACCTCTGATGTTTGATGAGCCTAATTCAATGGCTACTATGAATTCGCTTGCCATATTTTGAGTTATTGTATTATTTTATTTATTCTTTATTCTACTATCCTTACGGTTTGGTGAGAGGTATAGGGAGGCTGTTTGGCACTATCCCTCCAGTTCGTGAGCAGCGATAGAGTCGTTGTTCTTGCGTACGCTGTCCTTCTGCTTTATCTCCTTGTTTTCCTCCTTCTTCTCCTGCTGCTGTTCTTCTGCGGACGGTTCGGAGGACTTGTCGCGCTTTCGGCAGACTATCTGGTTGTCGAACTCTACATCAATGTAAGAATACTTGTTCCAGCCCACTACGTTCAGTCCGTATTTATAGAAGGTGAGTGTCCGGTCAAGCTTACTGTTGACATAGTCGGTAACCTCCTTGTTCACCTGCGACCAATATCTGCCCTTCGGAAGCTTACCTATATATATAATGTGGTTGCCCACACGTGGCACAAATTCTATACCGAGGTCCGGCAGCACATTAATCTGCTCTATCTGATTACGCCAAAAGTCGTTGGCCATTATGGCACGGGCGAGAGGCGTAATATAGAATTTTGCGAAGCTCGAGGACACATATCCCGTTACGACCGGCAGGTCACTGGTATACTTCGAGTTAGGCATTATGCCACCATGGTCGTCGAGATAGTAGTCATCTCCCCGGATGCTCTTTACCCTTATGAGTGGAGTGCGCTGCGTAATCGTTATGCACACGTGGCCATCATTAGTCTTATAGCATTCTGCCGTCTTAACAAACGGTATGCCGGAGCCGCCCTCCTTGGGTGCCATAGCCTCCTCCAGGGTTCGCGGGTTGATGGAATCCATCTTCTTTCCCAAAGGATACAAGCCCTTGCTCTGCAGGAGTTGCTTTATCTCAGCGGCACTGAGAAAGCCGGCGTCACTGGAATCAGCGACACTTATCTCCACCTTCGAGCACACCCCATGGTCGACCTTGGGCTTGTTGAACGATGTTACAGCAAGCACGAGGTAGGCACCGAGGATAACGTCAAGGACTCCTATGATGATTTTCTTTACTCGCGGACGCATTTCTTTTGTTAAGCCGCCATTGTGATGCGGCATATCAGACTGATGATGATGTTATTTCTCCTTATCCTCTATAATCTGTGCTATCTGCGGCACGAGGTCATCGAGGTTTCCGGCACCAAGGATTTCGAGGACATCGAAGTCGCGGCTTCTGACATAGTCGAGCACGTCATCCTTCTTTATCATCGTCTTCTCCACTCCCGGCTTGATGTTGTCGAAGATAAGTTTGCTGGTCACTCCAGGTATAGGCTGCTCGCGTGCAGGATAGATATCTGTCAGAACCACCTCATCGAAGTTGCTCAGTGACGCGGCGAAATCCTTGTAGAAGTCGCGGGTACGGGTATATAGATGCGGCTGGAACATAACCGTAATCTTCCTGTCAGGATAAATCTCGCGAAGGCTCTTTGCACTCATGAGAATTTCCTTAGGATGATGGCCGTAGTCGGAGAGGAGAACGTGGCGAGAGTTGCGGATCTTGAAGTCGAAACGACGGTCCACGCCCTCATAAGTCTTCATTCCGTTGCGTATCTCATCAGCCGTGCAACCGTTGAGCTGTGCCATTGCCATTGCGGCAACTCCGTTCTCGATATTGATTGGAACAGGCTGCCCGAGCTGAATATCCTTGATATTCTCTACAGGAGAGACGAAGTCGAAGATGATTTCTCCATTCTCGATGCGGATATTCTCTGCATGGAAGTCGCCTTCATCGCGGCTGTAGGTGTAAGTGCGCACACCCTCCTGCACGTTTGGCTTCATCTCCAGTCCCGTGTGGATTATCAGCGCTCCACCCGGCTGTATGAGCTCCGAGTAATGGCGGAAGCTCTCCAGGTAAGCCTCCTTTGTCCCGTAGATATCGAGGTGATCCGGATCGGTAGCTGTGATAACACTCATCCACGGACGAAGCCAATGGAACGAGCGGTCGAACTCGTCGGCCTCAATGACGACATAGTCGCTCTTGTCGGACAGGATATAGTTGGTGCCGTAGTTCTTGGAGATACCACCGAGGAAAGCATTGCAGTCGACATGACTCTGATGCATGATATGTGCACACATTGTCGATGTCGTTGTCTTTCCATGTGTACCTGCCACGCAGAGTCCCTTATGTGCACGGGTCAGTATGCCGAGCACTTGCGCACGCTTCTGTACCTCGAAGCCATTCTCACGGAAGTAAGTGAGTTCCTTGTGTGTACTTGGTATGGCAGGAGTGAACACCACGAGTGTGGTCTTCGCATCACGGCATGCATTAGGAATCTGTTCCACATCATCCTTGTAATGAAGGATCATTCCCTCCTTCTCAAGAGTCCTTGTCAGAGGCGTCGTCGTCTTGTCATAACCGGCAACGATGAAGCCCTTGTGATTGAAGTAACGGGCGATGGCACTCATGCCAATACCGCCGATACCCACGAAATATACTGACTTAATATCTTTCAGTTCCATTTTTATACAGACGTTTTATCTACTATGATAAATTTCTTTTTCAAACTTCTCGGACCATTACAAACCTTCCGGCAGACACCGGCAGAGAGACAATGGTCCTCGTTTAAGTTGCTATTTTTTAATTAACTTCAGGACCTCATCGGCGATAACGTCGGCAGCATTCTTAAGTCCCATCTTCTTGACGTTCTCTCCAAGTGCCTTGAGTTCGTCATCATTATTGACCGTCTCAATGGCAAGTTTGAGGAGCTTGTCAGGAGCCTCGGCGTCCTCAACATAGAGGGCGGCATGCCGGTTGACAAGAGCCATAGCATTCTTACGCTGATGATCCTCGGCAACATTAGGACTCGGAACGAGTATCACCGGCTTACCGATAAGCTGGAACTCACTGATGGAGCTTGCTCCGGCACGGCTGATAACCAAATCGGCGGCCTTGTAGGCTGCACCCATATCACTGACGAAGTCGAGTATCTTAAGATTGGGCAGTTCTTTACCTTTCATGAACTCCATAATCTTGGCGTTATAGTACTTTCCTGTCTGCCAGATGAACTGCAGTCCGGAGTCCTTGACGAGGTCCAAGTGCTGTTGGATGCTCTCGTTCATGGTCCGTGCGCCGAGACTTCCACCGACAATCAGAATAGTCTTCTTCTCTGGATCCAGGCCAAATGCCTTTCTGGCGTCGCCAACCGACAATGGAGAGTCGAGAACATTCTGCCGCACCGGATTGCCGGTCATAATGATTTTGTCGGCAGGGAAGAAACGTTCCATTCCCTCATAGGCCACACAAATCTTGCGCACCCGTTTCGCCAGCAGCTTATTGGTAACGCCGGCATATGAGTTCTGCTCCTGGATAAGGCACGGTATGCCCATTCTGGCACACTCATAGAGCGTGGCTCCACTGGCATAGCCACCCACTCCGACAGCAACCATAGGTCTGAAGTTCTTGATAATTCTACGTGCCAGCCGCAGGCTCTTGAACAGGTCCCACAACACGGAGACGTTCTTAAGCTTATGCGCACGATTGAAGCCTTTGATAGGCAGTCCCTTTATCTCATAACCGGCAGCCGGTACACGCTGCATCTCCATGCGGCCTTCAGCTCCGACGAAGAGTATCTTCGCCTCAGGGTGTTTTGCCTTTATAGCGTTGGCAATGGAAACGGCCGGAAAGATGTGTCCACCGGTTCCTCCGCCACTTATTATGACTCTCAGTTCATTGTCCATTTTTATGGTCGTTTTTTATTTAACGGCAAAGATAATAATATTTTCGCTTTTATTGTAATTTTACAAGTATTTTAATCATTATCAACATTTCACGCCAACTGCACCTGCGGCTTCACCGATTTGTCGTCTTTCTGTGCCTTTTTCTTTGCCGAACGGCTGACGCTGAGCATGGCACCCATGTAGATACAGTTGATGATGGTTGATGTACCTCCCTTGCTTATCAGCGGCAACGGCTGTCCCGTTACCGGCGCCAGACCTACGGCAACGCACATATTGAACAGAGCCTGAGTTACCAGAAGCAGTGCCAGGCCCATGATGAGGAATGCAGGGAACGCATTCTCACAGCGTCCCGCTATCTTTCCGGCACGGAACAGAAGCACGATGTATAGGAAGAGTACCACCGCAGCACCCTCTATGCCTGTCTCCTCGATGATGATGGCGTAGATGAAGTCGGAAAAAGCCTGGGAGAGGAAGTCGCGTTCCTCAGAGTTTCCCGGTCCTTTGCCTACGATATTCGACGAGGCGATGGCAATGTTGGCATGTGCCACCTGCGCGTCCTTATCCAGGTCGTAGTCCTCCGGGCGCACCTCCTCCGTATCGAAGAAGTTCTCAAGTCGTGCCTTCCATGTGTCGGCGCGGTGGAAGATTTTGTCAAAGATTCCAGTTTGCTTCTTTGGCTCTGCCGCCGTCTGCTCGGTGAGCTTGTCCTTGCTGTCCTGGACCTTGGTATTGTCGGCATTTCCCACGAGGAGAACCATGATAAGCACGAAAGCCACGAACGCACCTATACCGCCGATGAGCTTCAGCATCTGTCGTCTGGGCACATGTCCGATAAACATCATCATCATAACGACCGCGAACAGCAGCGCAGCCGTGGAGAGGTTCTCCAAGGCTATCGGTCCTATGAGGACAAAGCTGATGAGCAAGATGTACTTTATCGCTTTTTTGTCGGCCCCGTTCGGTGTCTGCATAGCACTAAGAATCTGCGCCACGGCAAGGATTACCGTACCTTTCGCTATCTCCGAAGGCTGGAACTGTATGCCGAGAAACGACAGCCAGCGGCTTGCTCCGTTGGTGGAATGCCCGGCGACGAGCACCCATAGCAGTGTGATAAGAGACAGGAAGATGAGTATTGGCGTTATCAGCTTAAAGTACTTGCATGGAACGTTCAGCACGCACAGTATGGCGAAGGTACCGAAGAAGAGAATGGTCACATGGTATATGATTGGACTCCAGAAGTTTCCGCCTTTGTACGACAGTGAGCTGGAAGCCGAATAGACCTCCACAATACTTATCATACAAAGGAAGAAGAAGACCATCCAAATGACCTTGTCTCCCTTAAACAGGTTTCCTATTGATTTTTCTTTCATCCTTTTGACACAAAATATTCCGCTCCGGCTGTCAACGACGGACGGAGCGTGGTGGGAAAGGCACGTTAAAGTGCTTTGACACAAGCCTTGAACTGCTCACCTCGGTCCTCCATGTTCTTGAAGAGATCGAAGCTGGCGCAGCACGGACTGAGGAGAACAGTGTCGCCGGACTCTGCCAGTTCGTAACAGGCCTTCACACAGTCCTTCATGTTGTGAGTGTCGCGTACGGGCAGTCCAAACTTATCAAAGTTGTCATGGAGCTTCTTGTTATCGGCACCAAGATAGACGAGAGCCTTGCACTTCTGCTTAACGAGGTCAAAGATATGACTGTAGTCGTTGCCCTTGTCCTTTCCACCGAGGATAAGTACGGTCGGAGTTTTCATGCTTTCGAGAGCATACCAGCAGGCATCGACATTCGTCGCCTTGGAGTCGTTGACATACTGCACGCCACGTACCTTGCACACTTTCTCCAGACGGTGCTCAACACCTGGGAAGTCGCCGAGACTCTTGCGGATGCTCTCCTTCTTGATACCGGCGATATTGGATGCCAAACCCGCTGCCAGACTGTTGTAGAGGTTGTGCTTTCCGGTAAGACTGAGCTCTTCCTGTTCCATATTGAACGGTGTGGGCTTCTCGATAGTGTACTTCCCTTCCTCTATGTAAGCGATGCTTCCGGCCTCCTTAAGTTCAGAGAACGGATAGAGGGTAGCGTGAATGTCGAACTTCTTCAGTTCCTTGTTTATCACCGGATCGTCGTTCCAGTAGATGAACGCATCGTCAGGTGTCTGGTTCTGCGTGATGCGCATCTTAGCGTCGGCATAGTTCTCAAACTTGAAGTCGTAACGGTCCAAGTGGTCTGGTGTGATGTTGAGCAGGATGGCGATATTGGCACGGAAGTCATACATATTGTCGAGCTGGAAAGAGCTCAGTTCTATGATATAGTATTCATGCGGATCCTCAGCAACCTGCAGTGCAAGGCTTCGTCCGATGTTTCCGGCGAGGCCTGCATCGTAACCGGCCCTCTTGAAGATGTGGTAAATAAGACTTGTCGTAGTGGTCTTTCCGTTGGAGCCTGTGATGCAAATCATCTTAGAGTTGGTATACCTTCCGGCAAACTCTATCTCGCTGATGATATGCGTACCCTGCTTCATGAGCTTCTGTACCATCGGAGCCTCCTTAGGAATGCCCGGGCTCTTTATCACTTCATCGGCATTGAGGATCTTCTCCTCGGTGTGATGACCTTCTTCCCACTCTATGCCATGACTGTCAAGCAGTTCCTTATACTTATCCTTTATCTTAGAGGTATCGGAAACGAAAACGTCAAAACCTTCTTTCTTTGCCAGCACGGCAGCTCCTGCGCCACTCTCGCCGACTCCTAAAACAACTATTCTTTTCATATATAACCCTCATGCTCTCCCCACCGCCGTAATGTGGTGGGAAAGAAGTTACGATATTAAAATCTTCTTTATTCTATTCTCAACACGATGAAACAAACAGACAATCCCCTTTCCGCCACTCAGGGAGAAGCGGAAAGAGGAATGATGACTTTATCTCATCTTCAGCGTTATTATCGTCAACGCGGCCAGGATGATGGTTATTATCCAGAAGCGGACCGTAATCTTGCTCTCGTGGACGGCCGAATGCGGTACCTTTATAAGATACCGGCAGTCAGGGTCGAGCTGAGAATCGAGGACACGGAAGTTGTCGTGAATAGGAGTACGCTTAAAGATACGCTGCTTCACTCCACGCCGCTTTCCCAGTTTATAATACCACACCTGTACGATGACGCTCAGGCTCTCCACGAAGAATATTCCACATAGTATGGGCAGAAGGAGCTCCTTGTGGATAATGATGGCTCCCACGGCGATGATACCGCCGATGGTCAGACTGCCCGTGTCGCCCATGAACACCTGTGCGGGATAGGCGTTGTACCATAGGAATCCTATCAGTGCTCCGATGAAGGCACAGAAAAAGACTACCAGTTCCTCGGAACCCGGAATATACATTATATTAAGGTAAGCGGCATACTGGATATGACTGCTGACATAAGCCAGGATGCCCAATGCCACACCTATTATCGCGGAGTTGCCGGCGCACATTCCATCCATACCGTCGTTGAGATTGGCACCGTTGGAGACGGCAGTAACGACGAAGATGGTCATGATGACGAAGAGTATCCACCCTGCTGCGACCTTGTATTTCCCACAGAAGCCCATTATCTTCGAATAGTCGAGGTTATGGTTCTTCACAAATGGGATAGTGGTCTTCAGTGTCTTCACGGCTTTCTCCTCGTGTTTGACAACGACCTCCTGCCCGTCCTTCTGCTGAACGGTGAGGTTCAGGTTCGCCTTGACGTCCGGGGAGGCCCACAGAACGAGTCCCACGATGAAGCCTATCGACACCTGTCCTACAATCTTATACTTGCCTTTGAGTCCTTCCTTATTATGTTTGAAGTCCTTGATATAGTCATCCAAACCGCCGAGGAAGCCAAGCCAAAGTGTCGTTATGACCATCAGTATGAGATAGATGTTGCGCAGACGGCCAAGGAGCAGTACCGGGATGAGGATGGCAGTGATGATAATGATACCACCCATCGAGGGCACACCAACCTTATTGACGCCGAAAGGGTCAATCTTTGCATCACGCTGCGTCTCGGTGATCTGCTTCTTTTTCAGCAGCTTGATAAACTTCTCGCCGAACCATGCAGAGATGATAAGAGCCAGGACCAACGCAAGGATGGCACGAAACGATATGTAACCCCACATGTGTGAGCCACTGATACCGAACTGATCGAGCCACCGGAAGATATAGTATAGCATTTTGTCTTTTCTTTTTGTTGTTCGTTGTGAGTTATTGGGATGTGAGTCTTCGAGGACTGGCAACCCGTAAAGGATGGTTATCGGTTACGGGCTGTCTATCGGCAAACACCCGTTGACACCCTACTTCTGAGCGAAGATGTCACGAATGACCTCATGGTCGTCGAAGTGATGCTTCACACCGTTGACCTCCTGATATGTCTCATGGCCCTTTCCGGCAACGAGTATCACGTCACCTTTCTGCGCCATCATGCAAGCTGTGCGGATAGCTTCCTTACGGTCTACGATGGTGAGGACCTTCTTCTTCTGAGTAGCATTGAGACCGGCCATCATATCATCGATGATTGCCTGTGGCTCCTCGTCGCGCGGGTTGTCGCTGGTGAGGATGACCTTATCGCTCTGCTTCACTGCTTCCTGTGCCATCAGCGGACGCTTTCCCTTGTCGCGGTGTCCGCCGGCACCACAAACAGTGATAACGTGTCCACCCTTGGCGTCAAGGACATCATGGATAGCTCTCAGCACATTCTCCAAAGCATCAGGAGTGTGGGCATAGTCGACGATGGCGGTGTAGCCGTCCGGCGACTGGATAGGCTCCAGGCGGCCGTTGACACTCTTCAGCGTGCTCATCACCACCAGGATATCCTCCGGCTTCTGTCCCAGCATGACTGCGGCTCCGTAGACGGCAAGGAGGTTGCTGACATTGAAACGGCCTATGAAACGCACGAAGACCTCACGACCATCGATTTCCAAGAGCATTCCGTCGAAGTGCTCCTCAAGAATCTTCGCCGTGAAGTCGGCCATCCGCTGAGTGCTGTATGTCTTCACGGTAGCCTTGGTGTTCTGCACCATTATCATGCCGTTCTTGTCGTCGGCATTAGTAATCGCGAAGGCTTCCTTAGGCAGGTCGTCGAAGAACATCTTCTTAGCGTTGCGGTAGTTCTCGAAGGTCTTGTGATAATCGAGATGATCGCGGGTGAGGTTGGTGAACAATCCGCCTACATAACGCAATCCACCGATGCGGTGCTGGTGTATGGCATGGCTGGAGCATTCCATGAAAGCGTACTCACAACCGGCATCCACCATCCGGGCAAGGAGCTCATTGAGTTCTATAGGATCTGGTGTTGTGTGGTCAGCAGGTACAGCCTCACCGTCGATATAGTTGCAGACGGTAGACAGCAGTCCGGCCTTATAACCGAACTTACGGAACATATTATATAATAATGTGGCGATGGTGGTCTTACCATTGGTACCGGTAACGCCGACGAGTTTGAGCTTCCTTGACGGATCTCCATAGAAGAGCGTGGCTACAGGGCCTACAGCCTTCTCTGTAGACTCCACCTGAACATAGGTCACTCCGTCTTTCCTGTCCTCCGGAACATCCTCGCAGAGGACAGACGTAGCACCAAGCTCAAATGCCTTTGGTATGAACTTATGGCCATCGACCTGAGTTCCTTTCATTGCTACGAAGAGGTTTCCGGGCTTCACCTTGCGTGAGTCAATGTTCACGCCGGTAACCTCTACCTCCGCGTCGCCTACGACTAGCAGGGGCTTTACGTTTTTGAGCAATTCTGATAGTTTCATAGTTTTATCAAGTTGTTGTTGTTATTATCTTTGATTTGCCGCAATATATTGCGGCACACGGGACTACTACCCCCGAGATTGTCGCTAAGCATTGCGGCACACGGGACTTCTTCGCCTGAGATTGCCGCAATGTATTGCGGCACACGGGACTATAGCGTGACGATTAACCGCTGGGCGTTGCGACACACTGGACTGAAGAGCCGGGCTGTTAGCCCAGCTTCAGGTTGCAGACCATTCCCGGACGCACCTTCTCACCGGCACCTATGCTCTGTTGGAGCACCCGTCCACAGCCGTCAAGTTTCACCTTGATGCCACGTTTCTCCATGAGAAAGACCGCATCACGCGCTCCCATGTTATGGACATCGGGCACCAGATTGCCCGGTGTGCTGTTGTCGCGCTGCAGGTTGAGTTTACCGGATTTATCGTCGATTATTCCCCACACGGGATCACCGGATGCGAAAGTACCGCCCCAACCGCCGAGTGGATTGAACCCGAGAATATTGAGCACATAGTCGGCTGCATGCAAGTCGCCGCTGAGCACCAACGGTGTGAGCACGGCACCGGAGTCGCGTGCGTCGATAGCCTCAAGCTTCAAGTCCTGTGCCATGATGCCCTCCGCAATATTATGGAAGACGACACCACTCATTCCACCTCCTGACGCAGGCAGTCCATGTTTCTGTATGCAGACGATACAACTGTAACGTGGCTGGTCGGCAGGGAAATATCCGGCGAAACTCAGATAATAGTCGGTACCGCCGGTCTTATATCCAAGAGCTCCCTTCGACATCTGTGCCGTTCCGGTCTTTCCCGCAACGAGGAACTTATCGGAGCCTGCCTTCTTTCCCAGTCCCTGACTGACGACATGCTCAAGTATAGTCTGTATTTTCTTTATAGCCTCCGGCTTTGCAATCTGACGTTTCACCACCACCGTCGGGAACTCCTCCAGGACTTGTCCGCCCTTCACGATCTCCTTCACGAAGCGTGGCTGGACCATGCAACCGTTGTTGGCGATGGCATTATAGAAGGTAAGGATAGATATAGGAGGACACTGCGTCTCATAACCTATGCTCATCCACGGCAGTGTTGTCTTTGCCCAGTTCGTGTACTGTCCGTTCTTATTCTTATGCGGCATGCGGACACGGGCAGGGGTATATCCCGGTATGGGCACATGAAGATTGGCCGTCAGTCCAAAATTATGTATATCCTGCACGAAGCGTTCCGGCTGGTCATGATAATATTTGTCTATGATACGGCTCACTCCGATATTCGAGCTGACGAGCAACGTCTTTGGAAGATACATACCTCCATAGCCGCCACGACGCCAGTTATGGTCCTTCATGTCGCGTCCATACATATTCCAGACACCGCCTCCCGTCTCAACATATTCAGTAGTGTCGCAGAGTCCATCGTTAAGGACGGCAAGGATACTTGCCGTCTTGAACACCGAGCCTGGCTCCATGAGGTCGCTGACAGCATGGTTGCGGATCTCGCGGTATTCACCGTCGAAGCATTTCTCCATATTCACGATAGCCTTGATGTCGCCCGTCTTCACGTCCATCACTATCGCCACGCCCACGCGACCGTCTATTTGCTTCAGCTCGTCGACGACAGCCCGCTCGGCAATATCCTGCATCTGCACGTCAATAGTGGTAACGATGTCGGCACCATCGACAGGTTCTGTATCAGTGATGTCAAGATATTTGCTGCGCACCTTCCGCCTATGGATGATGCCGTTGGTACCACGGAGGATGGAGTCATAGCTTAGCTCCAGCCCACATCGTGCCGTATCCTTTGCTCCGAACATATCGCCGACGGTACGTTGTGCCAGAGAGCCGAAAGGACGGCGGCGCGCGTTGAACTCCTCCCAGTGGAAACCACTCTTGAATTTTGGAAGATTGAACACCGGCAGAGCCTTCACCTCAGTGAACGTACTGTAGTCTATACGGTCATCCCATATCGGCCAGTGCTTACTGACCTTCTTATATCCTTCCTGAAGATGTGCCTTGAAATCGGCAGCAGAGCATGTTGGGAAGATATGGTTCAGGCCTTGCGCTATGGAGTCCAGTTTCACGTTCCACAGAGAATCATTGCCGGCCTGCTTCAATGCGTTAAAGTCCATATATATCTTGAACTCCGGGAGAGACGATGCCATAAGTTGTCCGTCGCAACTAAGGATATTGCCGCGGACAGGTTTCACCTGCACGCTATCCTTCTTTTGTCGCGACGCCACCTGCATCCAGTAGTCGCGTCCTGCAGTCATCGTATAAAGCGCCTTGGCTATGACAAACACGCCAACCACTACCAGACACACTGCCAGCAGACTATATCGTGGAATAATGTTCTTATCGTTGAACTTACTGCTCATTAAATTCTAACTACTAACTTCTAACTACAAATTTTCAAATTAATACCGGTTCACACTATAATTCTAAACCGCAAAAGGGCAAAGGACCGGAAATGTCCACCGGCATGATGGCTCGCAGTGTCCATCCTCCATCCGACTATTTGTCGGGCACCTGAATGATGTAAGGTGGCCTGTCGGACATCTTTAATGTACTGTCAGGTCCCTGGCTGAGCGATTCCAGCACATGGCTCTCACGGCTTTTCTCTGTAAGATTACTGGAACTGGACAAAGCCCTGTATTTAGCATCATCAAGATCGGTCTTGAGCTTGTCGAGTTCTATGAGATTCTTCTGCACCTGATAGCGATTTGTTATGTATATCACAGCGAAAAGTACGATAAGGACGATGAGTCCTATATTGTTGCGGAGCATCTGAGCCGTAAGAATATCCCCACCCAGAATCTTCCTCAGCGTGAAATTGCTAGAATGTGGACGCTCGTCCTCACGGGCCTGCTCATGGATAGCCTTCTTGATATGACGTTCTGTCTCACTCTCCGGCCGTTCGCCATTGTCGTCGTCTTCCGACGGTACTGACTTCACCGTCGCGTCGTCGACAGCCACTTTCTTCTCCGTTTCTTTTGCTGTTGTCTTCAGTTCCGGCTCAGTTTTCACATCCTGCTCCGGTCGGACAACGACAGTCCTCTCCGCATCCATCTTAGATACGGGATTCTCCATATTCATATTTTTGTCGTCGTCCATCATTGTCTATATCTTTACTGCAATTCTCAACTTAGCACTTCTACTTCTTGGGTTCTGTTCCTGCTCCTCGGCACCGGGCGTAATCACCTTATTGTTGACAAGACGGAAAGGTGTCTCCACACGGCCAAAGAAGTCCTGGGTGATATGTCCCTCTGCATTGCCACTGCGCATAACGTTCTTCACCAGCCTGTCCTCAAGCGAATGGTAGGTGATGACGCTAAGACGCCCCCCGGTGCCCAGAAGCTCGGTAGCGGCGAGGAGCATCTCGCGCAGAGCGCTCATCTCACTGTTCACCTCTATTCTCAAAGCCTGGAAGACACGCGCCATATCTTTCTTCTCCCGCTCACGCTTCAGCAGTGGGCTGACGGCATCGACAAGGTCCTGGGTGGTGGCGAAGGCTTTCTTTGTGCGTGCCTTCACGACGGCTGATGCCAGACGTCTTGAGTTTTTCAGCTCACCATAGAGGAAGAACACATCAGCAAGCCGTCCCTCATCATATTCGTTGAGGACATCGGCAGCCGTCTCCTGTGCGTTGTGGTTCATACGCATATCCAACGGAGCGTCGAAACGGAAGGAGAAGCCACGGTCCGCAACATCAAACTGATGACTTGACACGCCTAGGTCGGCAAGCAGGCCGTCGATATGCTCCACACCATAGTAGCGCATCCAGTTCTTCAGATAGCGGAAATTGCTGAGAACAAACGTGAAGTTGCCTGGCAGTGCGCTGTCACCCGCTTCCGTCAGGCGCCGTGCCGCGTCGGCATCCTGGTCAAAGCTATATAGATGTCCACTCCCGCCAAGATGCCTAAGTATCTCGCGTGAGTGGCCACCACCACCAAAGGTGACGTCTACATAGACGCCACCCTCATGGATATCGAGCCCGTCGACACTCTCCTGGAGCAGTACGGGAACATGATATGACGGTGCAGTTGTTACGGTCATTGCCTTGTTATGGTCGTCAGTAATACTTTCCATCTGTCAATCTTTGAGCTGAAGGTTGTCTCCCATCACATCCTCAAGGGCCTTAGAGAACTCCTCTGCCGACATCTCGGCCTCATCGTTGCCGGTGCTCCATATCTCTATGCAGTCATCCATGCCTATGAAGCTCACCTTCTGGTCGGTGATGCCAGCCCATTCCAGATACTGACGCGGTATGAGGAAGCGTCCGTTGCCGTCAAGGGTAATGCTGACGAGATTGCTTACGAACTGCCGGAAAATCTGCTGGTCACGTTTGTTCCAGCGGTTGAGCCGCTGATGAAGGTTGTCAACCATCTCATCCCAAACGGATAAAGGATAGAGCACAAGACAATGCTGGAAGACATCCTTTCGCATGATAAGCGTCTCCTCGCCAGACGTTTGCAACGCCTTGCGGAACACCGACGGAAGGAAAGCGCGTCCCTTGGCATCAATCTTTGCCTCTATGTTTCCGATAAATCTCAACAGATAGTGTTCTTGTAAGCCTATTTTGGGTTCAAAGTTACAGAATTTTCCCCACATAGCTCCACATTTCCCCACAATATTTAAGAAAAAAATTCTTTTTTACCAAAATTAACGAGCCGTCCCGCATGATTTCTGACATGAAGGAAATTGCATCTCATCAACTTTGAACAGGCTGGGCTGGTACATTGCATTGAAGGATAACGAACATAAAATGACATTTTTCACCAAACATTTATTGTCATGTGACGTAACATCAATATCCTTTCCGTTACGAAATTGATAAAAAAAGAATTATTTTTTATATAAAATAACGTTTTTTGAAAACTAATGTGTATTTTTGCAATTTGAAAGCATAGAACTAATCATGAGCGAACAGAAAGAGAAGGTTATTGACATTGACAAAGTGCTGGAAAGCAAGATGGGGAGAAAGGCACGCTACGTACCCCGTTTCCTCGTCCGTTGGCTTAAGCACATAGTCCATGAGGACCAGGTGAACGCATTCCTGTGGGAAACGCGCAACATAGAGGGTACCGAATGGCTCGAGGCATGTGTCAAGTATCTTGACATGACCATCCACATTGAAGGCAAGGAAAACCTACCCGACAAGAACGACGGTAAGCTCTATACATTTGTCTCCAACCATCCCCTCGGCGGTGAGGACGGCGTTGCCCTCGGAGCAATCATCGGACGCCACTACGACGGGCGGTTCCGATATCTCGTCAACGACCTGCTGCTCAACCTTCCGGGACTGCGTCCCGTGTCAATAGGCATCAACAAGACCGGCAAGCAGAGCCGCGACTTTCCGCGGATGGTAGAGGCCGGTTTCCAGAGCGACAACCACATGCTCATGTTCCCGGCAGGTCTGAACTCCAGAAAGATAAACGGCAAGATACACGACCTGCCATGGAAGAAGACTTTTGTCTCCAAGAGTGTAGAGTATCACCGTGATGTCGTTCCTATCTATTTCAGCGGCCGCAACTCGGAACGTTTCTACCGCATTGCCAACTGGCAAAAGAAGCTGCATCTGAAGATCAACATAGCCATGCTTTTCCTTGTTGACGAGATGTACAAGAACGTCCACAAGACGTTCACCATCAAGATTGGGAAGCCTATACCATGGCAGACCTTCGACCACAGCCGCAAGCCGGCCGAATGGGCGAAGTGGGTAGAAGACAAAGTTTACGAATTATAATCCAGGTGGGAAATGCCGGACGCTGCAAGACAACCCGTACACCACAGAAGCGAAACGACAACACCCCATCAGCATTCAGCATCCACCATCCAACAGTAAATACGCACAGAAATGGAAGAAGAAATCATCCAACCCATTCCAAAAGACATACTGAAAAGTGAGCTGACGAAAGACCGTCTGCTCCGGACGACCAACAAGAGCCATAACGAGATTTATGTCGTAACGGCACACAATGCCCCGAACGTAATGAAGGAAATAGGGCGGTTGCGAGAGATTGCGTTCCGCACAGCAGGCGGAGGCACCGGGAAGAGCATGGACATCGACGAATTCGACACCATGGACGACCCGTGCCGTCAGCTCATTGTATGGAATCCGGAGGACGAGGAGATTATCGGCGGATACAGATACCTCTTCGGCAATGAATGGAAGTACGACAGCAATGGACAGCCGATACTGGCCACAAGCCATATGTTCCACTTCTCCGAAAAATTCCTAAAGGACTACGCTCCTTACACCGTTGAGCTGGGCCGTTCGTTTGTGTCGCTCGACTATCAGAATGTCAGGAAGAACACAAAGTCCATCTTCGCACTCGACAACCTATGGGACGGCCTCGGAGCCCTGACGGTTATCAACCCAAACTGCAAGTACTTCTTCGGTAAGATGACGATGTATCCATCATACATCCGTCGTGGCCGTGATATGATTCTCTACTTCCTCAAGAAGCACTTCGACGACAAGGAAAGACTTATCACGCCTATCAAGCCGCTGAAGATAGAAACACCGGAGTCGGAGCTTGCCGCCATCTTCACTGGTAAGGACTTCAAGGACGACTATCGTATCCTGAACCACAATATCCGTGAACTGGGCTATAACATCCCCCCGCTCATCAACGCCTATATGAACCTCTCTCCAACAATGAAGCTCTTCGGCACAGCCATCAACTATGGTTTCGGCGATGTCGAAGAGACCGGAATTCTTATTGCTGTCGACGAGATCTTCGAGGAGAAGCGCATAAGGCACATAGAGTCGTTCGCCAAGAACAACCCGGACGCCCTTCGTTTCACCTCCGGTGCAAACAACATCATCTACAAGGAGAAGAAATAAGAGCACATTATTATATATAAAGGTAGAGCCCCTGCAATCCGGACATTATCACACCGGTTGCAGGGGCTCTTATTGTTTAAGGCCCTAAAAAGGGTATTGCTGTCTTATTAGTCAGCAGAAAGAGAGAAGCGCTTGTAAGCGACAATCTTCAGATCCTTGTCCTGCTTCTTAAGCCAGTCCTGAACAGAGATCTTTCCGTCAGCCTCATCAGCGAACTGGAACTCCTGGTCTACGAGGCAGTTGTCCTTGTAGAACTTGTTCATACGGCCCTTGGCAATGTTCTGGATCATGTTCTCGTTGAGCTTACCGGCAGCCTCGCTCTGAGTCTTGGCGATAATCTCCTTAGCCTTGTCAGCGTCCTCCTGAGTGAGCCAGTTCTTAGCAACGTTCGACTCGATGTGCTCCGGAGAGTCAACGAGGTTCGGGTTGATGCCAGCCTTCTTCAGAGCACCGTTTACCTGGCGCTGAACCTGCTCCTCCTTAGTCTTCTCGATAGCCACCTTGAGCTCCTCGTCCTTAACGGTCTGAGGAACAGAAGCCTCGTCGAGAGCTACAGGCTTCATTGCTGCAACCTGCATAGCCACCTTGTGAGCAGCATCCTCATTCTCCTTGTTGAGCTGAACCATGGTAGCGAGAGTGTGCTTGCCCATGTGGTCGTAGATAGACACGTTATCGCCCTCGATGAAGTTGTAACCGTCAAGTTCCATCTTCTCACCGGTGATACCTGAACGACGCTTTACAGCAGTCTCAGCATCATCACCGCTAGCAAGTGTCAGAGCCTTCACCTCATCAAGAGTCTTAGGACGCTTCTCGATGATAGTGTCGAGGATTTCCTGAACCATAGCGATGAAATCCTTACCGGCAGCGACGAAGTCGGTCTCACACTTTACAGCAACCATTGCTGCGAAACCAGGAACCTTCTTTACCAGAACGACACCGTTACTGGTCTCACGGTCAGAACGCTTTGCAGCGATAGCCAGTCCGCGCTCGCGGAGCAGCTCCTGAGCCTTTGGGAAATCGCCGTCAGCCTCAGTAAGGGCCTTCTTAACGTCAGCAAGACCTGCGCCAGTCATTGCGCGCAGTTTCTTGATATCTGCAATTGAAACAGCCATTTTTTGTTTTCCTTTCTTATTGATAAAAATTAAAATAGGCCTAATAAGCTCAGAACGGGCATATCAGGCCTAATATGCTATTTACTTATTATGTCTTTACTCTGCCTTTGGTGCCTCTGCGTCCTCAGCCTTTGGTGCCTCAGCAGCAGCCTCAGCCTTAGGAGCCTCGTCAGCCTTACGAGCGCGGCGAGCAGCGCGGCGTGGCTTGTCGCCAGCCTCCTCAGCCTGCTCAGCAGCAGCCTTCTCGTCAGCCTTCTCAGCCTTACGCTCCTCCAGGCCCTCAGCGATAGCGTCGCAGCAAGCGTTGAGGATTACCTCGATAGAATCCTTGGCATCATCGTTAGCCGGGATTACATAGTCTACGTTGCGAGGGTCAGAGTTGGTATCAACGATACCGAACACTGGAATACCCAGACGGTTAGCCTCCTTAACAGCGATATGCTCCTTCATGACGTCAACGACGAACAGTGCAGACGGCAGACGGTTAAGGTCAGCGATAGAACCGAGGTTCTTCTCGAGCTTAGCACGCTGGCGGCTGATCTGCAGCAGCTCACGCTTAGAGAGGTTAGAGAATGTACCGTCGTTCATCATCTTGTCGATGTTGGTCATCTTCTTCACTGCCTTACGGATAGTAGAGAAGTTGGTGAGAGTACCACCAGCCCAACGCTCGTTGATGAATGGCATATTAACGCCAGCAGCCTTCTCAGCTACGATGTCCTTAGCCTGCTTCTTTGTAGCGACGAAGAGGATCTTCTTACCCTGCTTTGCGATGCCCTTAAGAGCCTCAGCAGCGTCGTCAATCTTAGCTACTGTCTTGTGAAGATCGAGGATATGGATACCGTTACGCTCCATGAAGATGTAAGGAGCCATTGCTGGGTTCCACTTGCGCTTCAGGTGGCCGAAGTGGCAGCCAGCCTGCAGTAATTGGTCAAATGTTGTTCTTGACATTTTGTTTTCTTTTTTGTTGTTTACTTTCTTTTTAATTCTTGGAGGCCGTCGCATAACGACGGCAAACACAACCCAAGCGCTTTTTGGATGCCGTCACGAATGGCGGCAACACAACCCAAGCGCTTTTTGGAGGCCGTCACTTGAGCGGCGGCATACATAACCCAAGCGCTCCGGCTTAAGGCGGAGATGACCGCAAGGCCATCCGCGGGCTGCTGTTCAGAATCAGCCGGCAAGTAGCCAGAAGGATCCTGCCGGTTTAGATACTAAACGAATATTAACGCTTACTGAACTGGAAGTGACGACGAGCCTTCGGCTGTCCTGGCTTCTTACGCTCAACAGCACGGCTGTCGCGTGTGAGGAAGCCGGCGTCCTTAAGCTGCTTCTTGTCCTCAGCGTTAACCTTTACGAGAGCACGGGCAATAGCGAGGCGCAGAGCCTGGCTCTGACCGGTGAAACCGCCACCGTCGAGGTTTGCCTTAATATCGTACTGTCCCTCAACACCGAGCAACTGCAGAGGCTGCTTTACCACGTAACGCAGGATTGCTGATGGGAAGAAATTCTCGATGTCTCTCTTGTTTATTGTGATTTTACCGGTGCCCTCTGTCAGGTAGACGCGAGCTACCGCACTCTTACGGCGACCGATTGCATTAATTGTTTCCATCGTTCTCTACTTATTTATACTGGTTAATATCAATCTTCTTTGGCTTCTGAGCCTCGAGGCCACCGAGCTCGGCACCTTCGATAACATACAGGTTGTCTATCAGCTGACGGCCGAGACGACCCTTTGGCAGCATGCCCTTCACAGCGTGACGGATCATCTTGTCGATACCGCCCTTGCGTGTACGGAGGTCAGCGGGAGTGTTGAAGCGCTGTCCACCTGGATAACCAGTGTAACGTGTGTAGATTTTGTCTGTCTCCTTCTTACCGGAGAAGACGACCTTGCTAGCGTTGACGATGATAACGTTGTCACCACAGTCTACGTTTGGAGTGAAATTTGGTTTGTACTTTCCGCGGATCAGCTTAGCAACCTTTGAGCACAGGCGGCCCACAATCTGGTCAGTGGCGTCAACGACGACCCACTCCTTCTTAGCTGTCTCCTTGTTGGCGGAAATAGTCTTGTAACTTAAAGTGTCCATAAAGATTAAAAAATGCTACTTTAAAAACGTTTTTATAAAAAGATACTTTGCGAAAAACAGGGACCTTCACGGCGCCTCCAGTCTAAAAGAGACCATCCAGCATTATCCCTGAATGCTTTAATGACAATGATTCCCGAACCACCATGTCCGGCCAAAGACAAAGCTATTCACACACTGCCGGCTATGGGCTTTCTAAGTCCAGCCCACAATCGCGGCTGCAAAGGTACACAAATAAATATAAACGGGAGGGCGCAGACACGGCTTAAATTTCATTTTTATATTTATTTAACGATTAGTAGTCGTATAAAACTACTCAGGACCACCTTTTGCACAAAAGATTTGTCCGTATAAGTGGAAACCATTAACTTTGCAAAGCACTAACTGAGAGAGACTGAAAAAGTGAAGTATGCCGACATAATATTACCATTGCCGTTGGACGGCCTGTTCACCTACGGCGTCCCCACAGCCCTGGAAAGCGCTATGGCCGTGGGAAAGCGTGTGCTGTGCCCGTTGGGAAAGACGAAGAGATATATCGGTATCGTGGCGGCAGTCCATGACCGCAAGCCCGCCTTCGAGATAAAGAACATAGTTCAGGTACTCGATGATGAGCCGTCGGTACCGGAGAAGCAGCTCAGGCTATGGCAATGGGTCTCCGACTACTACCTCTCCCCTATCGGCGACGTATACAAGGCCGCCCTGCCCTCGGGTCTTAAAGCCGAGGAAGGATGGCGTCCCCGCACCGAGCTTTTCATCGCTTTGTCGCCAACATACTACGGTTCCCGCGGCATCGCCATCGCCCGCAGCATGCTCATGCGCGCACCCAAGCAGCTCAACGCCCTGAACGTTTTCCTCTCTTTGTCGGGGATAGCCGGTACTGATGACAACGAACCGTCCACAGAGTACGCTCCTTTCCCCTCCGACGAAAAGAAATCAGCAGTCAAGACATCCTCGGCCGTCACCCGCGAGGAGCTGATGAACCAGTCGCATTCCACCCTTGCGACAATAAAGGGACTTACCGACAAGGGCATACTGTATACATATAAAAAGGAGGTAGGCCGGCTTAACAATGCCGGAGAGGAACACCTCGACCGCATGAAAACTCTCAGCGATGCCCAGCAGACAGCCTTCGACGCTATCGGCAAGCAGTTTGCAAATCATAACGTCGTCCTCCTCCACGGCGTCACCTCATCAGGCAAGACAGAGATATACATACATCTTATAGAAAAGGCCATCAGCGAACACAAGCAGGTCCTCTACCTTCTACCCGAGATAGCCCTGACGGTGCAGATAACGCAGCGCCTGCAGAACATCTTCGGCAGCAGGCTTGGCATCTACCACAGTAAATACAGCGACAACGAACGGGTGGAGATATGGCGGAAGCAACTCTCCGACAGTCCTTACGACATCATCCTCGGTGCCCGCAGCGCCGTTTTCCTTCCTTTCCGCGACCTTGGCCTGGTTATTATCGACGAGGAGCACGAGACAAGTTTCAAGCAACAGGAGCCCGCCCCACGCTATCACGCCCGCTCAGCGGCAATAGTCCTGGCACAGATGTACGGTGCCAAGACCCTCTTGGGCACCGCCACGCCGTCGATGGAGACATACCACAACGCCGAGACCGGCAAATACGGCTATGTGCGCCTCGACCAGAGATACAAGGGCATAGAGCTTCCCGCCGTGGAGGTCGTCGATGTCAAGGACCTCCGCCACCGTAAGATGATGAGCGGCCCGTTCTCCCCACGGCTGCTGTCGGCCGTCCGCGCGGCTCTCAAGAGCGGGCACCAGGCCATCCTGTTCCAGAACCGCCGTGGCTTTGCGCCGATGATAGAATGTCCCGACTGCGGCTGGGTGCCGAAATGCGAGAACTGCGATGTCAGCCTCACCCTGCACAAACGGCTGAACCTCCTCACGTGCCATTACTGCGGAGCCGTCTACCGCATCCCCGATGTCTGTCCGAACTGCGGATGCAAGGACATCCGCGGGCGCGGCTACGGCACGGAGAAGATAGAGGACTATATCCGCGACATCTTCCCCGAAGCGCGTGTGGCGAGGATGGACCTCGACACCACCCAGACCCGCAACGCCTACGAGCGTATCATCAACGACTTCTCCGCCGGCAAGACCAACATCCTTATCGGCACACAGATGGTGACGAAAGGCCTGGACTTCGACAATGTCTCTGTCGTCGGCGTCCTCGATGCCGACACCATGCTCAACTACCCCGACTTCCGGGCCTACGAGCATGCGTTCAACATGATCAGCCAGGTCAGCGGACGCGCCGGACGCAAAGGAAAGCGCGGACTTGTCATCCTCCAGACCAAGAACCCCGACCTGCCTGTCATCCATCAGGTTGTCGCCAACGACTACCGTTCTTTCTACCGGCAGCTGACGGCGGAAAGGCGCGCGTTCCATTACCCGCCGTTCTATCATCTTATATATGTCTACCTAAAGCATCGGGACGACAACGTGGTGGGCAATGCCGCCACCGACCTCGGCAACCGCCTGCGCCAGCTCTTCGGCTCCCGTGTCCTCGGTCCCGACAAGCCTGCCATAGGCAGGATAAAACTGTTGTATATAAGGAAGATAGTGCTTAAACTGGAGAACGGCCTCGACTACCGCCGTGTGCGGCAGTCGCTGCGCGTTGTCCAAAAAGCAATGGAGGATGACCACCGCTACGGTGCCCTGCAGATATATTACGACGTAGACCCGGAGTAACGGTGGCAAGATGGCGCGGTGCCTCCCAGGTTTCGGAAGCATAGATTATTTTCCGCCTCCGGCCTTCATTCCGCCGACGACATCATTGTTCTCAATGGTCTTGTCGGTGTGCTTGACGGAAGCATTGAGTTTTCCGAAACGGTAGGAGATTGAAATACCATACTGGCGGTTGTCATGTTCCCAACGGTTCCATCCCGTCGTGTCGCCCTGGACGGTATGGCTGATTATATTGGTATTAGGATGCAACAGATTATAGCCCTCAAGTCTTACCGTCAACCTTTTGTCTTTCAGGAGCGAGCGCTGGAGGGATATGTAGTTCCAGACGTAATGTCCGCCATAGCCGTACACTGTCTCCGGCTCACGTCCGTAGTTGAGACCGCCGCCCATTGACAGCATCAGCTCCCACGGCAGTTTCTGCGATAAGTTCAGCGAGCCATTGCCGCTCCATCCGCTGAGACTCAGTCCTCCGGTCCCCACGCTGGGGTTCTTCTCCAGGGAATGTCCTGTTCCGCCGTTGAACGAGAGGTCAGCACCCTTCCACGGGTTTACCTGCAGATAATAGGTCATCCAGAAGTTATGCTCGTGGACCACGTTGCCATAAGTCGACACATCGATGCCTTTACTGACAAAATTTATGTCGTCTATCAAGTCATTGGTGATATACACTGCCGGACTGATGTTGAATGTCACCTTTCCCGTATGCGTAAACGTCAGCGCGAGGATATGGGTCATGGCACTGTTCAAGTCAGGATTACCATAGGTAAGACTTGTAGGAGTGCTTATCCTTGCCGGATTGAGGTAGCTGATGCCTGGACGGTTGATGGATGTGCCATAGTTGAAGCGCAGGTTATTGTCATCGTCAAAGTTATACTGTACGCTTGCCGAAGGACACCAGTCGGAGAGGCTTTTATGGAACGACGTCCCCGAGCCGTCAGGATATGAGGCGTGCATATAGCTGTACTCATAGCGGAGGCCGGCGCGCGTGCTCCACTTTCCGTACTTCCCGAGCCACTCCGCATAAGCCGCTGCCACCTGCGTTGTATGCTTGAAGCGGTTGCGCAGGTCATTGTCATCGGTGGAATAGTCCATCAGTGTGTTGCTCTTGTTCAGACGGTATATGTATTTTGCGCCACCCTCCAACGTATTGTTCTTGCCTAAGGGACGCACATAGTCGGCCTGCCACGTATGCTCAAAGAACTTCTCTTCCTGATATTGCTTGTAAGCGTCATAGCCCACCGGCATATTGACCATATTGGAGAACGTATGACCCATATTATCGTTCTGGCGCGTGGTGGAGCCCATATACGACAATGTCAGCACCTCGCCCTCGCGGTGCGTCTTATGCTGGTAGTCGACGCGCCCGTTGAAGTTGTAATAGTCGTTTCGCAACATCGCATAATGCTCATCATAGCTGTACAGGGGCTGCATGGCGGCATCGAAACGGCTCGTGGTACCATCGGCGACGTCACCCTTTCTTACATTATAGTAATATCCTCCCAAAGACATCGAAAGCAGGTTCAGCGAGTCGATATCATAGCTGGCGGAGAAATCGACGACATGCACGTTAAGACGGCACTGCGACTGAAAGGTGTGGTACAAGCTCTCGCCACTATCCTTGTAGAAGCTTGCCGAAGCGCTCTTATTCTTCTGGTCCTTAGGCATAAGGTGTATGAGGCTGTAGTTCACAGCGAACACAAACTTACCCGTCTGCGCCGTAATGTTCACACCACTGCGCACGCCGCCGTGCTGATTCGTTTCCGCACTCACGTTGCCGGAGACACCACGCATGTTGGTACCGTCGTTCATCACGATATTGAGGATGTAGGTCGTCCCCTCGGCATCATACTTCGCTCCGGGGTCCGTGATAACCTCTATCTTCTTGATGCTGGAAGCCGGCATCGACTTCAGGATCTGTTCCACGCTCTGGCTGCTGAACGACGGGTCTGGGTGGCCGTTTTTGTATATCTTGAACGCGGTCTGACCCTTGACCCTGATCTTGTCCTGTCCGTCGACAGTGACGAGCGGCACCTTTCGGAGCATATCCAGCACCGACTTGGTCTTCGACTCCTCGTCGGCCTGGACGTCGTAAGTCAGCTTGTCGATGTCGCTCTTCACATATTTCCGCACGCCCTCCACGACGACCTCCTTAAGGTCATACTGTTTGAGGTTTATGGAGTCCTGTGCCGTGAGCTGATAGGTAGAGTCCTTGGGTGCCTGCGCCATGGCAAGGGCGGAGACTGAGGTCATGAAAAATAAAGATAGTAATCGTCTCATATTCTAATCTTGTGTTTCTGTTATATCATTGATATGCTCGAGGAGCTCGTCATTGGAGATGCCGAGGAGCCTCATCGTCTTGGCGACCTCCGGCAGGACGTCGCGGAAAAACTCCTTTTTACGTTTCTCCAGGATGTGGTGGCGTGCCTCCGGCGACACGAAGAAGCCCAGTCCACGACGGTTATAGATGATGCCGTCGCGGGCCAGCTCGTCATAGGCCTTCACTGCGGTGTTGGGGTTCACGCCGATGGTCCCGGCAAACTCACGCACCGACGGTATCCGCTCGTCAGGGCCGTAGCGTCCTGCAAGGATGTCATCGGCAACGCTGTCGGCCATCTGAAGATATATAGCTTTGTTATTATTGAAAGTCACTGGAGTTTTTTATTTAAATCATTTGCATACAACTAATACCACAACTCATTGAATCATGTTGTCTACAAAATGGGAAATTCTCTATCATAGTCGATTCTTTTCTGATGTACCAGCACCTGAACCTTTGTATTTGCTTTGGGTGGCGTTGAAGTTATATGTAAGCGATACACCGACGCTTTGTGTATAGACATAAGCATCCTTTGCCATTGTGGAAACGGGATAATAACCCGTCCATCGTTCACGGAGATTGCGGAAGATGTCGTTGGCAAAGAGGGCCACGGTGAGGTTGCCGTTGAGGAAGGTCTTCTGTACTCGCGCGTTGATGTTAAATTCATGAGCATAGTGGTTAAAGCCATAATCGTGGCTGGTGGAATAATGCAGATAGAGCATCGCCTTCGTGGTTTTGTTAATGGTGAACCAGTTG
>Ga0256406_1000572_pt1 | contig 66484 bp, 66 predicted proteins | sample RumenRJG_03DNA_FD_185986 | JGI IMG/M metagenome (GOLD analysis project Ga0256406, IMG submission 185986) | Bovine rumen microbial communities from Lethbridge, Alberta, Canada - RJG_03 | ecosystem: Host-associated > Mammals > Digestive system > Stomach > Rumen | place: Canada: Alberta | collected... | reverse complement strand
TGGGTTTCTTGCGTAAAAACATGATGCAAAGATAGCGTGGGACACCCAAATTTGCAAATTTTCAGAGGCTTATTTGCTGATTTCTAGGCAATTAACTTTTTGCCCCCAAAAAAGTGACGAAAACAGGTGCAAAGATAATGATTTTTTCCAAAATATTTCAGCACACCTGATATTTTCTATAGATTGCATAGGATAGAGGAACCATAACCTAGAGAGGCCCACCAAAAAGAATAACTTATCATAGCACAAGATAGACCTACTCATCATTGAATTTTATCTTTTTCCTTTGCAATCTCACAGGAATTTATTAAGTTTGTGGAAAAATAGCAGCAACTATGGTAAACTATCCAATTGGCATACAGACGTTCGACAAGATTCGTCAAGGCGGATACTTGTATATCGACAAGACAAAGTACATATATGAGATTACGCATCCTGGTCAGTATGTTTTTCTCTCCCGTCCCCGTCGTTTTGGCAAGTCACTACTCATGAGTACTTTCGATAGCTATTTCCGTGGGCGCAAAGACCTATTCAAGGGCCTCGCCATTGAGAAACTGGAAAAGGACTGGACTGAGTACCCTGTATTGCACTTTGATTTGAGCGACATTAAGAAGGGAACGGTAGAGGATTTTGGAGAGAATGTAAATTCCTCTTTAGCCTCGATGGAAGGAGAGTTTGGCATAGCCAAGACTTCGGATAATCCAGGTACTCGCCTCAAGGATTTAGTGGAGCGCATTTACAATAAGACCGGAAAGCAGGTTGTCCTTCTTTTCGATGAATACGATGCTCCGTTGTTGACGGTTCTTCACGACCCAGAAAGACTCGAGACGATGCGAACAGAGCTGCAGTCATTTTATTCTCCTATCAAGAAACTGGACCCTTACCTTCGTTTTGTCTTCATCACCGGCATTACGAAGTTCTCGCAGCTCAGCATCTTCTCGCAGCTCAACAACCTGAACAACATCTCAATGCTGCCGCAGTATGCTGCAATGTGTGGCATAACAATAAAAGAGTTGGAAGATAACTTTCAAGAGGGAATCGCTGTGCTGGCGGAGAAATACCACTACAGTCATAAGCAAGTCATTGACAAGCTCCTCTATCATTACGATGGCTACCATTTTGCTGAGGACAGCGAGGGTGTCTTGAATCCTTTCAGTCTGCTATCGGCAATGAACAACCGTAAATTCAACAACTATTGGTTCTCCACCGGCACGCCGACGTTCCTTGTCAACATGATGCGGAAGTTCCATACCGACCTGACTGAGATTGACGGCAGCAAAGCTATGCAGGAAGACTTTGACGCTCCTACAGAGAACATGCACAACGTGCTGCCGCTGTTCTATCAGAGCGGTTACCTGACGATAAAAGACTATAATCCCCGGTCTGGCATGTACACGCTTGGATATCCCAATGAGGAAGTTAAGGTGGGACTGATGCGCATTCTCATTCCTTTCTATGTTCAGAGCGATCCCGTTCCAGCCAGCAATGCCTGCTGGGACATCTCCGAGGCACTGATGGACGGCGACATCGACAAGGCCCTGGCCGCTGCCCGCAGCTATTTCGCGTCTATTCCCTACCAAGAGAACACGCTGAAGGACGCTCCGACAACGGAAGGCCACTTCACAGCAATGCTTTACGTGATGTTCTCTTTCCTCAACCGCTATGTCTATTCTCAGGTACGCAATGCCAAGGGCCGTCTGGATATTCTCATCAAGACCGACACAACCATCTATGTCATGGAGCTGAAACTTGACGGTGACCTGAACAAGGCTCTGAAGCAAATCAATGAGAAGGACTACACCATCCCTTACCAGACAGATGGCCGCAAGGTCGTGAAAGTAGCTATCAACTTCTCGACAGAGGAAAGAACGATAAAAGAGTGGAAGATTGAATAAAGAATAGTTTCCACTTAGCTTACTGTGGATGTAGAAAAGGACAAGCTATAATCCACGGAAAATACCCGATGCATCGAATTGAAGTCTGCTGACAGCTGTCAGCAGAACTGCTGACAATTGAGAGCAGATCTGCTGACAATTGACAGCAGAACTGCTGACAATTGTCAGCAACCATGAGCTATCGGCTGTTCAAATACTAAAAATAGGCACAGGAAATAATAAAAGCGCCGAAAATTATCGGCAAATCAGCGAATAATTAAGGGAAAGTCTACACCGAAATACCGGCAAATTGGCAATCATTTATGGGAAAAAATCCGCTTAATCATCACAAGTAAATCCTTCGTCGTCAAGAATGACGACGCTCCTAAAGCGCTCCTATCATTTACAGTCCGCATGCTTCTCCCCTCCCTTCGTAGGGAGGGGTTGGGAGTGGGTCTAGTCGGGGAGTTTCTATCACCTTTCTAAAAAAACAGTCGCCTCCAAACATTATGGAAACGACTGTTCTTTTATCTTATTAGAATTGATGATTACTTCTGCTCAGCAGGAGTGGTATCGATATCATCATCGGGAACGATGAGCTTGTATCCCTTGCCGTGGATGTTGATGATCTCAATCTGGTCGTCGGCCTTGAGGTGCTTGCGCAGCTTGGTGATGTAGACATCCATAGAGCGGGCATTGAAGTAGTTGTCGTCGATCCAGATCGTGCGCAGGGCAAAGTCGCGCTGCAGCACTTCGTTTCGATGAGAGCAGAGCAGGGCGAGGAGCTCATTCTCCTTTGTGGTGAGTTTCGTCTGCTGGTCACCGATGGTGAGGAGCTGCTTCTGGGTGTCGAACGTGAAGCGACCGATGTGATAGAGCGTGCTCTCCTTGCTCTTCTTGCCACGCACGCGGCGCAGGATGGCCTCAATACGGAACACGAGCTCCTCCATCGAGAAGGGCTTGGGGATGTAGTCGTCGGCACCAATCTTGAAGCCTTCCAGGATATCATCCTTCTGGGTCTTGGCCGTGAGGAAGATGATAGGCATGTCGGAGACAGCCTGACGAATCTCCTGAGCCAGCGTGAAGCCATCCTTCTTGGGCATCATCACGTCAAGCACGCAGAGATCGAACTTTTCTTTCATAAACTCTTTGTATCCGGCCTCGCCATCCGGGCAGAGCGTTGCCTGGTAGCCTTTGGCCTGGAGAAACTCGCGAAGCAACATGCCGAGGTTCTCATCGTCCTCGCAAAGCAAAATTTTCAATGAATCTTCCATATTCGTAGTTGGTTTGTCTGGCGGTGCCCTCACTTGAGCAGGAAGGCAACCGCCTGAAGTTATTATTATGTATTAGTTTTCGTCTTTTATCACAGGGAGCTTGATGGTGAAGACCGTTCCCTTGCCGAATTCAGAATCTACCTTTATCTCGCCATGATGCAGGATGACGATCTTCTGCACATAGGCCAGTCCGAGTCCGAAGCCCTTCACGTCGTGGACGTTGCCATGATGGACGCGGTAGAATTTTTCGAATATCTTCTTCTGGTCCTCCTTCTTGATGCCGATGCCGGTATCGCGGATGCTGAGGTAGAGGTGGGCGTCGTCGTTCCAAGTCTTCAGATAGACGTTGAGTGGCTCGTCGGGCTTGCGATACTTCACGGCGTTGTCCATGAGGTTGAAGATGACGTTCTGGAAGTGCATCTCGTCAACGTAGATGGTAGAATCCACAGCACCAATCTCTGTGTAGATCTTACCGCCGGTGTGCTCAATTCTGAGTTGGAAAGAGTTGGCTATCGACTCCACCATCTCGTTGAGGTCGAGCTTCTTCTTCTTGAATACGGCCTGCTTGCGGTCGAACATGCTCATCTGCAGCACCTTCTCGACGAGGAATCTCAGTCGGCGGCTCTCGTCGAGGATCACCTTGCTCAGATGGTCGAGCATCTGCTGCGTGCGCAGCACGCTGGGCGAAGTGAGCATCTGGGCGGCCAGAGAGATACTGGCTATAGGCGTCTTCAACTCATGCGTCATATTGTTGACAAAGTCGTTCTTCATCTCAGAATACTTCTTCTGGCGGAAGATGGTGACGATGGTGAAGACAAAGGTCAGGAAGAGCACGATGGTGAAGATGACGCTTGGGATCATGAAGCGCACGCTGGAATAGATGTACTTCGACATGTCGGGGAAGTGAACCCTGACGATGCCCTTCTCCGACTGGGGATCGTTGCGGAAGAGCACCTGCTCATAGCTGTACTCCTCGCCCTCATCGGTATAGTCGGGGCAGCGGTAAACCTCGCGCCCGTCCTGGGTGGTGACGATGAAGTGGTAGGGGATGTTGATGCCATTGTTCATCAGCTCAGCCTTGAGGTCCTGGTCGAGCAGGCGGAAGTTGATGCGCTCCTTGAGCGGCTTCTGCGAGGCCGAGTAGATGATGGAGAGCACAACCTCGTCGAGCAAGGCCTTCTGATAGACATAGCGGTTCTTGACGATCTCCTGCAGGGTCTTTGAGGCCTCCTCGTTCGACTTCTTGTCGTTGTGAAGGATCATGGCCTTGGGCATCTGCGAGGGCTTGGCCATCATGGTCTTCGCCTGGAAGGATGTATAGGTCGTACCCTTTCCGCCGGAGGTCTGATGGGTCTGGACCAGAGGTCCGTCTACTCCCAAATCTACCGTATCCTTGATATGGTTCTTACGCTCTTGGGCGTTGATGTCTTTTTCGAGATAGCGCAACGTCTCGTTGAGTTCCAGATTGCGGCTTGCCTGATACAAGGCTCGGTTGACGCTTTCGTCGAACTGCTCCTTCTTCATGTTCACCATCTGAGAGATATAGGTGAGCTGCATGAAGAGCAATACGATGAACGACAATCCCATGACTATGGTAATGATCCAAATCGTTCTTTTCTTCATGTCGGCAAAGTTAACGCTAAACTTCGGGTAAGGAGAGAAAAATGTTAATTACTTTCGGTGAATTTAACAATATTAACCAAAATAATTAGCTATAGTTAAGAAATAGCAAGTAAGAGAGAGAGAAGACCCACCCCCAACCCCTCCCTACAGAGGGAGGGGGGAAGCAAGCGCAGGAAGCCGCATGGTAGGAGGGTCGGCATTCCTGCCGACCAAGCAAGGAAGACCGCTTGCTTGTCAGAAGTACATCCTTCGGCGGCAGGAATGACGCCGCTACAACTGCCCTTTTGCGCACTACGTGCTGGTGTGCCGCCTTCGGGGCACTGAGTCCAATGAGAATAGTGACAACTACCCCCAGTCTGCGCTCCTATCGTCGCTTGACTGGGGTTACCGAGAGTCAGCCTCTCCGAGGCTGGTAATTTGTCTGTGAGGGATTTCTGGTGATGCTTTTTTCTACCTCTGTAGTTGGTAGGAGTGTCGTCATTCTTGACGACGAAGGATTTGCGTTTTAGGAGTGTCGTCATTCTTGACGACGAAGGGTTTGCTTGTGATTGCAATCAGAGTACGGGCTTGGTCGTCAGGAATGACGACCCTCCTACTACACAGGGAGAATCAAACTTAGTGCGATAGATGCTCGTAGGAGGGGCGAATAGGAGAGCCGTCATTCCTGACGGCCAAGAAAGAAGGACCGCTTGCTCATAACAATTAAAATCTTGGTCGTAAGGAATGACGACCCTCCTACAACAGAGGGAGGGGAGAAGCAAGCGGTGGTAAATCTCAATTGATGCACGTAGGAGGGCGATAGGAGGGCCGTCATTCCTGACGGCCCTCCTACCATGCGGCTTCCTGATTTGCACTCCCCTCCCTCTGTAGGGAGGGGATGGGGGTGGGTCTTCTATTCTACATTATTTATCTGCTACTATGGTCAGTCTCGCGAATTTAACCAGCAACTGCTTGGGACCGACATTTTCAAAGTCCACTGTGGCTTTGAGATTCTCTCCTTCGCCCTCCATTGCGACAACCTGACCATTGCCAAAACGGCTGTGCTGAACGTGGCATCCCACTTTCAGCGCTGACGCCAATCCTGAGGCCATGGGCTGGCTGGTGCTCATGCGCTGCAGGGCATTGACCGGTTTGAAGTTGGCTGGCCGACGTCCTCCATTGGCTATCGTCCGGTTCAGCTTCTCGACATTGCCGCCTTCAGAGATCAGCCGCTGCTTTGTGCGCTCACTCAGTGGGTCGACGGCCTCTTCCGGTTTGTGGGGACGGGTCACCTTCGGCTTGGGATCGGCAATGAACCTGTCGCCCACCGGCTGAGAGTTCTGCATTCTGCTGCTGAAGCGCACCCCATTGCCATAATCGCGGAAACCGGTGTAAGGACGGTCGATCTCGTAATCGTCGCCCTTGAAGAAACTGCGGCGCGGACTGAATCCCGACTTGTCGGCTGAAAGATATTCCGGAGAGATGTCGCGGATGAAGCGGCTCGGCACTGAGTACTCCGTTTTGCCATACCGCCATCTTGTCTTGGCCGAAGTCAGGAAACAGCGCTTCTCTGCACGAGTTATGGCCACGTAGAGCAGGCGCCGCTCCTCCTCCACTCCACGGGGCGAATTGGCCGAGAGGGAACTGGGGATGATGTTCTCTTCCAAACCTACGACGAACACCGTGGGGAACTCCAAGCCCTTCGCGGCATGCATCGTCATCAGCGATATGCGGCTTTGCGAGTTGTCGTCGCTGTCAAGGTCGGTCATCAGCGCCACGTCCTGCAGGAAGTCAGGCAGGAAGACATCGACGGCATTGTCCGATTCTTTCTGTGTCTCCACGAAATCAGAAAGACTCCCTACGAGCTGGTCGACGTTTTCCTGCCGGGCCTGCGCCTCCTGCTGGTCGCCCTTTACGATATCACTGCTGATTCCGCTCTGCGTGATGACAAGGCGGCCCAGGTCGTAAGCATTCTTCTGATGCAGGATGTCGGAGAAGCCCTGAATGAGACTGCAGAAGTCAGCCAACTTCTTCTGCGTCGACGAAGTCACACCTAGACCGCTCACCTGCGGCTGCCGTACGACGTCCCAAAGGCTCATCTGCATCTCGGCCGCACAGGCTACAATCTTGTTCATCGTCGTTGCTCCTATACCACGGGCGGGATAGTTGACGATGCGCCGGAAAGCCTCCTCATCGTCATGGTTCACGATGAGCCGATAGTAAGCGATGATGTCTTTTATCTCCTTGCGCTGATAGAAACTCATGCCGCCAAAGATGCGGTAGGGCATGTTCAGCCGCCGCATCTCGTCCTCAAAACTTCGGCTTTGGGAGTTCGTCCGGTAGAGAATGGCAAAGTCGCCATAGTCACAGCCCTCGTCACGATGGATGTTGCGGATAATCTTGCAGACGTAGGCCGCCTCTTCCTTGTCGCTTTGCAGCTGACGGTAGACGATGCGGTCGCCTTCGGAATTCTCGCTGTAGACGTTTTTGGGAATCTGATGCTCGTTGTGCTTCATCAGACTGTTGGCCGCAGCCACAATGTTCCGGGTAGACCGGTAATTGCGCTCCAGCTTGAACATCCGGGTCTTGGGATAAAGACTTTGGAAATTAAGAATGTTGTCGATATTGGCTCCGCGGAAGGCATAGATGCTCTGGTAGTCGTCGCCTACAACACAGAGCTTCTGCCGCAGGGAGGTCAGCTGCCATACAATGCGCTGCTGCACAAAGTTCGTGTCCTGATACTCGTCGACAAGCACATACTGGAAGCGCTCGGCATACTTGTTGCGCACGTCTTCATTCTCCTCGAAGAGTTTCCAAGTGAGCATCAGCAAATCATCGAAGTCCATTGCCGAGGCTTGCTGGAGCCGCTGCTGATAGACCTGATAAATCTCGCCAACCTGTTCCATGCCGTCCTGCTGGTCACGGTCTTTCAGCCGGTTATCACTGATATACTCCTCAGGGAAGATGAGACGGTTTTTGGCTTTCGAGATTTTATTATGTACGGCCGCAGCCGGATACACCTTATCGGGGAGCCCCTTCTCTTTAATGATACTCTTCAACAACGAGCGGGAATCCGTCTCGTCGTATATAGTGAAAGAAGAACGATAGCCAATCCGCGAGGCTTCGAAACGCAGGATATGGGCAAAGACAGAGTGGAACGTACCCATCTGCAATCCCCTCACGCGCTCGCTGCCCACGAGCTGCATGATTCGCTCGCGCATCTCTTTGGCCGCCTTGTTGGTGAATGTCAAGGCCAGAATGTTCCAGGGTTTGAATCCCTTGTCGATCAAGTAGGCTATCTTATAGGTAAGTACACGCGTCTTGCCCGACCCTGCTCCGGCGACGACTAACTGAGGACCATCGGTATATAGCACAGCCTCCAACTGGCTGTCATTGAGTTCATTCTTTATATCCATATCGTTTTATACGTTTCTCTCCCTGCTTTTGATTGGTGATTTACTGGCGCTGTGATTTATCTCTTCTTGTGGCGGTAGACTCCCCCACTCGATGTCTTGGGATCATAATCCTGTCCCTCCTCGGGGAATGAAGGTATGAAGCGCATCTGCTGCTGAATCTGAAGACTGCGCCGAAGGATATAGGGCGAAGGTTCTTTGGAAGAGAACTTGCGCGGGTTGGGCAATGTGGCCGCAATCAGCGCGCAGTTGGGCCGCGTCAGGTCGATGGCTTCCTTGTCGAAGTTGTGTTCTGCACAAGCCTCAACGCCATAGATTCCGTCGCCCATCTCGATAGAATTCAGATATACTTCCATGATGCGCTGCTTGCTCCACATCAACTCGATGAGGAAGGTGAAGTAGGCCTCGAATCCCTTTCTCACCCAACTGCGTCCGGGCCAAAGAAAAACGTTCTTGGCGGTCTGCTGGGAAATCGTGCTTCCACCATGAATCCTTCCGCCATTGATATTATGACGGGCTGCGCTCTCGATGGCATTCATATCGAAGCCATGATGAAGAAGGAAGCGCTGATCCTCACTGGCCATAACGGCAACGGGCATGTGGGGACTGATCTCATCGAGCGACACCCACGTGTGATGCCACTTCAACGACTCTCCCTCGCCGGCCTGCTGGAAAAGGCGGATCACCATGAGCGGCGTCACGTAGACGGGCAAGAACTTATAAATGACGACGGCAAGGATGGATGTGACGAAGAATAACGATAGTCCCCATCGCAGAATCTGCTTAAATAGCTTCATGTTGCAAAACACAAAATGGGAATGTCCCACTCGTCTACCCATGAGGAGAGAGGAACATTCCCTTGAAATAGAAATTAATTATTCGAAATTACTGCAATTCACCATTGGTAGCCTTGTCTACCAGAGCCTGTGAAGCATAGAGATAAACCTCCACGCGACGGTTCTGCTTGCGGCCCTCAACAGTACTGTTGTCAGCAACGGGCTCAGAGCTGCCCTTGCCTTCTACCTTCTGAATCTGGTTGGAACCAACGCCACAGCTCGTCAGATAGTTGTAGACGCTCTTTGCGCGGTTGTTGCTCAAGGGGATGTTGATGCCGTCGTTGCCGGTAGAGTCCGTGTGGCCGTAGATATCAACGTAGCAGTCGGTGTTGTTCTTCAACACGTTGGAGAACTTTGCCAGGCTGTTCTTAGAGTTCTGACTGAGGTCGGCCTTGTTGGTGGCGAAGAGGATACCAGAGTCGAAGGTCACCTTTACGGCCTTCAAACCATTGGCATCCGTGACCTCCTCGACCTGAGCATCAGGAACCTGCTGAGCAGCCTCCTGAGCCACCTTGTCCATGTGGCGGCCAATGATAGCACCCGTGCCAGCTCCAACAGCACTACCGATAGCAGCGCCAATGGCTGCGCCCTTGCCATTACCGGCGATTGCGCCAATGATTGCGCCCAGTGCGGCACCACCGCCTGCACCGGCCAAAGCACCTGTGCCTTGCTTAGTGGCGCATCCTACAAATGTACTTGTCAATGTCAGGAAACAAAGTCCTACTGTTGCAATTTTAAAATTCTTCATAATCTGTTTATTATTTCCGTTTTAATTTCATTCTTATATTCAAGCTGCAAAGTTATTCTTTTTTCAGCATAAGCAACCTAATTACCAATATTTTTTAGTACTTTTGCGCAAAGTTAAGGGATTCTGAGTGAAAACCAAAGGAAATATCCCTATTTTCTTTCGGCAAATCCCTACTCATAATCGCATTTTAGAAAAAACAATATAGAAAAATGGCAAAAGAATTGAAACAGTTGACCAAGCGCGCAGACAACTACAGCCAATGGTACAACGACTTAGTGATGAAGGCAGATTTGGCCGAGCAGGCTCCCGTTCGCGGATGCATGATTATCAAACCTTATGGCTACGCTATCTGGGAGAAAATGCAGGCTTCACTCGATGCAGAATTCAAGAAAGTGGGTGTGCAGAATGCCTACTTTCCCCTGCTCATCCCTAAGAGTTTCTTCGCTCGTGAGGCCGAGCACGTGAAAGGCTTCGCCAAAGAGAGTGCCGTGGTTACCCACTACCGCCTGAAGACCAGCGACGACGGAAAAGACATCATCGTAGACCCGACAGCCAAACTGGAAGAGGAACTCATCATCCGTCCTACTTCTGAGACTATGGTTTGGAACACTTATAAAGGCTGGATCCACAGCTGGCGCGACCTGCCCATCCTTTGCAACCAGTGGTGCAACGTGATGCGCTGGGAAATGCGCACCCGTCCCTTCCTCCGCACTTCTGAATTTCTCTGGCAGGAAGGCCACACCGCCCACGCCACACAGGAGGAAGCCCGCGAGATGGCCAAGAAGATGCTCAACATCTATGCCGACTTTGCAGAGAAGGTGATTGCCGTTCCGGTAATCCGCGGTGAGAAGAGTGAGACCGAACGCTTCGCCGGTGCCGTCGATACCTATACGATTGAGGCTATGATGCAAGACGGCAAAGCCCTGCAGAGTGGTACATCCCACTTCCTCGGACAGAACTTTGCCAAGAGCTTCGATGTGACTTATCTGGACAAGGACAACAAGCCGCAGTATGTCTGGGCCACGTCGTGGGGTGTCTCCACACGTCTCATCGGTGCCCTCATCATGGCTCATAGCGACGACAACGGATTGGTATTGCCTCCGAAGGTGGCTCCAATTCAGGTGGTTATTGTTCCTATCTATAAGAACGACGAGCAGCTGAAAGGCATCAGCGAGAAGCTGCAGCCCGTCATCGATCAGCTGCGTGAGGCTGGAGTCAGCGTCAAATACGATGATGCCGACAACAAGCGCCCGGGATTCAAGTTCGCCGACTATGAACTCAAGGGCGTCCCCGTGCGTCTGGTTATGGGTGGCCGTGATCTGGAGAACAATACCATCGAGATCATGCGCCGCGACACGCTGGAGAAAGAGAGCGTCAGCTTCGACGGCATCGTTGACCGCGTTAAGAATCTTCTTGACGAGATTCAGAACAACATCTTCGAGAAGGCACGCAAGTTCCGCGACGAGCATATCTATCCCTGCGACAACTACGATGAGTTCAAGGAGCGCATCAAGGATGGCGGCTTCTTCCTCTGCCCCTGGGATGGAACTGCCGAGACCGAGGCTAAGATCAAGGAAGACACGCAAGCCACAATCCGTTGCATCCCCTACGGCTACGATCAGACTCCCGGCACCGACATGGTGAGCGGTAAGCCTTCCAAGGCACGCGTTATCATCGCCCGCAACTATTGATATTCTGCTTATGCCACGGGCGTTGGTCAGTATAGTTATTGCCGTCTTCATGCTTGCTTCTTGCGGGCGTGAAGACGGCAATTCACGCCAAATCTACGGTCATGAAGTGGACAGCGTGGTCGTGGATAGCACTATACGACTCGTTGATAGTGAATATTCGCCCAACTGCCAACTGCATATCGCACTCCGCTATTTCCCCGATGAGCAGAAGTTGAATGACTCCATACTGGCTACTGGTCTGATACTGCCTGAGTATCTGCCTGAGGGAAACAGGAAGGGAGGCATGAGACAGCTGGTTGATGAAGTTGCCAAGAATTGCATCACCTCTTACCGTCAGCAGTACGCTTCTCTCTTCAAGTTGGACAAGTCCAACGCCGACGAATACAACATTATATATAAGGTATACACGAAGACTTGGTCAGGGCCAGACTCCACGGTATGCTACGAAGCTCACATCATCTCAGGCAATAAGAATCATCAGCAGTTGCAGACCATCGCGAGGAACTTCAAACTGAAGACAGGCAGTACTGTCGCTCTCAACGAAATTTTCGTACCCGGATATGAGAATGTACTTATCCGTCTCGTTGTAGATAAACTGAAGGACAAATTCGACGTAAAGGACGAAGACCAGCTTAAGACGCAAAGAATTTTCGCAGATTGCGACCCCTATCTACCCGACAATTTCATGCTGTTGAAGAATAAGCTAATCTTTATTTATAATCAAGATGAGATAGCGCCCCACGACGAGGGGGAAATTCGGGTGGAGCTGAGCAAACATGAATTGAAGGATTTACTCAAACAAAGATGAACGAAATACTCAAATACTTTCCACATCTCACGGAAGAGCAGCAACGGCAATATGCGGCTCTTTTTGATTTGTATTCCGATTGGAACGCCAAGATCAACGTCATCTCCCGCAAGGACATCGACAACCTCTATGAGCACCATGTTCTCCACTCCCTGGCTATCGCCAAATTTATCGGTTTCAAAGCCGGCACGCATGTTCTCGATTTCGGTACCGGTGGTGGATTCCCAGGCATCCCTTTGGCCATCATGTTTCCCGAAGTGAACTTCAGACTCATCGATGGTACAGGAAAGAAGATCACTGTGGCTACCGAGATTGCCAAGGCCATTGGGCTGAAGAACGTCGTGGCCGAACACTTGCGCGGCGAGGATGAGCGCGGACACTACGATTTCATTGTTTCGAGAGCCGTCATGCAACTGCCCGACATGATCAAACTGATGCGCAAGAACATATCCCGCTCGCAGCACAATGCTCTGCCCAATGGTTTCATCACCCTCAAGGGAGGAGACTTAACCGAAGAGATAAAACCCTATAAAAGAATTGCCGAGGTTCTTCCGTTGAGCGAATGGTTTGACGAAGAATGGTTCAAAGGTAAAAATATCATTTACATCCCATGTTGAAAATAGAACGTTTTGTTTGTAATCCCATCCGGGAGAACACCTATGTGGTGAGCGATGAGACCAACGAGTGTGTCATCGTGGATTGCGGTGCCTACTTTCCCGAGGAACGCAAGGCCGTCGTGGACTACATCCGCAACAACAAGCTGACTCCCAAGCACCTCATTGCCACTCATGGTCACATCGACCATAATTTCGGCAACAACACTATGCTCGAGGAGTTTGGTCTGAAAGTGGAGGCTCACGAGAATGAAAGCCAGCTGATGGAGTCACTGCCCGAGCAGGCCGAATCATTCTGCCATATAGAGCTCGACTACGAGATGCCCGCCGTTGGCCGCTACCTCTCAGGCAACGACGTGATTGAGTTCGGAAATCATAAATTCACGATTCTGGAAACTCCAGGGCACAGTCCTGGCGGCGTGTTCTACTATTGCAAGGAAGAGGCTGTGGCCTTCTCCGGCGATACGCTCTTTCAGGGCTCAGTGGGCAGAACCGACCTCAAAGGCGGCAGCATGTTTCTCCTCATCCAAAGTCTCAGAATGATCAGTCAGCTACCCGACGAGACGAAGATTCTGCCTGGACACGGTGAGCCGACAACCATCGGCGACGAAGAAACCTCAAATCCCTATCTCGACAGATAGATGGCAGAAAAGCTGAAATCGGAGAAGATCATCCTTGGCGTTGACCCAGGAACCAACGTGATGGGATACGGTCTGCTGAGCGTCACTGGTAATAAAGCTGCCATGATGGCCATGGGAGTTATCGACCTGCGCAAGATGAAGGATCCCTATCTCCGCTTGGGAAGAATCTTCGAGCGCATCACGGGAGTCATCGATGAATACCATCCTGACGAGATGGCCATCGAGGCTCCGTTTTTTGGCAAGAATGTTCAGTCGATGCTCAAGTTGGGCCGGGCGCAGGGCGTGGCCATAGCCGCAGCCATCCGCCGCGACATTCCCATCCACGAATATGCTCCGTTGAAAATCAAAATGGCCATCACGGGCAATGGCTCTGCCAGCAAGCAGCAAGTGGCCGACATGCTCAAGCGCATGCTCAAGTTGAGCGCCGACGACATGCCACGCTTCATGGATGCCACCGATGCTCTGGGAGCTGCTTACTGTCATTTCTTGCAGATGGGAAAGCCCGAGACGACAGAAAAAGGATACAGCAGTTGGAAAGATTTCGCTCTCCGCAATAAAGAACGAATATCACACGGATAATAAATCTTAAAAATAAGATTGGACGTGTATCTTAAAAGCCATTATAAACGTTATCAGAAAAAACTATGAATATGAAAAAAATGATGTTTGCCCTGTTGGTGTTCAGCCTCTTCACCTTCAGCGCCAATGCCCAACAGGTATATAATGAGGTTTTCAGACTGTCGAAGAAAATTGCCGACAGCACACAGCTCGACATCGAGACGCGCAAGATTGCAACTTTCAAAGTAGATGCTTTGGAGTATATGGCCATGAAGGCAGCTGAAGTGATGCCCGACAGCAGCATGAGCATGCTCGACCATCAGGCTTATGCCCTCTACGACTTCATCAACAGTTTCACACGCCGTCTTGCCCTTGCCCCGAAAGGCCAGAAAGACGCTATCATCGCAGTGTACCGCAATGCGAGCATCAACAATAGTTGGTTCAACGATGAGGATAAAGAACTCGTCTGGAGCTACTACAACAATCCCAACTACATCACGCAGTTCTCTCTTGACACCAACTGGGAGAAAGCTGTTGAGGTGGTGAACAATAGAAAATGGTGACAAAAGGCGCCCTTTCTTTCGCTGAATCAATAAAAAGCAGTAACTTTGCACCATAAGAAAGAAATTACAAAATAGCTAATATTAAAATGAGCAAACAAACAGAAAAGATTAAAGAGCTTCTCGCCAAACGCGAGCAGGCCCGCCTCGGTGGCGGAGAGAAAGCCATCGACAAGCAGCATGCCCGTGGCAAATACACAGCCCGTGAACGCATCGAAATGCTCGTCGACAAAGGTTCGTTCGAAGAGTACGATATGTTTAAGCTTCACCGCTGTCACAATTTTGGTATGGAAAAGAAGCAGTTCCTGGGCGATGGTGTCGTCGCCGGTTCTGCCACCATCGACGGTCGTCTCGTATATGTCTACGCACAGGATTTCACCGTCAACGGCGGCTCTCTTTCCGAAACCATGAGCCAGAAGATCTGTAAGGTGATGGATATGGCCATGGCCAATGGCGCACCGGTTATCGGCATGAACGATTCTGGTGGTGCTCGTATTCAGGAAGGCATCTCTGCCCTCGCCGGATACGGAGAGATCTTCGAGCGCAACATCCTGGCTTCAGGTGTGATTCCTCAGATTTCCTGCATCATGGGTCCGTGCGCCGGCGGTGCTGTCTACTCTCCTGCCCTCACCGACTTTATCTTCATGACCGAGGGAACAAGCTACATGTTCCTTACAGGTCCTAAGGTGGTGAAGACCGTCACAGGCGAGGACATCGACTCTGAGCATCTGGGTGGTGCCAGCGTGCATGCCAGCAAGAGCGGTGTGACCAGCTTCACAGCCAAGACCGAAGAGGAATGCATGGAGATGCTGAAGACGCTGCTCAGCTATCTGCCCTCGAACAATACCGAGGAGGCTCCCAGAGTGGAGTGCACCGATCCTATCAACCGCACCGAAGACCTGCTCAACGACATCCTGCCCGATGATCCCAACAAGGCCTACGACATGTACAAGGTCATCACGGCCATCACGGATAATGGTGAGTTCTTTGAGGTTCAGCCGAAGTTTGCCAAGAATATCATCACTGGCTTTGCCCGTTTCAACGGCCAAAGCGTAGGCATCGTTGCTAACCAGCCTGCAGCCTATGCCGGCGTGCTCGACGTCAACGCCTCTCGTAAGGGTGCCCGCTTCGTTCGTTTCTGCGATGCCTTCAATATCCCTATCGTATCACTTGTAGACGTTCCTGGATTCCTTCCCGGTACAGGACAGGAGTACAACGCCGTCATCCTTCACGGAGCACAGTTGCTCTATGCCTACGGTGAGGCTACAGTGCCAAAGATCACCGTCACACTGCGCAAGAGCTACGGTGGCTCTCACATCGTGATGGGCTGCAAGCAGCTCCGCAACGACTTGAACTATGCATGGCCTACAGCCGAGATTGCTGTGATGGGTGCCTCTGGTGCTGTGGCTATCCTTTGCGGCAAGGAAGCTAAGAAAGTCAAAGAGGAAGGCGGAGACGTCAAGCAGTTCCTTGCTGAGAAGGAGGATGAATACACCGAGACTTTTGCCAATCCTTATCAGGCAGCACAATTCGGCTACATCGACGATGTCATTGAGCCCCGCAACACGCGCTTCCGCATTTGTCGCGGCTTGGCCCAGTTGGCCCACAAGCGCATGACGCTGCCCGCCAAGAAGCATGGATGCATGCCCATGTAATCACTTAAAGACTACGAATCATGGACAAGAACATTTATGCTGCCATTGCTATGGCACTTTACGAATATCAAGGCAACAACGTGCACGAGAAAGAAAGTGGCATCATCACCATCAAGCCGAAGCATACAATGTGGGATGCAAAGTTCCTCTCATTCACCGCTAAGCCTTAATTTTAAAACAAGCAACATCCGAGATGAAAGAATTCAAATATACAATCGACGGCAAAGAGTATAAAGTCGAGATTGGAGAAATCAATGAGGAAACTTACACCGCAGAGGTGAAAGTCAACGGTGAGAGTTTCGAAGTGGGTATGGAAAAGCCCGCCGAGCCCGAGAAGAAGAAAGTTGTTCTCGGCAAGCCAGGTCAAGCAGCTGCCGAAGAAGAGCAGGCTGCTCCCGCTGCAGGAGTCAACACACAGAATGCCGTCAAGGCTCCGCTGCCTGGCACCATCACCGGCATCAACGTCGAAGTTGGTCAGGAAGTGAAGGCTGGCGACACGCTCGTTGTGCTCGAAGCCATGAAGATGGCCAACAACATCGAAGCAGAGAAGGACGGTAAAGTCACTGCCATTTGCGTGAAGTTGGGACAGGCCGTCATGGAGGAAGACCCACTTGTCGTGGTAGAATAAGATGTGAAACAGACTTAGACATAAAAAGGTCGGCAACCAGGTTGGTTGCCGACCTTTTTTTGTCAAGTCCAAAATTCTGACTCGCCAGTGGGCTTCATCAAGCCGCCACACTTTGGGCAGGTACGCTTGTCCCAAACCTGAATTCTGTTGCTGCCACAACGCAGGCAGAGCCGGCCTACCTCTGTCGTGAACGAAGGAGCCACTTGACCTATTCCTCCTCCAACAACAAGATTCTGAATCGTATGGCAATCGGGACACGTCACAGCTGTGATATGTTGTCCGAAGAGTCCTTTGCCCTCATAGGCGACGGCCTCGTAGCCACATTGAGTGCACTTATAAGTTACCTTTTGCGACATAATAATCTGCATATTGTCTTGCCACCTTCCTGTAATCATGATGGCGGCGTATGTATTCAACGCTTTGGCGTTTCAGATCTCCTATTTTTTCGGGATGCAACACTAGCTGTTCCAACTGATTGTAGACGCTCCGCTCGTTGGGTTCTACATTAATAATCGGTCGAAGCTCATGCTCACCCAATATTTCATAATTTTCAGGCTCTCCCCCACCCACGCAGATGATTCCACGACTCATCGCTTCCAAAGGATTCATCGATGGAGTATAACTGTAAAGCTGGTCGAGGATGGCATCACTGCCGTTCATCATCTCTACATATTGCTTGAACGGAACGTTCTCAGCCACACGCAATTCGACTCTCTCAGGATAGTCTGACGCTAACCTACGGGCAGCCCGCAACATGATATCTGTGCCTTTATACTCGGAACGCTCTCGATTCACACCTATGAAGAGGACTACTTTCTCCCCGGGCTGCTTGTCGTGAATCTTCATATTGTCCTTCGGCTTGATGGGAAATGGAATAAAACGGGTCTTATCGGGGAAAACCGGCTCATAACAAGCCTGATATTCATAGAGCCCAGCAATGATCCCGTCACAGTCACTGGCAATCACCTTATTTAAATGCTCTTTTGCCGTCCCCAGCCAGTCACGCCGTTCCTTCTCTGCATCGGCATTATGGCGCAACTCATTGCCGATATTGAAATCGCTATAACGCAGTGGCTTGCGGGTGTCGTTCTCGTACACCCAATAATAGTCCATCCCGAATGCTCCGAGAAACATTGACCGATTGTGACGACGCAGGTATTTATAGACGGGCAGAATGCGCTCGGCCTTCAATTCCAGAAACATGGGATTGATGAGCTGCACCACGTCATAGTCTTTCAGAATAGGCTTGATGAAATGAAGCTTGGCCATATACTCTATCCCGCCAAGTTTACCAGGCTTCCGTACGAGATCAATGTCGCGAGGATAGTTCTTGAAAAAATCGCCGTTGGAAAGCACAGTGACATCATGGCCCAAAGTGCGCAAGCCTTCGGCAAGCGTCCAGTGCACATTGCTGTATTCGCCCATCAACAATATCTTCATCCTCTCATCTCCTATCATCTGACGAGCAACAACATTGCGCCGCGTCCCATCTTGGTATCAATCAACTTACGGAAAAGCTGGTACTTACGGGTATAATTATGATCAGGCAGAGGATATAGTCCACGGTCGCGAAGCCGCTCTATTGTCTCTCCTAGATGACGCTGACTATGGGTCAGGCGTATGGTGTTGTAGAGATAGTCCATCGTGAGCTGAGCGATACGGCGGTTTAAGGCTTCCTGTTTATCTTCTGGCAACTTAGCAGCAACGTCTACAAGACGGTAGATGACGCGCTCTGTATCGGCCAGCCTGCGAAGATGGTGCTTCTCGGTTTTCTTGTGCATGATGGAGTTTTTGCGAACCCGATAGTAATAAGCGGCACAGTCGCCCGAGTAGATGCGCTGGGCTCGCAGCACAAGCAGTGGCGTGAACTCCTCGTCTTCATGAAGTGTCTTGGGGGTAAAGCGCAAGTCGCCAAGAATTGAACGTTTAAAGATATAGCCGCAAGCCGAACCGTTGAGATTGTTATCCTGCATATATTGTATGCCCGTCACAGGCCCTTGATAGGTGAAGGACGTCTGCTGGTTGACCGAATCAGATATATGGAAAAGGACCATGTCGGGATCACGGAAACGGATGAGATCAAGACAATGCTCGTAGGGCGCAGCGATAATCATGTCGTCGCCATCGACAAACTGCACATAGTCGCCCGTAGCCACGCGGAGGCCCATATTACGTGCCGTGGAAAGTCCGGCATTGGGCTGCCGCAGATAGATGATGTCGCCGCAATCCTCAAGCAAGTCTTCGAGAGGGCTAAGATCGGAACCATCATCAATAATGATCACCTCTCGCTCCTCTGGCCTTAAAGTGAGCTGCAAAATACTGTTGAGACATTCGAGCAACAGCTCAACAGGAAGATTGTATGTTGTGATGATGAATGATATTTTCATGAACTTTCTACAATTTAAATTTGATGCTCTGATAACCAAGGAGTCTGTCTGTACGGTCGCTATTGCCACGATAGTAAACCAGTCCTTGATAGGTATTTTCCGTTTGGAAGAAATTACCCTCGCTGGGCAAAGGATGAGCCTTGCCCTTTGAGTCCAACAAAAGATATTGATAACTGTAATATCCTTCCTTCAATGGCAGAGTCAGCTGATAGCTAAGGTCTTCGTCAGCATACTCCATCTTGTATTTGGGGATAAACTGATCGTTGGTCCAGACACCGTTGATATAGACATCATCCGGCAGACGTGGAATTTGCAGTCTGAAGTGGACGTAGGCATAGTCGCTTGCCACGTCGTTCTCAACATTGTCACTGTTGCGAATATAAAATGCACCATTGGCATCCTCGTCGTATACATAATTTTTTCGAGGCTCGTCGGTCCAGACGTAAGCATGGTAGTCTCGTCCGTCCCAATTGATATTCTCAAGTCCCATCGTCGTATGGGTCATGTCGAGCATTTCGAACTTTCGATACTCATTTCCTCCGTCGAAAATCAACTGTCGGCAATGCTGCCACCGCAGTCCTTCATTTGTGATGTATTGTGGTTGAGGATTCCATACTGCATTATCCCAGCGTCCATTCTGCAGCACAACGGTCTTGATCTGGCGTTGCCAATCAGAGATGCGGACAGCATTATTGTAGCGTAAGTCCATCTCAACTTGCTGATAACGGTTGTTGACATCGAGATCAGTATTGGTCACGACAGACAGACCAACGCCAACAAGAGGCTCGACGACCATAAAACAAGCGACAAAAGCAATATTATCCTCATCGTTGCCATCATAAACCGTCAGCTTGTAATTGCCACTCATCTTGAATCTGCACTTGGAGTTGGACAACTGCAGCTGATAGTGGGTATACAGAGTGTTGGTATTGATCGACTGAGAAAGGTCATCGATCGTGTTTCCGTCAGTAAAACCCTCGCAATAGTCGCTGGAGAATAGCTGACTGGATGGTGTCCAGTCGGCCTCGCAATGCTCCAGCCGATAGCAGTAGCGGATATAATCGTGAGTGAGATCGTCAAAAGAGATATTGATAGGTGTAGAGCCATCGAGCGGAACAACCGGCATCGACAGCCAGTCGTCGCCGGCCACGACCTGAAGGGAAGCTATCCGGTCGTTAAGGATCTCGTTGCGCTGACCCCATGACTGCAGAAAGGCCAACATCAGAACAGCGACTGTAAGAATCTGTCTCATAGAATAGTCATTTAAGAAAAAATGGTTGTGCCTTGAGTGGCACAACCATCCAGCGTTTTAAGATTGTTTTATTGTTTATAAAGCTTCGTCGTCAGGCCTTTTCAAACTTGATTTTATCTTCGGCCGATGATGCTTTTTCTGCAGCCAGCGTGCCTTGCGTTCTTCGTAGTCGCGCTGACGACGTTCAAGGAAATTATCTGCCATTACTACTTAAACTTACTATATATCACCGACAATCTTACGGGACGTGTCGTCTCGGAACCTCCGACGAGTCGGGTACTCGTGAGCGACATGTCGTGAACAACGGAGGAGATGTAGGATGTGGAATTGACCGTCGTCGTGGTTGTGCTGACTGGTACGACGATAGCTTTGTTCCAATCGGCCGACTTACCTTCGTTGCGCTTCATGAGTCGAATCAGACCCGAGATGTTATTGAAAGTGTATGTGTTGTCGGTGCTGCTATAAGAAGCCAGATAAGACGAACGATTGTCGTTGATCTCCTCATTTTCAAAGAAAGTATACAAACTATCTTTGGGAAGGAGCAGCAGCTGCGTGGGCGGCTCCAAGGCATACTGGCTGGTCGACTCGCTGTTGATGCGCTGCAACACCAATCGGGCACTGCTGATGCTGTCATTGGTATGGTTGCCACTCAGAATCTCGTTAACGGGGAATGTCACTTCGGTAAAGATGCCAGCAGGAGTTTTCAGATAGGTGCAACTGTTATCAGAGACTAGCCGATTGAGCGTGCCTGCATCATTGGTGATGGTAGATGTCTGAAGCACTTCCTCAGTTCCGTCGAAGGCTGCATACACCTCACCCGTGCTGTCGTTTTGATGATACTTATAGTAAGTCAGCAGACGCACAGAGCTAATATAGGCCATCGAACCCAATCCACTCTCATACTTGATGAACACGCCCGGCAAGACATGATTGGCGAAGGCCACTGAATTCTTGAAATATTCTGGATGCTCATAGTACTGGCGCATAAGATAAGTTCCAAAATTATTATAGGTTACACCGTTTTTGTCTGTATACGGATCATTAAGCGGCACAGAGAAATAAGGAATATAACCCGATGCGTAGCGATCTGAAGTAGGCAGACTGAGATTTACGATGGAATAAGCCTTATCGGCCACAAATCCATTCTTGCGAATGAATCCCTCTGTCATGGGATTGAAGTTGGTATAGTAATTCAGGCCTTCTGTCATCGGTTTATCCATCTCGTAAACACGGGCGTTCATAGAAGCCAGCGAATCGCCGTAGAACGAACTGTACTGAAATATCAGCTCGCACGAATCGGCACTGATGTCACCGTTCCATTTGCTCATGATGGAGTCACGTTTCATAAACGTATCATAGCCTTCCACCACATGAAACTGCGTCATAAAATCACCCGTGACATAAGCACCCGTCTCCGGGTCACGAATCTTGCCCAAGTATCCCGTGACGTTACGCGAGAGCACGGAGTCAGCAATCACTGAGCGTGTGCTCACAATGAACGAGTCGGTGGCAATCTCTATCGCGTCACCGTTTTCAATGAGCGACTGACCAATCGTGTCGGTCGTGTCGTCGCAAGAAAACAGTGTCAGCGCGGCCAATGCCATGCCGGCAAAATATCTTATTCTCATAAGTGGTTCAAATTAAATTATTCTGGAATTAACTCGTTGTAGAATTTGGAATATGCCGAACCAAAATCCTCACCCGGATAGTTGAGCACTGGCATACCTTTCCCTTTAGCATAGGCAAGCAAATCAGAATTGACGTCCGAGCTTGCTTCTACAACTGCGTCACTGTAGTCAAGAGCCAACTTACCCAGTTCCATGAAGTCAAATTTATCATCATAGACAGCAAGTTTGTCTTCAGTTGCAGACTTGAAGACTACATTCTGCTTGAACTGCGCTCCGAGCTCACCTTTCAGTTGACTCGTGAAGAGCGAGGTGACGACTTTGGCGTTTGCAAATGAAGGCTCATCGTGATATGCAGTTTTCACGTAGAGAGGCAACACTGCACTCATCCATCCCTGGCAGTGAATGACATCGGGAGTCCAACGAAGCTTCTTCACGGTCTCCAAGACGCCACGTGCAAAGAAGATGGCACGCTCACCATTATCAGCATACTCATTGCCAGCGTCGTCTGTCGTCATGGCAGCGCGCTTCATGAAATAGTCGTCGTTATCGATGAAATACACCTGAATACGGGATGTAGGAATACTGGCCACCTTGATAATCAACGGGTGGTCGGCATCGTTGATGATGAGGTTCATACCAGAAAGTCTAATCACCTCATGGAGCTGCCCCCGGCGTTCGTTAATATTTCCCCATTTGGGCATGAAGGTCCGAATCTCAAAACCATCGTTTTGGGTTTTTTCGGGTAACAACTTACCCATGCGCGACATTTCGGTCTCTGGCACGTAGGGGATAATCTCTTGGTTGACGAACAATACTTTTTTTGCCATAATGCAGTCTAATTTCTATGCAAAGTTACTAAAAAAAGTTGAGAAAACAGCACAACCCACATGCAAAACCGATTTTTAAATGATTTATTGGCATATTTTCAGTTTATTTCTTTCTTATTTAATAAAAAAGTTGTTACTTTGCATCTGCTAAAACAAGTACACGATGAAATTATTCGAAAAGATTGTAGACCTTCAAAACGAGCTCTTTGAAGTCCGCAAGGAAGGTAAGAAGATTGGTTTGGTACCCACTATGGGTGCTTTACATCAGGGCCACGCTTCACTTGTAAAGCGCAGCGTGAAAGAGAACGACGTCACTGTCGTCTCCGTTTTTCTCAACCCGACACAGTTTAACGACAAAGCAGACTTGGAGCGCTATCCGAGAAACTTGGATGCCGACTGCAAACTTTTGGAAGAATGCCACGCTGACTATGTTTTCGCCCCATCGGTGAAAGAGATGTATCCTACACCCGACAATCGTCAGTTTGATTTCCCTCCCGTAACGTCGGTCATGGAAGGTGCCAAGCGCCCTGGCCACTTCAATGGCGTTTGCCAGGTGGTGAGCCGTCTGTTCTACATCGTTCGCCCCGACCGTGCATACTTCGGAGAGAAAGACTGGCAGCAGATCGCAGTTGTGAAGCGACTCGTAAAGTATATCAACATGAACGTTGAGATTGTTGAATGCCCGATAGTTCGTGAGCCCGACGGTCTGGCCATGAGCTCGCGCAACTCTCTGCTCACTCCTGAAGAGCGCGCCATCGCTCCCAACATCTACAAGGTGCTCAAGGAGAGCGTTGACTATGCCAAGAACCACACCGTGGAGGAGACTCACGACAAGGTGGTCAACGACATCAATGCCATTGACGGCCTTAATGTGGAATACTTTGAAATCGTAGACGGCAACACACTGCTCGACGTCAAAGACTGGAACGACAGTCCCTACATCGTAGGCTGCATCACCGTCTATTGCGGTCATACGCCCATCCGACTTATAGACCACATCAAATACAAAGAATAATGATGATTGAAGTATTGAAATCCAAGATCCATTGCGCGACGGTGACGGAGGCGAATCTCCACTATATGGGATCGATAACCATTGACCAGGACCTCATGGATGCGGCCAATATGATAGCCGGTGAGAAGGTGCAGATCGTTGACAACAACAACGGCGAGCGCCTTGAGACTTACATCATTGCTGGCGAACGCGGCACGGGATGCATCTGCCTCAATGGTGCTGCAGCACGCAAGGTTCAGGTCGGCGACGAGGTGATCATCATCAGCTATGCTCTCATGGATTTCGAGGAAGCAAAACGCTACAAACCCACAATAGTATTCCCTAAAGACGGAAACAAATTGTAAGGCTTATACTCAATATTAGCACTACAAAAAGGCCTGTATGGTTGGATTACTGCTCATGGAAGCGTAATCCTTTCCATACAGGCTTTTTTTATCTTTAGTTGTTGACTCTCCTCTAACAGAAGAGTTGCTTGCCGTTACTCCCAAACATCAGGATCAGTCGGCGTATCAGGGCCATCTTCTTCAGAATCAAAATCTGAGCCTTTGGACAGTTGTTTATACCCCTTAGCATTATTTTGTCCTAACGAGTCATCCAAGACGTTTTCCTCCTCTATTCCCATAGTTTTGATTGTGGGCTTCTTGTATTTTCTCTTCATAAGGATATTTTTTTGCGGTTATTTTACTATGAATTTCTTTCCTTTACTCACATATATTCCTGCCGGTAGTTTGCCACTCATGCGAACACCTGTCAGAGTATAAATCGCATCGGGATTATTAACGGCTGTACTTACGTCAGAAATACCATCGACAATGTCTTCAAATGCAAAACCTTTGGCAGCTGCCAACTCAGGCAGAGCAAGAAAAGCCTTATGTTTGTCAGATTTAAAGCTAGCGCCATTGTCCTGCCCCCAATAGAATCCAATACTACCGGAGGTATTGTTTTCGTCCTGACTGAGCATATAGTAAGCACTCATCCCCTCAACGTCTGTTGTGGCCTCTATGTCATAACCATATAGATTCGTTTTTTCAGGAGCCTCTCCTTCTTTATCGCTCACCATGAAAGTATAGTTTCCCTCAGGAGCCTTCAACACGACTGCTACTCCCTTCGGAATGACAGAACCTTTTTTGTATGTTTTGCTTTTAAACAAGGTTTGGGTTCCCTTATCATATGCATACGTCATCGCAGTTACCCCATCTGGTACCTGCAAGGCAAGATCACTATAATAAAGAGTAGCATACCCCACATCACTAACATTTACCAACTCATAAGAGGGGGTTCCTGTTTCCTTGAAAAGCATCGGTTTTTGGTTACTAAGATAAGCGCCAAAATAATTCTTATACAAGGCTATATAACAATCTGTTTTCTTATTCTTGATTGTCATAAGATAATTTCCCGAAGTAATATCCCACAAACATTCTTTTTTTTGATTATTTTTCTCTAGTGATATATTAGTGTCATCACTCTTTGTGTTTTTCCAATAAAGGCCATTGGGTTGCTTTATTGTGAAGCCGTTCTTGTTATCTCCTTCAATCGTGAAAATTAAATTTTCATTATTAATGGAAATGACGTCGTCCGCAATTGCGACTTTTGTTCCACGTATCTTCTTGTATGTATCAGTTTCATCTCTTGAAGTGGCTGCATAACTAATACTATTTTTTTTATCCGATGCAACTATCATATACCTACCACTTGTGATACTAGTTGTTAGTTTAAATGTATATACATTAGTAGCATCAGCCACTAAAGAAGGACTCGCGACATCGTAATTAGAGCTATCTGAAGGGGTGACGTCATTAGACGTTGAATCTTCAACAATCTGCTTCTCAGTTCTCAACGGAGTAGAAGAATTACCAAAATCACTCAACACTTTAGTAGAAGTTGGCGCTTGTGCCGTAGCATGGGAAATAGCTACAAGCATCAATACTAATGAAATAAGTTTCTTCATTGTCTTTATTATATGTTGTTAATATCTTTCAATAACATCAAAGAATAGTGTTAGAAGTCATAGACAACTACTCTTGCAGCTATTGATGGGTTTTATTGCTTGCAAATATACATAAAATCATCAAGAAAAGAGAATTTATTCCAATGTTTTTCTAAAATTATTAGTTACGTCAGTAAAATTTCCAAGATTAATGATTATCAAGGCTATCATTCATCAATCATCGATGACCACAGCACTCCCCGATCAGCAACGATTGATTACCTAGTTCTCTGAGAAAAACAGTATACAGACAACTGTATAGCGACAAACGTATACAAACAAAAAACCGCCAAACTCAACACAGAGTCTGGCGGAATTTCTCAAATTTCCTGTTCGCTTTCGCAAATTACTTAGCCTGAGCAGCGGTATCAGCAGCAGCGGGAGCAGCAGCGCTATCAGTAGCGGCGCTATCGGTAGCAGCGCTGTCAGTAGCTGTAGAATCAACCTGAGTAGAATCAGCTGTAGAATCAGCAGCGGGAGCTGCCTGCTTGTTACCATTGCAAGATGCGAAAGACATAGCTGCGATAGCTACGAACATCAAAACTAATTTCTTCATTTTCTTTGCTTTTTAAATCTGTAAAACAATCATTTGTTTATTAAAACACTGCAAAGGTAACCATTTTTTCAATACGACAACAATATTTTCTCTATTTTTTTGGCCTCTTTCTGTAACTTTTTCTAATACCACTGATTATCAACTAATTACAAATAGCTAACAAAAGTTAATTCCAATAAGAACTTTTTCTTTATCCCATAAAGACCAACAACTGATACGCAAAAGTGAGACGCCAAGCATGGGAGATCTTATCTTTTTTCGTATCTTTGCAGGCGAAAAGCCCATCAGGGCCAAGCTCTGTAGCCCCCGACTCCTGCCGGAAGTTATTCCGGATGGCCTATACATTATATATATAAGGAGAGGACACAGGCATCAACTATAATCGAAAAATGATAGATACAAGCATCTTCCAAGGCAAGAAAGCCAAATATTTCACGTTAGGCTGTAAACTTAACTTTTCAGAGACCTCTACATTTGCCCGCTCACTTGAGGATTTAGGAGTGATCGAGGCAGACAAGAACGAGCCTGCCGACCTCTGTCTCATCAACACATGCTCCGTAACCGGTGAGGCCGACCACAAATGTCGACAGCTCATCCATCGGGCAGCAAGGGAGAATCCCAACGCCTTTATGGTGGTGACCGGTTGCTATGCACAGCTTGAGACAGCCACAGTGGCCAAGATACCAGGCGTTAATCTCGTGCTGGGAAGCAACGAAAAGGCCAACCTCATTCAATATCTCAACGATGCCTGGACGCTGAAACTTCATCACGGACAGTCCAACAGCGACGAATTAGACGGAGGAAAGGACGGCGGTTTCTACCATCACGTGAAGACAAAGGAGATTAAAAGCTTCCAGCCCTCCTGCTCCCGTGGCAACCGTACGCGCTATTTTTTGAAAGTACAGGACGGTTGCGACTATTTCTGCACCTACTGCACAATCCCCTACGCTCGAGGCTTCTCGCGCAATCCTTCGATAGACTTGCTTGTTGAGCAGGCCCGGCAGGCTGCACGCGAGGGCGGCAAGGAGATTGTTCTCACGGGCGTTAACATCGGCGATTTCGGAAAGACCACTCACGAGAGTTTCCTCGACCTCGTCAAGGCACTGGATCAGGTAGAGGAGATCAAGCGTTACCGCATATCTTCACTGGAACCCGACTTGCTGAGCGATGAGCTGATCGACTATTGCGCCCACTCCCGCGCCTTCATGCCCCACTTCCATATTCCCTTGCAGAGTGGAAGCGACCATGTTCTGAAACTTATGCACCGGCGCTACGACAGTGCGCTTTTCGCCCACAAGATCAACCTGATCAAAGAGAAAATGCCCGATGCCTTCATCGGCGTCGACGTCATGGTGGGCTGCCGTGGCGAACATCCAGAGGATTTTGAAGACTGCTATAACTTTCTCGATCGCCTGCCCGTGACCCAGCTCCACGTTTTCCCCTACAGTGAACGCCCAGGCACATCGGCCCTTGCCATACCTTACATAGTAGAAGAGAAGGAAAAGAAAGCCCGCTCGAAGCGCCTGCTGCAACTCTCCGACAAGAAGACCCACGAGTTCTACGCCGCGCATATCGGCAAAGAAGCTGACGTATTGTTTGAGAAGGCTGCTGCCAACCGGCCCATGCATGGATTTACGAGCCACTACATCCGCGTGGAGTTACCAGCCAGCAAAGCCAGGGAGGAATACGACAACGAGATTATCCGCGTACGCTTGGGCGACTTCAACTTGCGCCAAGACGCGCTCAAGGCGGAAATTATCAGTTAAGAAGACTTATGAACACCAACCAACCGACATACAAGAAGGCTGCCATCGTCATCCTCAACTGGAATGGCAGCAAGATGATGCAGCAATATCTGCCCAACGTCATCGAAAATTCAAAAGACGAAGCCGAAGTCATCATTGCCGACAATGCCTCGACTGACGATTCCATGCAGATGCTAAGCCGCGAGTTTCTTCAGTTGAGAACGATTGTCCTTGACAAGAACTATGGTTTTGCCGAGGGCTACAACCGCGCGCTGAAGCAAGTAGACGCAGAATACTATGTGCTTCTCAATTCGGATGTGGAGGTGACGCCCCACTGGCTGCGGCCTCTGCTCGACTACATGGACAAGCATCCCGAGTGCGCCGTCTGCCAGCCCAAACTCAGATCAATCTTCCGTCGCGACGAATTTGAGTATGCTGGAGCAAGCGGCGGTAAGCTGGACACGCTGGGATATCCTTTCTGCCGCGGAAGAATCTTTGATACGGTGGAGAAAGACAAAGGACAATACGATACCCCCGACCTGCTGGCTTGGGCCACAGGAGCCTGCATGGTGATTAGACAGGAAGACTATTGGAAGGCTGGCGCGCTGGACAAACGGTTCTTTGCCCACAACGAGGAGATAGACCTTTGCTGGCGGCTGCGGATCATGGGGCGCAGCGTCATGCTTGTACCTCAGAGCACCGTGTACCACGTTGGCGGAGGTACGCTGCCAAAGAGCAATCCTATGAAGACCTATCTCAACTTTCGCAACAACCTGACGATGATCTACAAGAATGTTGAGAGCCACAGACTAAAAGCTGTCATGCGCCGCCGCTGGTTTCTGGACTATCTCGCAGCCTTTGAGATGCTTATTCTTAAGCGTAATTTTGGAGATTTCAAGGCCGTAATTAAAGGTAGAAGTGCATTCAGAGCATGGCGCAAGGACTTTGCTGCCGACCGCAGCCGCATACAGGCTATGCGCAAAAAGCCAGACAGCGAGATTCTGTACCGCCACAGCATCCTCTGGCAGTATTATGCAAAGGGCCACAAGACCTACGATCAGTTGGATAAATAATTTGCCCCAGTGGGTATAGGCACAACCTCTTTTCTCTCAGACCGGAGTATCCTCTGGCTTCTGTGAGAAGAGGTCATCAATGTCTTTCAGCTCATCAGCATCGAACCAACGGGAGAGTTTGGATTTTGCCTTCTCCCGCACATCATCGTTCACTTCCCCCCAAACCTTTTTCAGCACGTAGATGAGTACTGCCAAGTCATCGCCCAAACCGGCAATAGGAATGGCATCCGGAACAACATCCAAGGGACTGATGAGATAGCCCAGCGCGCCAAGAATGATGGCCTTGTCCTTCAGGCTGACCTTATCTGACTGGAGAGTGTAATACAATATCAAAGCTGCATAGACGAGTTTTGCACCCGCACGCTTGGCAATACGAGATATCTTCTCAAAGAAAGCCGACTGCGTGAACTTGTCTTTGTAACTCAGAATTTCGTTGATGTCCATAGTTATTTCAGTTTTTAGTAGTTCAATACATCATTGATATAACGTTCCATCTTTTCGTCATTATGATTTAAGAGTTTACGACGATGGATGAATCGGGATATAACTTCGTACATCAAGCACAAAATGATTCCTAAAGCTATACCGAAATAGATAGACCAATCACCCCACGGCAAGCTCTTATGGGGGAAGCAGTCGAGCACTACCACGGGGATAACAATCAATATGCCCCACACCGTGTAACGTACTTTTTCGTTCTTGCCACTGTCCAGCAAGGCCTGCTTCTCGAAGAGATAAGTTTCAAAGTCTGATTTGTTAATCCCATAGTCCTCCAAAGAAGGAAAGCCGTCTTCTTTACCGTGCTCAGCAATCTTATTGGAGACCATGTGCTCATAATCGTTCAAGATATCATCTCTCATCTTCATCTGTTTCAGTTTTCTAAGCGGTTAAGATAAAAAAGAAACAGTGTCCCTATAAGCCGGGTTCCGTTCCGTGGTTTCTTGAGTGTATCCGCGGTGCCTGCCATTTATCTAATCCATGAGTCACCCCATGGCTCAAGCGTTCTACCCTCCACCGTGACGGCAAGCCGTCTCGGGCAGGCAACCCTATCATGACGGTGGTATACATGAACTTGCAGCCTCCAAACGGTACAGCTTGCCGATCACCCGACAACTGGTGGTCTCTTACACCACCTTCTCACCCTTACCGTCAACAAAGTGGCGGCGGTTGTTTTCTTCTACCTACATCTGCTGTCGCCAACAGCTTCCATTTTCAGAAGTGGAGCGCCTTATGCTGCCCGGACTTTCCTCTCGCAACTATTGTCGCCAGCGGCAGAGCCAGGACACTGTTTCTTGCACAAAATTACAATTATTTTTTTAATTATCAACTATTTGTATGAAAAATATTCTTCCCCACCCTACAATTAGACCAAGACAGATATTCTGACAGATATTTCCACTTTTCAAAACGGGAAGAACAAGTGTAAGCCACCAAAAAGTCAGCGCTGCTGAAAAATAAATGTTAAATAGCGTCTGATATGCTGTAAATCGAAATTAATTTGTTACTTTTGCACCTCGAAAAGGGGTTTCGTAGCTCAACTGGATAGAGCAACAGCCTTCTAAGCTGTGGGTTCTGGGTTCGAGTCCCAGCGAAATCACAAGATGCAATCATTTGGTAATCAAATGGTTGCATCTTTTATTTTAAGTCATCGCACCAAATAAGCATTACTTAATTATACACAAAATTACCGCAATTTTAGGCAGTTTTGGTCTTTTGTGTTAGCTATGTGTGAGTAGTTTGCTTCCACTTTCTTACAGATTACGCATCAATACAGTCTTCAACTTTGGAAAGTAAAATGATAAGACGCCGTCTGGAAGACGGTACCTTGGTAACCGGGTACATACACGAGCGAAGCGAAGTGGATGTACCCGGATCTGAGGCTGGTGGTTGAATCTACCTGGAAGGCAGTACCTCCAATAATAGCGGAAAGGTAGTGCCTTCCAGGCACAGTGATTCTTGCGCTTTTTTCCGGGCACACGTCCGCTTCGCTCCCGTGTACCCGGTTACTCAGGTACTGCCTTCCAGGCAGTTATTCACTTTCTAAACTATAGTATAGTCCAATTGCTAAATGCGACACCTTACTATACTTCAAGAAAGATAAGGAACTTTTATCCCCCAGCAGGCATTTCCCGTTGTTGATATAACTCTACTTTCTAGACTCATGGCCTAACGATGATCCGTTACAAATGTCACGAATGAACGTGACAACTGTCACGAATGAACGTGACAACTGTCACGAATGAACGTGACAACTGTCACGAATGAACGTGACAACTGTCACGAATGAACGTGACAACTGTCACGAATGAACGTGACAACTGTCACGAATGAACGTGACGAATGTCACGAAGAAACGTGACGACCGTCACGAGACATGAATTATCAATAATAGAACAAAAAAGGGGTCAACTGATTGCGAAGTGTAATCAGTTGGCCCCTCTTGAATATTCTTTGCTCTGCTACCCTACCCCATGGTACTCGATCTTGAGCGGGCTTAGAGCATGATTATGCTTATTTATAAAGATCCTCGGCTCGCTTTACACGGGCAAACTCCATCAGAAAACGGGCATAGGCTTCCGTCACAGCCTCGACAAAACGACGGCCTTTCTCAGCCGTAGACAGACTGGGATCGCCAATACCAGTATCATCAGGCGAAACTAGGTTCCAATGACGGGGCATCCAAACCTGTCCTCGCCTCAGGGCGTCGATGGCAAAACCGTGGGCATTGCCCGGTCCGGCATCGCTCAGCTGCACCAGTTCGGGATGGAAATACATCATCGCCGATGTCTCGACCTCATCGGCATGATCGCCGGGGCGCTCAAAATATTCGGCTACGGGCGCCATCTTGAACCATTCTCCACAGGCAATGAAGAAATCGGGATAGGACAGGCTGAGGTCACGAATCATATTCTTAAAGTTGTTGCCTCCATGTCCGTTTACAATCACCAGTTTGCGGAACCCCTGATGGTGGAGCGAGGAGACGATGTCGGTGAGAATGGCGCACTGAGTCTCGTAGCGCGAATGAACACAGAAGCACAGTTCGCGCTGTCCGGGATTCTGCGAGCCCATAGCCACAGGTGGCATCACCATGCACTTGGTGCCGTATTCGTCGTAGGCACGCTCGGCTGCCTTTACCGCCACATCGTGAGAAAGGATGCAGTCTGTGAGGTAAGGCAAATGCAGATTGTGAGGCTCGGTAGCTCCCCAAGGCAGCATCACCACATCATAATGCTGTTTGCGAGCTACGCCATAAGTAGAAACCGAAAGATCAATATCACGCCGCTCCATGGTCTTCATCTTTAAGATTCGTCATGATATCACCGCAGAGCATAGAGGCCTTGATCATCATTCGGGGCACGTGGAACGGCCCTTTGAAGATATTGCCCTTGGCAGGCTGGGCCACTGTTCCATCGCGATGCAGATAGCCGTACCACTCGCCATACTCACGGTCAGGAAAATGGCTGTATGTCCACTCGCTGATGAGGCGGTGGCGATAGAGATACTCGTCGTCGCCTGTAGCCAGATAGGCATAGAGCGAAGCAATGATCGTCTCACACTGCGGCCACCAGAATTTCATGTCCTGCGAATAGTCCTGCTGGGGCAGGTTGCGGCAATCACGGAAATTGATGATTCCGCCATACTGGCTATCCCAGCCCCATTTCCACGACCAATCGAAGATTTTCAGGCCCAGCTCGGTGAGATGCGGGTCCCATCCGCGCCGACGGGCCTCTTCCAGGATGAACCATGAAGTCTCAATGCAGTGGCCGGGATTGATGGTGCGGCCATTGATGGTGTCGATAAACTCGCCATTGGGACCCACGGTCTCAAGCACGGCTTCGAATTCAGGATGCACAAAGTAGCTCTCCAGCGAATGAAGAGAATCATCAATCTGCTGATCGAGAAGAGGATCGGGCAACACCTCACGGATGCGAGAGGCGGTATTGATGAGAATCATGGTGAGCGAATGACCCTGAGAAGCCTGCGTGGGCAGGTATTTCGGCTCGAGCAGTCCCGGAGTATTCTTGTATTTCAGGATGAGCTTGAAGATGTCGAGTGCCTTGTGGGCATAAGTCAGGTCGCCCGATGCGAGGGCATATTCCGACATGGCTATGGCGGCGAAGCACTCTGAGAACAAATAGCGCCGCATGCGAAGAGGCGTGCCGTCGGCCTTCACCTCAAAATACATACGCCCGGAACTGTCGGTGCAATGGTTGATGATGAAATCGATGCAGCTCTTCGATGCCGCCAACCATTCGGGATTCTTCTCCACATTGTTGTAGGCGAAGGCTGCAATAAAGCCGAAGCGTCCCTGAAACCACACCGACTTCGTGGTGTCGATGAGCGAGCCATCGCGGTCCAAGCAGGTATATACGCCCCCGTGCTGGCGGTCGAGACCATGCTCCATCCAGAAAGGCATGATGTTGTTCTTCAGGTCGTCAACATACGAATCGTGCCATTTCGAAAGATATTCTTTGATATTCATAAGTATTGTAAGTGTTAACGATAACGTTCATTTTCAAGTTTGCTAATCTTCGCTATCGTGCGAAGCATGCACTTTCCCCGTCTCCCACAACAGAGCGTAGGAGCTGGGGAAGCTTAGAGTTTATCTCAGATTGCAGCGTTCAAAGAATCCGATGGCCTCCAATTCGGCCTTCATCTGCTGTTCTTCGGCATCGGTCATATTCTGGAACGGCACCCGGTTGGGACCGAGATCAAAACCGATGAGCTTCATGATGCGCTTTCCTGCTATAATATTGCCGCGATAGTGGCAAATCACGTTGATCACCGCCTGAGCGAAGTTCTGATGCATGCGAGCTGCCTCAATGTCGCCTTTCTGCCAGGAATCGATGATAGCAACGAGCTCACGACCGTTGTAATTGGTAGTGCCTCCGATGCCGCCACGTGCTCCGCCCTGAGCCAGTGAAGGCAGGATGGTCTCGTCCTGGCCGTGAAGCATGTCGTATTTGCCGTTCTTGTAAAGCCGGCACTGATTGTATTCGTACAGACTTTCATAGGTATACTTGATACCAGCGAAATTGGGAATTCGTCCGTCGACAGCTTTCAGCAGTTCCACCATGGGCAGATAGGCGCCATTGAACGCGGGAATGTGATAATAATAGAAGGGCAACTCGGGAGCAGCGGCAGCTATCTGCTCGCAGTATTTCACCAACTCTTCAATACGGCCAATATGAGGGAAGGGAGGTGCCATGGAGCCAATGCCCCACGCACCGATAGCCTGAGCATGGCGGGCCAGCTCAACACTGTCGCGCAGACAGCAGCTGCCCACGTGCACGATGACTTTGAATCCTGCCGGAGCCACGCTCACCCACTTCTCGGCAAGCTGCTTGCGCTCGTCGGTAGTGAGCATATAGCCTTCGCCGGAAGAACCATTGATGAATACGCCCTTCAGCCCATTCTTCTGCAACATGGCCGCATAGGCCTCTATAGGTTCTAAGTTTACGTCGCCATTGGCCAAAAACGGGGTGAACGGCGCGTTGATAAGTCCTGTGATTTTTTCCATTTCCATTTTGTAGGATATGATGTTGATTGATGATTATTCCATATTATCGGTGGTCGGCCGCAAGAAGACAAGCTGCAACAGCAAGGCCACGGTCACGATGCCACCCAGAAGGGCAAAACCCAAACCGAGACTGCCTCCATCGGCCCACTTGCCCAGCACCTGGGTCACGGCAGCTCCGGCAAACACGCCGGTCATATTCATGATGCCATAGGCCGTGGCGCGGTAACGAGAGGAGATGATCTGGCAGAGAATGGGCATGTTGTTGGCATCAAACATACCGTAACCTACACCGAAGAGCAAGCCGGCTGCCACCACCGACACCATACTATGGCCAAAGCCCAGCAACACCAGCGACGGTATGGTCATGCCCAAACCGATGGCACTGGTATAGATGCGCCCGCGGATGTTGCGCTGTACCCACTTGTCGGACAGATAACCTCCCAGAATCACGCCCACGAACGACGAGGCGGCGATGGTGATGGTTGACAGAGGACCGGCATCCTGCATGGGAATGCCAAGGTTCTCGGCAAAAAGCGTGGGCAACCAGTTCTTCGTAGCCCACCCTGGCAAACTGGGCACGGCAAAATAAAACAGCATCACCCAGAAAGCCCAATTGGAAAGCACCACGGCAAAAGACTTGAAAACAGACGCTTTGTGGTGCTGTCCGTCGCTGTCGTTCGCTGGGGACATTAGATGATTGGGATTCTCATGAAGCAAGAAGAGCAGCACTACTGCATAGACCATACCGATGATGCCGAAATAGTGGAAGGTCTCGTTCCATGAGAACATGGCAGCTACCACGGCTCCGAAACCTCCGATAGCCTGGCCCACATAGATGCCAGTCATGTGGATGCCAATTGCCAACGAGCGCGACTTACCCTGATGCCAATCAGCCAACAGCGATAAGGCTGAGGGGATATAGAGTGCCTCACTGATGCCCATGAGCCCACGCAGCAGGTAGAGTTGGTTGAAGCTGGTAGCGTAACCCATGAGCAGGGTAACCGCAGACCATACAAACAGACTGCCCACCACCAGCCACTTGCGGCTCACACGGTCGGCAACCAGACCGGCAAAGGGCGACACGATGCCGTAGACCCAGAGGAAGACGGCCATCAGGGCTCCGAAAGCTTCGGCTTGGTTCAGCTCGGCAATGTCAGCCTTCATCGATTCCTGCATGGTCGACAGCATCTGCCGGTCCATATAGTTGAGCAGGGCCACCACCCAGAGCAGGCCCACAACAATCCAGGGATAGAATTTCTTATCTTTCAAAGTCATGGCTTCATCAATAGGTAAAGGTCATACGGTAAATGTCGGCTGTGCGAATGCCGGGTTTTAGTTCTCCTCCCACCAAATAGACATCGTTGCCATGCAGCGCCAAGGCTGCACCCGCCCGCGCCGTAATGTCGCTTCGGCCAATCAGATGCCAGCCCTCACGGTCGTAGATGCACACATAGGGATTGAAGCGATACCAAGCAATAGGATGAGTCATATATCCTGGCTTGGGATGGTTTACGGCCTCAAGGAATATGTCTTTGTTCACACCGCCAACAGCCAGCACAACACTGTCGGAAAGATTGACCGCTGCTGCCCCACCCAAAAAGATGGGATTGCCGCTTTCATCAACTGGTGTCTTCAACTCTGTGGGCTTGGCCCCATAGCGATAGCCTGACAGGCGAAGCTGAGCCTCTCGCTCTGCTGTGCGGGCGGTGGAGCCTCCCCACGTGCAGAAGTCGCCGTCGATGCATCCGCTCACTGGCTGTCCAAGTTTCTGTCCATGCACTTCCTCGCAGGTTTTCCAACCTTCACAAAGACGGTCAAGATTGAGCTTCAGCAGTTGACTACCGTCATAGACCACCACATCTCGGCCACACAGCACAACGGTGAAGTTGTCCATCGCGCAGGGTAGCGACGGCCATTCCTCTATAGTAGCCTGTCCATCAGCTATTCCTATTTTAAACACTTCCTTGAAACTTGCGTCAAGATTGTTGCCGCCAATGCAGAGTATGCCGTCGGACAGCTGGACCGACACGCCATAGGCACAGGCTACGGGCAGGGAGCCTATCCGCTGCCATTCCAGCACATTACTTGTGTTTATACGGGCTGCATAGATACCCTGATAATAATGTTTGGATCCTCCCTCGGCTGCTGGTCGGTCAGGGAAGTTACATCCTCCTGCCATCACCAAGCAATCACCGACAACACCGGCAAAGCAGGCCGACACGCCTTTCTCTATCCCCTGCTCATCGGCAGGAAATCCTTCCATCTTCTCAAACGATACGGTTTGAGGCACTTGGGCCGATGCAGGCGTGATATTTGACAAAATGCTCATAATCAAATAGATATTAATAATAAATAGTTTTTGGTCCATAGTCTGGAATGATTAAGTAATACCATTCATTTTACAAGCACGTTTCGACAATCATTTCTCCGATGGATGCCATTACCGTTCCTAGACAGACGTTGTCATGGCAAACCAAACGCAAGAGAGCATCTGTATGCATTGCAGAGGCCGTCGTTGGTACAGACAGCATCGCACATGCAGCAAAGAAAAATGTATTACGCATAAATGCTATTGTTTTTAGTTTAGGTATACCAGTTCTTACCATTAGGGTTTACATTACGCCTTTGTGCCGTTCATTTGAGGTTTTCGCAAAAACGGACCGGCGATAGTTCTATATTACTTATGGCTACAAAATTAGTCACTTTTCTTAATCGGGCAAAACATTTGCTCATAAATTTACTTATCGCTATCAGTTTTTTATACTTGTGAATTTCTATATTATTAAGGAGCCGAACACCGTATAATAAAGCCATAAACTATCTGCTGCCTCATAATACATAAATAAGGGAAAGAGCAGGCAACAACAAACCGAGGCAAAATATTCAACGTGTAACAAGGAACCGATGCAAGCCTATAAATGCGTCTCGAATTACTGAAAATCGAGAGGTGAATTGTGGGTAAATGAGAGAAGATTTAACGATAATTGAAAGACGATTTGCCGATAATTGATACACATCAAGAGCAGCCTGAACGCGGCATTTGAGTAGCCTATTATTGAAGGACCAACAAGCAATCAATGGATTCTGTATTGAACAAGACGAATAATATTTTTGCGGATACCGAATGATTTGCTTAACTTTGTAGCCTGCATGAATCAATCGACTAATAATATAAAAGCATGGATAATAGACTTATTGTGGAACAGGTGAAGAGTCTCATAGAAGGAACCAACAATAATATCGGAGCACTCGGCAATGTAGCCGCATTGCTAAAGGAAACGTTTGACTACTATTTTTGGGTTGGCTTCTATGTTGTGCGCGGGGACGAACTTGTATTGGGGCCTTTCCAAGGGCCGGTAGCCTGCTACAGCATCAAGAAAGGACGCGGAGTCTGCGGCACCGCTTGGGCTAAAGCACAAACGCTCATCGTCCCTAACGTGCATCAGTTTCCCGGTCATATCGCCTGCTCTTCGCGATCCAACTCAGAAATCGTCGTTCCGGTGTTTCGCCATCAAGAGGTGATAGCAGTCATTGACGTTGACAGTGAACGCCTGGATGCTTTCCACGACGACGACCGTGAACTGCTTGAGGCCATCGCTAAAATTATAGAACCTTTGATATGAACAGCATCGGCATCTTCCCACTCTATCTCATAGCGATAAATGTCATAACATTTGTTGTCTACGGAATAGACAAAATCAAAGCAAAAGAACATTGGTGGCGAATCTCTGAAGCCACGTTGCTACTGCTTGCAGCCTTCGGTGGCAGCCTAGGCGCTTGGGCCGGCATGTATGTGTTCCATCACAAAACAAAGCACAAGAAGTTCAAATGGGGAGTTCCTGCCATTCTGCTTCTGCAGTTGGCTTTGCTGTGGTGGCTCCGGTAAAAATCCACAAGTTGGGGCTCTACTGAACAATCGGGAAGCCGCGAAGGAAAGAATCTGCCTCAACAATTAGAACTTCGATATTATGCAGTGCATAGAAGACATTGCCCGTGCTGGGCAAACAATAAAAAACCGCACCTGAGAATTCAGATGCGGTTTTATTTTTATCAGTAGACTTCCATAGTATTATGCCCAGGAAATCAAATTGTTATACTCATCAGACAGCTGCGGCAATCCACTCATAAACGCTGCTGAAAATACCGAAGCCGATGACACCAGCCGTGCAGAGAGCAAGGGCGAGCTTTGTTGAGACTGCGCTCTTGAATGTTGGCAGAGGATTGTCGTTGGGCTTAATATACATAGCCTTCACAATCAGCAAATAGTAGTAAAGGCTGATAACGGTATTAATCAAAGCGATGAACATTGTGGCATAAGCCAGAGCACCGTTAGTCGTGAGCAGATCTGCACTCTTCACTGAGGCCATGAAAACGAAGAACTTCGAGAACATACCTGCGAAGGGAGGAATACCACCCAAAGAGAACAAGCTGAGGGTCATCAACATGGAGAGTTTGGGATTGGTCTTGTAGAAGCCATTGTAGCTGTCCATGTCCACAGTACCATTGTTGTGTTCCTCAACTGCAGAGATGATGGTGAAGACGCCCATATTGGCCACAACGTAAACCAGCACGTAGAAGCTCAGAGCAGAGATGCTCATCGTGGTGTTTCCAACGATTGCCAAAACGATATAACCGGCCTGAGAAATTGACGAGAAAGCCATGAAGCGCTTGAGGTCTTTCTGACGGATGGCGAAAAGGTTGGCAACAGTGATAGACAGTACGATGACGATATAGAGCATGTACTGCCAGTACTGACACAAAGGAGCAAACACCTTCATCAGGATGCAGCAAAGTGCGAAAGCTGCAGCACCTTTGGAGACCACTGACAGATAACCCGTCACTGTGGTAGGAGCTCCCTGATAAGTATCGGCTGTCCAGAAATGGAAGGGAACAAGAGAAATCTTGAAGCCCAAGCCACTGAAGAAGAATACCATACCCGTGATCATGAGAGGTGTGGCTGACATCTTCTGAGCTACGTCGTCGAAGTAGAGAGTTCCGCAGGCACCATAGATGAAGCTGATACCATAGAGCATCACACCGCTAGAGAAGGTTGCGGTGAGGATAAACTTGGCACCGGCCTCAGCTGAGTTGTGACGATACTTATCGAAGGCAACAAGGCAGGCCATAGGTACACTGGCCATTTCCAAGCCAAGGAAGAACAAGAGGAAGTGGTTGGCACTCACCATCATGTTCATACCCAGCAAGGTAGAGAATACCAGCACATAGAACTCACCCTCCTTGAAGGCTGTGTCCGGACGGTTGAGCCATTCACGGGCTTGAATGAGAACGATGAGCGTTCCCGTTGCCAAGATGGTCTTGATGACGCCCTGAGCAGCACCAGTAGCATACATACCACCAAAAGCAGTGGCAGGAGCCGTAGGAGCTATGTTCAAGCAGATGTGAATCAGCATCAATGCGCATACGAGGCAATTGAACCACTTGCGGGGATTGCCGTCGACGGTGTCGGCAGGTTTCTTTGCCGTGAAGAAGTCCACGAGGAACGTAATGACAAGAATTGACATCAAAGAAGCCTCGGGCAGCATATTCAAAAATTGACTATAATCTACGTTCATTTTGTTTTGTCGTTAATCGGTTTTCATTTACATTCCTGCAACTACACCGGCACTGAGAATGTGCTGAATCATAGGAGCAACTGCTGAATTGATAACGTTCTGTGCCCAAAGCGGGAACATACCCAAACCTGCCACGCAGAAGATAAGTCCTGCAACAGCGACTCGCTCATCCCAAGTAGCGTCGTGGAGCTGATAGAACTTCTGATTGGGAACCTTCTGATAGAGGATTTTACCAACGACACGCAGAATGTAGACAGCCGTAATCACGATAGAGGTACAAGCGATAATCGTACATGTGCGATGGAAGGTATCATTAACCTCGAACGAACCCACGAAGATATTCATCTCAGCAACGAAGCCCGAGAAGCCAGGCAAACCGAGGTTGGCCAAACCGGCAACCACATAAGCCACAGCCAGGAAGGGAACCACTTTCATCAAACCACCCAAGCGGCGAACGTCACGAGTGCCGGCACGGTGATAAATCATACCGATGACAGCAAAGAAGAGGGCGGTCATCAAGCCGTGGGAAAGCATCTGCAGCACTGCACCGGTGATGGCGGTCTGCGTCATCATGAGCAGTGCGAAGAGCACCATACCACAGTGAGAGACTGAAGAATAGGCGTTGATATACTTCAAGTCGGTCTGTACACAAGCAGAGAGTGCACCGTAGACAACTGAGCAAGTTGTGAGGATAAGGAATATCCAAGCCAACTCGTGAGCAGCCTGAGGCAACAGATACATAGCGATGCGGAAGCAGCCATAACCTCCCAGCTTCATCAGCACACCTGCATGAAGCATTGACACGGCTGTAGGCGCGGAAGCGTGACCGTCGGGGCTCCATGTGTGGAACGGGAAGAGAGCTCCAAGAACACCAAAACCGATAAAGATGAACGGGAAGAGCACCTTCTGGATGGCAATAGGAATGAACGAAGAGGTCTTTGCAATCTCATTGAGTTCAAACGTAAATGTGCCACCATACTTGCCATTGAAGAAATAGATACCCAGAATACCAAGGATGAGCAGAGCTGAGCCACCCATCAGCATCAAGGTAAGCTTCATGGCACTGTACTCCTTGGGACCTGTTCCCCAAACACCGATAAGCAAATACATAGGGATAAGAGCAACCTCATAGAACATGAACATTGTGAACATGTCGGTTGAGATGAAGAAGCCAAACACACCCGTGCTCAGCAAGGTGAACCAGAGGAAGTACTCTTTCTTCATGGGCTGCAGCTGCCAAGAGGCAAAAGTACCCGTGAATACGATGATGGCAGAAAGCAGAAGCATCACAACAGAGATTCCGTCTACGCCAACGCTATAGTTGATATGCAGCGAGGGGAACCAGGCTGTAGAATATGTCCAAAGCAACTCAGCGGTATTGCCTGCCGCACGCTGCTGGATGAAAGCAATCGTAATATATACGGCGAGAGCCAAAAGCGCTGAGGCACCACAAGCCATCACACCGCGCACCTGGTTGTCGTTGCGGGCCAGCCAAAGACCGAGCAGCATGACAACAGGGATGACAACAAATAATGTTAATATACTCATCTTTGTTTACAGCAAATAAAGTAATACCAATGTTAAACCAACGGAGCCGGCGAGGAACCATGTAGCGTACTGACGCACATCGCCGCTCTGCCAGGGACGAATTGTCTCGCCTGCCTCCTGTGTGCCCCATGCTGCAAAGTTGAACATACCATCGATGACGTGACGGTCGAACCAAGCAATAGGAATAGAGAAGCATCCAAACACAATCTTATGTGTGAAGAACTGCCAAGCATCGTCGATATAGAAACGATTGAGGGCAGCCTTGTGCAAGCGGGGGAACGTACGCTCCAATTTCTTGGGCAGAGGATTGCTCTTGGGCATGTACATATAAGTAGCCAAGCCAATACCAATCAGTGCGGCAACAATGCTCGTACCAGCGATAGTCCAGTTGATCTCAATGTCGAAACTCTGACCGTTAGCACTCACGAAATGGCCGAAGGGAATGAAACCTGCGACACAAGAAATAAGTGCGAGGAACACCAGCGGTCCCCACATCACGAAGGGAACCTCGGCAGGTTTCTTGCGATGCTCAGGATCCAGCTCGTAGTAGCTCTGGCCCCAGAAGATAACATAGTAGAGACGGAACATATAGAAGGCCGTCATACCAGCCACGACTGTCAGAATCCATTTCAGAGCAACGCCCTGCCATCCGGGAAGAAGAGCGCAGGCGTCGATGATTGTATCCTTAGAGAAGAAGCCTGCGAAGGGAGGAATACCCGAAATGGCGAGGCAACCAATAAGGAAGCAAATGTTCGTGATAGGCATATACTTGTGAAGACCGCCCATGTACTCCTTGAAGTTGCTGCCGATGATCACGATGATAGCACCAGAGCAGAGGAAGAGCAAAGCCTTGAACATGGCGTGGGTGAAGAGGTGGAACATACCGGCTGTATAGCCGAGTCCGCTCTCATGGTCAACACCATAGCACACACCAAGTGCAACGAGCATGTAAGCAATCTGAGAGATTGTAGAGAAGGCAAGTCCTCGTTTGATATCACGCTGGCAGCAAGCCACTGCAGCTGCATAAAATGCTGTGAAAGCAGCAATCCAAGCCACCCAGTGAAGCTGGTTGGGAGCATACTGTACCCAGATGGGGAGCAGAGAAGCTACCTGATATACACCAGCCACAACCATCGTGGCAGCGTGGATCAAAGCCGATACAGGGGTTGGACCCTCCATAGCATCGGGCAGCCAGATGTGCAACGGGAACATAGCACTCTTACCTGCACCACCAATGAACATGAGGAACAAAGCCAAAGGCATCACCCATGCGGCACCTGCGATACGTGTACTCAGTCCGGCATTCTCAGGAGCAGTGAGGTCGTAGTTGAACGTTCCCACATAGAAGCTGAAGAAGAGGATACCAATGAGGAAGAACAGGTCGGCGAAGCGAGTAACGATGAAAGCCTTCTTAGAAGCGTGAACGGCTGCGTGCTTGGGATAATAGAATCCGATAAGCAGATAAGAGCAGACACCCACAAGCTCCCAGAAGAGATACATCTGGAAGATGTTCGTAGCAACGACAAGACCAAGCATTGACATCGTGAAGAGGGAGAGGAATGCGTAGAAGCGCTGGAAGCCTTTCTCCAGACCGATGGCCTTGTAGTTTTCGTCGCGCTCAGCCATATAACCGAAAGAGTAGATGTGAACCATAAAACTGACCGTGGTGATCACGATGAGCATCATGACGCTAATCGGCGTAAGACGGAAGCCGATATTGAATAGCAAGTGTGTTCCGAAGAGAGGCGACTTGCCAAAATCCATCCAAGTAAAATTAAAGGCTGTAACGGTAGGATAGAGTCCGTCGGCACCACGTCCTACAGCGAAGAAATACTCGTAGGCAGTGTAGAGCGACAGGGCAAAGACAGTGCCGATAAGGGCAGTGCCAATCCAACCAGCTACCTTCTTCGGCATCTTCATACCCAACAATCCGAGCAAAAGGAAGCCCAGAAACGGCAGAAGAAGAATCAAAAATGCATAACTGTATTGTTCCATTACGTCGATTAGAATTTCATGTTTTCAATACTGTTCACCTGATCACTGTGGTAATTGCGGTAAACATTGATAATAATAGCAAGGGCCACGGCTGTCTCGGCAGCGCTGACACCAATGGAGAAGAGCGTGAAGAACATTCCCTCCAGCTGTCCGGGCCATACGATGCGGTTGAAAACGGCAAAGTTCAGGTCGACAGAGTTAAGCACGAGCTCAATGGAGATGAGCATAGCGATAAGATTGCGACGGGTCACAAAGCCAAACACACCGATGAAAAACAATAGCGTTGACAACCCAAGCCAACATTCTACGGGAACATTCATTTCTTATCCTCCTTTCTTGCTATAAAAATACCGCCGATGATGCAAGCCAGCAAGAACACTGAGATGAACTCGAACGGAAGTACGTACTGATATTTGCCGGCACCCAGCAAAGCCTCGCCAATCTTCTGCATGGGAAACTCCTGAATGTCTCCGGCGACGAGATCGTTGACAAACTGATTCTTCATCAGCACCAGTCCAACGGTGACCAGACCGAGAATACTGATCAGAAGGCCACTTCCAACGCGTGCACCTTTGAAGCGCTCAACAAGACCTTGAAGAGTACGCTTGGAAACAAGCTGAATGGCAAACACATACATCATTGTGATACCACCGGCATAAACTGAAATCTGAGCAGCGCCAAGGAAGGTGTAGCCCAAAAGGAAATAAAGGCCTGCGACACCGAAGAGCACAAACAGCAGGAATGTAGCTGCACGCATAATGCGCTTCGTCGAGACGCAGAGCACGGCTGAACCAAGAATGATTACAGCCAAGATGCAAAACATAACTATTTTGTCCATAACCATCACTTAGTTTTAGTGTTAAACTTTCCTATGGTGAGAGGAGCGCCTCCATTGATAAGGTTGGGAAGGCTTCCTCCCTGATACACTTCCTTGTCGAGATGGAGCACCAGTTTCGAACGGTCGAAGACGGATTGCTCAAAGTCATTGGTAAACTCGATGGCGTCAAAATTGCAGGCGTTCACACACAGTTGGCAGAACATGCAGTCGCCAAGGTCGTACTGATAATCATCGAGTTTCTTGCCTTTCTTACCAGTCTCAGGATTTGTCTCCATGTGGGCTGTAATCTTGATCGTACCGTTGGGGCAAGCTTTCTCGCACATGGTACAAGCAGTACACTTGTAGTCGCCCACCTTCAGACCGCGCTTTACTGCCTGCGGATCCTCAGGATCCTCAACGCGCTTGAAGACAAGACGTCCGCGGTGACGGGGAGAGACATGAAGCGTAGTCTTACGGTTTTCCGGATACTGCTCAGTAGACTTCTTCACGAAGTATTCCCGCCAAGTAGTCTTCAGTCCGGTCGCCAGCGTCTTCATGGCTGAACCTATCTCACCGAAATATGATTGATTTGACATTATTGGTTGATTTTCTATTAATGATTAGTAAAAGTCCAGCCGAAGGATACGCATACCGTCATCAACACTAACACGCAGAGCATCAACGGCATGAGATATTTCCATTCAAGTTTCAGGATATGGTCGACACGGAGACGGGGGAAGGTCCAGCGAATCCACATCAGCAGCCAGATGATGAGAAGCATCTTGCCGATGAACCAAACGAATCCAGGAATGAGATCCATCACATGGTCAAATCCGGCCACGCCGATGTTCAACGGAGCCCAGCCACCCAGGAACACCGTTGCAGCGATACCTGAGATCGTGACAAGGTTAAGATACTCGGCCAGATAGTAGAAGCCGAATCCCATACCGCTATATTCGGTGTGGTAACCGGCAGTCAGCTCACTCTCAGCCTCAGCAAGGTCGAAGGGGCCACGGTTGGCCTCGGCGTTGCCTGCGATAAGGAATACGCAGAAAGCAAGGATAGCAGGAATATGACCCTGAATGACCAGCCACTGCCAAGGCCCCGTCTGGGCATTGATGATGTCGGAGAGCTGCATACTGCCCACAAGCACTACGGCTGTGATAAGGCAAAGAGCCAAACTCAACTCATAAGAAATCATCTGCACTGCACCACGCATGGCACTCACTACGGAATACTTGTTGTTACTACCCCAACCGGCAAGGATAATACCCAGAATACCGATTGAAGAGATAGCAGTAATGAGGAACACGCCTACATTGAAGTCAAGCACGAGAGCACCCTTGTTCCATGGCAGGAAAGCAAACGTACCCACAGAAGCAATGATGGTGAGACAAGGGGCCAACACATAGAGAAGTCTATCGGCCTTGTCAACGGCAAAGATCTCCTTGATGAGCATCTTCACCACATCGGCAATCACCTGCAGCGTTCCCCAGGGACCCACACGCATAGGGCCGAGGCGGCACTGGAACCAGGCGCAGACCTTACGCTCAAAGAAAATCATGAATATGGCGAACACCGTATAGAGCAACAAAATGATGGCGCCAACGGCTACGCACTCAATAAGAATAGTCCAGAAATCACCCAGCCCGCAGATATTGCGGAGCAGAGAGTCGAACCATTGAGTTACTACTGAAAAATCAAACATCTGTGTTTAATTCTAAGTTGTTATAATTGTTAAGTCCCAGGATTACCGGTCGATATCGGGAATCACAAAGTCGAGGGCGGCACCTGTTGCCACGAGGTCGGCAATCTTCTGTCCGCGCAACATCTTGTCCATAGCACCAACAAGCGTCAATCCCATCGGGCGGAACTTCACACGGTATGGGCTCTTGTCGCCGTGGCTGTCGAGATAAACACCAAACTCACCGGCACCACCTTCCACAGAGAAGTACCATTGTCCCTCGGGCACCTTGATGATAGGCTTCTGCTTGATATAGAAGTCACCTTCAGGGATGTTGTCGATGAGCTGCTCGATGATGTTCAAGCTCTCATACATCTCTTTGATATGAACATAGTAGCGGTCCATAGAGTCACAACCAGTCATCGTGATCTCATTCCAGTCTACCTTATCATAGAGGTCATAAGGATGATTCTTTCTCACGTCGTTGTGCCAACCCGAAGCACGTCCTGCAGGACCTGTTACGGCATAGTTGATACAGTCGGCCTCGCTCATGGGACCTACACCAACCAAACGCTTGTGAGTGATCACGTTGTCACCGAAGACGTCGAGATACTCCTGAATCATTGGACGTAGATACTTGCACAGCGCCTTCACGTTCTCTACAAAGTGGGGATCAATATCGTCCTGCACACCACCAATGCGATAGTAGTTCTGAATCAAACGTCCACCGGTGGTCTCCTCCATCACATTGAGCACATGCTCACGGTCACGCATACCATAGATGAATGCCGTGAGGGCACTCAAGTCCTGAGCAACGCAGGAAGTGAACAACAAGTGGTTGTCGAGACGCTGCAGCTCGTCCATGATAGTGCGGATATAATGGATTCTGTCGGAAAGTTCAACACCCAAAGCCTCCTCAATCACGCCAACGAGAGCATGACGATGATGCATGGCGCTCAGATAGTTCATACGGTCGGTGAAGCCGAGTGTCTGAGGATAGGTCATCTGCTCACAGAGTTTCTCGATACCACGATGGATATAGCCGAGGTGGGGATAAACTCGTTCAACAACCTCGCCGTTGATCTCTGTCTGCAAGCGCAACACACCGTGAGTGGAAGGGTGCTGCGGACCGATATTGATTACGTAAGCATCATCATGGAAGAGAGGATGGGTGGTGGCATGAAGCTCCCCGTTCTCGTCGAGGTTCCATTCAGTCGTGGTGTCCACCTCCACATCGTCAGCCAAAGTATACATATTCTTCTCGGGACTCATGTCGTAGTCCTTGCGAAAAGGATAACCCTGGAAGTCATTGCGCAGGTAAAGTCGACGCATGTCGGGATGACCGAGGAACTTGATTCCGTAGAAGTCGTACACCTCACGTTCCAGAAGATCAGCATCAGCCCACAGCTTGAGTACTGTAGGTATTACACTGTCCTCTCCCACTCTTTTAGCCAACTGTTTCACTGAGCAGCGCTCGTGGGTCTGGGTATTCTCCAAGATGTAGATGCATCCCAATCCCTCTTCGCCGAAATCCTCACCGACAATTGTCACAAGGTAGTCAAAATGTTTCTCATTCTTGAGTTTTGCCATCTCGGTGGCAAAACTGTCAAATCCGAATTCTTTATTTTCTAATTTCATCTTCTTCTACCTTATTTATTTAGTGGTTTCACCTTTGGCTTCAGACTTCTCTTTCGCGTTCAAGCTGTCTAGCTGCTTGCCCAGTTTGTCAATTTCCTCCTTTGAGGGCACCTTGTTGACAACGATAGTGCTCTTTTGGGCTGCAGGTGCTGCTGCAGGCTTTGCAGAGACTGGTCTTGCAACCGCAGGCTTTGCAGCTGCAGGCTTAGCAGGAGCTGGTTTGTGGGCAGCTTGCCAAGCATCCTCGCGGGTTTTCTTCGTGTCGTCGACATTAACACCGAGCTTCTCTTCAAAGATGAGTTCCTCGTTGCTGCGTCCATACTCGCGCTCGTCGCTATTCTGCTTGTGGTTTACACCGCCGAAGAATTTCTCTACCTTCACCTTGCGCTGCAACTGCATCATACCATAGATGATGGCTTCGGGACGCGGAGGGCAACCGGGTACATAGACATCCACAGGGATAATCTCGTCGATACCACGCACAACATGGTAGCTATCCTTAAAAGGACCACCAGAGATAGCGCAGCCACCAACAGCGACCACATACTTAGGCTCAGCCATCTCATCGTAAAGGCGTTTCAAGGCAGGAGCCATCTTGTTGGTGATCGTACCAGCGCACATGATAAGGTCGGCCTGACGTGGAGAGTTACGTGTAACCTCGAAGCCGAAGCGTGAGAAGTCGTAACGTGCACAGCCCACAGCCATGAACTCGATGCCACAGCAAGAGGTAGCGAAGGTCAGCGACCACAGCGAGTTGCTACGGCCCCAGTTGATCATTTGGTCAAGATTTCCCAAGACGAGGTTTACGCCTCCATCGTTAAGGTCGTTGGCCATTTTCTCCAAGGTCTCATTGTCTTTCCAATCTTCGTAGGGGAAAGCCTTGATGTGGGGTTTTCTCACTTCCATTCAAGCGCTCCTTTCCGCCAGGCATAAGCCAAGCCAAAAACTAATACCAAAAGGAAGAACCCGATTGTCAGCAGAGCCAAAGGACCAGCCTGCCGGACAACCACGGCCCAGGGATAAAGAAACACTGTCTCGACGTCGAACATCAGGAAAAGGATAGCGAAGAGATAATAGCCGATGTGGACGGGAATCCACGACGATCCGCGCGTGGGAATGCCACACTCGAAGGGCTCTCCTTTTACCGGATTGTAAGAGCGCGGTCCCAGCAGCTTGGCAATGACGAAAGCGCCTGCCACAAGCACTAGAGCCGTGATAAAGACGGTAACTAAAAAAGTGAAATACATAAACTTATAACGTTATTAACATTTTCTTGTTTCTTGAGCTCGAAAGCATAAGTTTATCGGTGCACCGACGCCTCGGTTGATCGGACCGTTCAAAATGGAGACAGTGCTGTCGATAACAATGCGATGGCAAAGTTAATAATTATTTCGGTAATAACATGGTCTTTAACAAAAAATCTTCGCTTTTCGACGCTTTTTCTTAAATATCGTTTTGTAATATCGAGTTTGCAAAACGACAATTACGAAAAATCACCAAAATTGGACCCGAATTCAAATTGACCTAACCACGAGAAGATTAAAATTGCGAGCAAACAATGAGGCCAAAATTTCAAAGCTTGGACTCCGGAGAACATGACATTATCATAGCAAGGCGATGTCATTGAATGAGGATAGACTTGAATAGTTAAGTAGAACGATTTGATTGCAAATTTAGTTTTATTATTCTTAAAATTTCAAGCGTCTCAGCAAAGTATACGGAGAAAACAGTAATTTTGGGTCAGTTATTCGGTTTTTGCTAACCATAAGTTTATGAATGGAATTTATTGGAAGAGCGTGAAGCAACGGATCGAGGACTTCCTAGACAAGGTCTACGACTGCATACTTATCTTCACCGACTGGTTGGGATGATGAGTGTGCGGAGATATGGTATATTGTGACGTAATAACATAAGACCAATCGAGATAAAAGATGGAAAGCAGGAACCAAAATTTGTTTAAAGCATTAAAACTTTATCTGCTTTATGTTCTTATAGTGCTGATAGCAACACCTCTTGCCGTTTACATAATTTCTTTTCTTGCGGAGAATTATTTATTCGGACAGAATGTTTCTTTTGAGTCAATCTCGGACAGCAGTATCTTAGACGACATTATTCTTATATTGGGCAACCTGCTTATCATCTTGCTCTTCCTCAAAAAGAGATGGACCAATGTAAATGAGTCATGCAGCAGAACAGCAATGGCATCTTTTGATAAAGGGTTGCTGTTGTGGATTTTAATATTGGAACTTTCGGCTATACTTCCGACTAATCTTTTCGTTGGCATTCTTAATCTCAGCGATTTTGACGCTGCAACTTCTGACAGCGCGACGAGCATGGCTGCGGTTGTTGGGATATGCCTGCTGGCACCGTTTGCCGAAGAACTGGTTATGCGTGGAGGCGTCGAGGAGCATCTCCTCCAATGGAAGCACAGCCCTGCTCTTGCGATTGTGTTGTCTTCATTGCTCTGGAGCGTGCTGCACTTCTCTCCCAGTTTGATAATCTCAGCCTTTCTTTCTGGCTTATTGTTGGGCTGGGTGTACTATCGGACCCGTAATGTCTTGGCCTGTTTCTTAATGCACATGGTCAACAATACGGCCTCATGTATTGGCGAGTGGCTAATACCTGATGACACCACCAGTCTTGACATCTTGTTTCAGACCCGTGTGATAATCATTACGTTGTTTGGCATCGTGCTAATGATTGCATCGTTGGTTAACATACAGAAGAGAACATCTCCAATGGCATAGGAACATGTAGAGCCATGTGATCTATTGTTATCCAACGAAGGTATAAGAGCGGGACGACCTATAACTACAATGTTTCCAGCCAACGGACAAGAGCTTCAGGCGCTGTATAGTCGCTGATGACATAATCAGCCAGCTCTCCAATAGCCTGCGGCGGATTGGTTGTGGCCAGTCCGACGACTTTCATGCCCGCAGCTCTGAGAGACTTGAGTCCATTGAAACTATCCTCAAAGCCAACACACTCTTCAGGACTCAGGGCGAAGCGTTCTGCCGCCTTGAGGTATGGGTCGGGCGAAGGCTTTGACTCATTGAAGTCCTCTGCGGTAAGAATTTCCTTGAACAAGCGTTTAAAATCAGGATACCGACGATAGACTTGAGCCATCTTCATCTGATTGCTGCTCGTCACAAGAGCCGTATCGGCGCCTTTGTTGTCGAGCCACTTAATGAAATCAAGAAAGCCGGGGACATACGGAAAATCCATGTGTGCCTCAAAATCGTTAAGACGGCTGACAACGTCATCGCGCTCCGCCGCCAACTGATCGGAAAAATAAGTATCGAGGATCTGTGGCAAGGTCTGACCTTTAATCTGCTTGGCAAAATCGGGTATCCCTGGCAGCAATCGCTTACCCACTTCACCCCAAAATTGAGAATATAATGGCTCTGTATTGAAAACTACACCATCGAGATCGAAAAAAAATCCTTTGCGCATTATTAAAGAGAGTTATTGATGAGGGGGCTGTTCCCTTAACCGATTGATGATCATGTCTATTTTATTGATTCCTTTCTCTGTGGAAATACCACGCATCCAAACAAAAAGAAGGTTGCGAAAGATGATGGGCAATTCGAATTGCTTGAAAAGTTCCGTCTTCATTATGTTGTCGACTGAAATCTGAAAAATCCTCCCCAGCAAATCCATGTCAATGTCTGTACGGATATAACCCTGTTGTTGAGCCAGCCCAATGAAATACTTACCATCATCTCCTCTCACCTTTCGATAGGCAAGAAGATAATCCAACACACGCTTATAGCGCCCCAACTCGGTAAAAAAAGCGGGATTGGCACTAGACATAGAAGCCAGGCGGATCTGTATGAAGTCAACAAGCATCTCCATAACGTCGGCTTTGCAATCTTCCCTATGGGCCAATATCTCCTCATGCTCCTTTTCGCAGCTGTACTTGACACATTCGTAAAGTAGCTCTTCCTTGTCTTTGAAGATTTCATAGAGCGTACGTTTCGATATCCCCAACTGCTTGGCAATATCATCCATTCTGACAGCGCGCAGTCCACGCTGAAAAAACTCTTTCAGCGCAGTGGTGAGGATTCGCTCACGCAGTTCTTTTCTATATGCTGTTGGTTCTGTCATACTGTTTTGAAATTATCTGCCTGTACTTCTCGGTTGCAAAATTACAAAAAACTCTCCAAACCCGTAGAGTTTTATTGTTAATTTTTCTGTGAAGATATTGCTCCATAGTTATGAGATATTGCACTCGCCGGAAATTTTCGCCGAGTTGACACAAGAGAAGAGAACACCGGACATTCTATAAAAAGCGAGTTCACATGCTTGCTGGCAACTGACAGCAGAACTGCTGACAACTGTGAGCAGATCTGCTGACAATTGAGAGCAGAACTGCTGACAGCTGTCAGCAATTGATTTCTTCCTTTGTAGCATTCATCAACTCTGCGGTTTTCAGTGTAGATTCCGCTTCCGGCTACAAAGGTTGCACACAGATTTATATACGCTATATTCTGTCACAGACAAGCAAGAAGGGAAGAACTATTGCAGAAAGCTTACAACGAAAGAGATACATCATAAATGTAGTAACAATGAAACATGAATAATATAAATATCGTTAACAATAGACAATCTCAATAACAAAAAAAAGAAACTATGTTTTGCACTTCGACCGATTTGCATTAACTTTGCAATCATTAAGAGAAAGCAATAGAACGAATATGGTAAAGATTACAAAAGAGGCTGCCCTTGAATATCACGAGGGCAACAGACCTGGTAAGATTGAAGTGAAGCCCACCAAACCTTACCGTACCCAAACTGATTTGTCGCTGGCTTATTCACCGGGCGTGGCATATCCATGTTTGGAAATTCAAAAAAATCCCGATGACGTATACAAGTACACCGACAAAGGCAACCTGGTCGCTGTAATCTCCAACGGTACTGCCGTTTTGGGTCTTGGCGATATTGGTGCCATGAGTGGTAAGCCTGTTATGGAAGGCAAGGGACTGCTCTTTAAGATATACGGTGGCATCGATGTATTCGACATTGAAGTAGCCGAGAAAGACCCCGTCAAGTTCTGCGAGGCCGTAGAGAAAATTGCACCGTCATTCGGTGGTATCAACCTTGAGGACATTAAGGCTCCCGAATGCTTCTATATAGAAGAAAGGTTGAAGAAGAACCTTGACATCCCCGTGATGCACGATGACCAGCACGGCACGGCTATCATTTCATCCGCAGGACTGCTGAACGCTCTCGAAGTGGCCAACAAGAAGATTGAGGACGTCAAGATTGTTGTCAACGGTGCTGGAGCCGCAGCCATCAGCTGTACAAAACTCTACGTCTCTTTGGGCGCCAAGAAAGAGAACATTATCATGATAGACTCCAAGGGTGTCATCACCACTGACCGCCCCAACCTCACGCCACAGAAAGCGCTGTTCGCTACCGACCGCCGCGACGTGCACAACCTTGCCGAAGCTATTGTTGGCGCCGACGTCTTCCTGGGTCTGTCAAAAGGCAATATCCTCACACAAGATATGGTGCGTGCAATGGCTCCCAACCCCATCGTGTTCGCACTGGCCAACCCTGTGCCTGAGATCTCCTACGAGGATGCAGTCGCCGCACGCCCCGATGTTCTGATTTCTACAGGCCGTTCCGACTATCCCAACCAGATCAACAACGTCATTGGCTTCCCCTACATCTTCCGTGGTGCCCTCGACGTTCACGCCCGTGCCATCAACGAGGAGATGAAGCTCGCCGCCGTGAAGGCCATCGCAGGACTGGCAAAGCAGCCCATCCCCGATGTAGTGAATGAAGTATATCATGTCAACGACCTTCAGTTCGGTCCGAAGTATTTCATCCCGAAGCCTGTAGATCCACGCCTCATCACCGAAGTCTCTACTGCCGTCGCCAAGGCAGCCATTGAGAGTGGTGTAGCCCGTCGCACGATTACTGATTGGGATGCTTATAAGCAGCACCTGCGTGAGATGCTTGGACAGGAAACCAAGCTCACGCGCAATCTTCACGCTACCGCAGCCCTTCACCCGCAGCGCGTAGTGTTTGCCGAAGGCGGTCACCCCACGATGATGAAGGCTGCCGTACAGGCAAAGCAGGAAGGTATCTGCCATCCAATACTGCTTGGCAATCCCGACCGTCTGAACCGCTTGGCCAACCGTCTGAAACTGAATCTCGACGGAGTGGAAATCATCGATATGCGTGCCGACAACGAGCAAGGCCGCCGCGCCACCTATGCAAAGCACTTGGCTGAGAAATGCGCTCGTCGCGGTTACTCATTCGAGGAGGCCTACGATAAGATGTACGAGCGCAACTACTTTGGTATGTCGATGGTGGAGCAAGGCGATGCCGATGCCTTCATCACGGGTCTGTATACCAAGTACTCCAACACAATCAAGGTAGCCAAGGAGGTCGTCGGTATTCGTCCCGAATACAAGACTTTCGCCACCATGCATATTCTGAACACCAAACGTGGTGTCTATTATCTGGCCGATACGCTGATCAACCGTCATCCTGATGAGAACGTACTCTACGACATCGCCAAGCTGGCTGCCAACAGCGTACGCTTCTTCAGCGAGACGCCTGTGATAGCCATGGTGAGCTACTCCAACTTCGGTACCGACGACCAGGGCTCTCCAGTGAAAGTACATCAGGCTGTTGAGCGCATGCAACAGGAATATCCCAATCTGGCCATCGACGGCGAGATGCAGGTCAACTTCGCCCTGGACACAAATCTGCGCGACGCCCGCTATCCCTTCACGCGGCTCTATGGCAAGAAGGTCAATACGCTCGTCTTCCCCAACATGTCGTCGGCCAACAGTTCCTACATGCTCATGAAGGAACTCGATCCTGACATCGAGACCATTGGCCCGATCCAGATGGGCTTGAACAAACCTATTCACTTCACCGACTTCGAGGCTTCGGTGCGCGATGTGGTCAACGTTACCGCAGTGGCCGTCATCGACGCTTATGTCGAGAAGATCAAAGAGGCCAGAAAAGACAAGTAAACCAAACAGCTAACTCCCTCTCTTTTCTTCCTATAAAATAGGATGAGAGGGGGAGTTAACTTTACTTTTTAACTTCTCCTACAAGTTTCCTTCTTAAAGAGAGGAAACTTTTTTTTCTTTCCATCCCTTACGTCGAATAATTTTATTATTTTTGCAAGCAGATAAACTTAGCATACAACAAACCGACGATAATGGATAGAATCATCATCACTATAGGACGACAGATTGGATCAGGTGGCAGAGACGTTGCCAAATGGCTCGCTGGGGAATTCAACTGCAAGTTCTACGACAAGGAGATTCTTAATCTGGCAGCAAAAGAGAGTGGATTCAAAGAAAGTTTTTTTGAGCAGAACGATGAGAAAAAAGACTTTTTCCTCTCAGCGGCTCATTTCCGCAATCCATTTTTCCCCTCCAACGACTACAATGAGAATGCCTTCTCGCCAGAAAAGCTCTATCAATTTCAAAGCAACGCCATCCTGAAAGCGGCTCAAAAGGGCAATTGCGTATTTGTTGGCCGCACTGCCGACTATATTCTCCGCGATATGGACAATGTGGTCAACATCTTCATCACAGCCAATATCGACCAGCGCATCCAGAATATTTGCAGGCGCAAGGGCATCGACCGCAAAGCCGCCCGCAAAATGATTAAGGATGGTGAGGAAGGTCGCGCATCCTACTATAATTATTACACGGGCAAACAATGGGGACATAGCGAGAGCTACGACCTATGCGTAAACTCATCCATACTCGGCATTGAGCAAACCGAAAAGTTCATCGCCGACTATGTCAGAGCGTTTATAGATTCAAGAAAGAAATGAAGCGCATCGGCATTATCTCAGACACCCACGGCTATTGGGATGATAAATATGAGACCTATCTTGGCGATGTAGACGAGATTTGGCATGCTGGCGACATTGGTACCACAGAACTTGCCGACAGGTTCGAGGCTATGAAGCCCGTCTTCAGGGCCGTATGCGGAAACTGCGACGGCGGTGACCTGAGAATACGCTATCCAGAGATTCTGCGTTTCAAGTGCGAGGATGTTGATGTACTTCTGAAGCACATCGGCGGCTATCCTGGCCACTACGACCGCAGCATCGCCCAAAAGCTCTATGCCGCTCCGCCACAGCTGTTCGTCTGCGGACACTCACACATTCTGAAAGTGCAGTTCGACAAGACGTTACAGCTCCTCCATATCAATCCCGGTGCAGCAGGCATCATGGGCTGGCACAAGGAACGTACATTGGTGAGACTCGTCATCGACGGCAGCGAAATGAAAGACTGCGAGGTCATCACCCTCAAGCCACGCCGCTAAGTTCTGCTGACAAACAAAAAAAATCAACAAAACATCAATGAATATGAAAACTTATTTGGTAACTGGAGCTGCAGGCTTCATTGGTTCAAACTTCATCAAGTACCTTCTGCACAAGAAATACAAAGATGCTGACATCAAGGTCGTCATTCTTGATGCACTCACCTATGCCGGCAATCTGGGAACCATTAAGGATGATATCGACAACAAGCGTTGCTTTTTCGTGAAAGGCGACATCCGCGACCGTCAGCTGGCCGACAAGTTGTTTGCAGAGAACGATATCGACTATGTTGTAAACTTCGCAGCCGAAAGCCACGTGGACCGCAGTATTGAAGACCCACAGCTTTTCCTCTCGGTCAACATTCTCGGCACCCAGAACCTTCTCGACGCTGCCCGCCGCGCCTGGGTAACCGGCAAGGACGAGCAGGGCTACCCCACATGGAAAGAAGGCAAGCGCTTCCATCAGGTATCAACCGACGAGGTCTACGGCAGCCTTGGCGCAGAGGGATATTTCACAGAGAAGACTCCTCTGCAGCCTCACAGCCCCTACAGCGCCAGCAAGACTTCGGCCGACCTGTTCGTAATGGCCTATCGCGACACCTACCACATGCCGGTGAGCATCACACGCTGCTCAAACAACTACGGTCCCTACCACTTCCCCGAGAAACTCATCCCACTGATCATCAACAATATCCTGGCCGGCAAGAAGTTGCCTGTCTATGGCGAGGGACTCAACGTCAGAGACTGGCTCTACGTGGAAGACCACTGCAAGGCTATCGATATGGTGGTGCGCGAAGGACGTAATGGTGAGATCTACAACGTTGGTGGACACAATGAGATGAAAAACATCGACATCGTGAAACTCACCATCAAGACCATCCACGACATGATGGCTGAGGACAAGAACCTGCGCAAAGTGCTGAAGAAGCAGGTAAAGGACGCCAACGGCGACATCGACATCAGTTGGATCAACGATGATCTGATAACTCACGTAGCCGACCGTCTGGGCCACGACGCACGCTATGCCATCGACCCGACAAAAATCAAGAACGAGCTGGGCTGGTATCCTGAGACGAAGTTTGCCGACGGCATCGTGAAGACCATCCGCTGGAACCTTGACAACCAGAAATGGGTAGAGGAAGTGACGAGCGGCGACTATCAGAAGTATTACGACATCATGTACGGCAAGGACCGCCACGGAAAAGAGATTTGACTATGAAGAAAATCATGCTTCTGGGCTCCGGAGAACTGGGCAAGGAATTCACTATCGCGGCCAAACGTGCCGGAGCATACGTTATAGCGTGCGACAAATATAGCCATGCACCGGCCATGCAGGTGGCCGACGAATGCGAGGTGTTCAACATGCTCGACGGCGACGCTTTGGATTCGGCCGTGAGCAAGCACCATCCCGACATCATCGTCCCAGAGATTGAGGCTATCCGCACCGAGCGTCTCTTCGACTTGGAGCAGAAGGGCATTCAGGTAGTCCCCTCTGCGCGTGCCGTCAACTATACAATGAACCGTAAGGCCATTCGCGACTTGGCTGCAAAGGAACTGGGAGTGCGCACAGCCAAGTATTTCTATGCCAAGACCTTCGACGAGTTCAAACAAGCTGCCGACGCTATAGGCTTTCCCTGTGTGGTGAAGCCATTGATGAGCAGCAGCGGCCATGGTCAGAGCTATGTCCACAACGACGATGAGTTGAAAGAGGCTTTCCGCGAGGCTATGAATGAAGGACGTGGCGATGTGAAGGAAGTAATCATTGAAGAGTTTATCGACTTTGATTCAGAATTCACCTTGCTCACCGTGACGCAGAAGAACGGTCCTACTCTTTTCTGTCCTCCCATCGGTCATGTGCAGAAGGGCGGCGACTATCGGGAGAGCTGGCAGCCCTACTCTATCAAGCCGGAACAACTTGAGCAAGCCAAAGCTATGGCAGCCAAGGTGACCGAAAGTCTTACGGGCTATGGCATTTGGGGCGTAGAATTCTTCCTCACCAAACAGGGCGAGGTCATCTTCTCCGAGCTCTCTCCACGTCCACACGACACTGGTATGGTGACACTCAGCCACTCCACCAACCTCAGTGAGTTTGAACTCCACTTCCGCGCCGTTATGGGACTTCCCATTCCCGCCATACACTTAGAGCATGCCGGAGCATCAGCCGTTGTGCTGTCGCCTGTGGAAAGTGACAAGCCGCTGGATTACAACCTGGCAGACGTCTGTCGCGAAGACCATGCCCGCGTACGCATCTTCGGCAAGCCCGTTGCTCATGTAGGCCGACGAATGGGCGTAGTGGTATGCTACGACGAAGTAGGCTGCGACATGAATGCCCTGCGCGACAAGGCAAAGCGACTGGCAAAGACCGTATTGGATACTGATCCCTACATGAAGAAATAAAGTGAAATGGACATAGGAACCATCATCGACTTACAGAAAATCCACGACCCACGGGGCAATCTCACTGTGGCCGAACAGCTGAAGGACGTGCCTTTTGAGATAAAACGCGCTTATTGGGTCTATGACGTGCCTGCCGGGGAAAGCCGCGGCGGGCACGCCCATAAGACGCTCTCCCAACTTCTCATCGCTACGAGTGGGTCGTTCACCGTGACACTGGACAATGGAGAACGAAAAGAAAAGTACTTGCTCAACCATCCTTGGCAAGCACTACTCATCAAACCCGGCACTTGGCGCACCCTGGACGATTTCTCCAGTGGCGCTGTATGCCTCTGTCTGGCTAGCGACGTTTACAAAGAGGAAGACTACATCAGGGAATATTCATCTTATCTGGAGTATCTGAAATGCTTGAAATAAGTCGTTATTCCCCATCAGATGCCAGTTCTTGGAACAATTTTGTTGAGCATTCACGGCAAGGTACATTTCTTTTCAACCGTGGATATATGGACTATCACAGCGACCGTTTTACCGATTGCTCCTTAATGTTTCGGCAAAAAGGCCGACTTTGTGCCGTTCTGCCTGCCAACAGAGTGGGCGACGTGCTGTACTCGCATCAGGGGCTGACCTACGGCGGACTGCTCACCGACAATCGAGTAAAGACGACCGACGTGATGGAGATATTCCAAACACTGAACCTGTGGCTTAAATCCAATGGCATTAAGCACGTTGTCTATAAAGCCATACCTTGGATTTATCAGCGCATTCCAGCCCAAGAAGACCTCTATGCGCTCATCCAGGTCTGCAAGGCCCGTCTTTCTATCCGGGAGATTTCATCAACCATCCTGCTCCAAAACCGGCTGAAGTTTGAAGAGTCAAGGCGTTCCGGCATCCGCAAAGCCAAACGCCTGTCCATCATATGCGGAGAGAGCAACGACATCTGCGCATTCTGGCATATCCTCGACAACAATCTGGAGACGAAGTATCACACCCGCCCTGTACACAGTCTGCAAGAATTGGAACTGCTTTGTTCTCGTTTTCCCGATATAATCAAGTTGTATCTCGCCTACAAAGATGGACAACCCGTCGGAGGCACATTGATTTACGACACAGGACAGGTCATCCACACCCAATATATCTCAGCATCTCCAGAAGGAAAGAGCGAAGGAGCACTCGATTTGCTCTTCAATCACATCATCAATGAAGTATACGCCAACCGCTGCATCTTTGATTTCGGCAAGTCGACCGAACAGGCGGGAGCTTTTCTTAACCGCAATCTCATTTTTCAGAAAGAGGGCTTTGGCGGCCGTGGCGTATGCTATGACACTTATGAATACGATTTATGAAGATAGAATATCTGTCACTCAAGAAAGTCACTGCGCTACACGGTGAGGAGATACTCCAAGCCGTGAGCCGAATCACCACAGGCGGCTGGTATCTCCAAGGGCAGGCGACACAGGATTTTGAAGCGCAATATGCCCGCTATATCGGCACGAACCAATGCGTGGCCTGTGGCAACGGCTACGACGCGCTGTGGCTGATGCTGCGTGCCTATATCATTCTCGGACGTCTTCATGCAGGCGACGAGGTTATTGTTCCGGCCAACACTTTCATCGCCACCATATCTGCCATCAGCGACAATGGTCTAAAACCCATACTCGTTGAGCCGGATCCTACCACACTGGAGATAGATGACAGCAAGATTGAGCAAGCCATAACCGAGCGTACCAAAGCCATCATGATTGTTCATCTTTATGGCCGGTGCGCTTATACAGAGCTTATTGGCAGCATCTGCCGAAAGCACAATCTTCTCTTGCTGGAAGACAATGCCCAGGCACATGGATGCACATTCCATGGGCAACGTACGGGAAGCCTTGGCGATGCATCCGCCCACAGTTTTTATCCCGGCAAGAATCTTGGAGCTTTAGGTGATGCAGGCGCAGTGACAACGAACGATGAGAAGTTGGCACAGACCATCCGTATGCTCGGCAATTATGGTTCAAGTCAGAAATACGTGTTTACAGCCTTAGGCCGCAACTCCCGCATCGATGAGATTCAGGCAGCGGCCTTGTCAGTCAAGCTGAAATATCTTGACAAGGAAAACGACCGCAGAAAGGCCATAGCACGAAGAATGCAAGAAGGTATTCATAATGAGAAAGTGAGGTTCACTGACGACAATCTGAGAGACAACGTGTATCACATTCTTCCAATCTTCAGTCAGAAACGCGATGAGTTGAAAGAATATCTCTCAAAGCACGGCATTGGCACGAATATCCACTATCCCATCCCGCCCCACAAACAACAATGCTACAAAGGCTGGAACAGTATGTCGCTTCCCATCACCGAACACCTTTCGGCTACGGAACTGAGCCTGCCCTGCAATCCGACGCTGTCAGAAGAAGTAGTAGATTACATTGTCGATGTATTGAATAATTTCTGATTTCTGCATCCCTACATTATTTCACACTTTTTATTTTGCTGTTATTCGAATTTTAGCTACTTTTGTGCCTATCTATACAACGATTAATAGGAATAGATAAAAAGAGAAACAAAACGTTTTTAGCAAATAGTAAAATGAAGAATAAGGTTGCAACTCTTGCAATAATGGTGATGCTTATATTCTCCTTCACCATATCGATGGCTCAATCATCAAACACGGATACAACAAAATCAGCGGCTGCCACGGTTGGCGATTCCGCCAAAGCCACTGATACATCTTCCGATGCAGAGGATGACGACGAGGCCGTACTCAACGAAGCAGCCAGCGACAGCACCGACGTTGGCGACTATACAGAAAGTGAAGGATTCCACCAGTCACTGAAGACAAAGTTCATCGAAGGCAACGCTGGTTTCATGTCGCTTGTCGCCCTGGCTTTAGTGCTCGGTCTGGCTTTCTGCATCGAACGAATCATTTACTTGAGTCTGTCACAAATCAACGCAAAGCGGTTCATGGCTGATTTGGAATCCAAAATTTCAACTGGCGATATAGAAGGAGCCAAAGACCAATGTCGCAACACCCGCGGCCCCGTAGCCAGCATTTGCTATCAAGGGCTTCTGCGTATCAATGAGAGCATTGACGACATTGAACGGAGCGTACAGAACTACGGCACTGTGCAGAGTGCCAACCTCGAGAAAGGCTGCTCTTGGATTACGCTTTTCATCGCCATCGCGCCCTCCCTTGGATTCTTAGGCACGGTGATCGGTATGGTGATGGCGTTCGATCAGATTCAAAGTGCGGGCGACATCAGTCCGACGATTGTGGCTGCCGGTATGAAAGTTGCCCTGATCACAACCATTTTCGGTATTATCGTTGCCGTCATCTTACAGCTCTTCTACAACTATATCCTGTCGAAAATCGAACACCTGACCAGTCAGATGGAAGAGTCAGCCATCTCTCTGCTTGACTGCATAATGAAATACAAGGAGGCAAAATGAAACTGAACGACATCAGACATTGGACTACCGAGCGTATCTCCCAAACCATACTCTATGTGTTGGTGGGGATATCTATGCTGGTATTCATTCTCTTTTGGACTGTAGGCTTCAACCGCCCCTATCTGGAGAATACGAACTTCAACGACCCTCTCTTGACCAACGTACTCATCATTCTCATGTGGGTGATGTTTTTCGCTGCGTTCTGCATCACGGTGTGGAGCGTCTCCTCAACATTGAAAAAGCGTGGCAAAGCACTGCGTAGAGAGAACGGAATCCCCGTAAAGAAGATCTCTTACAGCATCATCATTGGAACTTTGATTCTCATGTTGCTCACGCTTGCTTTTGCCTCAACGAAACCCATGCACATCAATGGCGCCATCTACAATGACGCCCTTTGGCTTCGCATCAGCGATATGTTTGTCAACACTTCAATCGTAATGATCATCTTCGCGGGTGCTGCTGTGGCTTATTGCGGCTGGCGCAACCGAGCACTGCACAGAAAGGAGGAAAAATGATCTTCCGGCATCGCAACCACGACGTTCCACAACTGAACACGACCTCAACAGCAGACATATCCTTCATGCTGCTCATCTTCTTCCTTGTCACCACGTCTATGGATACCGACAAGGGACTAACCCGCCAGCTTCCACCGGCTGAGGACAAGAATATTCAGCAGGAAACGTCGATGGACAAGAATCTGATGATTGAACTCAAGATTTCCGCTTCCAATCAATTGTTCGTCAACGGACAGCCTGCCCCCATGAAATCAGTTCGCAAGGAGGTGATGAAACTGATTCAGAGAGTAGGCTCACGCCATCTTATCTCCATTAATTGCGATTCCCACGCCAGCTACGACGTTTATTTTCACTTGCAGAATGAGATTGTGGCTGCCTACAACCAATGGAAGAATCAGACAGCAATGAAACGCTATCACAAGCCTTATGCCCAATTATCCACCGATGAGCGCACTACGGTAGACAAGGCTTGCCCACAACGAATCGCTGAACAGTATAACGGAACAGAACAGAAAGGAGACGCACAATGAGTCGGTTCAACTTCTCACGACAGCATCATAAGGTGCCGGGACTTAATACTGCCGCCCTGCCCGACCTGATTTTCACTGTACTATTCTTCTTCATGATCGTAACCCACATGAGGAAGCAGAACGTCATGGTGAAATACCAGGTTCCACAAGGTACAGAACTCACCAGACTGACAAAGAAATCCACCGTAAGTTATATCTATATCGGTCGTCCGGAGTCACCACAGGGGAAAATACTATCTCAGAAAAGCCGTGTACAACTCAATGACAAATACGTTAAGCCCGACGAAGTAGAGGACTATATGGCTGCAGAACGAAGCCGTATGGAACCCGGCGACATAGACAAGATGACGGTGTCAATACAAGCCGACCGCAATACACCAATGGGAATAATAACGGACGTAAAACAATCACTGAGACGAGCCAAGGCACTTCGCATCACCTATTCAGCAACAGAGAATAAAAAATAGATTTCACATTCGACTTTTTACATAAATCTGTTAATTATAAAACATTTCGCCCTTTACATTTGCAATATTACAAAAAAAAACGTAACTTTGTGCGAAATTAATCAATAACATCATGGCACGTCACAATTTAGACTCATTAGACAAGAAGATTCTATCATTAATAGCATCTGACGCACGGATTCCTTTTTTGGAGGTAGCAAGGGCCTGCAACGTCAGCGGTGCTGCCATTCACCAAAGAATTCAAAGACTTACTGCCCTAGGTATTCTCAAAGGATCGCAATTCATTATCAATCCCGAAAAAATTGGATACGAGACATGCGCATACATTGGCCTTTACCTTAAAGATCCCTCAAAGTTTGACGAAGTAGTAGATGAACTAAGAAAAATCCCCGAAGTTGTTGAATGTCACTATACAACAGGTGGATTCGACATGTTTATCAAGATTTTCGCGAAGAACAATCATCATCTGCTCAACATTATTCACGACAAACTTCAGCCATTAGGACTCTCACGGAGTGAGACCATTGTATCGTTCAATGCAGTCATCAACCGTCAGCTACCTATTGATGGAGCCGTTAGCGACGATACTAACGACGATGATGACGACGAAGAAGAATAAACATCAGACAGCAAGTAACCTTAAACGGGGAGACTCACAACACTTTGAGCCTCCCCGCTTTTTTATTAAAAGGCTATCGGAATGACGAATGGAAAGAGAGTCTCAATCCAGTCGGCAAAAAAGCATAAAACACAAGTGGAGAATGGGAAAAAACGATGCGAAAAACGGGAAGTTTACTTCTCGAATATAGCAAAAGAGAAACCAGAATGAAGCTCTCTATCAATCAACTTCCAATCATTATAAGGTGGAAAGAATGCGTCAGCCTCACCCACAGTCTCGTCTACCAAGGTCAACAATAAGCGGTGGGCAAGTGGAAGAGCCTCACGATAAACCATAGCTCCACCGATGACAAATACCTCTTGCTCGTCCTCACAAGCCCGCAAAGCGTCTGATAAGGAAGGATACACCTCACAACCTTCAATGACAGTCAACGTATGACTTAATACGATGTTACGTCTTTTCGGCAGAGCACCATGGGGTAACGACTCAAAAGTGCGCCGCCCCATAATGATGGTATGTCCCAGCGTGCAACGTCTAAAGTGCTCCATATCCTCCGGAATATGAAAGAGTAATCGGTTTTGATAGCCTATGGCGCGGTTTTGGTCCAAGACTGCAATGAGCGTTATCTGCATGGTTCCAATACATGAAAGGGTTCAGGCACGTGCGTACTCTTCACACGCCACTCCTGGGGATAGAGATTGTTGGCCCTATTGCCTATGTTTTTAGCCACGCCAAGCGCATGGTCCTCATAGCCAACAGCCACATAACCGCGAGGCGCATTCTGCGGCAACGTGATGGCATTGTGGCTCAGATAAGCAATCGCTTGCTGATAGTCGACATTGACCAAAGGCAACTCGTCATCGTGACTAGTCATAAGAGCTTTTGTTATATCCGGCACGCGATTCTTTCCCTTTACTTTATCCGTTTCCACGCCATGAGCCAAGACTCGCAGACGTTTCATAGCACTCTCGCTCAAATTCGGATTAGGTTCAGAGCAGCCTGGTTTACGCAGAGCAGCCATAAACAAGCCCTCGCCACGAGTGATGCCTGGAATGAAATGGCAAACAGGCAAGTTACCCGTGAGGGGACCTACAACATTCCAGCCCGATTCAACAGGAATCTCCAAAGCCTCTGCGCCAAGCTCCTGAGAAATCCAAGCTATGTTATCCTCATCCTCAAAGCGGTTGAAGGTGCAAGTGGAATAGATGAGCAAACCTCCGGGTCGCAGGCAGTGCCAGATGTCGGCAACAATCTCACGCTGCAGTCTCTGGCATTTCTCTACGTTTTGAGAACTCCATTCACCTATCGCATCAGCATCCTTGCGAAACATACCCTCACCCGAACAGGGAACATCGGTAAGTATCACATCGAACAACAACGGAGTGCGGGCATAGTCGGCAGCGTAGTTGTTGGTGACGATAATATCAGGCGAGCCAAACTTGATGACATTCTCCTTCAGTATCTGGGCACGGGCATGCAAAGGCTCATTGCTCATCAGCCGGCTTCCCTCAGGCAACGCCGAGAAAGCACAAGTCGTCTTACCGCCCGGCGCTGCACACAAGTCGAGCATACTCACTGGCTGATGGACAAAAGTGCGCAAGACATGATCCAAGAACATGCTCGAAGCTTCCTGAACGTAGTAAACACCAGCATGAAACAGCGGGTCGAAAGTGAACTGAGGTCTAGCATTGAGATACCATCCTTGCTTACACCATTCCACTTGTTGAGGTTGCATATTAGCACAAGGCCTCAATCCCTGAGCCTTCAGAGGGTTCAGTCGGATGGAAACGGGTGCGGGCTGCTTCATGCCCTCAAGAAAAGCACCAAAGCGGTCTTCACCCATCAACTCTCGTATGTGGGCTACAAATTTATCGGGTAATGACGTTTCTGATTCAAAATTCATGATTCACAATTCATTATTTCAGGAGCAGGAAGTGATAGAAAGGATAATTAGTGTTCACTGAATAAATGTAACGTTCTGATAATCAGAAAATAATATCGTTTTTGCTTGGCTATTTAACATTTTATTTGTATCTTTGTAGTGTTAAAGAAACTAGAAGATGAAGTATACG
>Ga0256406_1000571_pt1 | contig 66606 bp, 65 predicted proteins | sample RumenRJG_03DNA_FD_185986 | JGI IMG/M metagenome (GOLD analysis project Ga0256406, IMG submission 185986) | Bovine rumen microbial communities from Lethbridge, Alberta, Canada - RJG_03 | ecosystem: Host-associated > Mammals > Digestive system > Stomach > Rumen | place: Canada: Alberta | collected... | reverse complement strand
TCTCAGAAGTAAAGTCTGTTACGTTTTGTTTAGTACTGTGGAGATATCTACGGGAGTTTCATTTCGCTGCTAGCCTTTTTTTACAGATCATTATATAACATTGTTATATTTTTTATTCTTTTTTTAACAATTTTGATTAAAACACTTTAAAATTAGTCTTTTAAATTTCTATTGTTTTCTGCATCTATTAAATCATAGGATCCTCTTAAATATTTATAGTACTGTGTGATACTATCATATATTTTCATAAATTTATTAAATGCGATGAATAACTCTCTGTCATTTAATTCATCAAAGGAGTATGATTTAGAACAGACCCAATGAAATCTAAATACATCATATTCTCTGGATTTAGGTCCTGCTTTTATTCTATCTGTCTTATCAATTTCAACATAGTCACAGTCAGCATTATCTTCTTTTAGAATTTCAATTAACCTTTTACCTATTTTATTACTTTCCATTGCATTGTTAATCCTGTTTAAATCCTGTGAAATATAGAATTTTATAATTCTTTCATCGCATTGGAAAGTTACACCAAAAATTAAACCGTTTCTATAAAATAGTGAACTTGATATATGATTTAAATTCATGGATAAATTAGGTGTTAATGCGTACTCATCATTTGCATCTGATAGGGATATTCTTAAATCACTTGGTATGCCATTATATGCACGTCTTATTGTTTCAATAAAATCATATTTTATATAAGTTATCATTTCATAACCAAGTAATGTCTGTGGAAATTCCTCTTTTTCTCTCGGATAGTTTTTGAAGATTTCCTCAATATCATCTAGTAAGCTAAACTGTTCTAATTTATCATAGTCAATTAACAGATCATTATAGATATTCAGTACATTATCCAATTCATCTATAATCTCATCTTCTGTAATCTCAATAATCATGTTATGGAATTTGGATATGATATGTACCTCGTCAATATCATCCCAGCAAGAACTTCCATAATAGTTATTTAATTTAATATAGCCTTTAGGCATATCTTTTATGGCATTACTTAATGTTTCAATAATGTCATGACCTACAAATTTAGTTGTATCTTTAAATTTAATCCAGTCATGTGCTATGGAGATTAGAAATCCATTTTCATTAGGTTTGATTTTGATCTTAACATATAAATCTGAATTAATGATCTGTTTATTAATTATTTCAATTGTAGGTTCCATTTCACTATCGATGATTAACACGTCATAGTCATCAAATGTTCCTTCGATTTCGGACTGTATAATATTGCACAAATCATCAATCACATCATTAACTGTAGATGTATTGTCATTATTTTGTAGAATTTCTATAATTCCATTAATACAGTCTAAAATCATTTTATAACCTCTTTATATTTTTTAAAAATTAACAATCTATTTAATTTTATAACATCTTAGTTTTTATAGTTTATACTATTTATAAACTAAGACTCAATTTTTATATTCTTTAATATTAATTCCACAAAATGGGCATAGGACAGTATTCTCTTTAACTTTATTACCACATTTTGGACAGTAGGTTCCTAATTTCAATGGTTCTTTGTTCTTTCTATCTTTATGTAATATGGATTCTTTAATCCTTTCAAATTCTTTTAATGACTGGGGGTTCCATTCATTCTCAATTAAAATCTTTTTTGCAAGATATGCCTCTGTCATTGTGTCGAAAGAACCGAATTTTTTATCTCCTTTAACTATTGTGAATTTATTTATTTTATGATTGAATTCTAATTTACCTTCAATCCTGGATTTGTCTATTTTATTATGTTTTATCTGTCCCTTTGGTCTTTTTTCTGGAAAGGGAGGCAAATCCATATTTTCATATTTGTTTTCTAAATCACATTCAACAAGTAAATCATAGTCAAAGTTACAGTAAATTAAACAATCCCTTTCATATAATGCATCACTTAATTTACTAAATTCTCCATAATCTTTATTTTTGTGTTTTATTCGATAATGGTCTCCTACACGGACAATATTCCTATAAAAGTATCTAATATCGATTTCTTTAATAGAATCCCCTCCATACCATTATCTATTTAAAATATTTCTTCTTAAAAAACAGTTTATTTGTAAGTATTTCTTTGATTTTTTTATTTAATAAAGTTTATTAACTTTACAAATTCATTAACTGTTAAACTTTAATTCTATTTTTTTGCTTATTTCATTTATTGTAAATTTATTTAGTGCCTATATTATTTTTTATTTTAAAAAAATTATTATATACTTTTAAATAAATTATTATTCATGTTAACAATAGAAAATGGATTGGTTTTAAAGGGTTCTAATCTTGATCCTGTTTATGAAAATATATTAATAGATGATGGAGTGATTATAGAAATCTCTAAAGAGGTTAAAGAAGGTAGGACAATAGACGCCTCTGGTTGTATTGTATCTCCTAGTTTTCTAAATGCCCATGTTCATATTGGTGATTCCATTATTAAAGATGAAGGTGATGGTTTAAGTTTAAGTCAGATGGTTAAACCTCCAAATGGTATTAAGCATAAGGCTTTGGAAAATGCAGAACCTGGGGATATTGTTCAGGCTATGAAATCATCTATGGATGATATGCTTTCAAGTGGAACCACCCACTTTATTGATTATAGGGAAGGTGGAGTCGAAGGTGTGAAATTACTTCGAAAGGCTTCTTGCAATCTTCCAATAAATCCGATTATTTTGGGAAGGGATAATAGTTTCTATGGTGAAGATCCTGATATGAATCTTGTAAAAAGACAGTTACATAAACTCTTAAAATATGGTGACGGTGTAGGTTTAAGTGGTTTTGGTGAGATATCCGCTGAAGTTTCAGAGTTAATATCCTCGGAGTGTGCTAAACATAATAAGATATCCTCAATACATACTGCAGAGTCTATAAATGCTCAAAATAAATCGATTGAAAAAACAGGTTTAAGTGAGATTCAAAGGGCTGTGGATTCTTCTCTAGATCAGGTTGTTCATTGTACTAATCCTGTTGGTGATGATATTAAACATCTAAAAGAATCTAATACATCTGTGGTTTTATGTCCTAGGGCAAATGCCACATTGAATGTTGGGATACCTCCAATAGATGATGTCCTATGTGAGAATATTCATCCACTTATCGGGTCTGATAATATAATGTTGAATGCTCCAAATATAATGAGGGATTTGGAATTTTCACTAAAACTAGCAAGAGCATATTATAGGAAATATTTCAATCCAAAATTTTTCTTTGAAATGGCAACAACAAATATTTATAAATCTAAAAAGACTAATCCCCGTTTATATGATGTAGTAGGTAAAACTGTTATTGAGGAAGGTAGTTCTCCACAGTTAACAATTTTAAGGAAACTATCAAAAAACCCTTATTTAAGTATAATTAATAGGACTGAAACAAAAAATATATTATATGTAATGAATAAAAATACACTTGTAGATTATAGTAATAATCAAAATTATAATGATTAATTAAATTTTCTTTAAAAAATGATAGATTATAGAAAATTTTTTTTAATTATCAATTAAAAATTATTTCACATAATAACTTAAATCTAAGTTGTTTTATGGATATATGGGATAAAAGGGTAAATGTAATATGATTTCCATATATTTTTTGATTTATAGTACCCGTTATTTAATTTATATATTTCAAGGAGATTTAAAAATGTACAAAAAAATATTATTACCTACTGATGGTTCAAAATATTCTGAGAATGCAGAACAACATGCACTTTTCCTAGCTGAAAAATCAGGTGCTGAAATTATTGCATTAAGTGTAATTGAAAATGGTTTTTCAATAGGTCTTCCATCAGATGATACTATTTATGAAATAAATCAAATGCTCAAAGAAGAAACTAAACAAAATCTCAAAAGAGTTGAAGAGATTAGAGATGAAGTTGATAGTGATATTAAAGTAACTAGTTTAGTTAAAGAGGGATCTCCTGCTGCAGTAATCTTAGATGTTGCTGAAGATGAAGATGTTGATTTAATTGTTATAGGTAGTTCAGGTAAAACTGGATTTGATAGATTTTTAATGGGTAGTGTAGCATCTAAAGTTGTTAAATCAGCTAAATGCTCAGTACTTGTTGTAAATTAAATCTTTAATTTTTAATAATTTATAATTTAATTGAAAAAATAGTTATCTATTAAAATTACTGGATATCTACAATTTGTAATTAAGTTTATAAATTAATTATTCGAAGATATTAAAAATTAATTATTGATTGATTTAATATTATTTTATGATTAATCTTCTATTTTTTTAATTTCGATAATTTATTTTAAAACTTATAAAATATTTTATTAAATTAACTAAAAAATGGTGGAATTATGTTAATAAAAAGAATAGTGTCTAAAAACGTTGTAAGCGTTTCTGTTCCAGGTAATAGACATAAAGCTTTAGAATTAATGAAAAAAGAAGATGTTTCTGTTGTACCTGTAACTAAAGGAGATACTAAAAAAGTTATTGGAATATTAACTCGTTCTGATTTAATTAATAATCCTGACGAGGAACAAATTGCTCTTTTAATGAGTAGAAAATTGGTAACTGCAAAACCAAATGAGGAAGTAAGTGTAGTTGCTAAGAGAATGTTAGATAATAATGTTAGAAGAGTTCCTGTTGTAAATGATGATGATGAACTCGTAGGTATTATAACAAGCTATGATCTTGTAACCTCAGCACTTGCAAAATTGGATGTTTCAATTCCAGTTGAAGATTTCATGATTACTAATGTTCCAACTACTTGGGATGAGGCACCATTAAATGTGGCTTTTGAATCAATGAAATTCTTTGGTTTAAAATCTATTTTAGCTTTAAACAGTAATTGTAAATTAACTGGTATATTGACCGAGACAGACTTTATTGCAGAAAGTGAAATTATCTCTGAAAGAACTGAGCATAGTTCTACAGTAGGTACTGAAGGAGATAAATGGTCATGGGATAGTACCTCAATATTATACATTGAGAAAAACCATCTTAAATTTACAAATAAACTTGTAAAAGATGTTGCAACCTCAAATGTTGCAACTGCAAATTCAAAAACAAAAGTATCTGATTGTGCTAAAAAAATGAAAGAATTAAACATTGAACAGATTCCTGTTACTGATGTTGATGGTGAAATCTTAGGTCTTGTTCGTGCTAGTGACTTAATGAAAGCACTTATTGATGCAGAATAGACCATCTCTTATTCTTTTATTTTTTTATCAAATTATTTCTTTGTTTTAATTTTTTTAACTTTTTTTATTGTTTCAAATTAGTATTGTTTAAATTTAATAAAAACAAATATTATTATTAACTAACTTTTTATTTTTATTAAGTGAATTTATAAAAAAATGATTTAACGGAGTAATGATATGTCATCTGAACCGATTTTGGTAATTAGAACAAGTCAAAGGAAAATTATTATTAGAGCTCGTATTGAAGATGATTATGTTGAAAATGAAATTCTTTTAAGTCCTATTTTAGCAATGTATAGAAGAAATAATGATAATATTATTAAAAATTTCTTGGATCTTTTTGAATCTTCTGTTAAAAGAACTATAAATGAATTTATACCTCATAAAACTTTAAATATGGATTACAATGTAATTGCAGATGATGATTTAGATAATGCTACACAATTATCTGTTAATGTAACTAATATTGAAGCAGATAATCTAAAATTCCGTATTGATGGTGGAGAATTTACTATCTTTAATTTAAATCCCGAAAGAAATGAGAAAGTTCCATATGATAATAATATTAGTAGGGTCTTACTTACTCCAGATATTGTTTTAAAAAAATATAAAGAGCTTTATGATAAGCGCCAAATAGATTTAAAAAAACCTAAAAGACAATATGTTGGTGAGGATTACAGTCCTGAGGACTTAAACTAAAACATTTTCTATTTTTAATTTTTCTTTTCTAATTTAATTTAATCTAATTATTATTGTTTTTAATTGGATAGGGAAATTTCTTATAAAATTAATATATTAAATATTTCCTTTTAACTTAGTTGATTACAGAAATTTCTTATAAAATTTGTATATTAAAGCTTTCTTTTTCTGTTTAGTTTAATTTTTATATCATTTTTAATTGAATATATGAAATTGGCTAAATTCAATTGGTATAATTAAAACTATGCTTAAAAATAGGTTTAAAAAATTGGTTTTATAAATGATTCTAAAAATTAGATTTAAGAATTCAATTATTATAGTTAAAAGCAATTATTAAAAATTAGATTTAAGAATTCAATTATTATAGTTAAAAGCAATTATTAAAAATTAGATTTAAGAATTTGATTTTTATCTTTGGAGATAATTAAATATGAAAAAATAATTTATAATGTCTTTTTTATTGGTATTTAATGGATAATCTTATTAAAAAAATAAATAAAGAAGTTATAAAACATATTTATTTTTTTAAACAGTTCTTCTAATCAATTTAAGAATTTTAATTGCAAAATCTTCTCCTTTATCAATATCAACATTGTCTATAATGATTTTACCGTTTTTTGAAATGCTTATGTCTACATCTTCATTGCTGAATAGGATAAGACCACGATCATTGAAGTATTCAACATCACTAAATTCCTTGGATAAATGATTGATTGTTTCTTCAATATCTATTTCATAGGGAAGATTCTTTGTAAACATTACCTTATTATTTTTTGCTTGACATCCCCTATAGGTGTAAAGTTTCTCGTCATTATCTTTAATTTCGGTAATATTTATTCCAATCTTTTTAAATCCTATTGCTTTAAATTCATCCTCTATTAATTGTAATGTTTCAACATTTAATAATGGCTCAATATTATCCGTTTCAATAATAGCATAACTATTAAGTTTTCGAACTTTTACAATATCATTTTTTGTAATGTTTTCAACAATCTTTTCGGCGGTATTTATTCTATTTATTAAATTTCTAGTGATCGGTTTATTGGTTTCAATTCTAGTTGCAAGACATGTGGTTGATTTATTATATTTTATATTATGCTCTTTAAGGAATCTATGCACATCCCTTGTTTCAAATCCCGCATCTATTAAAGGACTTTCAATATTATATTCATATTTCGCTATAATTCCTGGTCTGTCCTCTAAAAAGTCACTAATATTATTTCCGTCAATTACATAGTCAAGGTTATTTTCCTCTGCAAGCTTCTTAATTGAGGAATAAATTTTATTTCTACAGATCAAACATCTTTTTTCATTATTCTTACAGAACTCCTCATCTTTTATAAACTTATCTTTAACTATAATCTGTTTTAGATTGAATTTATCTGCTTGTTCTTTACTTTTTCTAATAAAATCTTTTGGGAATAAACCATTATCAAAGGTGAAAAGGATAATTTCTTTACAAAGGTTCGCCCCGACATATGCAAGTAAACTACTGTCTGATCCTCCAGAAAAGCATAATGCTACCTTTTTATCTTTTAAACTTTCTTCTAATTTCTTAACTTTTTCTCCATATTCCATTGTATCACACAATATTTATTCATGATTTTTAAAATGGTTTATTGCTTTCATATAAATATTTAATAATTGTATATTTTTTTTTTTTTTTAATTGTTTTTATATTATTTAATAAATTTTACTCAATTTCTAAATAATTTCAATATTTTCTATATTTTAAGACATTATTTGTATGCTATTTTCTTAATATATTTCAATACCTCTTTGGCATCTTGGGTTTTAATGTCTTCATGGGAATTGATATATCTTATAAGTTTATTCATCTTATCTTCGGGGAGATCTGATTTTTTAAAGATATTCGGATAGTTTCTATGGGGATAATAGATTTCTTTTGCTATTTCATGTATCTTTTCACCTTCCTCTTCTGTGATTATTCCAGAGGAGATAGCCCCCTTAAGTTTATAGTCAATATTAACCAATGCCTCTGATAATGGTCTATATGTTTTAGGGTCTAATATTACGGCAACATCATCATCAGATTTGATATTTCCATTTTTATATTCGTTATAAACAAAACCTACACCTATCATTCCAAGACTGTCAAGTTCTGATGCTCTTAAAGCACCCATACTAGATCCACCAACAACGGTTATCCCTTCATTCAGTGCTTCCATAATTTCTTTATGTGCTACTGCAGGTGCTGAGTGAAATTGCCCATCTATTATGCCAATAATATCGGGTTTTTCCTCTTCTTTAAGAATTTTAAATATGTCCCCTCTTTTAACGGGAGGCCTATAATCTGCATCAAGTATTTGGCTTGCATCATCAAAACTTAAGGATAATCCTGTAAAAACTATAATCCTTTTATTATTCTCCATTTTATTACATCCAATAAAAATTATTTAAAAATCTAATAAATTTAAATAAATAATAAAACAATTGTTATATATATTTATTTTTATTAAATTTATATATTTTTATTATTTCTTTTTAATCTTTAAGATTAAATAATATTTCTTATTAAACTTAAAAAATTTATTATTTTTATGATGTTTTTAAAGTTTGGCTATAAAAATAGATGTTTTATTAAGTTTTAAAAAAATAGGTAAAAAATAGGTGTTTTTAGATTCTTTAAAGGAATTTTTTATATCTGGTACCTAGTCTATCCTGGTCTAGTGTATAAAGTTCTGCACCAGGAATTACAACACGGCAAGCATTAATATTAATTTCAGGTCTTGTTAAATCGTCAAACAATATTTTATCAAAACCACTTTCAATTAGATGACTTTTACAGATTTCAATATCCTCTTTAAGTGATGAATTACCACTTAAATCATTCATATCCTCTATTGAAATCTTGTTTTCCTCTTCTTTATAATAGATGCTATTGATTTTTTTCATGCGGTCATAACCTGCTTTACGCATGAAATTTGCCCTTGTAGTATCCTCCCTTGTACCATGTATCTGTGTTGCTCTACTTTGTGCAACCTCCGTTAATGCACGTATGATTGCTATATTCGGATCAAGATGTGTTCCAACACCTAAACATAAAAGGGCAGGATCTTTCAGTGAATCATCATCACTTGATGCTGTAACGGTTGGAACATTAATGTCACTTGTAACATCCATTAATTTAATGTTAATGTTCTGTTTGTTAAATTTGTCAAGTAATTCTTGTATGATTGGGTTTTCTATACTATCTGTATCAATCTGCCTTTTATTTTTATGGACTATTTCAAACAGACTCCATGCATCCCTTTCAATAACCTCAAAGATTCCGTGAAGTACGGCCTCTTCAATGACATTTCCAGATGCAAGTCCGTTGGTGTTTCCTTTAAACAGTGGTGTTGCACTTTTATTTGATGGGATATATGGGTGGAAAACTGCGTTTGCAGGTATGTAATACTCCTCCTCACTTACAATATCAATACAAGGATACCATTCAAGGGTTGTAACAGATAGAATGTCATCGGTAATGTTGTTCGGTAGATATAGGCTTTTAGGGTCAATGAATTTTTCACCTTTCATGTCTTCAATGGAAGATACTATGATCTTTTCCTTATCTGTCTCTTGCATCTCGGCGGAATATCTCTCAAATCCCTCCATCATTGCAGATGCTTCAGCTTGATCTTTATTTGCACCCTTTCCTGCATATACACTCACTGCTCCAGATTGTGCAGTAGGTCTGATTGCTGAGAAGACAGGTATTCCCACCCTATCTAAACCAGTAATATCTGTAATTCTAGTAATGCCCGCTGTTTTAAGTTTATCTTCATTTTTTTTAAGTGTTTCTGAGGGTTCACAAACTCTATGGCCTGTTTTAAAATATTTCAATTTAACATCTGAAAACATTAATTTACCACCAATTTTATATTATGTTTATTATGATTTTTTTAAGATTTAAAATATTTTATTGAGTTTTAAAATTAGTTGTGAAGTAGGCATGTCCACAATTGAAAAATAAAAAAAAGAAATGTAAGAATAATTCTTTTACATTTTTTGTGTTTTAATAAAATTACATTAATAAATTAAGAAGTCCACCATTATATGTATAGTATACAAGTATTCCTGCAAATGCTGTAATTATAAGCCATACTAACGGATTCCAATTAAACACCTTTCTACCATCAAGCATACTTATAGGTATTAAGTTGAACAATGCAAGGAAACTGTTAGTTGAAAATCCTAAAAAACAAATTGATTGGATAATTGAAGTTCCAACTGTATATGGACCAAATATCGCTCCGGCATTAAGTAATATTCCTAAAAATATTAATGCAAGTATAATGTTTGTAAGGGGTCCTACAATGGAGATTATTCCATTTTCCTTATTACTCATATAGTCTCCATAGATATATACTGCTCCAGGAGCCGCAAATATGAATCCGAAAAATGAGGTTATAAGTGAAAACACCAAACCTGGAATCCATAATTTAAATTCCGCCCAGTAACCATAATGTAATGCAGCATACTTATGTGCAAGTTCATGTAATATAAAACCTAGACCTACACCAATCATAATCATTGGTAAGATAAAGATTAAAGTACCTGGATTCCTATTGGAATAAAGTATACTAAAACCTAATGAAATAACCAGAAATGATATGATTAAATCAATTGATTCTTTTTTAGTAATATGAAACATAATTTCATATTAGCTTTTTTACTTTATATATTTATACTAATCAAATTCCATTTTATATGGGGGTATATCGTTTAAAATTGGTTATTTGTTATTGTTTTTATAAAAATTTTAATTTGAACTATTTATTTTTATTTTAATTAATTTTTATTATAAATTTTACTAATAATCCAATTATCTTTTATTTATAATAGTTTTAAACAATTATTTATTAATATTTAAATTTTTATAAATTGAATAACTTGTAGTTTTTATTTTAAATAGTTTTTAATAGGTAATTTTTAAAATAATTCTGGATAATATTTTTGTTTGTCATTTAAATTCCTATTAATTCTTTAATTTTTTAATATTTTTTGGATTTCACTTATAAGTTTTAACAAAAATCTTTAATAATGATTTAAATTAAAATTATTATTGATTATGGGTTTTATAATAGGAGATAAAAATGTCAGAATATGAAAGTCCAAGTTCAATTCATTTATCTAATTTGATTAAGAAAACTAAAGAAAAAGGTTATGACGGTTTATTATTAACTGAACCTAACAATATTAAATATTTATCTAACTATGATACTAAAAGCTTTGCTTTTGCTATTTTAAGTGATAATCCTGTTGTTTATGCGACTGAATTAGATTTGGAAAATGCAAAACTTAATTCTCAAATAGAAGTTAGAAAATTTGAATCTTTATCTGCATTAAATGATGATTTGGTTAAGGAAGGTTTAACAAACTTTGCAATTGAGTCAACACTTCCAATTAGTTTATATGAAAAATTTTCTGATAAGTTCTCTGGAAAATTAAATTTAACCATTGATCATTTAATTGAAGATGAGAGAATGGTTAAATCTTATGATGAGATTGTTAAAATTCAAGAAGCAACTAAAATTGCTCAAAAGGCATTTACTGATTTGGATGTTTTATCTAAATATGATTCTGGAGCTAGCGAATGGGAAGTTTCCTATGAATTAGGTCGTTTAATGAGAGATTATGGTGCTGAATCAGAATCATTTGATACAATAGTTACCTCAGGTTCAAATTCATCATTACCTCATGCTGAACCGGAACATAAGGAACTAGAAACACCTATTTTAATTGATTGGGGTGCAAAATATAAGGGATATTGTTCTGATAATACAAGAACTATTGTTTTCAGTGAAAAACAACAAGAAATATTTGATATAGTACTTGAGGCTCATGATAAAACTATTGAATCTATTAAAGAAGGTATGAAAGCCTGTGAAGTAGATAAAATAGCAAGGGATATTATAGCTGAATATGGTTATGGTGATAAATACATTCATAGTACTGGTCATAGTTTAGGTTTGGATATCCATGAGAATCCGAATGTTTCAACAAGAACTGAAACCGTTCTTGAGAAGAACATGTTTATAACTGTTGAACCGGGTATTTACCTTGAGGGAAACTTTGGTGTAAGAGTTGAGGATACGGTTCTTATTGATAAAAAAGCTCATGTTATTGGAGATCTTCCAAGAATTATAATATGAACTCTTTTTTTATCTATTTCTATTTAATTTATGACTTCATTAACACTATATCTTTTCTACTTTTTTATCTATTTCTATTTAATCTAATGAAATCATTCAAAACACTATTTTTTTTAATTACATTTTTTTATCTTTTCCATTAAATCGTCTTTATGGTATTTCTACTTCTTTAAATTATAATCTTTATTTAAAACTAGATAATTTTTTAATTAAATTATTTATTTTATGTATGGATAATAATAAATTAAATATCTACTTTAATAACCTATCTATATGGATTTTACAAATGTTGTTGCAAGGTTTTCTATCTTTCTCGAAGGGCTGTTAAATAGAAAAACTATTAACAACTTACAGGAATTATTGCTTAAAGCAGGTATTAATCTTTATATATGTGATTTTTTAGCTATTCTTCTTTTAATATCTATAGTTCTATTTATTTTAGATTTAATCTTAATATTTTTCTTTAATTTTTCATTCTACTTTTTAATTACAGTTTTTGTTCCCTTTCTGGCTCTTTTTTTATTTATAAATTATAAGATAGAAAAAAGGAGGGATATCATAGAGAAAACATCTGCTGATTTCTTAAGACAGTTGGCATCTATGCTTAGGGTAGGTTTAAGTTTTGAGAATGCTATGGAGTATATGTCTGATTATGGTTCTGGTCCATTATATGACGAGATTAGAAGGGCTGTAATAGAGATTAAATTAGGTAATGACTTTGATAAAACATGGATTAAATTAACCAAAAGATTAAATTCTAAGGATTTAAAACATAGTTTTCTAATTATATTGGATAGTAGAAAAAGTGGGGGAAGTATTGCTCAGGTTTTAGATGATTTGTCATATGATATACGGGAGATGTGTGTCCTTAAATCTGAAAGGGAGTCTTCAGTTTCAATGACTATAATGTTTCTGGTTATTTCTGCAGTTATTGCCGCGCCTTTTGCAATGGGTATGGTGAATGTTTATTCTGATTTTGTTGCATCTTTAGGAAAATCTAATAGTTTAATCATGACTGTAAGAAATATCTTAGGATTATACACAATAATCCATTCGTTTCTAGTTGGTTTAATTATAAGTGTAATAAAGTATGGTCATTTTAGAAAGTTTTTACAATATTCTATACCTCTGACTTTTGTTGGATATTCTGTATTCTATTTGATCAGTAACTTTGGTGTAGGTTTCTTAAGTTTTACAGTATAGTAAAGAGTTACTTCTAAATCATTTTGTTTTTCCTGATTTTACAGTTTTAAGATGTGATTTTATATTAGAAAATCCTTGAGAAATTAGAACTTCATTAATATGTTATTTCGTTAAAATGTTTGGGGAATTGGAATTTTGTTAATATGTTCTTTATGTTGAAGATATGGGGGAATTGGAATTTACTGATGTGATTGTTATGTTAAATAAAATCTTTGATGAATTAAATAGTCAGGTATCTTCCGAACTTATTTTATTAATTGGTGGAATTTTAGTTATTGTACTGATTACCATTAATCTTTATAAAAATTATATGTTTAACACATATCACAGTTTAAATAATTCCGAGATTTCGGATTTTAACCAATCAATAAATAAATTATCTGGAAGATTTAAGAATTTCTAATATTTTTGAAGTTTAAGAAAATATTTAATATTATGATTTTAATAATGAAAAATAATAAAAATTGAATTAAAATTATTGGGAAGTCTTATTTATGGAAATCTTAATCAACGGTAAATATGTCACTAAGGAAGAAACAATGGATGTAATAAATCCATATGATAATTCTGTAGTTGATAGTATATCGATTGCCGATAAAAATGATGTGTTAGATGCAGTTGAAGCTGCTAATAATGCAAAATCTAAAATTAATGAATTTTCATCAAGAAAAGTATCTAATTTATTATATGATGCATATGATGATTTAAAAGCTGAGAAGGATAAGATTGCAAAAATCATTACACAGGAAACAGGTAAACCAATTTCCGGTTCCAATTTTGAAATGGATAGGTCAGTTGAAACCTTAAAGTTTGCAGCTGAAGAGGCTAAAAGAATATATGGTGAAACCGTTCCTTTGGATGCAGGTCTTGGTGGTAAAGGTTTCTATGGATTTACAAGAAAGATACCTTTAGGTGTGGTTGCAGCTATCACTCCTTTCAATTATCCGGTTAACCTTGCAATTCATAAAGTAGCACCTGCAATTGCAGCTAAAAATACTGTAATCTTAAAACCTTCAAGAGAGGCTCCACTATCAGGACTTATGCTTGCCGACATTATTGCAAGACATTTTCCAGATGGTGTTATAAATACTATTACAGGTTTGGGAGAGGAGATTGGTGATGCTTTAGTAAGTAATGATGATGTTGATAAAGTATCATTTACAGGTAGTGTTCCGACAGGATTATCCATAGCCAATTCATCAGGTATGAAGAAGCTTACATTGGAACTTGGAGGAAATGATCCCGTAATTGTTCTTGATGATGCGGATATTGATAAGGCAGTAAGAGGTGTTGTAAATGGAGCATACCTTTTCTCAGGTCAAGTATGTATGGGGGTTAAAAGGGTTATTGTAGATAAACATGTTATTGGTGAATTTACAGATAAACTTGTAGCCGAGACCCAAAAACTTAAAGTAGGCGATCCTATGGATAAAGATACTGATATTGGACCACTTATAAATAATACTGCAGTTAAAATGGTTGAGGAATCTGTAAACAATGCAGTTGAAAATGGTGCAGAGATTGTATGTGGTGGAAAAATTAAGGATAATTTCTATTGGCCTACCGTTTTAAGCAATGTAAATCCTGAAATGGATCTTGTTAAAAATGAAACATTCGGTCCAATTGCTCCTATTATTGAGGCTGATGGTGTTGATGAAGCTATTTCAATTGCAAATGATACCCGTTATGGTCTACAAGCAGGTGTATTTACAGAAAATATTCATAGTGCACTTAAATGTACTGAGGAGATTGAGGCAGGCTCTGTATTTGTAAATAAACAATCAACATTTAGAACAGATAACATGCCATTCGGTGGATTTAAATATAGCGGTACTGGTAAGGAAGGAGTAAAATATGCAGTAGAGGAAATGTGTAAAACTAAACTCATTGGTTTAAATTTACGCTAATTTCTATTTTTTTTAATTTTTTGTTAAAACTAGTTTTATTTTCTTTTAGATTTTGAAATCGTTTTTTAATTAATCTTAAAATAGCTTTCTAATTTTATATTCTAAATATAACTATTAGTAAAATAATAGGTTTTTTTTTTATTTGTTTTAATTTATTTGTAAAAATAGGTTTTTTAATGTTATAATATTGGAACTATTAGTAAAATAATATGTTTTTAATTGATTTTAGCTTATTATTGAAAATGGTTCTATTTTAATATAATTTCATTGTCCTAAATATAATATTTTGAAATATAAAAAATAGTGTGTTGGTTTTTAAAATAAAAAAATAAAAAAATTAAATTTAAGATTCATATGACTTCTTTTCAGGTCTTCCTGCTATTGAAAGTATAATTACAAGAATACATAATATTATTCCAAGTATTGCAACATAATGTAATCCTGCAGTTAATTCTTGAGCAGCAACACCAAATAATGTTTCCTGTTCAAGTGTTTTTGAGGATACTGCATAGGATAATATTAAACCACCGTAACATACAGCGAAACTAATACCTAAACTTCTTGAAGTAGGAATAACTCCAGAAGCAGTTCCTGCATATTTCTCTGGAACTGAAACCATTATCGCTTTATTAATTGGTGATTGTAGTAAACCACATCCAAGACCATATACTGCAAATACTATAAATATCTCAAGTCCATGGCTTAAGTTAGTTGTAAATGTGATTAGTACCAATGAAATTATACAGATAATATTTCCAATTACAGTTGGAAGCACAACTCCTTTTTTATCTGTAATCATTCCACTTATAGGTGCTATAAATATCATAATAAGTGGTGCTGCACTAAGTACTACACCTACCATTCCAGGTCCGTCATGTACTACCTTTTCTAAAAAGTATGGAATGGAATAAATAAGCAAATACTCTGCTATATATGCAAGGTGAAGATTAATTGTATTTGCTGTAAATGTTTTATTTCTAAATAAATGAAGATTAATTAACGGATCTACAGCAGTTTGTTCTGATTTAATAAATCCTAAAACAGAAATTGCAGTTAATACTACACCAATAATCGCATATAAGAAATATCTATCCTCAATAAAGTTTAAAGTTCCAATTACAAATAATATTGAAAAGAAGGCAGTGGTTAATCCTTTTATGTCCCAAATAATTCTCATTCTTTCAATTTTATCAAGACTATATATTGCTAGTATGAATGTTATAATTCCTAAAGGGACATTGATTAGAAAGATTGCTCTCCAGTCATAGAGTTGCTGTAACAGACCACCAATGGTAGGTCCAATTGCAAGACCTACTGCCGCAGAAACAGAGTATATTCCATAAGCCTTTCCAAGATCCTTTTCTGCAAAAGCCTTTTCTAAAATAACCATTGGACTTGCAAGAAGTAATGCACCAGCAATTCCTTGTAAAAATCTACTTAAAATTAATATGTCTATACTTGGGGATATTGAACACATAATAGATGTTATAATCATTCCAACAACACCTATCTTGAATATCCTATCGTGTCCGTATCCGTCTCCAAGTTTTGATGCAAATAGCGCAAGACCAATAAATGATATAAAGTATCCGGTTACAACTAAACCAGTAAGACCTACACTGGCATTAAAGTATATTCCAATATCTGGAAGGGATACATTAGCAATACTTGTGTTAATACTGGCCATTAAGCATCCTAATGATAATGATAAAAGTATTTTCCATTTATTTGGTGATTCTTCATTATTTGCCATTTATTTTTAGATACTCCTTAAGTTTATTTTTCTATAGGTTATAGTTTGTATTTATGGATATAAATATATGATGAAAATTTTTTAATTAAAATTAAATAAATTTAAAGTTTAAAGAATTTTATAATAGATTTTAATATAAATATTGAAAAACATATATTTTTTAAGAAAATATTTAATGTTTGTTCTATTTTTCTAAAAATGTGTCTATTAAGTTTCTAGTTGTATTTAATGATTCCATTGGAATGCCTTTAGGATTTTTACCAATCTCACCTTGAACGTCTTTTAAAATATTTCCGTCATATCCTAAAAACATAGCTTCTGAAACTTCACCAAAGAATGACTGTGGTGGAAGTATTGATACTCCTACCCTATTTCCTTCTTTAACATTTTTATCATTTGTTATTACCTTTAAGGCTCTTGTTCCAATATTGACATTACACATCATAAGTTTATCTGCATTGGGATGTTTCATTACGCTCATTATTTCTCCTGCTCTAATGTCAATACCAATGATGGGATCATTAATTGGTCCATATGCTAATCTGTTTCTAAGTCCAAGGATTGTATCCAGGAAGAATTTAACTTTTGCAATGTTCTCCTCGGTTTTAGATTTATCGTCTTTAGGTGCTGCATTCATGAATTTATGGTTCCACTCAGGTCCTCCTAAAAATTCTATAATCCTTTCTGCATTTTCCTCAAGCTTGCTAACATCCTCACTGTTTGTTAGGTTATCTCCTTCAAGATATGAATATTTTAATGATTGGAAGGTACTGGTCATATTTTTAGCTTCATCAATAGCTGCTTTTTTATTCCAATTTCCCCTAAAACTTCCAGTTTGAACAGTATTTAAATATAATTCCTGTGACTTTATAGCTATTAAAATTCTATAATCCTTAGATGTATCCCACATAAACAATCTCCTAAATATTTCTAATAAAAATAAATAAACTAATTATATTATAATATTTTTATTTTTTTAAATAGATATACTTTAATATGGTTTTTGTTTTGGTTTTTTGGATTTAGTTTTTTTTAGTATAGATACGTTTTTTATTTACTTTTTATTTGGTTAGGATAAGTTTATTCTTAAAATATATTTTATAAATTATGGAATTTTTCTATTTTTAAAAATACTGATTAGAAGCATTATTTTCTTAAATTTTTTTATAAAATTATTTATTTTTTCTTTAAAACCATTGTTTATAGGGGATTTTTTGAAATTTATAAATTTATATATGATAAAATATTTATATTAAGAATAAAACATATTATTATTAGTATAAAAAATCATTAAATTTATTATTAAATTTTATAATTTATTCTTATTATTATTGATGTGGTGAAAATATGGTTGAAGTTTCAAGTCTTCGTGATTTAGATATTTATACAGTTCATGGAAAATATGTTGGTAAAGTAGAAGATGTTGTTCTTAATATTCGTTTAGGTACTATTTCAAAATTAGTTATTAGAGCTTTAGAACCTCAACATGAAAGACAAGTTGGATTTAGACAAATTATAAGAAGCGGGCTTCAAATGGTACCTGAAGAAGATGAGATGAGATCTTATCAAGAAGGTTTACTTACCATTGGTTTTGATAAAGTTACAGCTATTGGAGATATTATGTTAATCAATACTCCTAATGTAAGGCAACAAATTCCAAATGGTCGTGGACCAAATTCTCAAAGACCAGTTAATCCTGAGACTTCTGAAAATCCGGAACAACCAGGTCCTCAAGTACCAAAACCAGAAGCTCCTAATGCATAATCTTATTATTTTTCATTAAATAATATTTTTATACTTTTTTTTATAGATACTAAATTTTAATTATTTTATCTTAATTGTATTAATAAATAATATTTTTTATTTTAATCTTTAATTTAGCTAAATTTTTTATATACTTTATTGATTTGATAATTTTAGAAGTGATTAGATGATTGTTGGAATACTTGGCTGTGGTGCCATAGCTAATATTATTGTTCAAAACGTAAATACTGATGATACTAATATTGAAATAAAATATTTCTATGATAGAGACGGTGAGAGGGCTGAAAATCTTGCAGATATTGCAGGAGGTATTGCCCTTTTAAAACTAGAAGATATGTTTGGTAAGGTTGATTTAATACTTGAAGCAGCTTCACAAGATTCTGTGAGGGAAAATGCTTTAAAAATCATTGAAAGTGGTACAGATATGATTTCAATGAGTGTAGGTGCATTTATGGATGAGGATTTTAGAAACACTTTAATTGATGCGGCTAAGAAAAATAACACTAAGATATATGCTCCTTCAGGAGCTGTAAGTGGTATTGATGCTATTAAAGCAGCTTCTGTTTTAGGTATTGACAATATCAGATTGACCACCCGTAAATCTCCTAAATCTTTAGGTAAAAATGTGGATGAGGTTGAGGTTTTGTTTGAAGGTAAAGCTTCACAGGCAGTAAAGGAATTTCCAATGAACATTAATGTTGCAGCAGCATTATCCCTTGCATCCGGAAGGGACATTGATGTAAAGATTATTGTAGATCCTGAAGTAACTAGAAATGTCCATGAAGTGGAAGTATGCGGTAAATTTGGACAATTAAAAACAGAAACAATGAATTTCCCGTCTAAGTTAAATCCTAAAACCAGTATGTTGGCAGCTTTATCTGCTATTAAATTACTTAGGAAATTAGACGAGCCATTTGTAATTGGTACATAATACTATAAAATTATTTAAGGTGTTTAAATGAATAATATGAAAGATTTTGAAATTTATTCTAATTTAAAAGTTTCAAAGATTAATCCGGTAATTATTCGCTTGGACGGTCGTAATTTTCATACTTTATCATCAGATTTAAAATTTGAAAAACCATATGATGTACATTTTGCAAAGGCAATGTCTGATGTATGTTTGGATATAGCAAATGAATTTCAACCCTTGTTTATCTATTCCTTCTCAGATGAGATAAATATATTGTTAAATGAACTTCCATTTAATGGTCGTGTTGAGAAATTAGATTCCGTATTTGCAAGTTTCGCATCCTCCTCACTAACATCAAAGCTTATCCGTGAATTCAATATTGATAATGATAAACTATTTAATGAAAATCCATCTTTTAATGATGAATATGAGAGATTTAAACGTAGTTTAGGTATTCAAAATAGTGAAGATACCAATGAAGTTTTAGGTTTTAGAAAACCAATTTCTTTTGATTCAAGGATTGTACCTATATCCCATGAAGAAATCCCGGAATACTTTAAATGGAGACAAAATGAATCCTGGAGAAATTGTATTAATGGTTATGGAATTTGGTCATTAAAGAGAAACTATCCTGCTGATGTAGCTGCCTCAAAATTGTTTGGTTTAAGTTTATCTGATATAATAGATATCCTATCCGATGAAGGAATAGATTTCAATGAAATAGATCTTTGGAAGAAGAGGGGATTTGCTGTTTATAAAAACTTCCACACTATTAAAAAATATGATAAACTAACTGACAGTGAGGTTGTAGAAAGAAGGAGATATCTATATAGGGACTTTAATCTACCAAAATTTGATAGACAATTCTTTGTTAAAAAGGAGATTATTGAAGAAAACCCTTAACTCTACAAAATTCCTCTTTTTATTAAATTTTCACTTTTTTCTATTTTTTATAGGAACATATTTTAGAAATATCTAAAATCTTAATAATTTTTTATATGGTTCTTTCATAACTTTTAAATATCTATTAATTTAAATTATCTATAAATCGTAAGTATGATTTTTATAATATGATTTAATTTTAAATTTAATGATCTTTATTTATTAATAAACTATGGAGAGATATAATGGGTTTAATTTCAAAAATATTAAAATCAGATGATAATGATTCAAACACCTTTAACAGGGTCTGTGTTGATAGAGAAGTTTTGGAATCTGTTATATACTATGCAAAGAAGGCATATCCTCATGAATTTTTATCTATGTTAGATGGTTTAATAAGGGATAATACTCTATATATCACTGGACTAATTTTTATTCCAGGCGAAACCTCTGATACTGGCGCAGTTCTCCATTATGATCAGCTGCCTCCAAACACTAAATTTTATGGTACTGTTCATTCACATCCAGGTCCTAGTGCAATGCCTTCCGATGCTGATTTGGAAATCTTTTCAAAAAGGGGATTTTTCCACATGATTGTAAGATTACCTTATACCATTGAAACCTTTAAAGCATATGATAAGGGAGGTAATCCCATGGATTTTGAAATAGGTGATTACTCCTATCTTAAAGAAGAGGAATTTTCCGATTTCTTTGATGAGGATGATATACTTACAGATGATGATAATTTCTCAGATGAAGAGGAGGAGTTTCTTGAAAGTTTTGATGATATCCATAAAAGAACAGATTATGATGAATTTTCAAAAAATTATAAAAACACTTTTTATATTCCATCACCAGGTCAATCTGATTCTGCTGAAAATCCAATAACTATTAATCCGGAGGATCTCGATGATAATAATGTAATTGAGATTAACGCTAGTGATATTAAACGTGGTATTAATATTAATCTTGAGCCGGGTATGCCGGTTCCTAGAATTGTTATAAAAAATGATCAGGATATTGACTATAAATGTAATAGCGAAGATGATTTTAAGGAAGAGTAATCCTTTCAGTATAGGTATCTAATATTTTTTTTAATTCCCTTTTCCTTTAATATATTTTTTTATTAACTGATTTTGTTTATATTGGTTTCGTATATTTCTTGATTTTTATTAATTGGTTTGTTTTTAATTGATTTTAATTTATTTCTCGATTTTTATTGTTGATTTTCTTTATACCGATCTGTATATCTCTTGATTTTTTATTGATTGGTTTTCATGCTTTAGTTTTATTTCAAGTATGATTCTTAGATTAATAGTGAACTTCTATTTTTCTAATTAGATTTTGTAATTTTTTTATTTACTTTAAATATAATCTTATTTTAATAATAAACTTCTATTTTTAATTAAATTTCTATTTATATAATTTATTTTCATTTAAATCTAAAAATAATAAACTTAATCATTAGATTTTGGATATTAATTAAAAATGGAACATATTAAAATATTGTTTACTTAGTAAATTATTATAAAATTAGTAATTTTAATTTGCTTGGTATGACATTTTACTTAGCAAGTTATTATATAATTAGTAAAAACTTTAAAAATTAGTAACATGGTTTGTGGATTTAATTGAAATTTAAGTATGTGAAAATAAAAAAAAGAGAAGTTAAAATTATAATTTAATTTTAACTGCATTGTGAACATTGTCGAGAGCAACTAATTTTTCTAAGACATCTTCAGGAATTTCATGATCTACAGTAAGAATCATTACTGCATTTCCGCCAACGGTGTCTCTTCCAATTTGCATTACTCCAACATTAATATTAGCTTCACCTAAAATGGTGCCAATGCTGCCAATGGTTCCAGGTACATCTTTGTATCTAGCAATGAACATGTTTCCTTCAGGTTTTACATCTACCCAGTAACCGTCTACTTTTAGGATTTTTGGTTCAAAGAGAACAGTTCCTTCTGCAGAGAATTCATCAGAATCAGTTTTACCAGTTACTTTAATAAATGAATCGTAACCTTTTGCATCTTTTTTGGAACCTTCGGTTACAGAAATTCCTCTGGATTCTGCTACTGCAGGAGCATTAACGACAGTTACAGGACTGCTTAATATAGGGTTTAAAATACCTTGTAATACAGTTCTTGTGAATATTTCTTTATTGGAAAGTTCACTAATTTCTCCACCATAAATAACTGAGACTTCTTTAATATGTCCGTTAATGGATTGTGAAATGAAACTACCTAATTTTTCACATAATTCTAAGTATTTTGCAGAATCCTTTAATCCAGAATTATCTACTCTAGGCATGTTAATAACATTGTTTGGGGTTTTACCAGCAAATAAATCTGCAATTTCATCAGCAATAATTATTGCTGCTCCTTTTTGAGCTTCTTTGGTGGATGCTGCAATATGTGGAGTACATACGATATTGTCAAGTTCCATTAATTTGCTGTCTTCAGGAGGTTCGGTTTCATATACATCAAGTGCTGCTCCCCCGATTTTATCATTTTTAAGTGCATCATATAATGCATCTTCATCAATGATTCCACCACGAGCACAGTTCATAATAATTGCGTTTTCCTTCATGATCTCAAATTGTTCGGTTGAGATTAAATGGTTAGTTTCAGGAGTAAGTGGTACATGAATAGTAATTACATCTGCGTTTTTAAGTACAGTATCTAAATCGGTTAACTCTACTCCCATGTCTTGTGCTACTTCAGGAGGTAAGTATGGATCATATGCAAGTGCATCCATCTCGAATGCTTGGCATCTTTTTACTACTTGGGAACCGATTCTACCCATTCCAATTACACCAAGGGTTTTACCTTTAAGTTCCATTCCCTTAAATAATTTTTTCTCCCATTTACCTTCTTTGGTAGATTTATCAGCAATTGCAATTTTACGAGCAACAGCTAACATAAGTCCCATGGTATGTTCTGCTACAGTAATTGAAGTTGATTCAGGTGCATTTACAACCATAATACCTTTTTTAGTAGCTGCATCTAAATCCACATTGTCTACACCTACACCTGCTCTTGCAATGATTTTTAAATTTTCAGCAGCTTCAATAACCTCAGCAGTCATTTTGGTTCTACTTCTGATAGCTATTCCATCATATTCCTTAATAGTTTTTAATAAGTCTTCTGGACTAATGGTAGTATCCACTACAACATCAGCGACTTCTTTAAGTCTATCTATACCTTTTTGATCTATTGCATCAGCAACAAGTACTTTCATCCTTTCACCTATATTTTAAAAATTTCTTTATAAGTAATAATATAAAAAATAAGCTCTATTTTATTTAGTTAAACAAAATTCATATTTAAAATAGTATTTAAATATTTGTTTTAATATTAATTTGATAAAATAGTTTTAAATATCATCTTAGATATTTTTAAAAGCCTTTGGCTTTTATTTTAATGAAATATTATCTAATCTACTTTTTTTCTAAGATTTTATTTTATATTATACGTAAAATTTAAATATAATTGAATTTAAAATAATATAAATTAATAGTTTATATTATAAAATAATCTTTGTTATTCTTAATATTTAAATTTTTGATGTTTCTAAACTTTTGGAGTTTAAATTAGTTTTAGCTATTTTTCCTTATTTAAAATACTAAAATCTATTTTAATACCTCGCATTTGGACATTTTTTAAATATTGTTTATAACATGATATTATTTTATAATATTCAAAATTGGTGATATTATGGTTTCTGTAGATGAATTTTTAGTATCAAGTGCAAATTTTTTGCCTGGTTATGAAATAGTTGAAATTAAAGGGTTTGTTTATGGTTTAACAGTTCGTGCCCGTGGTGTTGGTGGAGATATAGGTGCCGGAATCAAAGGTCTCTTTGGTGGTGAGATAAAACAGTATGTTCAGATGATGGAAGAGTCAAGGGAGGAATCCATTGAAAGATGTATTAGTCATGCTAAACAATTAGGTGCTAATGGTATTATATCTGTAAGACTTGATTCTGATTCAATCTCTACAAATATGCAGGAAGTTTTAGCATATGGTACAGCTGTTGTAGCTAAAAAAATAGAATAGTTATACTAATTTTATTGTTTGTCCTTTCTAATTTCCAAACACTTTTTTTTATTTTTACTTTAAAGTTTAATAATAAATTTTAATAATCCTATAATTTAATATTAAACTAAAGATTATATCTAAATTTTTTTTATTAATTTAATTTTTTATGGTGTTGATATTATTTTTAATGATAATATAGTTTTTAATGATGTTGAGATTCCAAAAGCAGTTTTAGGTTATGCACCTATGACCTGTGAGGGATATTTTGGACATAGGACACGGTTATATGAATTGGATATTTATAATAATCCTGAAAAAATAGCATCTATTATTGTAAAAGCATATGAAAAGGGAGTAAGGGCTATGAATATCCCTAATGATTCATGTTTGTTAGATGCAATTGATATTGCTAAAGGTCAAGGTGCAGATATGAAAATAATTGGAACTGTAGGTCATACAGATGTTAATTATCTGGCACCTAATTTTAAAAAAGCAAGAGAAGAGGTTGATTATTTAACAGATATTGAAATATTATCTAACTATGATACCCCTTTAATGCTGGTTGATGATATTCTAGTTGACGGTTATGATTGGGATTATACTGCTAAGGTTTTGGAAGAGATTAAAGATCATAATATAATCCCAGGTATTATCACATCTTATCCTTTTAAAACATCCAGACAATTGGTTGATAATTGCATTGACCTTGATTTATTTGATTTTTATATGGTTCCAGTAAATAAAATAGCATATACAATGGATGTTGATTTCTTTGTAAAAGAGCAGCAGGAAGAGTTAAAAACATTGCTCAATCAAATTAATAAAAAAGTAATTATTTCAAGAATATTGGCATGTGGTATTCAATCACCTAAAGAGGCCTTTGATTTTTTAGAAAAACTAGATTATGCTGATATGGTAACTGTAAGTGCAGCTTCTGAACGTGAAGCCGATGAGACATTTGGTCTATTATTAAATAAGTAAACTTAAGAAAAGATTTAAGTATCTTTTCTCTCTTTTACCATTTTAATAAACTCACTTGAGTTATCTGCTTCTTTTAATTCCCATGATTTGATTACAGGAATACCGTCAATTGATTCCTTGAATTTTTCATTATTTATTACAAAGAATGAATCAGAGGATGTAATTAAAGATAGGTCTTTAAGTGGTATTGCCATTTTTTTAAGTGTTTTTGTATTTCTATTTTTCTCAAGATTTGCAATTAATGGACTTTCATTTTGACTGGTGTCCTTAAGTTTTGCAAGTGCATCAAAAGGTGTTTTACTTGTATTTACAACACCGAAACCTAATTTTGCAAGATCATTGTTTTTATCAGTAGTTATTTCCTCTTGATTTTGATAAGGTTCAAAAATATCAATATCAAAGGTTATCTTTGTGTTTAAAACATCTTCCAACATGATTGCAGTTTCAATATTGGCCTTAACTTTACCATTTTCATAGTTATATATTGTTTCACGGGATACATGAGCTAAATCAGCTAAATCTTTAAGTGATAAGGAATATTCTTCCCTGTATTCCCTTAAAAGCTTACCATTAATATTAACAAAGTATCCTCCACGGTTTGCCAATACCTCAGGATATTCGTTATATATAATCATGTTTTTAAATGTTCCAAGACTGACTGCTGGAATACCATGTCTTTCATAGACCACATCATCTTCTAATGGACGGTTTCTTGTTTTAAGTCCAACAAGTAATGGACTTCCTAAGAAAACTTCTGATATTTTTTTAATTTCATTTACATGGGTTTCATTAACACTATCAATATTAACAAGAACTTTCATAAGTAAAAGCAAAAGCTTACGACGAGCCACCATATCAAAACAGCTCTGTTCATAAACATTTGATGTTTGAAATCCTTCTGTAGTTAATAGTTGACTTATTTCTTGAATTAATATATTCCTACTTGTAGCCATAGGAATCACCTCATGAATAAAAATATTATTATAATATATTATGTAATTTCTATTTAAAAGGATTTTTTATTTTTAGTGAATATATTATATAAATTGAAAATTTCCTTATTTATTTATTCTATTTTTTAATTAGTAAATCTAAAATTAATTCATCTTTTTTATTATTTTTTTATTAGCTAATTATTTTTTTAAATCCCCCTTTTAAAGGTATCTCATCATTTAATTGTTTTTTATATTTGATTTTTAATTTTTATTCTAATCTTTTAATTTTGTTTTTGTGTTTTCTTTAGCTGTTGTTTCAGTCTTTTACTAATTTAACCTTGATTAATGATATTTATGAAATTATTATATAAGGTATAATATACAATATATTAATATTATTAATTTTTTTGGATGTGTTAGTATAAGTTATATTTATGTAGGTATTGATGATACTGATTCACCAGATGGAATGTGCACTACCTATCTTTGTGCACTTGTAATTCAAAGATTGAAAGATAAAGGGTTTACTATTGAAGGTTATCCTAGACTCATTAGGTTAAATCCTTTCGCTAGATTCAAAACACGTGGAAATGGTGGAGTTTCATTTAAATTTCCTAAAGAACAATTTAAAGATCATGATTTAAATGAGGCTAAAAAAATTATTTTGGATGCAGTTGAAGAGCTTGCAATGTTTGATTGTGATAATACTAATCCAGGTGTAGTGTTTTATGACGGTGAAATCACCGAAGAAATGGAGGCTTTTGCATATAAGGCATTACATTCAATTATTACAATTGAAGAGGCTGAAGAATTTGCAGAGCATATCGGTGCCGAAATCCATAAATTTAAAAAAGGTAGAGGTATTATAGGATCTATTGCAAGTATGTCATGTAAACTTACAGACTATACCTATGAACTTTTGGCATATAGGTTAAAGGAAAATAGGGGCACCAAACGTCATATTGATTATGATTCCGTTGTTAGGATGGATAAATTAACAGACACCTTTGAGAATATTGACGGCGATTATTTGGCTATTGAACCTAATACTCCATGTCCTGTACTTTATGGTATTAGAGCAAACGATCCCGAAAGCCTTAAAAAAGCCCAAAAAATTGTAATTAATGGTGAGGAAGTAGAAAGATACTGTATTTATTTAACAAATCAACATACTGATATGCATCTGGAGGATGCTAGGGATATTACCTCCATGAAACAATACAGCTCATATATTGTTGAGGGTTTCGTTAAAGACAAACCTCACACTATTGAAGGTGGACATCTGTTCTTTACACTTGGGGATGAAAGTGGTTCCATTGAATGTGCTGCTTATGAACCTACCAAAGATTTTAGAAAAATCGTTGCTAGGTTAAGACCTAAGGATAAAGTTAAGTTATATGGTGGTATTGGAAAGGAAAACACATTTAATATTGAAAAATTCCAAGTGCTTAAATTGAATAATATTGCCTATAGAAATCCAAAATGTCCTGAATGTGGTAAAACCTTAAGCTCTGCAGGTCATAATAAAGGATTTAAGTGTAAACATTGCGGATATATTTTAAGAGACTCCTCTAAAATTCTTTATGAAATTAGTCGTCAATTAAAAGAGGGAAAATTCTATGAAACTCCTGTATCTGCACGTAGGCATTTGGCAAAACCACTTGTTCGTATGAATTTAAGTGATTAGATTCATATCTTTGTTCCTTTTTTGTCTAGTTTTTTCACTTTTTGTTTAGTGGTCTAATATTTTTTAATCTTTTTTTCATTTTTATAATATTTTTCTTAAATATTAATATATTATATTAATTTTTTTTGAAGTTTTTAGCTTTTTTAATCAATTTTTATCTATTTTTCTGAATTTTTAAAAAATTCAATTCTCTTTTTGAAATTCTTAAAGTCCTTAATTTTTAATTTTTTTTTAATCTTTTTATATTGGTTATTTTTATTAATATCCTGTTTGAATTCTATGTTTTTGGGGATTATGGACTTTATTTTAGTATTTTTTATAATTGATTCATTATTTACTTTTTGTTCTAATGGATTTATATTCTATTTAGTTTTAAGTATATGTTCTCAAAATAAGAAGTATTATTCATTTTTTGCATTTTATACTAAATTTTATTCACATTTAGGGAATTTTATTTTCTAAAATAGATTAGTTTATAAATTAAAAGAATAAATAATATTTTAATTTATTTTAGAATAATATTATAACTCCTAAATTTAATATTATTTTTTTTAAATTTTTATTAGGGTATATTTATGAGTAAGGAATCAACATCTCAGGATCGTAAAATAAGACCATGGATGGAATATAAACTACATATTGTAGTACTATTTTTGGTTATCATTGCTGAATGGATTGGTATGAAGAAATTCAATCTGGGTGGTAATGTAAGTATTGTTATTATGCCATTACTTTATGCAATGGTTATAGGATTGGCTTTTTATCTTGCAAAACCAATTACTTTTATTGGAAATCATGAATCAAAAGTTGCAGAAGGATTAATGTTATTATTTATGACTCCGCTTCTTGCTAAATTAGCAGTGTCAAGTGGTCAAGCTTTAAAGCTTTTATTTGATGTAGGTCCAGCTATTATATTACAGGAATTTGGTAATTTAGGAACTATATTTTTTGCTTTACCAATCGCTCTTCTTTTAGGATTTAAAAGAGAAAGTATCGGTATGACAAGTTCTATTTGTAGGGAACCTAATATTGGTACGATTCTTGATAAATATGGTACAAAATCTCCTGAAACCAGGGGGGTTTTAACTGTTTATGTTATAGGTACTATTATTGGTACTGTTTTTATTAGTTTAGTTTCAAGTCTTTCTACCTCTTTACCTTTCCACCCTTATGCTCTTGCAATGGCAAGTGGTGTTGGTAGTGCAAGTATGAATGCAGCTGCACTTGCACCTTTAACTGCAATCTTTCCCGATATGAAAGATACCATAATGGCATTTTCAGGTTTTTCAAATCTAATTTCTTTCTGTTTCGGTATTTATCTTACAATGTTTATTGGAATACCTGTAACTGAAAAATTATATTATTGGCTGGAACCTAAGATTGGTAGGACTACTTCTGCATCAATACCCTCTCAAAGTTATGAAGACGAGGATATGAAAAACCATGATTTAAGTAAAGAAATCAATAAGATTACATGGAAAAGGGTTAGTGATTGGATTATTCTATTTGTAATCTTTTCATTTATTGTAACCTGTGGAAATTGTGTTTCAACAGGAAGATCATTTTACTTTACATTTGTTGGAATGTTGATCCTATCTGCTATGGCATTTGCTAGTGTTGTTTTAGAGCGTGTACTTCCACATCATATATCCTCAATTTTATATGTAAGTATAATAGGTATGCTTCTTTCAATGCCTTGGTGTCCATTATCTCCAATCATTGTAACCTATGTTAATAATGTTGAACTTACTTCAATCGTTACTGTATACCTTGGTTATGTTGGTATTTCAATTGGAAGAGATTGGGATCAATTTAAAAAGTTAGGTTGGAGAGGAGCTATTGTTACCTGTTTTGTTATATTGGGTACATTTATAGGTTCTGCTACTATTGCTCAACTTGTATTAATGGGTACAGGTGCAATCTAAATATTCTTAAACCCTCTTTTTAAATCTTATTTTTTAAATTAATTTTCTTAAAGATTCAATTTTAAATTTAAAATCGCTTAAATTAAAAATAAGTATTAAATGTCTTTTTTTTTGATGGGTTATAGTTTAAACGTTTTAATCTTCTTTTATTTTCAAATCTTATAATTTAGGAATAAAAAATTGATAGGTTATAGTTTACGTTTTAATCTTCTTTTATTTTCAAATCTTATAATTTAAGACTTAAAATAATCTTTTTATAAAATATTAATAATCTTATAGAAACTAATAAAACTAATTTTAAATATATTATAATTAATTATAAGCTTTATAAAAATGGTGTTTTTATGGATGATATATTAATAAGAGATGTGATAGTCATAGATTCAACTTACAATGATCTTTTAGATACATCTATCTTGATTAGTGATGGGAAAATTGAAGAGATTTCAAGAAACATAAAAGTTGATGATGATGTTAAGGTTATTGATGGGGATAATCAGTATATTCTTCCAGGATTTATTGATTTACACACTCATTTGATGGCTAATGGTTTTCATTATGAGGATAATATGAGAAATCCCTTATCTACCTATTTTTATAATGGTCTTATAAATGGAAAGGATACCATTGAATGTGGTGTAACTACAGTCAGGGATTGTGGTCTTGCAGATATCGGATTTAAAAGAGAATCAGAACAATTTAGATTTCCACTACCTAAGACCCTTATTAGTGTATGTCCTTTATCTATTACAAGAGGTCATTTTGATTATACAGAACCTTCAGGTCATGATATGAGAATATCTTATCCTGGAATGCCTAGATGTATTGGAGACGGTGAAAGTAATGTACTTAAAATGACAAGGGATTGTATTGGTGCAAGAGCAGATTTTATTAAAGTCATGGCATCAGGTGGAGTTTTAAGTGCTTACGGTTTCCCACAAAATCCACAATTCAATAAAAAAGAATTAAAAACCATAGTTGATGAGGCAAGAGCTAATCATCTTAAAGTAGCAGCACATTCTCATTCAATAGCAGGGATGAGAAACTGTATTGCAGCAGGTGTATCCTCAATAGAACACGGTACTTTTGTAGATAGAAAAACGGCAAAAGAGATTAAAGAGCATAATATGAGTATAATTCCAACTTTACTTGTCCATAAGGAATTATATAAAAATCCCAATGAATCCTATAGGGTTAATAAGGGCAATATTAAAAAACTTAAGGATGTTGTCAAGGTACATTCTGAGAATATTACAACCGCATATGAGGAAGGTGTAAATCTTTTAATGGGTACAGATTGTGGTGTAGTGGATCATGGTATTAATTTAGGTGAACTTGAGAATTTAACTAAAATCGGCATGAGTGAAAAGGAGGCAATAAGTGCAGGTACCTATAAGGCAGCCCAATTTTTAGGTCTGGATGATAGGATTGGCTCAGTTAGACTACATCATGATGCTGATTTAATTCTTACAGATAAAAATCCTTTAGATGATATATCCTATATTAAAAATAAAGACAATATCAAATTGGTGGTAAGGGACGGACATATCTTTAAAAACCATTTAAATAATTAAATATTAATTTATTTTTTATTTAAGTCGGGTTTAATTTTATTTTCCTTTTATTTTGAATTAGGTTTATATTTTATTATTTTTAAATTTAAACTATTTTAAAGCAATCTTTAAAGATTTGGCTATTTTTAATAAGCTATTATATGATTTTCAAATATCCTCATAATTTAATGCATTGGGTTGTTTTTAAATATTTGGCTGTTTTTTTATTTTTATTTTACTATTTTTAATGATTTTAATCTTAATCTTATGATATTATAATTTTTTTTTTTAAATCTTCAGCTGTTTTATTGATTTTTTTATTTTTTATTATATAATCTCCAATTATCTCCATAATCTAAATTATATTGAGGCTATTTTTAGATATTTGTTTATTTAAATGGGTTTTTATTATTATTAATATTATAACTAAAAATTTAATTAATATAGTTTACAAAATATTAATATTATTTTAATTAATCATTTTTAAAAATTATTTATCTAATTAGTCTGTGTGTTTTTTATGATTGTAAAGAAAATTGCCGATTTTATTGTAAATTTAAAATATGAAGATATATCTGATGATGCTTTAAAACAGATTAAACTAGCTTTTATTGATTATATTGGTGTATATTTAAGGGGACGCAATGAAATGGCTCCTCAGATTTTAAAAGATTCATTTAGTCTTATGGACCATAATTATGATAATTCAATCTTAACTGATGCAATGTTTTTAGGTACCTCCTCACATGTTCTTGATTTGGATGATGGTCATGATGTGGCATCTGTACATCTTGGAACCGTCGCATTTTCGACTGCCATTGCATTGAGCCGTAAATTAGAGGTTAATGGTAAGGAATTTATAGAAGCTATTCTTGCAGGTTATGAAACCGGAATATTGATTGGTTCCATTGCAAATCCCAATCATAGAAATCAAGGATTTCATTCAACCGGAACAATAGGTACATATGTGTCTGGTGCCGTTGCAAGTAAGATTTTAAGATTAAACTTTTATCAAACAATACAATGTTTAGGTCTTTGCGGAACACAGTCTGCAGGACTTTTAGAATCAGATCATCAGGGAACTATGGCTAAAGCTTTTCACTCAGGTAATGCTGCAAGGGCAGGAATCGTTTCTGCATTCTTGGCCTATAATGGATTTACAGGTCCCGAGTCTATCATCGATGGTGATGAGGGTTTCCTGAAGGCCATGGCAATAGGGGATATACGTTCTGGTAAGACATTAAAAGAAGTCAATTCAAATAAGATTAACAGATATATGAATGATTTCGGTAAATTCCTTCAAACTAGTGATGTTTACTTTAAACTATATCCTTTCTGTAGACATATTCACTCAGCTATTGAGTCAAGCTTGTATTTGCATAATATAATTAAAAAACAATACGATGTAATCGAATCCGTTGAAATATTCACATATAAGATTGCATCAGAACATGATAATTATAAACCTCATAATAAAGAAGAATTAAGGCAATCACTTCCATATGCGGTGGCCATTGCGTTGGTATGTGGTGAGGTTGGTCTTACAAAGATTAATTATTTAATTGAGGATGGTCTTTTTAAGGATATTGATGAGGTTGAGGATGAGAAGGTTAAAGAGATTAAAATCTTGGCTCCTAAAATCATTATTCATGATAAAAAAGAATTCGATTCTTTAGAGGCAGGTGCCCGTCCGGCTAATGTTAAAATTAATCTAAATGAAAGTTTTAGAGGTGGGGCATTTGAACACACTACCATCTATTCAAAAGGAAATAAACATAATCCAGTAAGTCCTGGAGAGGTTATCGATAAATTCAGAAAATTAAATCCAACTTATGGGGTTCAAAAATTAAATAAGATTGATTATATGGAATCTTCAAAGATGGATGAGTTAATTAATGTTTTAATTGATTCTTATGAATAATGGAATTTAATTTTGATGATAAGTTAAATCGGGGAAATATTATGATGGATGATACAAAGAATTTCTTAAAAGGATTAGGTATTGAAGAACAAGATTCTAATTATGTGTCTTCAAAGTGTTTTAATGATAAAGGTCAGTATAGATTAGAAATACCTGGAATTCAATCTGTAAATGCTCTTGAAACAGTTTTAAAAACATGTAAACAAAAAGATATTTTTATTCATAGAATTACACAGACTAAGGGAATCATGTTTTTAACCGATGATGAAATTAGCCGAATGGTTGATTTAGCAGGATCTAATGGAGTGGAACTGTTTTTAGCTGTAGGTCCAAGGGCAACTTATGATACAAGTGCAAGTGTTCATACCAAGGAAGGTATTCGTATAGGATATAGGCTTAGAGGTTATGACAATCTAGTTTATGCAATTGAGGATGTTAAAAGGGCAGTCTCTCTTGGAGTCCGTGGAATACTATTATATGATGAGGGTCTTTTATATGTTTTATCTAAAATGAGAAATGAGGGCCAACTTCCAAAAACATTACACTTTAAATTGTCTGCCCATGCAGGCTGTTCAAATCCTGCAAGTGCTAAACTATTTGAATCAATTGGTCTTAATTCTTTAAATCCTGTAAGGGATCTTCAAATACCTATGCTTGCATCTATACGTTCTGCTATTAATATACCTATGGATGTTCATACAGAAAACCCTAAATCCTCTGGAGGTTTTATACGTCATTATGAGGTTCCAAGCATGATAAAAGTGGCGGCTCCAATTTATCTTAAAACGGGAGGTTCTGTTGCAAAAACACATTCCTGGGATACAACAAGTCAGGATGCAGTAAAAAGAGTAAAACAAGTAGAGCTTGTAAAAAGGATAATAGATAAATACTGTCCTGATGCGGTAATCTCACCTCAAGCATCAAAGGATTTGGCTGTTCCTGAAATTTAATCGTTAATGGTTTAGTTATTTAAAATATTATGGTGAATTATGTCTTTAATTAATAAGATTGCAGATGGGGTTATTAAAGCCAGTACTACTTATAGTCAGGATAGAATTGACGGATTTAAAAGAGCTTTAAAGTTAGAGGAGGAACTTTCTAATGATAATGCAGTATGGGCATTGGAACAAATGATTAGAAACGAATCAATCGCATCTTTAAGAAAACTCCCATTATGTGATGATACAGGTATTCCTCATATATTGGTAGAATTAGGTGAGAACAGATCCCTTCCTGAAGGATTTATAAGAGATATTAAGGAAGGCTTGAAACAAGGTTTGGATGATTTACCTGGACGTCCTATGGCTGTTAAAGGAAATCCTTTAGAGCGAATTGGGCAATCTAAAGGATTATATGATGAGCCTTCCATGATGTTACCTGCACCTATTTCCATTGATTCCTTTGATAAGAATAATAGGAGTTATTCCAGGGATTTAGAAAATCAGATACATATTCATATATTACTTTTAGGTGGTGGACCTGAAATACGTTCTAAAACATATAGGGTTTATCATCAGCATGATGGAAAAATCGTAATAAATGAAACGATTGATTGGCTTAAGGAATCTCTTAAAATGTTGGGCTGCACACCTTCCATTCCTGCAATTGGTATTGGGAGAAGTCATTATGAAGCAAGTCATCTAATGTTAAAGGCTATGGTTTATGGTAATTTAAATTACCAAAGTAACACTGAAAACTTCATTACAAATGAATTAAACAAATTAAATATTGGTCCTATGGGTCTTAAAGGTCATACTACTGTTTTAGGGACATTTTTAAATATCGGTCCTCAAAGGGCAAGTGGTGTTAGGATAGTATGTGCAAGACCCTGCTGTTTTGTTGAACCTCGTATTTCAACAATTAAAATATAATTTCTATTTTTTAAGAGGTAAGTTTTATAAATTTAGATATTGATATTTATATTATCTTATAAACTAATGTGAGGCATAAACTTGGAGAATAAAAAAGTACATAATAAGTTTAAAATTCCAGAACATAATCTTACTACTACAATTACTAAGGTAGAACCTAATAAGATTTCTACAAGAGGTTATAATCAAGTAGATCTAATAGAACATCTAAGTTATAGTGAAATGGTATATTTATTACTTTTAGGTAAATTACCTAGTAAAAAAGAAGGCAGATTATTAAATCATGTACTTGTTTCCTTCTGTGATCATGGTGTAACACCTCCAAGTACTCAGACTGCAAGGATTATATCTTCAAGTGGTTCTCCAATTAATAATGCAGTTGCTGGCGGTTTGCTATCCTTTGGATATCATCATGCTGGAGCTATTGAGAAAGTCATGATAATGTATCAGGATGGAATTAACAGTTTACATATATCTGGAGATCCTGATTTGGATGACCCCCAAATTACAGATAAGGCATTGGATATTGTATGTGAAAAGATTTCAAAACATGAGAAGGTTCCAGGTTTTGGTCATAGATACCATGATAAGGATCCAAGAGCACGTAAATTAATTGATTTGGTTATTAAAGAGGGAAGTTTAGGTCCACACGTTAAACTTGCGTTGAGTATGGAACAATTATTGAGGGAAAGGAAGGGCATATCCTTAAATGTGGATGGTATTAATGGAGCTATTCTTTCAGATTTAGGTTTTAATCCTGAGTTAGGTATAGGGGTATTTATGATAGGCAGACTCCCAGGTTTGGTTGCCCATAGTTATGAGGAGAAAATGGATGAGGAAGAGTTTAGAAGATTCTGTGAATTAGATGATATCACTTACACAGGATTTGAAAATAAACAAGTAAATAATAGAAAATAATTTAATGGTGGTCAATATGGATTTTTTTGATGTAATTGATAAAAGATATAGTGTACGTGGATTCACTGATGAGGAAGTTAGTAAAGAAGACTTAGATAAAATTTTAGATGTAGCTGCAAAAGCTCCTACTGCAGTAAATTTTCAACCTTTTAAGGTTTATGTAATTGACACAAATAAAAATAGGGGGGCTCTTAAGAAGGTTTATCCCTCAGAATGGTTCTTACAAGCACCAATTGTATTGTGTGTTGCAGTTTCAAAAGAAGATGCTTGGACACGTAGGTATGATAATAAAAACTTTGCTGATATAGATGGGACTATTGTCATGGATAATATCATTCTTGCAGCAACAAGTTTAGGATTAGGCACATGTTATGTTGGTGCATTTAATCCAGATGCAGCTGAGGAATTAATTAACTCAGATAAATATGCTCCATTATTATTTACTCCACTAGGACATGTTGATGCAGGTCCAAGAATTCAAGATAAAAAAACAGCCAATGATATAAGTGAATATATTTAATCTGAGTATTAATTATTTCACCTATCGGTTTTTTAATATTATTTCCTCGGGTTTTATTAATCAGTTAAGGATATAATTGAATGTTAAGTTTGTCAATGTTGAATTTGTTAATCTTTAATTGATGGGTATTTTAGTTTTATTGTTTATTTTAAAAAGATATTAAGTAGTTGAGATGATGAGACCTCTTACAATACATGCTAAAAATAAAGAAGAATTAGATAAATTTACAGATCTTCTTGAGGAGAACAATTTTAAATTACATTCATATGATGATAATTTTTCATTTCTTTATAAGAGGGCATATGGCAATTGGGTAGCTCATTTAATTTGCATTATACTTGCAGCTACTCTCACTGCATGGTTTCTATTTGGAAATTTAGTCCTATTTTTATATGCTTTTTATAGAAATTCCCAGTATGTTTTAATTACAACAAAACTTGAAAATGATGGTGAAAAATTGGATTTCGATGAGTTTAATGAAATTGATTTAGACAGGGGTTCATTTTCTTAATTTTCTTAAACTCCTTTTTGAATTTCTTAAGATTTTTATAAACTATTTTAGTTGAGTTTTTTTTTACTAATTTCTTTAAAGTTTTCTTAAAGATTTTAGAAACTATCCTTGAATTTTTAGAGATTCTTTCTAAAATTTCAAAAAACTATTTTCTTATTGGTTTTTTACATATTTCATATATATGGTAGTTATTATTTTAACATGTTTTTTCAAAAACATTGTTTTATAGATTTTTTTATTATTTTCATAAATAATTTTTTTAATTCTTTGTGTTTTTTATTGTAAGCTTATTTTATTTCATTATTTTATTAAATGGACAGTATACTGTATTTATTAATTTTTCATATAATTTTTTATATACATTATTAGTATTTGTTTAAGTCTTTATAGGAAATCTCTTAAAACTCTATTTATTCTTCATTCTTAACTATCATATTTTTTTTAAAAAAATATTTAAATTATCTTAAACAAAATTTTAATTGTAAATTTTTAATATTTTAAAATTTTTATTTTCAATATTTTTTTCTAATTTTTTAGGAAATAATAGTTAATTTATTATATTAAAAATTAAATAAATTAATACATTAATAATATGATAAATAAGAGAAAATTATTTTTAGTATAAAATAGGTTTTTAGGTAGATAATATGGTTCAGATGACTTATCAAAAAAGGATGCAAGTATACTCAATTGTTTTCTTATTTGTTATGATTAGCTTAGCAATAGCTCCATTTTATCTAGGCGAACCTTTTACTAGTGAAAACTTAGCTACTGCTGTACTTGTTTGTTTAGTGGGAGTAGCGTTTCCATTGGTCTCATATAGACCAGAATGGAATAAGGCTATGTTATTTTGTGAAGGCATATTATTCGCTATTTTAGGTTATATGTTTTTGGAAAATCCTTATAATTATGTTTTTTTAGTATTTGGTATTGTTTTGATTGCTATTTCAATTTTAGCATATATGAAGAAATTACCTCCACGATTACTAGGATATTTTTATCATAGTAGTAAAAAGAAGTAATTTTTTTAACTTTTTTTTAAAAATCTTTTTGTATTAATAAATTGAAACTTATTGAATTTTATTAATGAACTTTATGTGTTTTATTTAGAGTTGGATTTTTATTTAAAATCGCGTATTATAATCTAGATAAAATTTTAAATACCATGGTGATAAAAAATGGCAGAAATATCAGAGGCTATCTCAATGATTAAAAAGGCTGAAAGTGATGCTGTTCAAGTAGTGGAAGATGCTAAAGTTAAATCTGAAGATTTAATTAATGAAGCTACTGCTAAATCTAACCAATTAATGGAAGAAGCTAAAAGTAATGCATCACATGAGGCTGAGGTCACTGTTTTAAATTCAGAAGAAGAAGCTAAAAAAGAGGCTGAACAAATTAAAGCTCAATCTGAAAAAAATGTTGAGTCTATTAAAGCTAAATCTTCAGTGAATGTTGATGAAGCAGCTTCTGTTATTGTTGAAAAATTGTTGTAGTGTGAGATAATGTTTCAAACTGAAAGAATGCGTAAACTTAAAATAGTCACTTTGGATAAGTATGCTCCTTCAATAATTAGTGAATTACATGAGGCAGGTACTGTTCAAATTGATGATATTTCAGAACGTATTCAACAAGATCCTGAGATTGGGGAACTATTAACTCCTGCTAAATCCACATCTAAAACTGGTAGAATATCATCATTATTAATGAAAACAACTAGTCTTTCCGATGCAATTGCAAATGCTTTAATGTTTAATACAAGTAAGAAAGATAAGATTCATTCATTAATTAATCCAGAATTGATTGTTCCTAAAAATGTGGAACCGATGGATACTGACGCATTGATAATCTATGCAGAATCTGTTTTAGATGATGCTAGTACTGAAATATCTCCAGTACAGGATAAATTATCCGCTCTCGACACTGAAGCAAGTAGATTAAATTCTAAAATTACCGTTGCTCAAAAATTAATTAACTTTAATTATGACTTAGGTATTTTAGCAGACACTAATACTACTTCAACAATAGTTGGAAGGATTGCTGTTGAATCTGCTTCTGAAGTAAAAGCAGAATTGAATAAAATAACTGATGAAATTGTAATTGATGAAACTAATTCTGATGAAGCTTTTAATAGTTTTATTGTAGTTAGTTCTAATGAATATAAAGACACTGTCTATTCTACACTTAGAAAATTCGGTTTTGATAATTTAGATGTTAGTGGTATGGAAGGTAAACCTTCTGATTTCATTGCTAACGCTAATGCTAGGTTATCTGCTATTGCTAATGAAAAAACCCAGTTACAAGCTCAATTTAAAGAGCTTGCTAAAAAATGGGATGACGATATCTTAGCTTTAAAAGAACAATTAGAGAATGAAAAAGATAAAAATGAGATTTACACTAGTTTCGGTGAAACTAAAAACTCTAAAGTATTTGAAGCTTGGGTACCAGTTAAAAAAGCAGAAGAAACTAAAAAACTTATTGAAACTGCAAGTGATGGATATTGTGTTATAGAGGAAGAAGAAATTCCAGATGACAGTGAAGATGTACCTGTTCTTCAAAATCACTCTGGATACGTTAAACCATATGAAATATTAGTTGATATGTATTCACCTTTAAAATATAATGAGGTTGATCCAACTTTATTTGTAGCTATTACATTCCCATTATTCTTTGGGTTCTGTTTAACTGATGCAATGTATGGATTGTTAAACTTTTTAGTTGGATACTTTGTATTATATAGAGGTCTTGGAAGAAATAGCGAAACCTCAAAAGACTTTGGTAAAATATTTATGGCTTCAAGTTTATGGGCTATACTTTTAGGTCTTTTAACCAACGGTCTATTGGGAGATTTCTCATCTAGAGTCTTAGGTATGGGAGCACTTCCAACTACCTGTTTAGATGCATTTACCAATGCAGCAGTAATTTTAGTTATTGCAATTGCTCTTGGTTTAGTCTATCTTAATATTGGTTTCCTTTTAGGTGCAATCAACAATTACAGATATGGTAATAAAAAAGATGCTTGGACTAATCAAATTGTTTGGTTCGTTTTAGAAATTGGTATTGTATTCTTAGCACTTGGATACATGTTACCTGCAATTGGAATGATTGGAATAATAATTGGAGCTATTTTCATAATCGCTGCTTTCGGCCTCTTATTCTGGGGAGGAGGAGCTTATGGAATTATGGATTTCTTCAGTTATATGGGAGATGTCCTTTCATTTGCTAGGTTACTTGCATTATGTTTAGCTACTGCAGGTATTGCAATGGCTGTAAACATTCTTACTGTAATGTGTGGTACTATGATTCCATATATTGGAATTATTCTCGCTATCATTGTATTCATTGGTGGTCATATATTTAACTGGCTTTTCCAAACTTTAGGTGCTGGTGTTAATGCATTACGTCTTAACTATGTTGAATTCTTTGCTCAATTCTTCATGGGTGGAAAAAACAGATTTGAGGCTTTCAAAGCAGGTAGGAAATTTACAAAACTTAACAAATAGATTTTTTCATTTACAATTTTAATATTTAAAAATAAAATTAATTTCAAAATTATGATATAATTTAAGGAGAAATAAATTATGGTAGAAATTGTCTTAGGAACTGCTTTAGCAGCTATTGGTGCTGGTGTAGCAGTCGGTTTCGCTGGTTTAGGATCAGGTTTAGGTCAAGGAATGGCAGCTGCAGGTTCTGTAGGTGCTGTTGCTGAAGATGGGGATATGTTCTCAAGAGGTATTATTTTTGCAGCTTTGTGTGAAACTCAGGCTATTTACGGTTTCTTGATTGCTATCTTATTATTAGTATTTTCAGGATTACTTGGTGGTGGAGGTAAAGGATTATCCACTGCTGTAGGTATTGTTGCTATTGGTGCAGGTGCTGCTGTTGGATTTGCAGGTCTTGGTTCCGGTATGGGTCAAGGTATTGTTGCAGGTTCATCTGTAGGTGCAATTGTTGAAAATGATGATATGTTCGCAAGAGGTATTATTTTCTCAGCATTACCTGAAACTCAGGCTATTTACGGTTTCTTGATTGCTATCTTACTCATGGTATTCGGTGGAATATTATAAGTGATTAGGAGGTCAAGAAATGAGTTCTGGGGCAGATAAAATTGTCTCTAACATAAACTCTGAGGCTCAAACTAAAGCTGATGGAATAATTCAAGAAGCTCAAACCAAAGCAGATGCTATAATAGCAAATGGACAAGCTGATGCAGATAAAGAATCAGCTAAAATTATTGCTAATGGTGAAAAACAAGCTAACATGAGACATCAACAAATTATCTCTGAAGCTAGAATGAATCAACGTAGAGATGAGTTAGGGGCTAAAGAAGAAGTTATCGAAATGGCTTTCGATAAAGCTATGGACGATTTAAAAGATTTAGCATCTACTGCTGATCCAAAATATGTGGAAGCATTAAATAAATTAATAAAAGAAGCTGCTGTTGAAATTGGCGGTGGAGATTTAATCGTTCAAACTAAAGAAGCAGATAAAACTAAAATTCAAAGTGCTTTAAGTTCTATGGCTAGTAATATATCTTCTGACACTAATGTAACTACTACTTTAGAATTTGGTGAGCCAATAGACACTATTGGTGGAGCTATTGTTAAAACTAAAAATGGAGATATCGAAGTAAATAATACTATTGAAGCTAGGGAATCTAGATTCAAACAATCATTACGTAGTGAAGTTGCTCAAATATTATTTAGATAGGAGTGAGAATATATGGCTGATGAAATAGCTACTTTAATAACACAATTAGGACTTTCTAATGAATTACTCCTTGTAGGTGTAATTATTGCAATATTGATTGTTGGTGCTGTTGTAGTTGTTGTTACTAGTAGACCTATATTAGATATTTATCCTTATCTCAACCCTATTGCTAAGGTCAGAGCAAGAAAAGGTAGACTTTTAGATGATAAACAAATGTCAGAAATCATAGAAACCGATTCTATTGATGAGCTTACAAATTATTTAAGAGGATTACCAGATTATGCTCCATACATAAATGAATACTCAATTGAAAAATCATTAGATACACATCTTGCAGATACTTATCAATATCTTGCAACTATTGCACCTGATGAAATTAAGGATTCATTTGATGTTTTAGCTACTAAAACTGATATTGCTAATATTAAAGCATTATTAACTGCTAAAGAAGTAGGATATAATAATGAACAAACATCTAATTTGTTACTTCCTTCCGGTTCATTATATGAAGACTTAGATCGTTTAGTTGATGCAGGTTCTGTAACTGATGTTATTGCAGGATTAGATGGAACCGAATATGCTGATGTTTTAACTGATGCTATTCCAGAATATGAGGAACAAGGTTCTTTATTACCATTTACAAATGCATTAGATAAATATTATTTACATAAATTATTACACTCAACTAAAGTTCCAGGAAATGACAATACTGAAGCAATGTATTCATATATTGGAACCCAGGTAGATATGGATAATCTTAAATTAATTATAAGAGCTAAAGAAAATGGTTTAGCTTATGATTCAATTAGTCCTTTCTTAATTAGTGAAGGTTATCAATTAAGAGAATGGAAACTCAAAGATTTAATGGAATCTGATAATGTTGAAGGAGTTATTTCTTCATTAGAAGGAACTAAATACAGTGAAATACTTTCTGAGCCTTTAGCTCAATACAATAATGGGGAATCTATTGCTGTATTTGAAAAAGCTCTAGATACATATTTTGTTGAATATTCACATTCCTTATCTTTAGAAAAACCATTAGGTGTAGGTCCAATTATAGGATTTTTAAGTGGTAAAGAGAAAGAAATTAAGAACTTAAAAATCATTACAAGAGCTAAAAGAGAAGAAGCATTTCCAGATAGTAAGATTCCGGAGTTGCTTGTATGATTTCATATGTTAATTATGGAGTGATATTATGAGTTCTGTTGCTGTTATTGGAGATTTAGATACTGTCACCGGTTTTAGACTTGGTGGAGTAAGAGAAGGACGTATTGTAAATACTAAAGAAGAAGCTGAACAAGCTCTTGATGAGTTAATTGAAAATAATTTTTCAATTATTATTATTACAGATAAAATAGCTGATGAAATAAGAGAACATATCAGAAAAACTCTCGGTTCAGATATTGTACCAATGATTATTGAAATCCCTGATAAAAACGGTAAATCTGAAACTGATGGTGATCAAATGAGAGCTCTTATTAAACGAGTTATTGGGGTAGATATCAAATGATTATTGAAGGAAACATTATCAAAATTGCTGGTCCGGTTATCCTTGCAGATGGGATGAGAGGGACTCAAATGCATGAAATGGTAAAAGTAGGTGATTCTAAACTTATCGGGGAAATTATTGAACTCGAAGGTGACACTGCTACCATTCAAGTATATGAAGAAACCGCTGGGATAAAACCTGGTGAAGTAGTAGAAAGTACTGGAGGACCATTATCTGTAGAACTTGGTCCTGGTATTATGGGATCCATCTTTGATGGAATTGAAAGACCTCTTGAAGTTATTAAAGAGAAAACCGGAGATTTCATTGCTAGAGGTGTCCAAGTACCTTCTATTAACAAAGAGAAAAAATGGACATTTAAACCAACTGTAGCTGTAGGAGATAAAGTTACTGGTGGAGATGTTCTTGGTGAAGTAAATGAAACTTCAGCTGTAGTACATAAAATTATGGTACCTCCAACTGTTTCCGGTACTGTAAAAAGTATTGTGGATGGAGATTACACTGTAATAGACGATATTGCAGAAATTGAAACTGAAGAAGGAAACGTCGAAAAAGTTCAAATGTTACAAATCTGGCCTGTAAGGAAAGCTAGACCTTACACAAGAAAACTTGATCCGGATATACCTCTTGTAACTGGTCAAAGAGCACAAGATACTTTCTTCCCTGTAGCTAAAGGTGGAACTGCAGCTATTCCTGGTCCTTTTGGTTCAGGTAAAACTGTTACTCAACAACAATTAGCTAAATGGGCAGATGCTGATATTGTTGTATACATTGGATGTGGAGAACGTGGAAACGAAATGACAGAAGTACTTACTGAATTCCCATTCCTCGATGATCCAAAAACTGGTAATCCTATTATGGATAGAACTGTTCTTATTGCTAACACTTCTAACATGCCAGTAGCTGCTCGTGAAGCATGTGTATACACCGGTATTACTATTGCAGAATACTTCAGAGACCAAGGTTACGATGTAGCACTTATGGCTGATTCAACCTCAAGATGGGCTGAAGCTATGAGGGAGATTTCTGGAAGACTTGAAGAAATGCCTGGTGAAGAAGGTTACCCTGCATACTTAGCATCTAGACTTGCACAGTTCTATGAAAGAGCAGGAAGAGTAACCACTATTGGAACTGAACCTAAAGAAGCTTCTATTAGTGTAGTAGGTGCAGTATCACCTCCTGGTGGAGATTTATCCGAACCTGTTACCCAAAACACCTTACGTATTACTAAAGTATTTTGGGCATTAGATGCATCTCTTGCAGATAAACGTCACTTCCCATCTATTGATTGGTTACAAAGTTATTCATTATATGTGGACAGTATCCAAGATTGGTGGAAGGAAACTGTTGGTGAAGATTGGAGATCTAACCGTGATGAAGCTATGGTTTTACTCCAAGAAGAATCTGAACTCCAAGAAATTGTACAATTAGTTGGTCCAGATGCTTTACCTGATTCCCAACAAGTTGTTTTACAAACTTCCCGTATGTTAAGAGAAGACTTCTTACAACAAAATGCATTTGATGATGTTGATACTTACTGTCCTCCTGCAAAACAAGCAGACATGTTAAGAACCATTCTTTTATTCAACAAAGAAGCTCAAGCTGCTGTTGCAAGAGGTGGAGATATCAAGAAAATAGATGCTTTACCTGTTAAAGAAGAAATTGCAAGAATGAAATATATTCCTGCTGAAGAATTTGAAGCTAAAATCAAAGATATTAAAGCTAATGTTGTAGACCAAATGGGTGGTGTATAAATATGAATACTGATATTAAAACAAGAGAATACACTACAGTCACTGAAGTTTCTGGTCCTTTAATGGTTGTTGAAGGTGTTGAAGGTGTAGCTTACAACGAAATTGTAGACATCGAAACACCTAACGGAGAAAAAAGAAGTGGACAAGTATTAGAAGTTAGGAATGATGTAGCTGTTGTTCAAGTTTTTGAAGGTACAGATGATTTAAACACTAAAAATACTAAAACTAGATTCACTGGTAGAACTGCTAAAATCGGAGTTTCCAGAGATATGATGGGCCGTATCTTTAACGGTACTGGTAAACCTATTGACGGTGGTCCAGAAATAATTCCTGAAAAAGAATTGGATATTAACGGTAACCCTATGAACCCAACTTCAAGGGAATATCCTGCAGATTTCATCCAAACTGGTATTTCTACTATTGATGGAATGAACACTTTAGTAAGAGGTCAAAAACTTCCTATTTTCTCAGGATCTGGTTTACCTCACAATGAACTTGCAGCACAAATTGCAAGACAAGCTAAAGTAGTTGGTGAAGACACTGAATTTACCGTAATTTTCGGTGCAATGGGTATTACTCACGAGGAAGCTAACTTCTTTATGAGAGAATTTGAAAGAACAGGAGCACTTGAAAAAGTAACTGTATTCATGAACTTAGCAGATGATCCTGCTATTGAAAGGATTTTAACTCCTAAAATGGCTTTAACTACTGCAGAATACTTTGCTTTCGAATTAGGTATGCATGTACTTGTTATCTTAACTGATTTAACAAACTACTGTGAAGCATTAAGGGAAATTTCCGCTGCTAGGGACGAAGTACCTGGAAGAAGAGGTTATCCTGGATACATGTATACTGATTTAGCAGGTATATATGAAAGAGCAGGACGTATTCAAGGTAAAGAAGGTTCCATTACTCAAATGCCTATCTTAGTCATGCCTCAAGATGATATTACTCACCCTATTCCAGATTTAACTGGATATATTACAGAAGGACAAATTGTATTAAGTAGGGATTTACACAGGAAAGGTATTTACCCACCTGTAGATGTACTTCCATCATTATCTCGTTTAATGGGTGGAGGTATTGGTGAAGGTAAAACCAGACCTGACCATAGTGGTGTATCTGACCAAATGTATTCAGCTTATGCTGAAGGTCGTGATTTAAGAGATTTAGTAGCTGTAGTTGGTGAAGAAGCTCTTACAGACAGGGATAAAAGTTTCTTAGAATTTGCTCAACAATTTGAAGACAAATTCGTAACTCAATCCAAAGATGAAGATAGAAGCATTGAAGAAACTTTGGATCTTGGTTGGGACTTATTTAAAATCTTACCAAGAACTGAACTTAAACGTGTTAAAGACGAATTTATTGAAGAACACCTTAAAGATTAGATTTAAATTAATTTTTAAATCTTTGGTTCTATCCAACTTTTATAAAGGAGGATATTATGGCAGAAGAAATTTTAGAGGGTATTAATCCTACTCGTATGGAGTTACTCGCTCTTAAAAAACGTGAAAACCTTGCAGTTAAAGGTCACAGTCTTTTAAAAGAAAAACGTGATGCTTTAATCAAAGAGTTTTTTGATATTTTAGACAGAGTTAAAGGCGCTCGTTCCGATGTAGAAAAGATCCTCAAAGAAGCATATGAAGCTTTAACCTTAGCTCAAATTGAAATGGGTGATTTAGCTGTAGAAAAAACTGCTTTATCTGTTAAAGAATCAGTTGATGTAAAGGTTACATCAAGAAGTATTATGGGTGTTCCAGTTCCATTATGTGACACTACATTTGATTCAAGGGATTTAGTCAACCGTGGATATGGTTTCTCAGATACATCTGCTCAATTAGATATTGCTGCTGAAAAATTTGAACAGGCAGTAAAAATGATTATTGAATTAGGTGAAATTGAAAAAACTATCTACCTTTTAGCTGAGGAAATCGAATCAACTAAACGTCGTGTAAATGCTCTTGAACATATTATGATTCCAAAATTGGAAAACACTGTAAAATCTATTGATATGAGACTTCAAGAGATGGAAAGGGAAAATTTCGTTAGATTGAAAATGATTCGTGCTACTATCGAAGCAAATGAAGCAGAAGAAGCTGCTAAAAAAGCTGATAACCCAGCTTAGAAAAACAACATCTAGTATTTAAGATTTATTTAGATTGAAAAAAGGGTAGAATAATATTTTCTCTTATTTATCAACCCCTTTTTCTCTAATCTAGATATTCTTACTAGAATAAATCTTTTTTTATTAAAAAAAGATTTTCTTTTAAACTTTTTTTTATTAAAAGTTAAATTAATTAAAATAAGTGAGATTATGGAAAGAAATCCATTGGAAATGGCTATGCAGGATCCTGAAAAAAGGACTAAATTATATATTTGGATAAATATTGCAATGATTGGTGTAACATTTATTATGGTCTTTGGTGTTATTTTATTTATTTTAATTGCATTTGGAATTATTCATGCATAATTTAATACTTTTTAATTTTTAGGTTTTAAAACTGCTATTTTTTATTTATTTGATTGTTTTTTGAATATATTTTTTAAAATAAGGATTTTTAATTATTATTATTTATGGGGTATTTTTAATTTTTAGGTTTTAAAACTGCTATTTTTTATTTATTTGATTGTTTTTTGAATATATTTTTTAAAAAAAAATATTTAATTTGTTATTATTTATGGAATAACTATTTTTTTTAAAAAAAGAATCAATTTTCTAGTTATTGTCTATATGATAAATATATTTTTAAAAAAAAGGAATTTTTTAATTTAATTATCTATAGGATAGATATTTGAATTGATCTTATCTTTTAATGATTTAATCTCTTTTAAACCTTTTTTCACATTACCACATTCTTTAATTATTGTAACTAGCGGTTGATCCTTTTCTATTATTGTATTTTCATGGGATATATCATATAATCCGTCGATATTGAGATTTCCCTGTTTGATTTTAGATTGTGCATATAATATCTCTTTAATTGCATGGGCATTTGGATTTAATTCTTCTATTAATTCTCCATTACATGCTTTAATATGCTCTTCTAATAGATTTATGGATAACACTTTTTCTACACATTCATAGGTACCTTGAAAACGGGGATTAACTTCTATTAGATATATGTCATTATTTAATATGTTTCCCTCATTATTTTCCTCACCTGATAATATCAAATCTACTCCATTAGATCCGATTAATTTAGATTCTTTTATAATCTCCTCTGAAAGCATATTCATGTCCTCATTTAGATTCTTTATTCCAATCTCATCATGAGGTATATTGAATCTTGTAAATTGTTGTATGGATTTTATATCCAATGGCATAATATTTCCGCAATATCTATAATCACCTTTAAATCCAATATCATCAAGTGTTAATAGTCTTGTATTCATTATTGTCTTTGCATCAGTTGAACTTGCTAGTACTGATGAGCTTATGTTAACTCCACTTATGAATTCCTGAACTAATATCTCGTCCTGTGACAAAAGAATATTTTCAATACTATTTTTTATTTGATTATCTTTAATGTATGCATCATAATTCAGATGGATTGTATCATATCCACCTGATCCTTTATTGGGTTTTAGAATAAATGATACCTCATCATATTCTTTTAAAATTTCACCTAACTCATCAACATCAGATATTAAAAAAGTCATAGGACATAAGAATTTATTGGAAATTTTATTGTAAAATCTATATTTGTCACTTACATGTTCCGTTGATTTATTTCCGATAATCTTGGATTTGTATTTTTTAAATTCTCCAGTGAAGTCATCTCCACTTATACCTGAAGTTAATATTATATTGTCTGCACTATCCAAATAGTCCCTTACATTAATAAGTAATTTCTTGGCACTATAATTTTCCTCAAATAATCCACAGGATGTGTCTGCCTCTTCATTTAAAATGTGTTTTTCTAATACGTTTTTTGGAAAATCTATAGTCGTATAATAAGCTGAAGAGTATACGTTGTATTTTAGTTTTAAAGCTGAATTTACCTGAGGACGAGTATCAATTCCAAGTATAACTAGATTATCCATTTAAAACATTTCCTTTAATTTCAATATAATTACATTATTAAATTAATGATATAAATTATTTGAGTATAAAATTATATTGAAAATAAGTTTAAAATTAGATTCCCTTATTTAAAAAATAAAAAAATGGGATTAATTATTGTTTTTATTTCTTTCTTGTATTTTTTCCTGATATTTAAAGAATTTTCTTTTGATATTCATATATCCCTTTTTATGGAAAGGACAATCATTTATACAATATGAGCATCCTTCATTACAGCCCTTGCATTTTTTGGGATGTAATTTATCGTTTTTAAGTGCATCATAAGTACATGCATCCATACACTTTCCACATCTTTTGCAGTATTCTTTAATCCAGCTAAAATCCTCTTCGGGATCTGTTTTGTCTAATTTTGCGCTGGTTAAAATCACTGAAATTTTAACTTTGGGGCCATATTCTGGTGTAATTAGGAGTCCACTTCTACCAATGCCTCCTAGATTTGCCTTTGCTGCAATCTTTGAAAAGTCTATAAACTCATCATATTCTGGATGTATTGGTTCTGTATCCACATTATTTTCTCTTAGGAAATCTGAAAGTTTATATGTTTTGTTTGCAATCTGTTCGTAGAGATAATCATTATATGATTTTGCTAAAATTCCCGGTTCCGTTTCTAATATCTCATCAAACATTTCAAAAACCAAAACTATTGCATTGTCATATTCTAATTCAGCGTCATTTAAAATTAAGTCAGGACTTAATTTAGTAAAGCCAACACTTACAACATTTAATTCCTTGGACAACTCCTTAAATCTCTTTATAATATCTGGATTGTAGTTATATACAATATTTTTTGGTCTTTTAACTGTGGATTTATCATAGTTTACTTTGATACTAAATTCTTGGTTTTTTATGATCTCTTTTAATTCTTTACCATTTTCTTTACTTTTGATTTCCATATTATCCCTAGCATTCTTTACTTTTGATTTCCATATTATCCCTAGCAACAGCAACAGCATGTGTCAGTATTGTTCACTTTATAACCTATTCTTGATAGAAATGCTTCATAACCTAACCTTATAAGTTTCTTAATACCTACTAAATCATACATCTTAATCTCATCGCTTGCTGTTAATTCTAAAAATTTGGAGAAGTTTTCATCGTTTATAACCTTTTCGACATCATCCTCTTTAATTTCAAGTATTAAATCTGCAGTCTTATCATCAACCTCCTCGACATCATTAAGTAATGAAACATCGATTCCATTCTCTTTTTTAGTTAAAATAATAAGTTTATCCTCTATTGAATCAATTAAAATTCCTATTTTTCTATTATCTTTTATTCCTGAAAATAGAAAAGATGATCTATTTGCCCAGTCATTCCATTTTTTAATGTCTATTTCCATTTTATCATTCTCCTATTTATTCATTTTTTTCAAGATAATGTTTTTAATGTAATTTACTGCAATTTCTTCATTTTTTCCACATCTTGTCGGATCTTTAGGTTTTATGCTGCAATTCTCAAGCTCTTTATCTATATTAATTGTATCTTCTACCTTTATATTCTTACTTTCTAAAATCTTGTTTACACAGTTATTACTACAACCATTTACTCCAATTATTGGGTATTTATCTATGATTTTATAGATTGACTTATTTGATTCTGCAGCCGTTGATGGTATGCAAATGTGTATGAAATTATCATATTCTTTCTGCGCATCAAAGACAGCAACCCTGGCTACAAGTCCATTAGGGCTCATTCCAGTACATGCTGCAAGGGCTGTCTTTTCATCCTTTTTTGATTTAACCTTCATTATAAATCACCGATAAAATACCTTACTTCATTAATAAAAGGTTTAAACCTTTAACCATTTCTGGATTATTGAGTGAATAATAGATCCATTGCCCTTTCTTTGTCCATTTTAGAATCTTTGCTTTTTTTAATATGTTTAAATGATGGGATAGTGTTGATTGTGATTTATTTAATGTCTCGAGTATCTGGCATACACAGAGCTCGTCCACCTCTGATAATAGATAAACAATTTTCAGTCTTGTTGGATCTGCTAATGCTTTAATCATTTCAGAGTCATCATAAATCTCATCATCTTTCGGCATTTTTTCTATGATTGGATTCAAATCAATCTTACAACAATTTTCATCACTACATCCTGTCATGGTTAAGAATTATATTTTGATATATTTAAATATATCGAATTACTTTAAGTAAAAAAATTACAGTTATTAATCTAATTTATATCCTTATAATTTGATTGAAAATTAATTAAATCATTAAAAACAGTCTATAAATTTAGAAAACATTATAAAACTTGATTAAATCTAAAAAATCAGTAAAAAATAGTTTATAAAAAAGAATAGTTCCGAGCGGAGTCGAACCGCCGTCTCCGGGTCCAAAGCCTAGAAGGATTACCACTACCCTACGGAACTAATATTACTATTACTAGTAATGTTCTGTTATGAACATTATAATTTTTGTTATCATAATATATAAGTCTTTCCTTTTTTTTCAAGATTTTTAATCAATTTTTTATTTTTCTGATTTATTAAAAATAGCATATAAAGTAATAAACATTGAATTTCTATTGATCTTTATTTTTTGGATTTTGCCCATGTGCAAACATCATACCATTTACATCTATAACATGTATCTTTAATATCCGAGGAACTTTTAAAAATTCTATTAGTCATGTTAAATAGTTCACTTGCTTTGTACTCTTTCTGGTTTGACTCTTTTAGGACTTTGTCAATTACAATTTTGTCCATCTTTAAAATTTTCTCATTTTCTCTATCATTGATACATATATCTTTGTTAAGATTTGGGCAATATTTACAAAGATCATCTAATCCATTAACTAGGTGTATGGATTCTTCATCATTCATTAGTTTCTCATGAATTATTGTCATGTTCCTTGTAAATTCTTCATTGTATCCATAGCCTTGAAAACCTTGAAGACATAGAAGGTGATGTCCACGTAAATTAATCATTAAAGTCATCTTCTTTAAAAAATAGTTAAAAATAAAAAAAGTTAAGAGTATTTTTTTTATACTCTTATTCGTCTTTTGGTAGGAATACCTGTGATATAGCAGAACCTGCTAATACTTTAAGTATATCTCCAATAATAAATGGTACAAGTCCCATTACAAGTACTTGGGTTAAGGTTAATGCTGTTCCTTGAGCTAAGTAGAAGTATAAATATAATCCTATTAAACCTGGAATATATATTGCTAAGAAGTTAGCTACAAGTAAGGTTCCAGTCATACCTACGAATTTTCTGGATTGAGGGTATCTTTCAGAGATTGAACCTACAAAGTAAGCACAAACTAAGAATCCAATAAAGTATCCACAATTGGTTCCAAGTAATGTAGCGATTCCTCCGGTCATACCACTATACCATGGAATTACAAGACCTAATGCTAAGTACAATACCTGTGATAAAGTACCATACTTTCTTCCAAGTAACATACCTGATATTAAAACTGCAAAAGTCTGTAATGTGATTGGAACTGGGGTCCAAGTTAAAGGTATTGCAATTTGTGCTGCAATTCCAGTAAAACAAGCCATTAAAAATGCAAGTCCAACTTTTTCATAAGTTCCGGCATTTTTCACATGATTATATACTTGGCTTCTTATTGTATAATAAGATTCTATAGTATTGTTTACCATATTTTACCTCCTTTTATAATAGTTAAAGTCGACTAATAGTAAAATATCCAATAATAAGTTTTAATATATATCTTAAATATTATACCTATTATATATTGTTTTAAATAATTTATATATGTTTTTATTAAAGCTCGTATTAATCAGTTAAATAGATTTAACATGCTTATTTAACGAATATATGAGAATTTGAAAACTGATCTTTTAAACATTTTTTTTATTTATGTGTTTATTTTAATTAGTTAAGTCTATTGAACTGGATTAATCTATTAATTGATCCTTTACACCTGCAATTTCTGCAAGTGTTTTACCTTCCCTTAACTGTTTTAGAATACCCTTTTCCTTACGTTTAATTGAAAGTGTTTCTAGTATGACCTCGTTGAACTTTTCCTGTGGAATGACAACCACTCCATTTTCATCTCCGAAGAAGAAATCTCCAGGTTTGATTGAATCTCCGTCAATATTAAGTTCAACATTAAGTTTTCCATAGCCTAAGGCAGTTCCGGCATTTGGGCAGGTATCAACACAGAATAGTGGATAGTCCATATATTTTAATATATCGATATCCCTCATTTTTCCATAAACTGCAACACCTACAAGTCCCTGCTCTTTTGCACAGGTTGATGCTAACTCCCCCCATACTGCTAGTGGACCTTCTGTGGATTGTACAAACAATACCTCTCCTTTTCTGCCAATGTCAATTCCGGCTACAGCTGTTCCCCAGTCTTCTACAGGTGTATAAGCAGTAATGATTTTACCATATGTTCTATGGTTATTTAATGATTTTAAACCTTTGATAACTCCAGTCTTTCTATAAAGGTTATTATATGCATCAGAAACTTGGCAGGTAGATGCATCTTCTAAGATTATATTGAGTTTTTCGTAATTTTCAATATTTGACTCATCTTCCTTTTTAACCAAATCATCTATTGAGAAATCGTCAATATCTAGGTTTATGTCATCTAAACTTAGATCCCTATTACTCCTTGAAGCCATTTTTAAAACTGTATTAGCATTAATTCCTTTTGCCATTATAACACCTGATTGTTAGTTTTATTTTTGATTGTTTAATCATGAATAATTGAATAAATCAATTATATGTCATATAATAGTTTGTTTTTATAAGATTTAATATTAATTAAAAATCCCAATTAAAATTTAAATATACAATTTTATATATGAGTATTTGCAAAAATTATATTAGGTAAAATTTAACAATTATTATGCTCGAAAGAGTTTTTTCATTATTAATATTATTATTCACTAATTAACAAAATAAAGGAGAAACATATAATAGATAGCTATTATTTAAGAAAATTGATTTTAATAGAGAAATATTATTCCGATTTGAAATATTATTATTTATAAATGGGTTTTGATGTTTTGGATATTTTAAATAGGGGATTATTAATAAACACTTGAAGATTATTAAAATTTAAGAATTAATATTGGCTAATATTAAATAAAATAAGGTGTAGTTTATGATGTGTTAAGATTTTTTTGGAAATGTTTTTCATATTTTATTAATATTTAATTAAATTACCTATTCGATATTTGGGGTTTAATTAAGTAGTCATAAACTTGTAAGATTTTATTTAAGTTCTATTATAGGCGGAACTTTATGATTTTTAATTAGGTATATTTGTTATTTAAAGGACTCTTTTTTTGTTTTTTTTGCCTATTTTAATCATTTATTCATTAATAACATTCATGTTATTTTTAATAAACTTTATTAATTAATCGAATTATTTACTTTTAAGTAAATATGTTTAAACAATTATTTAGTTTAATTTTTAGCAAACTTCTAAATTAAACTTATATTCTTATAAATTAAGCCGTAAAGGAGGCTTACTATGTCAAAAGGTGAAGAGTTAACAACAACTAAATATCTCATTTATGCTGAAATTAATGCAAATGGGATTGTAGAAAAACCTGATGTTGTAGGTGCTATCTTCGGTCAGACAGAAGGTCTTTTAAGCAATGATTTAGACTTGAGAGAACTTCAAAGAACTGGAAGAATTGGTAGAATTCAGGTTATTATTCATTCTAATAGTGGTCGTGCTAAAGGTGAGATTGTTATTCCTTCTAGTTTAGATAGGATTGAAACAGCCATTTTAGCAGCATCACTTGAAACAATTAACAGGGTAGGTCCTTGTGAAGCAAACATCAAAGTTAAAAAAGTAGAGGATGTTCGTGCTGTAAAACGTCAACAGGTTGTTGAACGTGCTAAAGAAATTTATCAAGGAATGATGGATACCGTTACCCCTGCTAGTATGCAAATGATTGAAGAAGTTAGGGAAGCTATGCGTGTTCATGAGATTTCTGAATTTGGTGAAGAAAGACTTCCTGCAGGACCTAGTGTTCATACTTCTGATGCAATTATTGTTGTGGAAGGTAGGAATGATGTGTTAAATCTCTTGAAATATGGTATTAAAAATACTGTGGCAGTTGAAGGAGTTAATGTTCCTCCAGTAATTGCAGATTTAACTAAAAAACGAACAGTTACCGCATTTGTTGATGGTGATCGTGGCGGAGAATTAATATTAAAAGAACTTATTCAAGTTGGAGATGTTGATTTTGTAACACGTGCACCTGTTGGTAAGGAAGTAGAAGATCTTGAAAAGGATGAAGTTATCACTGCTTTAAGAGATAAAACTCCTATAGAACAATTCTTAGCTTCAACTAATCTTTTATCTGTTCAGGACTCTCCAAGAAACAAATCCAAAAAATCCAAATCCCGTAATAATCATAATAACAAAAAGTATAATAAACGCAATAATCGTCATCAGGATGATGATTATGGATACTCAGATATTGTTGAGGAACCGGATTTAGATGATGAACTTGAAGATGATGAAATCAGCTTGATGAAGGATATGCTTAGAGAAATTGAAGGCAGTGGAACTGGTGAAATCTTGGATGGCGCATTAAACCTTATGAAAGAGGTTAGTGTTGAGGATCTCTATAATGAAGTACAAAATGTTGAGGACAATGCAGAGACTATTGTCTTTGATGGAATTGTATCTCAGAGATTAGTAGACGCTTCATATAAAAAAGGTATTAAAAACCTTGTAGCTTTTAAGGCTAGCAATATTGTTAAAAAACCAAGGGATGTTAAAATTATTACATTACACTAAATAGGATTATTTATCCTATTTATTTCATTTTTATTGGCTATTTTTTTACATTTAATAATTACTTTGACTTATCTTAATCTGTTTTAATCTGATTTTTTTTTTAAACTTTTCAATTTGAACAAGTTTTATATACTTTAAAAATATATTGGTATAACGAAGTAAAACTTTTAAAATCAATTTAAGAACTTGATATTATGGTAAATTTTTCTAAATCAAAAGAAGTAAATATTTTCAATCCCTCTTTAACGTCATCAAATCTTCCAAAATATGATGCTGAAGGTAATAAAATAAGCATTTTGGATTTATATAATTTTAATGATTTATGTGAGGATTATATTATTGATTTGGAAATTAGGAACTACTCCCGAAATACTATAAAAACATATAGTACAATAATTAATAATTTTATAGATTTTCTAAAAACTCAGGATGATTTAACTGATGATAAAAAATTTTTAAGATCGTTTAAACGTTATATTCAATATCTAAAAAGAGATAAGGAAGTTTCCCAGAATTATATCTATCTTGTGACCATTACAATTAAAAAATTTCTGGAGTTTAACAATATCTATTATTTATATGATGTGGAAACACCTAAAAGAACTAAATCCCTTCCTAAGTCTTTAAATGAGCATGAGGTAGAGAAACTTATCTCATCAGTTGATGGGGATAGGGAAGATACGAATCTTCAGAAATTTACTAAAATGAGAAATAAAGTTATATTGACTGTTTTATATTCCTCAGGCTTACGTATTAGCGAACTTTTAAATCTTAAAATAAATGATATAGATTTCGAAACCCGTACAATGAGAATACGAGGTAAAGGAGATAAGGATAGAATTGTTTTATTTGATGAGGAATGCCGAAATCTTCTTGAAGAATATCTCAAATTAAAAAATCCTGATAACCCTCTTTTAATATATAATAATAAGGGAAATAAATTAAGTTCACGTTATGTTGAGATGATGATTAAGAAATATGCTAAAAGGGCGGGAATTAAAAAGAAGGTTACTCCCCATGTTCTAAGACATTCCTTTGCAACCCATTTATTGAAACATGGTGTGGATATTAGGATTATTCAACAATTATTAGGTCATGCAAGCCTTTCAACTACTCAAATATACACCAGTGTGGATATGGAATCTGTTAAGGATATATATGATAAAGCAAGAGGTGATCTTGATTGATTTTAGGCATATCCCAGTATCTGTCATAAGTTAAGATAGGGTATTGATTAATCCCGATAACATAATTATATAATTAATAATCCATATTTTGATATAAATATAAGGTGTAAAAAGCCTGGTTTTATATATTTTATTGTTTATTCTTTAATCGTAAGTTTTTTATTAATGAATATTTTTTATATATAAAAGTATCGAAAACTTTATATATAATGACACATAATATATTATTTGTATTGGAATTTAAATATTTTTTTAACTGATTTTTTATGAAAGTGTTAGGTAATAGTTTACATATTGCAAAATCTGGAAAATTAATTGCTAGGGGAAAACAAACTCCAATAATTGGTGCTTTGGTTTTTGACAATAATAAAAACAAGATTGGTAAGGTAAATACTGTTTTTGGACCGACTAAGAATCCATATATTTCTATTAATCTTTTTAGGTCTGCTAATCGAGATAGGATTATGAAAAATTCAGGTGAAAAATTATTTGTTTCAAATGATAAAAAGCGTAAACGGGGGAGGAGACCACGGAAAAAGAACAACTAAAAGAAAGTATTAAAAGAACCAGAAGATCCAAACAAATTTCAAGAAATGGTATCTCTGATAATAATACTTCAGAAAAAGAACAAATGCAGCATGATGTATTTGATATAGATAAGCAAACTCGTTGTCCAGAATGTGGATCAGACCAATTAATTGGTGATTATGAGAGGGCAGAAGTTGTTTGTGCAAATTGTGGACTCGTTATTGATGAAAACCTTGTTGATATGGGACCAGAATGGAGAGCATTTGACCACGAGCAAAGAGATAAAAGGACTCGTGTAGGAGCACCTATCACTTATACCATTCACGATAAGGGTTTAAGTACAATGATTGATTGGAGGAATAAAGATATCTATGGAAGAGATATTCCTGCAAGAAATAGGGCTCAATGGTACCGTTTAAGAAAATGGCAAAGAAAAATCAGGATTTCTGGTGCTACAGAAAGAAACTTAGCATTTGCTTTAAGTGAATTAGATAGGGATTCCTCAAGACTTGGTCTTCCAAGAAGTGTAAGGGAATCTGCATCTGTTGTATACAGAAGTGCAGTGGATAATAAACTTATACGTGGAAGAAGTATTGAAGGTGTTGTAGCTGCTTCACTTTATGCCGCATGTAGAAGATGTAAAGTACCTCGTACTTTGGATGAGATTGCTGAAGTTTCCCGTGTTACTAAAAAAGAAGTTGGAAGGACTTACAGATTCTTAACTCGTGAATTGAATATTAAATTACCACCTACTTCACCAGTAGACTATGTTCCAAGGTTTGCTAGTGAATTAGGTTTATCTGGAGAGGTTCAATCTAAAGCTATTGATATTATTAATAAGGCAATGGAAAAAGGATTAACTTCTGGAAGAGGTCCTACTGGTGTAGCTGCTGCTGCATTATATATTGCATCAGTTCTCTTAGGTGAAAGGAAAACTCAAAGAGATGTTGCGGAAATTGCAGGTGTTACAGAAGTTACAATAAGAAACAGATATAAAGAACTTACTGAACAATTAGAAATGGGCGTAACCTTATAAGCCCATTTTCCATTTTTTAAATATTTTTACTATAATTAGCTATTTTTAGATTTCTATAAATTACTTATTAATTTGAGATCTTCTATAATTTATTTGTAGAGTTAACCTATTTTTTTTGATTGAATTAATCTTATTTAATTTATTTTTAGTAGAATTGATTCTCATTTTCTTAAAATTAGTTTTTAGTTTATTTTTTTTAGTAAAATTAGTCTTTATTATAATATAAATTTAATTTTTAGTAAATTAGTTTTTATTTTTATATAAAATTAGTTTTTAGCTTATTTTAAGTAAGTTTGGATTATTTCAAATAATATTAATCATGTTTTAGTTGTTATATAAATTAGTTTAAAATAATTAAAAAATAGTTTTTATAAAGTTGATAAGCTTAAAATATTAAAATGGTAATATCTTAAGCATCTTTAAACTTATAATGACTAATACTATTGCAAACAATATTCTTAAATGTTTTTCATTAATTTTATAAGCTATTTTAGCCCCATAATGGGCCATTGGTATGGAAAATATTATTATTAATATGAAATTAACTAGATTAACATATCCGATTGAGTATGGAAGTATATTTGCACCCCATCCAGATAACATATATGATATTGAACCTCCAATGGAGGAGAATGGTATAAATATGGTAGATGTTCCAATTGCCTCAACCATTGTAAATCCAAATAACATGGTTAATATCGGTATAATAAAGACTCCACCACCGATTCCTAAAAGTCCTGCAAAGAATCCTACAACTATACCAATAATTCCCGCAGTCAGGTAATTTAACTTTAATTTGGGTTCGTTTTCTGTATCGTCTTTTTTAAGAAACATGTTAATTGCGATACCGATAAGAAGTAATCCAAATAAAATCTCTAATGCCCTTGTAGGTATGATTGTGGAGATGTTTCCTCCTATAAATCCACCAATAATACCGAAAACACCAAACATTATTCCCGGCTTTAAGATATCAATTTTGGATTCTTTAACATGGGTATAAGCTCCTGATAGAGATGTTGGTATGATACAGGTCAAACTAGTACCTAAAGCTATTCTAAATGCAAGATCTGATGGTATGCCAATAGTTTGAAGTGCAAAATACTGTAGAGGAACCATTAAAAATCCTCCACCAACACCTAATAGTCCTGATGCTAAACCTACAATTATTCCAATTCCTATTAAAAATAGGATATATGTTGTTGTGAATATAATTTAAAACACCCTTTAATTTAAAACAATTTGTATAAAAAATTTATATAATCTATTTATACTATTTATTATAAGAAATATAAAATATATTTCATTTAAAATATTAGATTTGTTGATAAAATGGAGAGGAATATTGATAATTATTATCTTGCAGGATTCGTTTTGATTATCTTTGCCTGCTTGATATATTTTACAAGTTTTTTAGATATAATCATAAGGCCTATTTTACAACCTTTTTTAATGGGTTCTTCAAAGGGTAAGGATGTATTATATTTCGGAATCTTCGGATTATTCTTAATCTTTTCAAGATTTGGTGAAAAACATAATATTAATTGGTTTAACAAGTCTAATGATTTCTATCTTAAATTATCATTTGTCATAATGATTTTTTTAGGTAGTGTCGGAATTTTAACCGAGATTTATATAAGACTTTCAATGAATCTGCCATTGGATACAACCTTGGTGATTGTTGAACCTAAAATGACATCAACAAGTATTCTACATTCACATGTTCTTAAATCCATATTCGGTGCCATTGTTGTAATGTTTATTCCAAATATTCCTTCAGGCATTCATGTTGGAAACAGTTTAGCTCCTTATATTCCGGATATCGTAAAGGCTATATTTATCTTAGTGCCTGTGTTGTTTATTACAATGATTAAATCAATGGAAAACAGAACTATATTTCCAAAACTATTAATGATTGCTTTATTTAGTTTAGGCATTATTGGTATAATGGATGGCGGCCTATTCTCCACACCTGCTGTTGCAGGCTGGTATTGTATGTTAATTATAATGTATAATGAGTATTTAATTGATCATATATCTCCACTTTTAAGTAGAAATACAGATAAAGAAAGTTTAAAAAGGGAAAATAATGGGATTGATAGTGGAAAGTCTCTATTTGAAACTATTAAACATGATTTGTCCCTATTTAAAGCGGAATTTTTCAGTGGAAGGAAGGTTAAACATTATTTTAAAATAATGTTGCCTCATTTGATATTATTTATCTTCCTGGTTCTAAGATTCTCATTTATATTTGCAATAGCAAACACGGCATATTATGAAGTAAATATCTTAGAGCCTAAGGATTCAATTGATTTAAACAATTATGGTGTAATCAGTGTTGTACATAGTACTGACCGTGACATTTATAGGTTAAATCCTGATTATAATGAGATGGTCTTATTAAATAGTCTTGATAGATCATTAAATCAAAAATGTAGGGCCTATACTATATCATGGAATGCATATTCCTATCTGTAGAAATCAAATTTAGGAATATTTATTTTTCCTTTTTTTATTAAGATTAATATAGTTTAAATTATAATATTATATTAGTTGTTTTAGAAATCCTTAGGGGATTTCATTTTAATTTTATTTCTGTGTATATTTTTTGTGATAATATGAAACTTAGTATAATTATTCCGTCTTATAATGAAGAAGAAAACTTACCAGGTTTGCTTGAAAGTATTCACTCCCAGGATTTTAAAGACTATGAGGTTATAGTTGCAGATGCTAATTCAACAGATAAAACCTATCAGGTAGCAAAGTATTATGGTTGTATTGTTGTTGAAGGGGGTTTACCTGCAGTTGGAAGGAATAATGGTGCTAAAGTTGCTAAAGGGGACTTATTGTTATTTTTAGATGCTGATTTAAAGCTTTCTAAGGATTACCTTAAAGATGCAGTCGAGGAATTTAATAGGGAAGGTCTTGGAATAGCAATATCTCAAATGATTCCCGATTCAGATAAATTTTCATATAAGGCATTACACGATTTTGCAAATACCTTTATGAAGTCTGTTGAAAATATCAAACCTCATGGTGCAGGCTGTTATGGTATTCTAACAAGAAAGGTATTACATGATAGGGTTAATGGTTTTGATGAATCCTTAGATTATGGGGAAGATACCGATTATATTGAAAGAATTGGAGCAATCTCAGAGTTTAAGGTTCTTAGAAAACCGAAAGTTATAGTGTCCACACGTAGACTTGAGGAAGACGGTCTATTAAAACTTATTAAAACCTATGGTAAAAGTACTGTAAATGATTTTAGAGGAAAAAGAACATCTGCAGATGAGTTAGGTTATAGTTTTGAACATGGTGGTAATAAAAAATCCAAATCCAAGAAAACCAAACCGATTCATATAAAATCATCAAATAAGAGCAATGTCTCTAAAAATGATGGTATGAGTAAATTGAGAGGTTCTAAAAATAAATTTAACAAGTCTGAAACAAAAGGAAATATAAGTCTTCCAAAAAAAGAATCCTCAAATAAAAAAACAGGTGATGCCTCAATAGAAAATTCTCAGGCGCTTATAAAATCAGGGAATGGTCTTGTAGAGTCTCAAAAGAAAATTATTTTTTATTGTGTATGTGGGGAAGGTATGGGTCATGCAATTAGAAGTGGAGTCATATTGGAACGTCTTACAAAGATATATGATGTTTATATCTTCTCAGGTAACAGGGCATATACCTATTTGAACTCTAAATTTGATAATGTATATGAAATCGGAGCATATAATACTGTTTATGAGGATAATGTCGTAAATGATATTGCAACTTTCACTAAATGTATGAAGGAAAGTCCTTCTAACATTAAAAAGGCCTATGACACGATTTTCAAGCTTGCACGTAAACTTAAGCCGGGAATTATTGTGACTGACTTTGAAAATTATTGTAATATTGTGGCAAATACATTAAATATTCCGTTGATAAGTCTTGACAATATTCATATGATCACTGAAACTGAGATTGACTATCCCCCTTATCATAAAATAGACATGCTTAAAGCCAAAGCCGTTATAAAGGTTTATGTTCATGACGCTAAGATACATATTCTAACAAGTTTCTTTAATCCTCCAATAAAGGAGGGCAGGAATTCCGTTATATACCCTCCAATCTTAAGGGAAGATATAATGAAACTTAAACCCGAGATTAAAGATCATGTAATTGTCTATCAAACTAGTAATTCTAATTATAAGCTTATGGAAAGACTTAAAAAGATTGATGAGAATTTTATAGTCTATGGATTTAATAAGGATGAGGTAGATGAAAATTTAACCTATCGTTCATTTAATGAGGATATTTTTTATGATGATTTAAGGACTGCTAAGGCGGTTATCACCAATGGTGGCTTTACTTTAATCAGTGAAGCCATTTACCTTAAAAAACCAATCTATAGTATGCCTGCATTGGGTAATTTTGAGCAGATTTTAAATGGTTTTTATGTGGATAAACTAGGTTATGGTGAATATCATGAGGATATGGAGTCTAAAAACATTAAAAGCTTCCTATCAAACCTTGATAAATATCAAAAAAATCTAAATAAAGTTGTAAATACAGATAACTCTGCAATCTTCAATGAGTTGTATCGGGATATTGAGAAATATTATAAATATTCTTAAGTTTTAGATTTAATTCATTTATATAATACATCAAAAATAATGTTAGCTCATTTTAATGTTTCTAATGTTAAATCAGAATCAAAAGAATTATTTAATATAAAAAACAAAGTAGATATCAAGGAAAAATCATTTAGAAGTTTAGATAAATTTAATGATTTAGACTATCCTCATATACCTTTAACTGAGGATAACATTCCAAAGGACATGCCTAGAAACATAAGAAATTCAATGTTAAAATTTGATAAAAGATAATAAATGCAAAATATGAATATGGATTTATATTTAATAAAACAACAGGTAAAGCCGGGGAAATAAAAACAAATAATAAAATAAATAATGTGAATCTCTTTAAAAATGAAAACTATGGTGATGACGAACTGATAGTATCACACAACCATTTGGGTTTACAACCATTTAATTATGCAGATTTTAAAGTTATTTCAGAACATAGTCAATTTAATGTTGTTGAAATGCATGTGTACACCCCAAATGACATTTTCATTGTTAAATTTAAAGAAAAATTTACATACACCGAGGAAATAGACAAAGCTTTAAGAAATAATTTCGCAATAGGCTTTTTAGCAGGAGCCAATAAAGGAGAAATAGGTCAAACTAATAAAATGTGGAATGAGTATATTAATGATCCAATTTTAAACGAATATATGGAGTTTAGGAGGATAAGAAAATGATACCAGAACATATTAAAAAAAATATATTAACCACTGATCCAGGTTCTTTTAATGATGAACCTATAGTTGATTTAACTAGAAGATATAATAATGGGGAACTTACTGATGAAGAATTACTTGAAGATATTGAGGAAATCAGCAGATTACGTAGTCAAGCATCAGAAATATTTAAGAAGAAGAAAAAAATTAAATGACAATGACCAAGATTAATCATTAGCTCTTTTTTTACTATTTTTTTGTGTTTTCTAATTTTCCACTTTTATATGTTGAAGTATAAAAATCATAGTAAATAAAAAAATTTTTGTGGAAAATATAGAAAAAAATAATATTGTTCTATTTTTTTTATCTATCTTTTTTTGAAGATTTTTAATTTCATTATACATTTTTTTTAATTACTCCATTAATCTTTTTTATATCGGTTTTCCCTTTTTTTTATTTGCTATTCTCCTTTTTTTATACTCCTTTTTTGAAAATAAACCTTTTTTTTAATTAAAATTTTAAACAGGATTGAAAAGGAATCAATAAGTCTACAATCGAAAATAGAAGCTGAAGCAAACAGACAGAAATATAGAAAATTATCAGGTGATGAAGCAAAAAGAATATTAAACAGTAAATTTGAAGGTGTAGGAACTAAAAGAGCCAAGAATATTGTTCGTGATGCGCTACACACAAACGAATCCAATCTATCATGGATAGCAAACCTAAACAATGATTACAAGTATAAAATCTGGATGAATGGTAGGGGGAAAGGAAAAGTCCGACCATGGCACAGAGCAAAACAAATACAACCATGTTATATTGATGATTACTTTGACATTTATGGGTCATACCATGCGCAAATGATGTATCTCGGAGACCTTAACGGTGGGGCAGAAAATGTTGCTAACTGCAGGTGCTGGATACAGTATACAAACATCACTCCAAGTAACCTTAAAACTAAAGGAACAATACAAGTAAATCCAAATGTAAAATTAAAAAACACAGATAAAGAAAGACCTACTCAAAATAATTACAGCCTAATATCAAACATCAAAAACAAAACAACCACAGCAATATCAAACATCAAAAATAAAGTTAAGAATATTAGAAATAATTTTTCAGTAGGATCTAATGAAAATTATTATAAAAAAATAAAAAAACCTGCTAGATTAAATCCTGTAAAACCTACATATGAAAAACAAAATATTAAAACAAAAATAGTTAATAAATTAAAATCTATTAGCACTAATAGATATAAAGATAAAAAAATAACAAAATATAATGATATTAATATTGTAAGAGATAAAGGAGCAAGTTATTTAACTGAAATGGACATTAAAGAAGTTTGTGATATGTTACCTCCCCAATTAACGAAATATGTGAAACAAATAAATATAAATAAATACATAAATTATCAGGAGGAAGGTTTTGTAGGTGGAGAAGTGTTTCCTAAAGATTCTAAAATTGTAAATCTTTACAACACTCCTTTCTATAAAGAGGATTATATTCCAATTTTAATTCATGAATTAGGGCATGTTCTAGATTTAAATTTTAATAAAAAATTTTATCATACTAATGAGTATATAGGTATATCTAATTCTCATGAATGGATTAATGCAATATATGATGATGATAATGGTGAATTAAAATTGGTAACTGATTATGCTTTTGACAGTTATGAAAAATATTTAATTGAAAAAGAACATGATAATCTATATATTGAAGATTTTGCAGACTCTATAAGATTATATTTCTGGTCTGATAGAGGGGGATTCAAAAGGAATTATCCTAACCGGTCAAAGGTTATTGAAAGATTATTATACGGTTGATAAAAATGTTTTTTTATTTTAAAAAATATCCAAAAATAGAAAAAGTTAAATTAGAAAATGGTTACAAAATTATAAAATATGTGGGTTATGCAGATGATGAACGATTTAAAGGTTTTTATCAGGGAAATAAAAAATCTTCGGAGTTTTGCTTTGTATTTACTTACAATGAAGAAGGTAAATTAATAAGCAAAGAATTAAAGAAAAATCCCCACCGTAATCTTAATCTTCCTTACTCAGAAGGTGCAGTTTAATATTATTCTTTTTTTTTGTGTTTTCTAATTTTCCACTTTTATATGTTGAAGTATAAAAACCATGGTAAATAAAAAAATTTTTGTGGAAATTATAGAAAAAAATAATATTGTTCTATTTTTTTTATCTATCTTTTTTTGAAGATTCTTAATTTCATTATACATTTTTTTTAAGTACTCCATTAATCTTTTTTATATCGTTTTTCCCTTTTTTTTTTATTTGCTATTATCCTTTTTTTATACTCCTTTTTTGAAAATAAACCTTTTTTTATAGTATTTTACCAAATGTTTATACCTAAATATTCGTTGACCCAATTTGTGTAGAATGAGGTTAAATCAACTATTTTATAGAATTCATCTTCAAATATTTTAATTAATTCGTTTAAATTTTTA
>Ga0256406_1000570_pt1 | contig 66673 bp, 46 predicted proteins | sample RumenRJG_03DNA_FD_185986 | JGI IMG/M metagenome (GOLD analysis project Ga0256406, IMG submission 185986) | Bovine rumen microbial communities from Lethbridge, Alberta, Canada - RJG_03 | ecosystem: Host-associated > Mammals > Digestive system > Stomach > Rumen | place: Canada: Alberta | collected... | reverse complement strand
CCTTGGTAATCTCCATAATTCTATTGCTTAAATCTTTGTAACTATTTGATTTACAACTACAAAGATAATAAAATTATGCGAGATTACCAAACTTTTAAGACTCTTTTCTTATCCCGAACTCAGGTTAATAGCTTAAAGGCACTCGAAATCTCAAAAATATCCTCTGCCTGACTATCAAATTGAAACGAAAACTTGGATTTAAATTAACAAAACAGATATGAAAAAGCAAAATTACGTCAATTATGCTGCCGTATGTATGTTACTGGCAGGTATTTGCTCGTGCTCAAGCAGTGACGATGCTCCCAGCATCGTCAGCAATCCTACACTGACCGGCGTTAATGTAGATGTTCAGTCAGCAGCTCAACTGGCTGCACGTGTAACTAACCTCAAAGGTTCTGCTACCCGTGCCACAGCCGACGTATCTGCTGAAAAAGAATATAACGATGCCATCTCTGCACTGGGCTCTATGGAGGCCTTCAGCAAGCTTACCTTTGCTGATACCAAGCAGTTTGATGAAGTATTCCCCGACGGCAAGGCTGCCACTACCGGCGCCACAGCTGTTATCAACACCAACGCCAAGCGCTCGCTGAGCCTCGACCTGAACGGCAACACCGTTGTTGTTAAGGGTACCCTCACCCTTACCGGCCTCACCGGCACAGGCACTATCTACGTGGCTCCTACCGGCAAGCTCATCATCGACCATGCCGCATCAACCGACTCTAAGGCTACCGTATATAATTATGGTACGCTCACCACAACTCAGAGCAAGTTCGAAATCGCCAAGGGCGAAACCCTGTACAACTGGGGTATGTTCGACCTCGACGGAAAGACCCTCGAGAACGACGGTCGCCTGTACGTAAGCACTTATCTGCGCGGCGGCGACGTTACACTGGGCGAAGGCTCTGTTACCAACGTGGCAGGCGACCTGAAGCTCGGCATCAAGAGCGACTCTTACGGCACCGAAGACAAATATCCTGTTGACTTCGACGCCACAGCAGACCACTTTGCCAACCTTACCGTTAAGGGTACACTGCACACCGGCAAACTGATTGCCAACAACGTGGAGCTCGCCGGCGAAGACGCTATCGTAGCCGTAGACAACTATATGTATGCCAAGACAGCCTTCACCACCAACGCTACATCTAATAAGGTGTTCGCCAACTACGTGCACGTGGGCGACGCTCTGAAGGGCGATGGCAACAAGAACTCTCACCAGACCGTGGGCGACCTGGTATTCAACAAGCCTACAGCCTTCTATCTCGGCGACGGCGGCAAGGTGGTTGCCTTCAACCTCAAGGACAATGTCGGTGCCAACGGCTACTTCGAACTGAAGAGCGGCAAGGGCGGCACCGCAGTGGTAAAGGTGCAGAACCTGTACTGGCCTGAGAGCGGCGCCGTGAAGTTGGTTAAGACTCCCGAGGACAAGTCACTCTTCGGCGTTGAGTTCCTTAACTGCTACCTTAACGGCACTTCTACCGAATTCGACGACGTGGCCTTCGACGGCGGCACCGTTCGTAAGATTAAACAAGGCGTTGAGTACAGCGACCTGTTCATACCTGCCGACAAGTGGAACAACGGCGGTTACAACCCCGACCAGAAGGGCAGCGCCACCACAGCCTACAAGACCCTCGACCTGATTTCAGAGGTAGATTACGGCGAACACTCTAACAGCGGTCTGTCGGCTACCTGTGTACAGCCTTACAACGGCAAGATGTATGTATCTTACCACACCAACGGCACCACACAGAACGGTTGCCTGGAAGTGCTGCAAACTACCGGCGACAAGACCACTCTGCTGCAGAGCGTGGCCAGCAAGGGCACCAAGCTTGAGTACAACCACCTGGCTGTAGACGCTCAGGGCAAGCGCATCCTGGCTGTAGGTAACTCGGCCAAGGGCGGCATCATGGCTTACATCGGCCTCGATGACAACGGTCTGATGAACACCAAGTCTACCACTGTGGAAGACAGCACCTTCCTGCCATTGAACTATGTAACCTTCGAGGATCAGAACACCACACATGTGGGTGGCGACGGTAACGCCGTAATCCGCAACGGACAGTATATTGAGGTGGCTACCACCCAAGGCTTCATGACCTTCGATGCCAACGACTTCTCACAGTTGGCTACCCGCACCACCACCGGTCGTGCCAAGCACATCGCTACCGACGGCAACGTGGTTATCGGCAGCTACTACACCACGCCAAGCTCGGCTCTTAAAGACGCCAACACCGCAGCTCCTCTGAGCATCTCTGTTTATCCTCTGGATAACTACACCTTTACAAAGCCAACCCTGACCTTCGCTGCCGGCGACGTTACTCCTAACAACGGTAAGAACGTAATTGCCAAGGATGGCGACAACATCTACGCCTGCATGGGTAAGGATGGCTTGAAGGTGTTCAACAATGGTACGCTGAGCTGGAGCTTCAAGCCTGCTGATGCTGAATACACTGTTCAGACTCAGGACACCGGCGAGAAGTATCCCGTAGGTACCGTTATCACACGCGGTAACTGCAACGGCGTAACCTTCGACAACAACTACATCTATCTGGCTTACGGCGGTCTGGGCTGCATCGTGGTAGACAAGACCACTCACCAGGAGGTTTGCCGCTACAACGGTGGCAAGTCGGCCAACTACGTAGCTCTCGACAATGGCTATGTTTACGTGGCCAACGGTCAGAACAACCTCAAGGTGCTCAAGGTTACCGATCGTAACGTGCAGTACTAATCCATAATTCCCGTGGGAGGGAATATACCCACCATACGGTGCGGCCCTTGTGGCCGTCAACTCAACACGCATTTGGGGCGTTGCCACTTACACGCACTGGCGTACGGGGCAGGGCCCCAATGCGGTTTAAAACTTTACGGCGTGAGCGAGCCGGAACATGCTCAATAGGACACAATACAAAAAATTCAAAACCTGTAACTTTCAAATTAAAGCAAGAAAAACGATGAAAGCTTTGTCACACATAACGATGCTGGCCGTGGCCACCGCCATCGGGGTGGGGGTGCTAAGCTCCTGCTCGAGCGACAACGACGTTGTCGTACCGGCCATCACCAACAACACCCTTATCGGTTCCGAGGTGGAAGATGCCTCGTCGGAGGTATCTCTCTCTAACCTCAAAACCGCAGGCACCCGTGCCGCCGCAGGCTACAACCTCGACGCCCTCGGCATACCTACCACCATGCCCGATGCGCCCTCGATACCCTCCGACGCAGTAGAACTCACTACAGATGGTTCCTGGGGCGATCACAGCGGCAATTATAAGGTAAGTGCCGGTAAGACGCTCAATTTTGGCAACAACAGTTTAAACATGAGCAACATCAAGCTCTATGTTGCCGGCCATGTTACCATCAGCACAATGTATGGCTCTCCTATTACAATATACGTGCTCAAAGGCGGTACCTTGACCCTGGCCACTCAGGGTGAGTCGTTCCTTAACAACACCGGTTGGGACCTTACCGAGCATTGCACCACAGTGTACAACTACGGCACCATTGATCTGGCAAGCAACAAAACCGGATTGTATGTAGGTTCTCACGAGAAACTTTACAACTGCGGCACTATCGCCTTGAGGGGCTTAACCTTCCGCAACCAGGGCCTCTTCTATACCACTGAGGATATGCCTGCTGCATCATCCTACAAATTTGAACCAGGCAGCAAGGTTAACATCCTGGGTTCGTTCACTTGTGGCGACGTGTCACACTTCGAGGGCGACATCCATGTGGGTAGCGCCATGAAGGTGGGTGGCAACTTCACCATCACCAACTGTAACTTTATAGCCGATTGTGCCCTTGATGTTGACGGCAAGGTTACCATCAACGGTAGCGACAACCTTTATGCTACCTATCTGCATGCAGGCAAGGGCCTCGAGCAGATGGCAAACACCAAGATTATACTTGGTGACAAGGGCTTGCTTGATGTTACTGGTACCTATTATAACCACAACAATGGACAGGCTGCCATCGTGCTTAGCGGTGCCAACGCTACTGCTGTAGTCAAGGCCGACACCATTGCCTTTAATTCTTCATCACCTTCACTTGGTGATGTGTTCTTCGTTCAGACCCCTGAGTCGGGTCAGCTGGCAGGCGTAGATTGCCACCACTTCTTATATAACGATAACACCCTGGTCGACACAGTCGACTTCAAGGGCGGCACCGTGCAGATTATCTATCCTGAGACAAAGAACCAGTTCTCTATTCCCGCCGACGGCTGTCACGGTCCGGGCTACAACCCCAACGTAACACCCAATAAGCCGCACCTCGACGTAATCAGCGAGCAGGAAGCCAAACACACCCACGACATCTCGGCCACCTGCGTGCAGTACTTCAACGGCAACGCCTACGTGTCGTTCCATCAGCGCGGCAACGGGCAGAGCGGCTGTCTCGAGGTAATCTCTACGCAGAACGACCAGAGCCAGCTGAAGCAGTTCATCCGCGACCATAACCAGAGCTGCGACTTCAACCACGTAATGATTGACCCCGCCAAGCGTGTGCTCTACACTGTGGGCAACAACAAGAACGGCGGTTTCATGGGATGGATTGATATCAACAGCGACGGACTGCTGAACACCAAGGATAAGATTGAGCAGGTTGAAACCGATAGCAACACCATCGAGCAGAAAACTTACAAGCCCCTGCAGATGATTAAGCTCTACCAGGCTGCTACCAACGCTGCCAAGGGCCATAAGGAAACCGGCAACAACAGTGGCGACGGCAATGCCGTGGTTCTTAACGGCAACACCCTGCAAGTGGCCAGCACTTACGGTCTGGAGAGCTACGACGCCACCACCAAGCAGAACGAGTACGTGCGCCACACCGACGGCAAGGCAAAGCATATCTGCGTGGCACCCGATGGCAGCATCTGGGCTTCTTACTTCACCCGTCAGAGCACCGATGTTACCGAGACGCTGCCACTTAACATAGAGCACTTCGCCAAGGCCGACACCAACATGACCAAACCACTGCTCACCATCCATGCCAATGCAGGCGTGGCTCCCAACAACGGCAAGAACGTTATCGCCGTGTACGACGGCAAGGTGTACAGTTGCCAGGGCACCTACGGACTGTATGTGTACGACGCCACCAGCGGCGCACTCGTGCAGCACTACCAGGAGCCCAAGGTGGTTAGCACCCAGGGTAAGGACCTTAAGATATGCGCCAACGGCGTGGCAGTAGACGCCAAATACGTTTACCTTGCCTACGGTACCCGCGGACTCATCGTGCTCGACCGCTCTACACTCAAGGAGGTTACCCGCTACCAGCTCAGCCGCTCGGCCAACTACGTAGCGCTCGCCAACGGCTATATTTACCTGGCTTACGGTCGTAACAACCTTAAAGTGTTAAAGTTGGTAGAATAATTATTAAGATATTGAACATGTTATTGTAACTTTGCACCGTGGCGCGGCCTTAAAGGCTGCGCCGGTACAGTTAACAATAACACGAAACTTATGCCACACGGCCGGTGTGTGGCGCCAGCCGGTCCCGGGCAACGAAATGGGGCAGGGTGGGGCGCTGTGGCACCTGCCGTAAAAATCAGGCTTGCTTTGCTCATCGCGGGGTGGGGCCTTAGGTATGGCATCAATTAAATGAAATGAATCTTTTTATTAAAGGATTGCTGTGTTGTTTTGCGTGTTTGCTGGTGTTTTCCACCTCGGCAAGCGCGCAAAACGACTCGTCTTATGGCTTCAGGCCCAAAATGCTGGTTTACCGCAACCTGAAGAGCGCCGATGTGCTTGCCCATTTCCGCGACCGTTTTGTGTGGATGGACAGCGTGCTGCACATCCGTACCCTTAAGCAGGTGGGCACTGCCGTGCGCCAGTATAACGACCACGCCGGAGCCGACAGCAATTACTACGACTGGAAAACCACCGTCGACCTGCACACCCTTAAGCTGCACAACGGTTTCGAGATAACCGGACAGGTGTACGGCCGCCTCGACAACACCCTGGGCGGCATCATGAACACCGACGAGGAAGATGCCAACAGCGTGTACAAGGCGAAGATTCAGGGCGAGTTCGGCTGGGACTGGATTAACAGTCGTTTCTTTAAATACCGCTACAAGCAGCAGGCCATACGCCTCGACAACGAAATTGAGCGCGTGCAGAACCGCCTCAAGAGCTACGAACTGGTGTACGATGTGGCCACAACCACCGTTACACAGCAGTTCGACAGCATCATTGCCGGCGTGATGCTCTCACGCCTGAAGAACCTCGACGTGCTCAACGAAGCCTTCCAGATGATGCTCGAGCAAGACCGCATCACCAGCGGCAAGATGCTCGAGGTGATGAACGACAAGATGCAGATAGAGTTCGACCTATCGCAAATCTTTGCCGGCCGCATGCCCGCGAGTGAGAGCATCGCCCTGCTGAGTCCCACCACCATTACCGTAGACACCCTGCAGCTTGCCCGTGCCGTTGCCGACAACAATCCGCAGAGCCGTCTCACCGATTTGCAGGTAGAGAAGCTCCAGAACGAGGAGCACCTGCAAAGCTACCTGGGCACCATGCGCCTTACACCCTTTGCCCGCTGGAGCACCTATCTGAACAGTCACTCACGCCTGTCGCACAATGCCGATGTGGGCGTGCGCTTCACCATACCCCTGTGGAACCAGACGCGCTCAAAGCGCCGCTCGCTGCAGATAGAGCAGGCCATACTGAAGGCCACCTCGCTGAACCGCACCACCGACATCATGACGCAGTGCCGCAGCGACGTAGACCTTATCAACCGGCTCAACCAGAGCATCGGCGTGGAGTATGCCCACCAGCGCGAGCTGCGCCGCTACCTGGCCATGCGTCGCAACACCTACCGCCAGAACGAGGGCCGCTACAGCTACATCGACCGGCTGATGGAGTACAACGAGTACCTCAAGTCGCTCGAGCGCATGTACAAGCAGATGAAGCAGCGCTCAATCACCGTGATAGGCTTGCAGAAGAGCACCGGACTGCTCGATTTCCATAACATCATTACCGAGAAGACATTATGAATAACTTTCAGTACAACGAGGCACAAACCGATGACGCCATAGCGCTCATCAAGAACCAGAAGCACCGCCTGGCAAAGCAGCAGCTCATCTTCGCCGCTATCTTCGTGGCAGTGTGCATCTTTCTGGGCATCTACGTGGTGTCACGGTCGATCTACGTGTACTACGACGGTTATATACGAATGAACAACAACCCCGTGCGCGCCTATGAGGATATGCTGGTGCTGCACACCTACGTTAACGTGGGCGACTCGGTGGCCGAGGGCGACACCCTGTTCAGCTACGTGCTGCTGCCACAGCTGCTCACCCAGAACGATGTCAACGTGGTGCCGCTGCCCATACAGCACTCCAACGACATGAAGGTGCAGGCCGCCCTGGCACGCCAGAAGATACCCGTGCTGCAGCAGCAGCTCGCATCGCTCGAAAAGCAGCTTGCCAGTGAGAAAAACGACATCTACTTCGGTCTTACCAACAACACCGCCAAAAACGAGCTGCGTGCACAGATTGCCGACCTCAAGGAGCAAATACGCGCCCAGGTAAAGATAGTGAGCATCTACGAGCGTGCCCACGGCATGTTCCAGGCAAAGCTCAACGGCACGGGCTACGGTCGCAACCCCATGCCTTTCTCGCCCTGGAGCGGCAACTTCACCAACTCCATGGTGCACTACGCCGTGGCACCCGCCGCCTCGTTCGTAATCGACGTGAAGTCGCCCGACTACTCGGTGATGTTCAAGCAGGAGGATGTTATCGACCTGCGCTACCTCTCTATCGACCAGGCCAACCTGAGCATCATGGTGTATGTGCCCGTTGACAAGGTGGGTGAATTGCTGAAAAACGACTCAGCCCAGGTTATCATCGGCGACGAGATAGTGCTCCAGGCACACCTCACCCGTATGGGTCTGGGCGTGCAGGAGCTGCCCAAGAACCTGGTTAACAACTTTAACCGCAACACCAAGGTGCTCATGGCCAGCATGGAGTTCAACAAAGGCGAGCGTGCGCCTCGCTGGATTTGCAACGACCAGCTGCCCGTACGCGTCCGCGTGGTGCGCTGGCGCAACAATGTCGACTCCACCAGTGCCACGCCAGCCAGGCTTATCCGCGTGAGCCGCGACCCCGAATTCTTTAAAAGACACCATATAAGATGATATCCATCGAGACCAACATATACGGACAGCGCATCCTGGTAATCACCGAGGTGCTCGACGTGCAGAAGAGCTTCTACTACACGCCCATGATGTTCGACGGCGTGTTCATCAACCCGCAGCAGGCACAAGACGTGAATGCCATACTGCGCAGCGTGAACCCCGTTACCGAGAACCGCATGAGCTACAAGCCCTTCTTCCTCACCCGAAGCATGAAGGAAGCGGTGGGGCTGCGTGCCCATATGTTCGATGCCTTCGTTGACGATATCAACTCACAGGAGGTGCTCAACACCATCAAGGATATACAGCGCTGGCGCGACGAATACCAGGTGCGTGACGAAACCGAGCCCGTGAACAACGTAAACACGCTCTTTCTGCGCGTTATCCGCCTGTACATCTCGCGCAACCGGCTTGACATTACCCCGCAGCTCGTGGAAGGCTCATCGGTGGGCTACGTACTGCCCGTGCTCGAGGTGCTGCACCAGTGGAGCATGTTCCACCTTATAGAGTGGTTCACCTTTTTGCAGACGGTACAGGAGAAAGGCTACCTGCGCTCGCTGCGCTTCATCAACCTTATTCACCTGTGCCCCAAGTGCCAGCACTCGCACCTGCTCTACATGGAGACGTGCCCCCGCTGCGGCTCGTCGTCGCTGCGCTACGAGCAGGTAATCCACCACTTCCCCTGCGCCAACGTGTCGCCCGAGCACACCTACAACGTGGGCGGACAGCTCATCTGTCCCAAGTGCCACAAGCCGCTCAGGCATATCGGCATCGACTACGACCGCCCCGCCAGCATTTACATCTGCCAGAACTGCAACGACACCTTCCTGACGCCCGACACCAAGGCGCTGTGCACCTACTGCCACAAGCTCACACCCGTTAACGAGCTCAACCCCCTCTACGTGGAGGAGCTCGAGATAACCCCCGAGGGCATCCACGCCTTCATGAAAGACAACTACTCCATCAGTGTTACCCTCGACTTCTTCGATAACTACATGGCCATCGACAAGTTCCGCAACCGCCTGTGGCTCATTGCATCGCACAAGATGATGGGCTCCGTGGTGGAGAGCCTCGCCGTGGGCCGCATCTGGCTCGAAAACAGCAACCAGCGCGTGGTGGGCTTCCCCGACCAGATGCTCGAAACGGCGTGCACCACGTTCGCCACCTACAAGGTAACCGCGTCGCCCACCATCTTCTTTGTAGACTGCGTGCTGCGCAAGGGCTCCGCCGCCGAACAGCTCATGCAGTTCCGCCGCCAATTCGACATGGGCATCAACGCGCTGGGCACCTGGCTTATGCCCGGCATGACCATTAACGGCCACATCGTGGTGCTCGACAGCGAAACCAACCTCACCACCCACGAGCTGATGCACCAGGTGGAGCTGCTGCCCTCGAAGCCCGACGTAACCTATGGCTACGACGACGTGAAGCACGATCGCAAGGAGGATGCCGCCGATGTGATGGCCGAGGCCGAGCACACCGCCGAGGCCGCCGAAGACCGACAGGCCCTCGACCGGTTCCAGGAACAGCTCGACGGCGAGCTGCGCCAGATAAACCACAAACCCGCCGTAATAAAAGTTATCAGCTATCTGCGCTGGGGTTTGCTTTTTTTGCTCATCGTGGGCGCCATCTCGCTCATCCTGGCTTACAACTTCTGGCTGAAGTAGGGTAGGGGCACTCCGCGATTGATAAGACATTAACAACCAATGGTAGAATTTATTGACGACATAGTAAACTTTCTCGATGGTTTCGTGGGCTGGCTTCCGCACTATTCCACCACCAGGATACTGCACACCTACTGGTTTCTGCTGTTCGTGGAGTTTCCGCGCTACTATGTGCTCGAATATCTCGTGGTGTTCTACCGCTGGCTCACCCGCGACCGCCGCTTCAGGCGCCGCGAGGAGGCGCTCACCAAGCTGCGCTCCGAGCAGCCCCTGGTATGCATACTGGTGCCCGGCAAGAACGAGGGCGCCCACATCTACAAAATGGTGAAGAGCCTGGCTGAGCAAACCTACCGCAACTACGAGATTATCGTGGTCGACGACGGTTCTGACGACCTTACCCCCTTTATCTGCACCGACCTTGAGCGCGCCGGGCTCATCACCCACTACCTGCGCCTCAATGTGCGAGGCGGCAAGGCAAGCGCCGCCAACTTCGGCGCCAGCATGGCCAAAGGCAAGTACATTGTGCACCTCGACGCCGACTCATCGCTCGACCGCACCGCCATAGAGCGCATACTGCTGCCCTTCTACATGGACCCCAAGGTGAAGGGCGTGGGCGGCACCGTGAAAGTGCGCAACAACAAAGCCAGCATCTGCACCTCGCTGCAGGCCTACGAGTACATCAAGCGCATCCAGGTGGGCCGTATGGTAACCGCACAGCTCGGCATCTACCACATCATCTCGGGTGCCTTCGGTGCCTTCGATGCCGAAACCCTCAAGGAGATAGGCTACTGGGACATCGGTCCCGGTCTCGACGGCGACATCACGCAGAAGATACGCAAGGCAGGTCACCACGTGGCCTTTGCCCACGACGCCATCTGCATGACCAACGTGCCCGTGAAATGGTACAAGCTGTACCACCAGCGCATTCGATGGAGCCGCTCGCTGGTGCGCTTCCGCCTCAGAAAGCACATCGACATACTGCTGCCCAACAAGAACTGGAACATACTGAACTGGCTCAGCAACCTGGAGAGCATCATGTACGACTGCGTGCTCAACTTCGTGTGGGTGTTCTACGTCATCAACCTGATGCTCACCTACCACGAAACGCTCATCAATGTGCTGCTGCTGGGCTACCTCATACGTGTGGTGTTCGGCTTCCTGGGCTTCGTGCTCTGCATGACGGTAAGCGAGCGCCGCGAGGAAGAAATGTTCCTGGCACGCTTCATCCCGCTGATGAGTCCCTACACCGGCTGGTTCCTGCGCCTGGCGCGCACCATGGCACAGCTGCAGGAGTTCTTCTTCTTCCGCTCCTACACCGACACGTGGAACCCGCACAAAACATCGCGCTACGCACAGCTCGAGCGCATGTAGTGCGGTGCCGCACCCCGACGTATTAACGCCCCCTCTAAAATAGACAACAAGAATAAAAAAATATAGAAACAAATATGCTAAACATCCAGAATGCCCGTATAGCAGTTATCGGTTTGGGTTACGTGGGTTTGCCCCTGGCCTGCACCTTTGCCGACAAGTTCCCTGTTATAGGCTACGACGTTAATACTACCAAGAGCCGGCAACTGGCTGCCGGACACGTTAGCGCATCTATCTACGGCGAGGAGGCGCTGCAGCGCGCACTTAACTGCGGACAGCTGAAAATAGCTGCCGACATCAGCGAAACCGCCACATGCAACGTTTACGTTATTGCCGTGCCCACACCCGCCGACACCAACCATCACGCCGACCCGTCGCTGCTGCTCACCGCCTGCGGCATGGTGGGCAAGCTCATCTCGAAAGGCGATGTGGTAGTGGTAGAGAGCACCATAGCTCCCGGCATGACCGAGCGCCTGCTTATACCCCGCCTCGAAGAGGCCTCGGCACTGAAGTGCAACCGCGACTTCACCGTGGGCTACTCGCCCGAGCGCATCAACCCCGGCGACCAGGAGCACACCGTGAAGAAAATCTGCAAAATCGTGTCGGGCTCCACTCCTGAGACGGCCGACTTCCTGGAACAGCTCTACGGCGCCGTAATCACCGCCGGCACCTACAAGGCCACCAGCATCAGCGTGGCCGAGGCAAGCAAGATGATGGAGAACTCGCAGCGCGATGCCCTCATTGCCTTCATCAACGAAATGCAGCAGGTGTGCACCGCCATGGACATCGATATTAAAGAGGTGATGAAGGCCGCCGCCACCAAGTGGGACTACATACCCATGCACCCAGGGCTGGTGGGCGGTCACTGCATACCCGTAGACCCCTATTACCTTATCGACGAGGCCGCACGCTACCACGTGCCCACACCCATGCTCAGCACCGCCCGCAAGGTGAACAACGGTATGGCCACATGGTATGCCGAGCGCATTCGCGAGGCTGCCACCAGGCGCGGCGGCAACAAGGTGCTGCTGCTCGGCTTCGCCTTCAAGCCCGACTGCGAGGACGTGCGCAACACCCTCGTGGCCGATGTGTTCCGCGAGCTGTGCCGCTGGGGCTTCAGCGTAACTGTGTACGACCCGCTGGTTAATGCTCACCGCGTGCAGGACATCTACCACATCAACGTGGAAAACCGCGTGCCGCCCCTCGACGATTACGCCGTGGTTGCCGAGTGCACGCCCCACACCTGCTTCCACGACCTGGAGCAGTGTCCCGCAGTGCAGTCGAGGCTGGTAAAACTGTATTAAACCCATGAAAAAAAGCGGGCTGGAGCCACAAAACGGTTTCCAGCCCGCTTTTTTTTGTTTGGGTGGATGAATGTTAAATTTGTCGAGAACGCGTCCACCGTAGGGGCGGCCTTTATGGCCGCCCTAAGGGCCCGGTTTATCCTACAATATGGTAATTGTGTTGGAATTGCGTGCCACTTAGGGCGGCCATAAAGGCCGCCCCTACGGTGGACATTTGCCCAGGCCGTCCCCGAAGGGGGCGAACCTGGTTAACCCCACGTGGCAACGTGGGGCGCAAGTGGATATGCAGGTTCGCCCTCTTCGAGGACGTATCCACCTTGGGGCTTCCATACCCCATGTCTGCGCTACGCTCCGACATGGGGCTAACCTAATTCGCCCCCTTCGGGGACGTCGCTCATCAATTGCGGGGACATGTCCACCGTAGGGGCGGCCTTTATGGCCGCCCTAAGGCCCCGGTTTGTCGGGCAATTGGGTGAATGGGTTGGAATGACGTGACCCTTAGGGCGGCCATAAAGGCCGCACCCTACGGTGGAATGGGATTTATCGGTCCTTAATGGTCCTCTTATGGCCGCCCATGGACCCGGTTTATCCTGCAATTGGTTGATTGTGTTGGAATGGCGTGGCCCTTAGGGCGGCCATAAAGGCCCCACCCTACGGTGGACATTTGCCAGACCGTCCCCGAAGGGGGCGAACATGGTTAGCCCCAGGTCGAGGCGAAGCCGAAACCTGGGGTAACGGAAATAACAAGCAAATAACGTCCTCGAAGAGGGCGAACCTGTTTAGTCCCAGCGTGATAGCGAACTAAGGTTCGCCCTCTTCGAGGACGTATCCACCTTGGGGATTCCATACCCCATGTCTGCGCTTCGCTCCGACATGGGGCTAACCTAATTCGCCCCCTTCGGGGACGTCGCTCATCAATTTGCCTTGCCATCTCCAGATGGAAAAGAAAAAAGAAAATCATGTACAGGCTTACGCTCCATGAGGAGCTCTGAGTCTCAACCAGTGGGATAGCCTTACGAGCAAGCTCGACGTCTATCCCGCTGGTTGAGACTCACCCCTTTCGGGGTCAAAGCCTGTACATGAAGAAAATTGCCAAGGCATAAAATTGCGCGTAGCGCATAAAATAATATTATTACCACGACGATATCATCAAGACTTTCTAAAATAATTGTGAGCAGATTTAAGGGTGCTGAATATTTTATGCGCTCTGCGCAATTTTACGCGATAGCGATTTTCGTCACGGGCAGGCTTTGTCCCCCGTAGGGGGTGGCGCTGAGGTGATGGGGGCAGCTGACGAGCTTGCTCGTAAGGCTGTCCCCATCACCTCAGCACCATAGCTCCATAGGGAGCTAAAGTCTGCACGTGACTATTTTCCAAAAACTTATTCTCGATTCAGGGTGACGCATTGACGAAGTCAGGACGTGTTTTTTTTGTTGACCAATAATCACTGGGCGAGCGTCCCCGAAGGGGGCGAACATGGTTAGCCCCATGCCGGAGCGCAGCGAAGGCATGGGGTACAGTATCCCACCGCGTGAATGCGTCCTCGAAGAGGGCGAACCTGTATTCCCTGTGCCCCACGTTGCCACGTGGGGTTAACCGTGTTCGCCCCCTTCGGGGACGTGCCCGGCAAATGTCCACCGTAGGGTGCGGCCCTTGTGGCCGCCCTAAGTGGCACGCAATTCCAACACAATCAACATATTGCCCGACAAACCGGTCCCTTAGGGCGGCCATAAAGGCCGCACCCTACGGTGGGAATTCAAGGGCCGCGGCCCTGCCGTGAAATTTCTGGTAGAAAATGAAATACGATAAAAATGTGGGGAGATTATTTGGAAGTGAATTAAAAATTGCTTAACTTTGAAGCACCTGAACTAAAAATCTTGCTAACTTAAAGGCAGCACCTGGCAGACTGCTGCATATGCCGTCTGTCTCTGTTCTGTATGTTATGCTTAAATATGTATCTCTAATGAACTTTTAAACTAATAAGGCTTATGAAACTATCCGTATTGAAAAGCTTGTTGCTAACAGCCACCCTTATGCTCACCGCATCGGCTGCGTGGGCCGACGAAACTGTTAAGATGACATTCACCGGGTCTCCCAATGCCGACTGGAGCACCACATGGTACGACATCGACACTGCGGCCATCGCACGCGGGCTCGGCGTAACTCCGGCCGACCTCACCACGCTATATCACAAGGACATCTTCGTTTACAGCGATGCCGGTAACGGCAATCTGCAAGACTCACGCTACGGCTCGGCCTATGCCGGCGACAACGGTCAGTACAAAGGCAGCTGGATGAACAAGGACGGACTTGCCATAGGCTTTGATGCCGACAACTGCTACTACTTCTACATCATTAATGAGTCTACCCGCCAGATAGGCATGGGGCAGTATCCCAACCGCCTCAAGGCAGGCGATACTTACAACTTCAAACTGCTGGTGCAGCTGCGACCCGACAGCGGTCAGGTGAAGCAAACCGTAACGCTCGACATTACCTACCAGATGAGCTACGAGGGGCCCTACAAAGAGGCGTTGAGCCAGCTCAACCAGCTGCTCGTTGACAAACGGCTGGAAAACATTCCCGATGATTTGCGCGCGCAATACGAGGCGCTGGCCCACATGGACATGCCTGCAACCGAGGAGGGAATGAAGGAAGCCATCGACAAGATAAACGCCGCCATTGCCGACCTGCAAGGCCGCATGCACCCTGAGGCCGATACCACTTACACTTTCGAGACCAAACCTGCCACCGACTACTCCAGTACCTGGTATGCTATCGACACCGAGGCCATGGCCGAAAAACTGGGACTCACTCAGCAATCGCTCGAACAATACTACAACTCAAACAATGTAACCTATAACGCTTATGACGAGAACTTCAACCTTGTTTCCAACATCGAAGGTGCCACAGCCTACACCGGTCCTACGGCCGACGACTCTGTGAAATACGTTGGATTCTGGTTTGATGCCAACGGGCACCCCGTAGGTTACGGCAGTAACAGCATCTACTTCATCAACTTCGACCCAAAGGGCCGCCTCGCCTGCGGACAGTATCCCGGCAAGGTTACAGTGAACAGCAGTTATAAAGCTTACCTCGCGTTCGAAAACGTTCAGAACGGAAAACGCTACGTTGTGTTGGTGAACTACGTGTGCACCAACAAGCTTGTTTACCAGGACCTGCTAAAAGAGGCACAGCAGGCTCTGAACGATGCCGCCTATGCCGACGCTAATCCGCAACTCAGACAGCAGATACAAGAAATGGTGGATGCTGGTATGCCCGCCGACGGCAACTACGACGCCGCAGTGGAGAAACTCCGCCAGCTGCTGCTCGACCTCAGAAGTGGCTCACAGAATATCATCAACTACAGCATCACCGATGTGGGCATGCGCAACAACTCAGATGCCGGTGGCTATGAGCGCCGCTACTTCCACATTCCGATGGACCAGGTGGCCCAGAAACTCGATATACCTGCCGACAGCATTGCTTCACTCTTCAAAGCCGACAACACCGGTAGGCTCACTCTGGCCACCTACGACTCACTGTATAATAAGGTTACCACCTTCGGAGCATGGGGCGACGGCTACAGCGGATACTGGGTTAACCGCAAAGGCTTTAAATGCGATTGGGGCGACGATGCCTATGTGTTCTTTGTGTTCAATCCCGACTCAAGCTCGGTGGGTATCGGACAGTATCCCCAACGGGTGATGCCGGCGGCCGACCTGTCGTTCTACATGATTTTTACCTATACAAAGAGCGACAGCACTGCCCAATCGGTAGCACTCAAGATTCACTACACCACCGACAACCACATCACGCTGAGCGAGAACGACTCCACTGTAATGACCGGCACTGTGCTGCGCGGCGTGATACCCACGGTTAAGAAGCAATTCTTGAACGATTGGTCGAGTCTTGTGCTGCCATTCCCCGTAAGCAAGGCCGACTTTGTGAGCAACTTCGGCGAAGGTGCCCGACTGCTGCGGCTCGTCGGGAAAAGCAGCAGTGAGGGATACGTTTACTTCACACCTGCCGACAGCATGAAGGCCAACACTCCATACCTTATTTATCTTGAGAACACGGTGCCGCAGCTCACGCTGAGCCATCCCGTCGACATCAACTTCGGTAGCGATCCATCGGCACACACCGACAGCGCCTCATTCATAGGAACCTATACGGTAATCAGCGCTCCTGTAAATTCCAAAGTGATGGATGGCGACAACGTGTTCTACAATAATTATGATCCCGACACTAAGCTGAAAGCCTACAGCGCTTACCTTACTTACACCTGGAACGCAACTGAAGACCAGGGCGATGTGGAACTCGAAGAGATTACCAACGAGCAGGCCGATGCCCTGGGCATACGCAATGTGAAAGCAGGCAACATGCAAAGCGGCAGGATGTATGACCTCAGCGGACGCGAAGTAACCCGTCCGGCCAAAGGTGTGTACATCATGAATGGCAAGAAATTTATTGTAAGGTAAAACCGATAAATGCCCCACAGCTGGGTGCGGGCAGGAAGGGTTAGGGCCGCCCGCAAGAGGGCAATTAAGGAAATAGAATGCGTCCACCGTAGGGGCGGCCTTTATGGCCGCCCTAAGGACCCGGTTTATCCTGCAATATGTTGATTGTGTTGGAATTGCGTGGCCGCCCTAAGGCCCCGGTTTATCCTGCAATATGTTGATTGTGTTGGAATTGCGTGGCACTTAGGGCGGCCATAAAGGCCGCACCCTACGGTGGACATTTATCCCACATTTGTTTGGTTAAAAAATGTCGAGGACGCGTCCACTGTAGGGGCGGCTCTTGTGGCCGCCCTAAGGGCCCGGTTTATCCTGCAATATGTTGATTGTGTTGGAATTGCGTGGCACTTAGGGCGGCCATAAGGGCCGCACCCTACGGTGGACCGTTTTTTTGTTGACCAATAATTACTGGGCAAGCGTCCCCGAAGGGGGCGAACATGGTTAGCCCCATGTCGGAGCGAAGCGCAGGCATGGGGTACATATCCCACCGCGTGAATGCGTCCTCGAAGAGGGCGAACCTGTATTCCCTGCACCCCACGTTGCCACGTGGGGTTAACCATGTTCGCCCTCTTCGAGGACGTCTGGTTCTGTGTTGTTGTGTTAACCCCAGGTTTCGGCTGCGCCTCGACCTGGGGCTAACCGTGTTCGCCCCCTTCGGGGACGGCCCGGCAAATGTCCACCGTAGGGTGCGGCCTTTATGGCCGCCCTAAGTGGCACGTGATTCCAACCCAATCGGACAATTGCCCGACAAACCGGTCCCTTAGGGCGGCCATAAAGGCCGCACCCTACGGTGGACGCGTTAATTTCAACCAAATGTGGGAAAAATGTCCACTGCATGGCTGTGGGCATGTCCCCGCAATTGGTGAGCGACGTCCCCGAAGGGGGCGAACATGGTTAGCCCCATGCCGGAGCGCAGCGCAGGCATGGGGTACAGTATCCCACCGCGTGGATACGTCCTCGAGAGGGCGAACCTGCGGTTCCCCTGCACCCCACGTTGCCACGTGGGGTTAACCATGTTCGCCCTCTTCGAGGCCTCGGTAATAATCGCGAACCTCCATAAATTCGTATCAGAACCGTACCACGCTTTGATACTCACCGTACCACGCTTTGATACTCACCGTACCACGCTTTGATACTCACGGTATCACGCTTTGATACGCACGATATCACGCTTTGATACTCACAGTACCACGCTTTGAAACAATGTTGGTACGCAAATGTCCACCGTAGGGTGCGGCCTTTATGGCCGCCCTAAGTGGCACGTAATTCCAACCCATTCGGACAATTGCCCGACACACCGGTCACTTAGGGCGGCCATAAAGGCCGCCCCTACGGTGGAATGGGCTTTAATGGTCCTCTTGCGGGCCGACCCTAACCCTACCTGGTCGCAATCCTGCATTTCGACAATTTCCACACAAAGTAAGTATTTGATTCACTTGAGAAAGGTTTCCTGGAATTGTTGCGGCGTCATTACCTTAATATTTGCTTTATCAGCATGTTTAAAATCCTTGATATTTATAGTGAGCAACACATCGCAATGCGAGGCCAAGGCAGACTGAAACTGGAAGCTGTCTTCTAAATCGGAGAAGGCTGCATCGTTGATACCTTCTGAGAGATTATCGGTGCCTATAACCGAGAGGCTGAATTCTGCAAGGATGCCGTTCAAAATATCACGCAATTTGTCTGTTAACCCGGGCCTTACCTCATTCTGCTGATGTAGAAGTGACTCAATGAGATAAGCAAGCGTATAGAATGATCCCAACGAAAGAAAGCGTTCGGTATGATGGTCTTCCATCCAGTCGAATATCATGCCTATGGTGTCTGCCTGCTGCCGTCCGGCCAGCATTTCGAACACCACGTTAGTATCAACGAAAACCTTCATAACTTGTATTTTTTACTGAGATATTCGTCAACGATTTGTTTTTCGGTTAAATGGGAATTAGTCCTTAGCACACCCTTTAAGGAAGAGAACCGCAATTGTGCGACTTCGGCTTCCTTCTGTCCCGAAAGATGATTTGCCATGAATTGTGCATAGAGGGTGACCTTCTGCTTGAGTTCATGCAGATTAATGCTTTCTGACGGAAGATTAATATGTATATTGATTGTAGTAGAGGCCATAAAGATTTATTTTGTGTTTATGTTGCAAAGATAAACCAAAAAAAGTTAGATTGCAAATGATTGAGGCATAATTTTACGAATCGCATAAAATCAAATATTGATTATTTACTATATACATCATCCATTGCCGTTTCACCATAAACAGCTATCTTTGCAATGTAAACCAACGGGGAACCGGAAACGCCGGATTAACCCCTTATTTCGTTAACCTGTTTAAATTCTCAAAAAATGAACAACGAACAAAACTACTACGCATTACAACTCAGTGAGCACTTCACGCTCGGCGAGTTTCTCCGCTCGGGCTATGCCATCAAGCACGGCATCTGCAATGTGCCCACACTCGGCGACGTGTACTGCATGCAACAACTCTGTCAGAACGTGCTGGAACCGCTGCGCCACAACTACGGTAGGGTAACCATCACGAGCGGCTACCGCTGCAAACAACTCAACGAAGGGGTAGGGGGCGTGATGAACTCACAGCATTGCCTCGGTGAGGCGGCCGACCTGTATGTGTCGAACCTCGACGCCGCCTGCAAGATGCGGCGACTGCTCGAGCCTACTCCCTACGACCAGCTCATCATGGAACCTCTGCACCGCACCACCCGCTGGGTGCACGTAAGCTACCGGCCCGACGGGCACAACAGGCACCAGAGGCTGTAGGGCACTGCCTCCTCAGGGACTGCAGCCCTCATGGCCGCCCGCAAGAGGACAATTAAGGACCGATAAAGCCCATTCCACCGTAGGGTGCGGCCTTTATGGCCGCCCTAAGTGCCACGTGATTCCAACCCAATCGGACAATTGCCCGACACACCGGGTCCTTAGGGCGGCCATAAAGGCCGCCCCTACAGTGGACATTTGCCGGGCCGTCCCCGAAGGGGGCGAACATGGTTAGCCCCAGGTCGAGGCGAAGCCGAAACCTGGGGTAACGGCAACCACACACAGCCTACGTCCTCGGAGAGGGCGAACCTGGTTAACCCCACGTGTCAACGTGGGGCGCAAGGGGATATACAGGTTCGCCCTCTTCGAGGACGCATTCGCGGTGGGGATTCCATACCCCATGTCTTCGCTTCGCTCCGACATGGGGCTAACCATGTTCAGCCCCTCCGGGGCTGTCGCTGACCAATAGTGAGGCCATTCCCACCGTAGGGTGCGGCCTTTATGGCCGCCCTAAGTGGCACGTAATTCCAACATAATCACCCAATTGCCCGACACACCGGTCCCTTAGGGCGGCCATAAAGGCCGCCCCTACGGTGGACGGGTCCTCGACATTTTTAAGGGTTGCGGCTAGGAAGGGTTAAGGGCCGCCCTAGGGGTCACGCAATTCCAACCCAATCACCCAATTGCCCGACAAACCGGGTCCTTAGGGCGGCCATAAAGGCCGCCCCTACGGTGGACGGGTCCTCGACATTTTTAACCAAACTAATGTGGGATAAATGTCCACTGCAAGGGCTGCAGCCCTGCAAGTGGAACACGAATAATTTAACATTTCAAAAAACAAAAAACTTGGAAAATAACAACTTCACACCCCTAAAAACACTTTTTAAGATAAAATCAACCATGAACGACATCTGAAATATGCTCTACAACATGTAAAATCCCGCTCAATGAATCCAATTTTGTTAAACAATCTAAATTTGGAACGACTTTAACGTGGGTATCTATTGAATGGAACCAACAGTTCCTTATTAATATTTAACTTTGTAATCAGAAACATTATGCAAACTATTATAAACATATCATCTACTTGTGGTCGCTCAAAAAGGGCGACCCTGGTGCCCGTGAGCACCCTGTCGCTGGTTGAGCTTGCGCAGCTCAACCGGTCAGTGAACCATCTGCTGCGTGTGAGCAGCTTGCGCAACGTGTACTGGCTTGGCACCAAAACACAGCTTGCCGAACTTGCCTACATGCTGTGGATATACCGGCAGCTGCGTTTTCCCGGCGAGACCTATGCCGACGTATACCGCATGCTGTGTGTGTGCTGGCATGCCGCGCCCTCCCGCAGCGTGTGGTCGCTGCTGAGCAAGGCGCGCCACGGTGCCCGTCCGCTGCTGGGCTGGTACACCTGGCCGCTGCACCACGCCGGCGTGCGCCAGCCGCTGATGATGCTGGTTAGTTCAGTGCGCTGACCGTAGTCCACCCCTTGCAGATTTACACCTTATTATATATATAACCAACCAACCAACAATAAACATAACTTAGACATGGAGAAATTCGACAAACATGAAATCAGACTTTTGATGAAACGTGACGTGGAGTACCTGCTGTCGCTGCCCGACGCGCCCGGTCTGCAATGGACCGGCACGCGTGCCGACCTGGTTGACCTGGTGCACGAGTCGCTGTTAGAGGCCGACTTCTTCGACGCCACGGGTCGCCGCCTCACCTTCCTTGAGCTGATTAACCGGCTCAAGCGCAAGCTGCATGTGCAGATGGCGCCCAACTTCTACCAGCTGCTCTCGCAGCGCGAGCGCTGCAAGTCGCCCCAGGTGCGCATGATTAACCGCTACCACAGCATGATTGCCCGCGGGTGCATTCGGCCCGTGCAAGGGTTTTATGGGCAGAATGGGCAGAATGATGATGGGCATAATGGGCGTTATGGGCAGAATGGGCAAAGTGGGCAAATGGTGATGGGCGTTATGGGCAAATGATGATGGGCATGATGGGCTTTATGGGCGGAATGGGCAGAATGGGCTGCCCACCAAGCCCACCAAGCCCACCATGCCCACCATGCCCATATAGCCCACCATGCCCATATAGCCCACCATGCCCATAAAGCCCATAAAGCCCATAAAGCCCACCTTGCCCATATTGCCCATTCGCCCATTTGTTTTACAAATTCACATGATATGCATAACAAAATAAGCAATTTGTTTGGTTATTTGCAGTTTTTAATGTAATTTTGCAAGCAATTAGACTTTAAAATGTCGTTAAGAAATAATTAAATTTTTAAGAGAGTATTTATGGAGAAAAGATTTAGTGCTATTTTGACGATGCTCTTCCTATGTATCGGAATGGCTTTCGCTCAAAGTAAAATCTCAGGAACCGTAGTCTCACAGGATGATGGGGAACCCATCGTTGGTGCTTCTGTAATGGTTGTTGGCACCAAGACAGGAACAGTTACCGACATTAATGGTAACTTCAACCTCGAGAACGCTACGGGTAAGAAAATCACAGTTAGCTACCTGGGCATGAAGCCCCAGACGGTTACCGCACAAAACGGAATGACCGTGAAGCTGCTCTCGGACAACCACCAGCTTGGTGAAGTAGTGGTAACGGGTATGCAGAAGGTAGACAAGCGTATGTTTACCGGTGCCACCACCAGCATCAACGCTTCGGATGCCAAGCTCGACGGTATGGCTGATATCAGCCGTTCGCTCGAAGGCCGTGCAGCCGGTGTGAGTGTGCAGAACGTGAGTGGTACATTCGGTACCGCACCTAAGATTCGTGTGCGTGGTGCCACCTCAATCTACGGTAGCTCTAAGCCGTTGTGGGTTGTGGACGGTGTGATAATGGACGACGTGGTTGACGTGAGTGCCGACCAGCTTTCGTCGGGTGACGCCAACACCCTTATCTCATCTGCCATTGCCGGACTGAACGCCGACGATATCGAGAGCTTCCAGATTCTGAAGGATGGTTCTGCCACCTCTATCTACGGTGCACGCGCCATGGCCGGCGTGATTGTGGTTACCACCAAGAAAGGTAAAGCCGGACAAGCTCACATCAGCTACACCGGTGAGTACACCATGCGCCTCAAGCCAAGCTACAGCACCTTTAATATTATGAACTCTCAGGACCAGATGAGCATCTACCGCGAAATGGCCGAGAAGGGTTATCTTAACTATGCCGAGACTTCTACTGCTGCCAGCAGCGGTGTGTACGGCAAGATGTACCAGATGCTGAGCGAGTACGACCCCACCACAGGACAGTTCGCTCTGGAGAACACCGAGGCTGCCAAGAACCAGTACCTGCGCGACGCTGAGTACCGCAACACCAACTGGTTTAGCAAGCTGTTCAGCAACGCCATTATGAGCAACCACTCAGTGAGTATGTCGGGTGGTAACGACAAGGCCAACTACTATGCGTCAGTGAGTGCCATGTACGACCCGGGATGGACCAAGCAGAGCAAGGTGCAGCGCTACACTGCCAACCTGAACACCACTTTCCACGTATCTTCTAAGATTGACGTGAACCTTATCAGCAATGCATCGTTCCGTAAGCAGCGCGCTCCTGGTACGCTGAGCAGCGATGTGGACGCCGTAACCGGACAGGTGAAGCGTGACTTCGATATCAACCCCTACTCTTATGCTTTGAACTCATCGCGTGCACTCGACCCCGATGCTTACTACACCCGTTCGTATGCACCCTTCAACATCTTCCACGAGTTGGAGAACAACTACATCGACCTGGGTGTGAACGACTTCCGTATGCAGGGCCGCCTCACTTACAAGCCCATCAAGAAGGTTGAGCTCAACGTGCTGGGTTCGGTGAAGTACTCTACCACCTCAGAGGAGCACAACATTCTCGACAACTCTAACCAGGCACTGGCTTACCGCGCCATGGGCACGTCGACCATCCGCAAGAACAACTCATTGCTCTACACCGACCCCGACGACCCCTACGCACTGCCCATTTCTATTCTGCCTAACGGTGGTATTCTTGACCGCACCGATAACCGCATGTTTGGCTGGGACCTGCGCGCCACTGCCGCTTACAACGACATCATCGCACGCGACCACACCATTAACCTCTATGGCGGTGTGGAAACCAACGCCATCGACCGTCACTCAACCTGGTTCCGTGGCTGGGGTATGCAGTACAAAATGGGCGAGGTGCCCAACTATGCTTACCAGGCATTCAAGAAAGGTCTGGAAACCAACAGCAACTATTACTCACTCACCAATACCCACAGTCGCAGCGTGGCCTTCTTCGGCACGGCCTCTTATTCTTACAAGGGCCGCTACAACCTGAACGGAACACTGCGCTACGAAGGTTCTAACCGTCTGGGCAAGAGCCACAGCTCACGCTGGCTGCCCACATGGAACGTTTCCGGTTCATGGAATGCCAGCGAGGAGAAGTTCTGGGAGAGCCTGCGCTCTTGGTGGAGCTATGCCAAGCTGCGTCTGAGCTACTCACTTACAGCCGAGGCTCCTTCGGTTACCAACTCACTGCCTGTTATCGCAGCCTACACGCCATGGCGCCAGAGCACCGATGAGCGTGAAAGCGGACTTAAAGTTTCTTCACTCGGCAACAGCGACCTTACCTACGAGAAGAAGCACGAGTTCAACGTAGGTGTTGACCTGGGCTTCCTTGACAACCGCATCAACCTGAGCGTTGACTGGTACAAGCGTAACAACTACGACCTGATTGGTCCGGTTCAGACCATGGGTGTAGGCGGTGAGGTTACCAAGCTCGGTAACATCGCTACCATGAAGTCGAGCGGTGTCGAGGTTTCACTTACCACCAACAACATCAAGACCAAGGACTTCAGCTGGACCACCAACTTCATCTACTCGCACACTCACAACGAGGTAACCAAGCTGCTGGCTCAGGAACGACTCATTGATTATGTATCGGGCACCGGTTTCACCATGCAGGGCTATCCAGTGCGCTGCTTGTTCTCTATTCCGTTTGCCGGTCTGAACAGCGAGGGTCTGCCTACCTTCTATACCAATGATGGTACCACCACTGTTACCGACATCAACTTCCAGGAGAGCAACCCCGACGCACTGAAGTTCCTTAAGTACGAAGGCTCAGTTGATCCTACCGACGTAGGTAGCTTCGGCAACATCTTCACCTACAAGAACTTCACGCTGAACGTGTTCATCACTTACTCATTCGGCAACAAGGTGCGCCTCGACCCTGTATTCTCCAACCAGTACAGCGACCTTACCGCCATGCCCAAGGAGTTCAAGAACCGCTGGGAAGTGCCCGGCGACGAGAACTACACCAACGTGCCTGTTATCGCCAGCGTAGGTCAGAACAAGATGTACAGCAACCTGAGCTATGCTTACAACGCATACAACTACTCTACAGAGCGTATCGCCAAGGGTGACTTCATCCGTATGAAGGAAATCTCACTGGCATACACCTTCCCCAAGACGCTCGTTCAGCACCTGCGCCTGTCGAACTTAGGCCTTAAGCTGCAGGCCACCAACCTCTTCCTGATTTATGCCGACAAGAAGCTCAACGGTCAGGACCCCGAGTTCTTCAATACCGGTGGTGTGGCAGTGCCTGTGCCAAAACAGTTCACTTTAACGCTCAATGTAGGTATTTAATTCAAGATAGCATATTAATATGAAAGCAACATATATTTTAAGAACGGTACTTATCGGGGCCGTGGGCGTGATGATGTCGTCGTGCAACGACTTCCTCGACCGTATGCCCGATAACCGTACTACCATCGATAACGAAGATAAGGTGTCGCAGCTGCTCGTGTCGGCTTACTCTACCAACACCCCGATGATGGTTACCGAGGCCATGAGCGATAACTGCGACCAGGTGGGCGACCAGAACCCTTACACCGACCGCTTCATCGACCAGTGCTTTGCCTGGGACGACATTACCGAGACCTCAGAAACCAACGACTCGCCCGAGCAGTTCTGGCAGGGCTACTACAACGCCATTGCCAGCGCCAACCAGGCACTCGAGGGTATACAGACTGCCGGCGGACCCAACGCCAGCACCACACTGAAGGAGTGCTACGCCGAGGCCCTGCTCTGCCGCGCCTATAACCACTTTATGCTTACCAACCTGTTCACCATGGGTTACAACAGCAAGACTGCCGACAAGGACATGGGTGTGCCTTACTGCACCGCGCCTGAGACCAAGCTGCTTGCCACCTACGACCGTGGCACCGTGGCTGAGGACTACGAGAAGATGGATGCCGATATCCAGGAGGCTTTGAAGTATCTGGGCGATACCCACTACACTCAGCCTAAGTATCACTTCAACGCTCAGGCTGCCTACGCCTTCGCATGCCGCTTCTACCTTTATTACGAGAAGTGGGACAAGGCCATCCAGTATGCCAACGACTGCATCGGCGAGACTGCTTCACGCAATGAGCTGCGCGACTACGAAACCATGAGCGGCATGCCTCAGGGCGACGACGCTCTGGAAGCACTGGAGCGCCACTACACCTCATCCGATCGCACCTGCAACCTGCTCTTGCTGCCTGTTTACTCATGCCAGGCGCTGTTCATGGGCCCCTACGCGTACTATAAGAAGTACGCCCACTCAGGCAACATCAACGCCAACGAGAGTGCCAACGCTGCCCAGCCCTGGAGTGCTTCCCCAAGAGGCGCTTACTATGAGCCCATTGACCTCTACACCGCTACGAACGCCAACTTCGCAGTGTTCGCCCGTGTGCCTCAAGAGAGGGAAATCACCGACCCTGTGGCCGAGACAGGTTTCCTGCATACCACCGTGCCTGCACTTACCACCGACGAGGTGCTGCTCAACCGTGCTGAGGCCTACGCCCTTACCGGACAGAACGACAAGTGCGTGGCCGACCTGAACCTCTGGGCAAGCAACCAGTTCAAGAGTCACACCACCATGACTGCCCAGAGCATTCAGAAGTTCTACAGCACTATCGACTATGCTTACGACGACGATACCCACATGGCAGGCACTGTGCGCAAGCACCTGCACCCCGACTTTACCATTGGTGCCGAGGGCTCTGTTCAGGAAAGTCTGCTCCAGGCCGTGCTCAACGCACGCCGCGTGGAAACCCTGCAGTGGGGTATGCGCTGGTTCGACATTAAGCGCTACGGCATCGTTATCCCCCGCCGTGTGCTCGGCAGCGACGGTACACCTGCACGTGTAACCGACTGGCTCAAGGTAGACGACCCGCGCCGTGCCATCCAGTTGCCTACAAAGGTTATCGCAGCCGGTATGCCTAAGAATCCAAGAAACTAATTAAAGCAACTATCGCAACATGAAAAATCTGTTTTTATATATAATGCTGCTGGCTTTGGTGCCGGCATTCATGGCGTCGTGCTCCGAAGACGACCTGAGCAAAACCTCAGTGTTCTCCGACAGCACCACCACCAAACAGAACCAGTTCGACAAATGGCTCGAGGCCAACTACGTGCAACCCTACAACCTGGAATTCAAGTACCGCTACGTGTATGGCGAGAGCGACCGTGACTACTTCACCGTGCCCGCCAAGTTCGAGGACGCCGTTATCATGGCCCATGTTATCAAGTACATCATTCTTGAAAGCTACGACGAGGCAGGCGGTGTTGACTTCACCCGCAAGAACTTCCCCAAGATGGTTTACTGCATCGGCGAGTTCGAATACCGCAACAACGGTACCAAGATCTTAGGTACCGCCGAAAGTGGTAAGAAAATCCTGATGACCGGTTCTAACTATATCTCACAGTACCAGACCAACATCTCGGCACTGAACGAGTATTACCTCAAGACCATCCATCACGAGTTTACCCACATTCTGAACCAGACCGTTGACTTCCCTGCCAACTTCAAGCTCATCACCGCCGACGGTTATGTATCCGACAGCTGGAGCACTTCACCTTACAGTAGTGCCACCTATGCTCACCAGCACGGCTTCATCACTCCTTACTCGCAGAACTCTGCTACTGAGGACTTCGCCGAGATGCTTTCTACCTACGTAACCAGCAGCCAGGCTACCTGGAACAGCTACATCGAGGATGCAGGCACCAACGGAGCTGCTCTGCTTAACCGGAAGCTTTCCATGGTAAGAAGCTATATGAAAGACCAGTGGAACATCGACATCGACAACCTGCGCGACATCGTGCAGCGCCGTTCGGCCGACTTAGCCGCAGGCAAGGTGAACCTCACCGACTTGAGTGTTAAATAATTAAATCAGCAAAACAATGAAGAAACATTATATTATCTATCTGCTCCTGCTTTGCTGCCCCCTGATGCTGCAGTCGTGCCTCAAGGACGATGACGACACCTTCAGCCAGAGCGCCACGCAGAGAATGCAGACCACACTTCAGAACATACAGAAGACGCTCACCGCCTCTAAATACGGCTGGGTACTCGAGGACTTCCCCGAGAGCTCGCAGAAGTACGGCGGCTATGCCTTTACCTGCCAGTTCAACGACAGCACCGTGCTCGCTATGTGCGAGGATGCCGTTAACACACTGGCCGGAACATCCTCTACGCGCGACTCTTCGCTCTACGCTTTGAAGGAAGACCAGGGCCCCGTGCTCAGCATCGACGGCTATAACGACGTGCTGCATGCCTTCTCTACCCCTTCATCAAAGAACTACCAGGGCAAGAACGGCGACTTTGAGTACATTGTCGACGAATGCACCGACTCGCTCATCAAGCTGCACGCACGCCGTACAGGCAACGTGGTGTACATGCGCGCCCTGCAGGAACCTGCCGAAGAGTACATCGCTCAGGTGAACAACGAGGTGGATAACATTGCCTTCAGTGAGCTTTCGGGCAAAGTAGGTACCGACAGCCTTGAGGGTGAGCTCGACTTCACCAACCGTCAGCTCTACTACATCAATGCCTCCGACACTGCTGCCGAGCTACAGCAGGTGCCCTTCTGCTACACACCCACCGGTCTGCGTTTCTACCAGCCAGTGACCTTTGGCGGCGAAACCATCACCGGCTTAACTGCCGACCTTACCAACGTTCAGTTCACCACCATTACCACCAGTGGCGCAAGCAGCGTAATCAAGGGTACTTATCCTGAGGGTTACACCACTTTCGAAGATTTCGAGGGCACCTACACCATCATGGCAGGTTCGCCCACACCTACCGCCTTCGGTACCATTCAGCTCGTGCCCGACAAGGCCAACAACCAGTACCTCATGAAGGGTCTGTGCAGCAAATACGACGTGAAGTTGCCTTACAACAAGGCTCAGGGTTGTCTGCAAATGATGTCACAGCAGCTCGGCACCAACAGCGATGGCAACCTCGTATGGCTCTGCGCATGGTCGCTGCAGAACGGCGGTCAACTCACCTGGGATAGCTCTGAGGGTATGCTTATCAAGAGCGGTACGGGTGCCAACGCAGGCAAGCTCGTGTTCTCGAGCACTGGTACACTGGGTACCGACTCATACATCCTGTGGATGACCGACGATAGCGGTGCTTCAAAGGGTCAGCTCGACGATGCCGACTGGGCATTCTACAACCGCACCACGCAGTTGCGTAACATAAAATACTTAGTAAAGAAATAAGGCATTATGAAAATACTAAAATTATTCCCTATGTTCGCTCTTGCAGCAGCCACCGTCTTCGCGCTGGCTGCCTGCAGCGACGATACAGATAACCCCTATGCCCACACCAGCACCATCAGTGTGGTTGATGCCAACGTTAACTTCGACGCACTCGCCGATACCGGCACCGTGCACACATCGGCTGCCATTTCCAAGGTGAACGGTGGTGCAAGCTGGCTCCACGCCACGTTGAAGAACGATACCACGCTTACCGTGGTGGTCGACACCAACACCAACCTTACCGAGCGTTATGCTCGCCTGGTGCTCTACAATGGTTCCGACTCTACTGCCGTTACCGTTCAGCAGATGGGTTCACGTGCCACCATCGAAGTGCCTTCTAACCTGCACTTCGCCGATGCCGGCTCTACCCGCGCCTATCTGGCCACCAGCAACGTGGGCTTCCATGTGCTCTCGGCCGACAGCTGGCTCACCGCTACTGTTAAGGGCGACTCACTCTCGGTTACTGCCGCTGCCAATACCACCGGCGCAGTACGCCAGGGCGTTATCAAGTATCAGTATGGTTCTACCATCGACTCAGTGGTTGTGTCACAGTTCGACTTCAGCAAGGATGTGGCAGGCACCTATCGCCTGTACTATAGCGACCCGCAGAGCGGCAAAATGTACTACATGAACGCCACCGTTAGCCAGAGTGCACTGAAGTTTACCGACGACAACATGTCGCTGGCCACCACATTCGACAGCGAAACCGGCTTGTACAGCCTCAAGAGCGGTCAGTACATGGGTACGTTCTCTAACAACGGTACCACCTACTATCTGTACAACATCTTCTTCGATGCCAGCATGTCAACAGCCTCTGACTTCTCTACATCGGAAAGCTACAGCTTCGCCTTTGGTTTCGACAGTGAGCTGGGCACCTATGCCGAGACAGCTGCCGGCTGCTCATGGGGCGATATCAGTATTGCCGCCTTCTCGGACAAGTCGTTCAGCGAAGATGCCCTCAAAGGCTGGTATGACCACCTGGCACAGCCCATCCTGGTTCGCACAGGTTCAGCCGCTGCCAAGTCAGCCCGTCTGGCCAAAGCCAAAAAGGTTAACCTGCATTCATTCTCTCTCTTTAAATAATACTCTCTTGTAGGGGTAAACTTGCTTGCCGAAAGTAGGCTTGCCCCCTTTACAATACAAAAGGGCGGAGCACACCACGCAACATTGGGTTAGTGCTCCGCCCTATTTTTGTGGCGGGTGATGGGGGTGGCTGGTGTTGATGGGTAAATGGGTGTGGGGGCGATTGTCCCCACGTTTACAGATACCCCTTGAGCTCTTCCCTGAGCTTCTCCACGCTGGTAAACCTGATGGCGGGCATGCCGGTGGCTATGCTGCCGGCTACGTTCTCGGGCTTGTCGTCGATGAACACGCACTCTGCGGGGTCTACGCCGAACTTAAGATAGAAGCTGTGGTAGATGCCGGGCTCGGGTTTGAGCTGGTGCACATCCTTCGAGAGCAGATAGCCGTCGAGCTCGCTGAAGATGCCGAACTTCCTCATCACGTCGTACACGCGGGCCGACCAGTTGCTCAAGCCCAGCAGTTTGTAGCCCTTGCGCTTCATCTGCTCCATAAACTGCCGCATGCCCGGCGTCTCACAGGTGAACACGTCGGTGTAGTCGCGGTCGAATCAGTCGAGCTCGTGGGCATAGTCGGGAAACTGCTGTTTGCAGCGGTCAAGATAAAAGCTGAAAGGCCGCAGGGCGCGGTCCATCTCATCGCTCACCGCTTCGGTTAAGATGTTGTGCATGATGAATTCGGCACGCTCGCGGCTGCCCGTAAGGCGTTCAAAGTATCCGGTGAAGTCGTATTGTACCAGCACTCCACCGAAATCAAAAACAATATAGTTAATTCTCATCAGCGCGCCACCTTTTTACCGTTCACGATAAAGATGCCGTGCTGTGGAGCGCTTTGCAGCTGTTGTCCGGCCAGATTATACACTTTGTTGCTGCGGTTGCTGCGGTTGGCAATGGCAGTGATGCCGGTGTTTAGTGCAGCGGTAACCTTGATTTCGTCGAGGTAGGCACGCTGTTTGTCCTTCTTCGATGAAACGGTAGAGAACTTAATCTGAGCCTCGCCGCTCACGCCCCTCACGGTAACGCTGTACACCTGGTTGGCAAGCACTGTCTTACCGTTCACCGATTCAGGCAGCGATATGGCCACCTGCTGCGCGGTGGTGTTGCCGTAGGTGAGCGAGCCCGTGCCCACCAGGTCAACATAGAGCACCGTGGCGTCGTTGCCCTGGGCTGCGGCGCAGAACTGCAGTGTGGCGGTGTTGCCGCCGAAGTTGATTGCCGGTGTGGTAATCTCGCCGCTGTTCTTCTTTGTGGCAATGCGTATGCACTTGTTGCAGATGGCCACCTTCACCAGGTTGTCCCAGCCCGTGGTGTTGTCGAGCTGTTCGGTGCTGAGCAGGTCCTCGGCACCCACTTCAACGCCCGCAATGGAGTCGTTTTCGTAGTAGCCGTCGTTGCCACCCTGTCCGGCGAGTTTGTCGAACGATTCATAAAACAGCACGTTGCCCGTGCTCGTCTGTGCCTGCACGGTGCCGGTAGAAAGCATAGCGGCGGCAACCAAAGTTAAAATGTAGAGTTTCTTCATAAGTGTGGTTATTAAATGTGGTAAATTATTTGTACTGGCAAAAATAAATAATTTTTCTGAAATAGGCAAAGGATTGGTGGGCATAATGGGCTTTATGGGCATAGTGGGCAGGATGGGCTGCGTGGGCAGGATGGGCATAGTGGGCATAGTGGGCGGTTGGGCAAGGAGGGCAGGCTTGGCAAACGCACTTGCCCCACCTTGCCCACACAGCCCACACTGCCCGCCTTGCCCACACTGCCCCCCTTCCCATACTGCCCACCTTGCCCACACTGCCTACCTTGCCCATATAGCCCACAATGCCCATCATGCCCATCATGCCCACACTGCCCACACTGCCCACAATGCCCACACTGCCCATAAAGCCCATTATGCCCATAAATTTGTTAAACATGTTGAAAAACATATACAGTAATTACCATTGTTCGGAATAAAGTAGTAATTTTACACCCAAAGAACAAAATACCCTAATAACTATCTTGAAAATGAGCAAGAAAAACTTATCAGTTATCTGCGCCGCTGCCACGATGGCACTGCTTGGCGCCTGTGCCCCGCAAGGCACGAAGTTGACACAGTCGGGACTCGACCCGGCCCGTTTCGATTCTACCATCAATGGCAGGAAGACCCAGCTCGTTGTGCTTACCAATCACAACGGCATGGAGGTGTGCCTCACCAACTACGGCGGTCGTGTGGTATCCATTTCAGTACCCGACAAGAACGGCAAGCCCACCGATGTTACGCTGGGCTACGACAACATACGCCAGTATGCCGACACCCTGAACTCGCCCTCTGATTACGGCAGCAGCGTGGGCCGCTATGCCAACCGCATCAAGGACGCCAAACTCACCGTGGCCGGCAAGCAATACAAACTTAAACCCAACGACAACGGCAACACGCTGCACGGCGGTGGCAACACCGGCTGGCTCAACCAGGTGTACAGCATCCAGAACCGCACCGACTCATCGGTTACCTTTGCCATCACCGCCCCCGACGGCGAGAACGGCTTCCCCGGTCAGGTAAAAGCCACTGCCACCTACGTGGTGAAGAGCGACAACACCCTGGACATCACCTTTGGCGCAGTGACCAACAAGGAGACGGTTATCAACATGACCAACCACTCTTACTTCAACCTGAACGGACAGCCCAATAAGGATGGGTTCAACCAGGTGCTCTACATCAACGCCGACAAGTTTACCCCGAGCGACGCCAAGTACATCCCCACGGGCGAGATTCGCTCAGTGAAGGGCACTCCGATGGACTTCACCACGCCTACTCCCATTGGCAAGAAGATTGATTACAAGTACGACCAGATAAAGAACGCCACCGGCTACGACCACAACTGGGTGCTCAACACCTTTGCCGACGGCAAGAAGGATAAGGAAGTGTGCGCCAGTCTGTACTCGCCCGTTACCGGCATCAAGCTTGAGGTTTACACCAACGAGCCCGGCTTGCAGGTTTACACCGGCAACTTCCAGGGCACCGGCATTCCCGGCAAGCACGGCGTGCTGTATCCAAAGCATGTGAGCGTTTGCTTTGAGAGCCAGAAGTTCCCAGACTCGCCCACCAAGGTGGCAGCACGCACACCCGGCTGGGGCATAAGCGACCCCTACCTTAAGCCCGGCGAGCGCTACTCATCGCACCTGGTTTACCACTTCTCGGTGGTTAAGTAATCAAACAACCCGAAATAAATTAAACCTGAAAATAAATAACCGAACTAAAAAGAAATGAACTGGAACGCTAATCAATTCGTATGGCTCGACTGGCTGGTGCTCGCTATTGGCATCCTGCTTGTGGCCTTCGCTGTTTACCGCAGCATTGTGAACGACAAAAAGAAAATGAAGGGAGCCGACTCACAGGACTACCTCTTTGGTAAGGGTGAGCCCTGGTGGGTAATCGGTGCAGCCATCTTCGCTGCCAACATCGGCTCTGAGCACCTCGTAGGTCTGGCCGGCACCGGCGCCAAAGACGGCGTGGGTATGGCACACTGGGAGATGCAAGGCTGGATGATATTGCTGCTGGGCTGGATTTTTGTGCCCTTCTACCAGCTGCTCAACAACAAGCTGGGTCGCATCATCACCATGCCCGAGTTCCTTAAATTCCGTTACACCAAGCGCACAGGCTCATGGCTTAGCATCATCACCCTGGTGGCTTACATCTTAACCAAGGTGAGCGTTACTGCCTTCACGGGCGGCATCTTCTTCGAGTATCTGCTCGGTCTGCCGTTCTGGTACGGTGCCCTGGGTCTTATCTTCATCACAGCCGTGTTTACCGTATTCGGCGGCATGAAGGGCGTTATGACCATGTCGGCCATTCAGACACCTATTCTTATTATAGGCTCCTTCCTGGTGCTCTTCCTCGGTCTGGCTACGCTGGGCGACGGCAGCATCACACAGGGCTGGAGCAACATGATGACCTACTGCTCATCGCTGCACCAAGGCTTCGGCACCACCCACGTGTTCCACTGGTCACAGCAAGACCCTATGTATCATGAATATCCCGGATTCGTTGTGTTCATCGGCGCCTCAATCATCGGCTTCTGGTACTGGTGCACCGACCAGCATATCGTACAACGTGTGCTCGGACAGCGCCGCGGCGAAGACAATGCCGTGGTGATGAAGCGTGCACGCCGTGGCACCATCTGCGCCGGCTACTTCAAACTGCTGCCTGTGTTCATGTTCCTTATCCCGGGCATGGTAGCAGCCGCACTGGCCAACCGTGGCGTAATCCACATGGACAACACCGACGCTGCCTTCGCCCTGATGGTTAAGGGCGTGCTGCCCGCCGGCGTGAAGGGTATCGTTACCATCGGCTTCATCTGCGCACTGGTTACCTCGCTGGCCGCCTTCTTCAACAGCTGTGCCACACTGTTCACCGAGGACTTCTACAAACCGCTTCGCCTGGGCAAGACCGAGTCGCACTACGTATTCGTGGGCCGCTGCGCCACAGTGGCCGTGGTGGTGCTCGGCTTAATCTGGATGCCTGTGATGATGAGCATGGACACCCTGTACAGCTACCTGCAGAACATACAGTCGCTGCTGGCACCTGCCATGTGCGCCGTGTTCGCCCTGGGCATCTTCTCAAAGAAGATTACACCTAAGGCAGGCGAGTGGGGCCTTATCGGCGGCTTCATCATTGGTATGCTGCGCCTCGTTACCAACGTGATTACGCACAACGGCGACAACGTGATGAGCGGCGCCTTCTGGGAGCACACCACCTGGTTCTGGCAAACCAACTGGCTCATCTTTGAGTGCTGGCTGCTGGTGTTCATCATGGCTATGATGGTGGTTGTGTCGTGCTTCACCAAGGCTCCTACCAAAGAGCAGGTCGAGGCCATTACCTTCAATGCCGACTATCGCCGCCAGATTCGTGAGAGCTGGGGCTGGCAGGATGTGGTTGCATCACTCGGTGTGGTGGCTGCCTGCGCTGCCTTCTACGCTTACTTCTGGTAATTGAAAGCGTAAATATATAATGACTGGATATTACGGTGAGCACTCCAAGGTGTGGGTATCGGTAGACTGCATTGTGTTTGGTTTTGCCGAGAACAGGCTCAAGGTGCTCATCGGTCGCAGGCAGATGGACCCCGGCCGTGGCGAGTGGTCGCTCTACGGCGGATTCGTGGGTGCCGACGAGAGTCTTACCGATGCCGCCAAGCGTGTGCTCTACCAGCTCACGGGCCTCCAGGATTTGTACATGCGCCAAGTGGGCGCCTTCGGCCGCATCGACCGTGACCCCGGCGAGCGAGTTATCTCGGTGGCCTATTGCGCGCTAATCAACATAAACGACTACGACGAAGCCCTGTGCGCCAAGTACGCCCTGGAGTGGATCGACGTGGACGCCCTGCCCAAACTCTACTCCGACCACAACGAAATGATTGCGAGCGCGCTGCGCATGCTGCGCCACCGCATCAACACCGAGCCCCTGAGCTTCAACCTTCTGCCCCCGCTGTTCACCCTCACGCAGTTGCAACATGTGTACGAGGCAGTGCTCGACAGCGAGATTGACAAGCGCAACTTCCGCAAGCGCATCAAGCAAATCGACTTCATCGAGAAGACCGATAAGATTGACAAGCTCACCAGCAAGCGCGGTGCCGCCTTCTACCGGTTTAACCGCCGCGCCTACGACGAGGCACCGCAATTTAAGCTTTGAGGGAGGGGAAGGAGTTGATGGGCAGAATGGGCAAGATGGGCAAGGTAGGCAAGATGGGCTGAATGGGCAAGATAGGCAAGATAGGCAAGATAGGCCTGATGGGCAGCAGCCCAAGATGCCCACAATGCTCATACAAAGCCCACAATGCCCATATTGCCCACATTGCCCACAAAAACCCATTAAAGCCCACAAAAGCCCACAAAAGCCCACAAAAGCCCATAAAAAATAATTAAAATCATGTTAGAAGAACTGAAAGAAAAAGTATTCAAGGCCAACCTCGACCTTGTAAAACATAATCTGGTTATCTTTACCTGGGGCAACGTCTCAGGTATCGACCGAGAGAAAGGTCTCGTGGTTATCAAGCCTTCGGGCGTGCCTTACGAAACCATGAAGGCAAGCGACATGGTGGTGGTTGACCTGAATACCGGCAAGGTGGTTGAGGGCGACCTCAACCCGTCGTCCGATACACCCACACACCTGGTGCTCTACCGTGAGTTCCCCAACATCCAGGGTGTGGTGCACACACACAGCACCTATGCCACCGCCTGGGCACAGGCCGGCATCGACATACCGAACATCGGCACCACGCACGCCGATTACTTCCACGATGCCATTCCCTGCACCGACGACATGACGCGTGACCAGATGGACGAGTACGAGTATAACACCGGCGTGGTAATAGTAGACAAGTTCCGCCGTGCCGGCATCAACTACGAGCACACCCCAGGCGTACTGGTAAAGAACCACGGACCCTTCTCGTGGGGCACCTCGCCCGACAACGCCGTGTACAACGCCGTGGTGATGGAGCAGGTGGCAAAAATGGCATTCGTGTCGTTCAGCGTGAACCCGCACACCACCATGAACCCCCTGCTCGTTGAAAAGCACTTCAACCGCAAGCACGGGCCCAACGCTTACTACGGACAGAAAAAGAAACACTGATTTTAAATAACTAATAACATACACTAATAACTACCAACCCGGCTGCCGGCACTTAACACGTACCCGCAACCGGGAACATAAAAAACAAATTATCATGGTTAAAGCATTCGAAAATTTTGAAGTCTGGTTTGTAACCGGCGCACAGTTACTTTATGGCGGCGATGCCGTTAAACAAGTTGACGCACACTCTAAAGAGATGGTGGCAGGACTGAACGACTCAGGCCGCTTGCCCATCAAGGTGGTTTACAAGGGCACCGCTAACAACACCCACGAGGTGGAAGACGTTATGATGGCTGCCAACGCCGACAAGAAGTGCGTGGGCGTTATCACCTGGATGCACACCTTCTCACCCGCAAAGATGTGGATTCACGGCTTGCAGAAGCTGCAGAAGCCCTTGCTGCACCTGCACACTCAGTACAATCAGAAGATACCATACGACACAATGGACATGGACTTTATGAACCTGAACCAGAGTGCACATGGCGACCGCGAATATGCTCACATCCTTTCTCGTCTGCGCAAGCCCCGCAAAACCGTTATCGGCTACTGGAAAGATGAGAAGACACAAGACCACATCGCCGTTTGGGAGCGTGTGTGCGCAGGCTGGGCCGATGCTCACGACTGCCTCATTCTGCGCTTCGGCGACCAGATGAACAACGTGGCCGTTACCGACGGCGACAAGGTGTCGTTCGAGCAGGTGCTGGGCTACCACGTTGACTACTGCCCGTTCTCTACCGTGATGACTTACTTCGACAAGGTGAAGGACGAGGATGTTACCGCACTGGTACACGACGTGTACTTCAAGGAGTACACCGTACAGCCTGAGCTGAAGGACGAGAGCACCGAGGCTTACCGCCGCATCTGGAACGCTGCCAAGGCAGAGCTCACCATCCGTGCCGTGCTCAAGGACTTTGGCGCCAAGGGCTTCACCACCAACTTCGACGACCTGGGCGACGTGAACGTAGAAAAGACCGGCCGTGGCTTCGACCAGATTCCTGGTCTGGCTTCACAGCGACTCATGCACGACGGCTATGGCTTCGGCGCCGAGGGCGACTGGAAGAGTGCCTGCCTGTATCGCACCACATGGTTCATGAGCCAGGGTCTGGAGGGCGGCACCTCGTTCCTCGAGGACTACACCCTGAACTTCGACGGCGACAACACATCTATCCTGGAGTCGCACATGCTCGAGGTTAACCCCGACATCTCTGAAGAGGCCAAGCCACGCCTCGAGGTTCACTTCCTCGGCATCGGCGTGCGCAAGGTTAACACCGCACGCCTGGTGTTCACCACCAAGCAGGGTCACGGCATCACTGCCACTGTGGTAGACATGGGCAACCGCCTGCGCCTCATTGCCAACGACGTGAACCTTATCAAGAGCAAACCGCTGCCCAAGCTGCCTGTGGCTTCGGCTCTGTGGATTCCTGAACCTACCTTCGAGGTGGGCGTGGGCTGCTGGATGAACGCCGGCGGTACGCACCACTCTTGCTTCAGCTTCGGCTTAACCGATGAGTACTGGCGCGACTTTGCCGAGATTGCCGACATCGAGGCCTGCATCATCAACAAAGACACCGACTACGAGCAGTTCCGCAAAGAGCTGCGCTGGAACGAGATGTACTACATGCTCAACAAGGCACTGCGCTAATTAAATAGCATAACACTGCGCACACAGCGGGGGGGGCGTGCCCCCCTGCGTTTGGGGAACCGTTGTCCACCGTAGGGTGCGGCCCTTGTGGCCGCCCTAAGTGGCACGAAATTCCAACCTGGCAGATTGCACCGGTCCCTTAGGGCGGCCCCTAACCCTACCTAGCCGCACCCTACGGCTCCGCCCTGCACTCCCCGCTGTGTGTACATTCAAGAAACCTTAACCTGTTACTAAGCAAAATGGACGCAAAAGAATATATCAAGAGTGGCAAGGCCGTGCTTGGCATCGAGTTTGGCTCTACCCGCATAAAGGCTGTGCTCATCGATGCACAGCATAACCCTATAGCACAGGGCTCTTACCGCTGGGAGAACCAGCTGGTAGACGGCTTGTGGACCTACAGCACCGACGCCATCTGGCTCGGTCTGCAGAGCTGCTACGCCGACCTGCGCAAAGACGTGCGCCAGCGTTACGACGTTGAGCTCACACAGCTTGGTGCCATCGGCATCAGCGCCATGATGCACGGCTACATGCCCTTCGGCGCCGACGACAAGATTCTGGTGCCCTTCCGCACCTGGCGCAACACCAACACCGGCAAAGCTGCCGAGGAGCTCTCAATGCTCTTTGGCTTCAACATACCTCTGCGCTGGAGCATCGCCCACCTGTATCAGGCCATCCTGAACGGCGAGCCCCACGTAAAGAACATTAAATACCTCACCACACTGGCCGGCTACATTCACTGGCAGCTCACGGGCCACAAGGTGCTCGGCGTGGGCGATGCCTCGGGCATGCTGCCCATCGACTCCACCACGGGCAAGTATGATGCCACTATGGTGCAGAAGTTCGACAACCTTATAGCTCCCAAGGGTCTGCCCTGGAAGGTAGAGGACTTGCTGCCAAAGATACTCACCGCAGGTGAGCAGGCCGGCAAACTCACTGCCGAAGGCGCGGCACGCCTCGATGTGAGTGGCAACCTGCAGCCCGGCTGCCCCTTCTGTCCGCCCGAGGGCGACGCTGGCACCGGTATGGTGGCCACCAACGCCGTGCGCCCGCGCACCGGCAACGTGTCGGCAGGCACCTCGTCGTTCTCCATGATTGTGCTCGAAAAGCAGCTCTCACGCCCCTACAAGGTTATCGACATGGTAACCACCCCCGACGGTTCACCCGTGGCCATGGTGCATTGCAACAACTGCACCAGCGAAATTAACGCCTGGGTGGATGTGTTCAAGCGCTTCGAGGAGCTTCTGGGCGTTAAGCCCGACGAGGGCAAGCTCTTTGAGCTGCTCTTCAACGAGGCCGCTACCGGCGAACCCGACTGCGGCGGCGTGCTGGCTTACAACTACTTCAGCGGTGAGCCCGTTACCGGCTTGAACGAAGGCCGCCCCATGCTCGTTCGCTCGGCCAACGACCACTTCAACCTGGCCAACCTGATGCGCTCGCAGCTCTACGCTGCCGTGGCCGTGCTGAAGATAGGCAACCAGGTGCTGTTTAACGACGAGAAGGTGGCCGTGGACCGCATCACCGGTCACGGCGGATTCTTCACCTCGAAGGGTGTGGGTCAGCGCATTCTGGCTGCTGCCCTGAACTCGCCCATCTCAGTAATGAAGACTGCCGGCGAAGGCGGTCCCTGGGGTATGGCTCTGCTTGCCGACTATATGCTGAACAAGCAGAAGGGCGAGAAGCTGGCCGACTACCTTGACAACACCGTGTTCAAAGGCAACAAGGGCGAGAGCGTGCAGCCCGACCCCAACGAAGTAGAGGGCTTCAACCGCTACATCGAGGTTTACCAGCGCGGTCTGGCCATCGAGCAGAGTGCCGTCGACAACAAGAAGGCATGAGCCGCAACCCTGCAGTGGACACGGGCCACGGCCCCAACATATATAAGAAACTATAAATACGAATAAATATGAACAGCAAACAGCTTATGAATCACGCAGCCGACAACATCCGCATCCTGGCTGCCTCAATGGTAGAAAAAGCCAACTCGGGTCACCCGGGTGGTGCTATGGGTGGTGCCGACTTTATCAACGTGCTCTTTTCAGAATATCTGGTTTACGATCCCGATGAGCCCACATGGCCGGGTCGCGACCGCTTCTTCCTCGACCCGGGCCACATGAGCCCCATGCTCTACTCTGCACTCTGCCTGCAGGGCAAGTTCACGCTCGAGGAGCTGCAAACCTTCCGTCAGTGGGGTTCACCCTGTCCGGGTCACCCCGAGCTCGACGTGAAGCGCGGCATCGAGAACTCATCCGGTCCGCTGGGCCAGGGTCACGCCATCGGCGCAGGTGCCGCAGTGGCCGAGAAGTTCCTTGAGGCACGTCTGGGTCACACCATGATGCAGCACCACATCTACGTTTACATCAGCGATGGTGCCGTGGAGGAGGAAATTTCGCAGGGTGTGGGCCGTCTGGCAGGCACACTGGGATTGAACAACCTCATCATGTTCTACGACAGCAACGCCATTCAGCTCTCTACCGAGGTGAAGGACGTGATGGACGAGGACACCGCCGCCAAGTATCGCGCATGGCACTGGAACGTGCTCGAGATTAACGGCAACGACCCCGATGAGATTCGCCACGCACTCGATGAGGCCTTGAAGGAAACCGACCGCCCAACGCTGATTATCGGCCACACCGTGATGGGCAAGGGCGCCCTGAAAGCCGACGGCTCAAGCTACGAGCACAACGTGAAGACGCACGGCGCACCTCTGGGCGACGGCGCTTACGTTAACACCATCAAGCACCTGGGCGGCGACCCCGAGCATCCCTTCCAGATCTTCCCCGACGTGAAGGAGCTTTACGACAACCGCCGCGCCGAGCTGCGCCAGATTGTGAAAGAGCGCCACGCTGCCGAGGCTGAGTGGGCTAAGCAGAACCCTGAGCTCAAGGCCAAGATGGACGAGTGGTTCAGCGGACGTGCTCCGAAGGTAGACTGGAGCAAGGTGGAGCAGAAGCCGGGTTCGGCCACACGTGCCGCCTCGAGCGCCTGCCTTAAGGTGCTGGCCCAGCAGGTGCCCAACATGATTTGCGCGTCGGCCGACCTGAGCAACTCTGATAAGACCGACGGCTTCCTGAAAGAAACCCACAACCTGAAACGCGGCGACTTCAGCGGCGCCTTCTTCCAGGCTGGTGTGAGCGAGCTCACCATGGCCGATATGTGCATCGGTATGATGCTGCACGGCGGAGTGGTGGCTGCCATGGGCACCTTCTTCGTGTTCTCCGACTATATGAAGCCTGCCGTGCGCCTGGCTGCCCTGATGGGCGTGCCCGTGAAGTTCATCTGGACTCACGATGCCTTCCGTGTGGGCGAAGACGGTCCTACACACGAGCCCGTTGAGCAGGAGGCACAGATTCGCCTCATGGAGAAGCTGCAAAACCACAAGGGTCAGGATTCAGTGCGCGTGTTCCGCCCCGCCGACGCCGACGAAACCACCGTGTGCTGGCAAATGGCTATGGAGAACACCTCTACGCCTACGGCTCTTATCTTCTCACGCCAGGGCATTGCCAAGCTGCCCGAGGGCAACGATTACGAACAGGCACGCAAGGGTGCCTACATCGTGGCAGGCAGCGACGCCAACCCCGATGTGATTCTCGTGGCAAGCGGTTCTGAGGTGTCTACCCTCGAGGCAGGTGCCGCCAAACTGCGTGCCGATGGCATCAAGGTGCGCGTGGTGAGCGCTCCGTCTGAGGGATTGTTCCGCCGCCAGAGCAAGGAATACCAGGAAGAGGTGCTGCCTTACAACGTGAAGAAATTCGGCATGACTGCCGGTCTGCCTGTAACCCTCGAAGGATTGGTGGGCATTGGCCCCAACAGTCGCATCTACGGTATGAAGAGCTTCGGCTTCAGCGCTCCCTACAAGGTGCTCGACGAGAAGCTCGGCTTCAACGGTGACAACGTGTACAAACAGGTTAAAGAGTTCTTAGACTGATTATTATGATACAAGTAAAGACGATTGGCCTGGCCAGCGACCACGCCGGCTTCGCCTTGAAACAGTACGTAATGAAGTATCTCGACGAGCGGGGCTTTAAGTACAAGGACTATGGCACCTACTCCGACGAGAGCTGCGACTATCCTGACTTCGGTCACGCACTGGGCCGCGCCATCGAGAACGGCGAGGTGTACCCCGGCATTGCCATCTGCGGCAGCGGTCTGGGCATCAGCATGACGCTCAACAAGCACCCGCACGTAAGGGCAGCCCTGTGCTGGAGCCCTGAGATTGCTCACCTGGCACGCCAACACAACGATGCCAACGTGCTCGTTATGCCCGGCCGCTTCATCGACAATGAGATGGCACGCCGCATCATGGTGGAGTATTTCGCCACCGATTTTGAGGGCGGCCGCCACCTGCGCCGCGTGCAGAAAATCTCACGCTACTGATAACTCTCTGCGGGTGTGTCTGCCCCCCGGCTACGCTGTGGGGGCGGATGCACAGCTGCTCGTTATATATTCTTTTTCACTTTTGCTATGGCCTGTTCTCTATCTTGTGGTTCCGCAGCATTGCTTTGCCGGGGTTCGCAGGGCAGGGGGCAGGCCGTTGCGCTTAAATCTTATGTGATATGATTACTTTTCCGTGTGCTAAAATCAACCTCGGGCTCAACATCACCGGCGTGCGCCCCGATGGCTACCACGACATTGAAACGGTGTTCTATCCCGTGCCGCTCTGCGACGCGCTCGAAATAAAATACATGGGCGAGGAGTTCCCCTCTGAGGTGCCGTGCGACCTGAAGGTTACGGGCCTTACCAATACGTGCAGCGACACCGACAACCTGGTGCTCAAGGCCTACAACCTGCTGGCTGCCGACTTCAAGCTGCCGCGCGTGCATGCCCATCTGTACAAGCGCATCCCCTCGGGTGCCGGATTGGGCGGGGGCAGCAGTGACGCCGCCTTCATGATTCGTCTGCTCGACGAGCGCTTCCGCCTGAACATCGGCAACCCCGAAATGGAGCGCTACGCCGCCCGTCTGGGTGCCGACTGTCCCTTCTTCATCACCGCCGAACCCGCCTTCGGTACCGGCACTGGCACCACGCTGGAGCCTGCCGACGGTCCCAGGGGCAACCTGCACGGCTATTATATAGGTATTGTGAAGCCGCAGGTTAGCGTGTCTACTGCCGATGCCTACAAGCAGATAGAGCCCCGGCAGCCCCAGGTGTGCTGTCGCGATGCCGTGCGGCGCCCCATCAGCGAGTGGCCCGGTCTGCTCAGCAACGACTTCGAGCAGCCCGCCTTCAGGCAGCATCCCGAGCTGGCGCAGCTCAAGCAGCAGCTCTACGACCTGGGCGCCCTGTATGCCCAGATGAGCGGCAGCGGCAGTGCCCTGTACGGCATCTTCAGTACCGAGCCCGCCAACTTCGCCCTCCACTTCCCCCATTGCTTCACCTTCACCGGGGCATTGTAAAGAGGGTACCGCCCGAAGGACTTGTCCACCGTCCCCGAGGGGGCGTCGCTCATCAATTGCGGGGACATACCCACTGTAGGGGCGGCCTTTATGGCCGCCCTAAGGACCCGGTTTGTCGGGCAATATGTTGATTGTGTTGGAGTTGAGTGGTCGCCCTAAAGGATTGGCTTATCCTGCAATAAGTTGATTGTATTGGAATTGCGTGGCACTTAGGGCGGCCATAAAGGCCGCCCCTACGGTGGACATTTGCCGGACCGTCCCCGAAGGGGGCGAACATGGTTAGCCCCAGGTCGAGGCGAAGCCGAAACCTGGGGTTGGGTATTGAGTGGAGTAATACGTCCTCGAAGAGGGCGAACCTGTTTATCCCCAGCGTGATAGCGAACTAAGGTTCGCCCTCTTCGAGGACGGTTCCGTCCTGTTAATCGATACCCCATGCCTGCGCTTCGCTCCGGCATGGGGCTAATCATGTTCGCCCCCTTCGGGGACGGCGCTAATCAATTGCGGGGACATGTCCACTGTAGGAGGGTGTATCAAAATGCAAATGCCATTTTGAAAATCTTACAGATTGAAACTTTCCAATAAGAAAAAGCCATTTCAAAACTCATTTCGAGTCAAGAAATGGCTTATTCTTTGCTTTTAGAGGGCTCTCAACTTACAGATTGAAGGTTGTTAGGTTGTGGATTTGCATTTTGATACACCCTCTAAGGACCCGGTGTGTCGGGCAATATGTTGATTGTGTTGGAATTGCGTGGCCCTTATGGATCGGCTTATCCTGCAATATATTAATTGTGTCGGAATTGCGTGGCCCTTAGGGCGGCCATAAAGGCCGCGCCCTACGGTGGAATGGGCTTTATCGGTCCTTAATGGTCCTCTTGTGGCTGCCCTAAGGGATCGGTTTATCCTGCAATATGTTAATTGTGTTGGAATTGCGTGGCCCTTAGGGCGGCCATAAAGGCCGCACCCTACGGTGGACATTTGCCCAGACCGTCCTCGAAGAGGGCGAACATGGTTAGCCCCAGGTCGAGGCGAAGCCGAAACCTGGGGTACGGCAACCACACGCAAACAACGTCCTCGAAGAGGGCGAACCTGTTTAGCCCCAGCGAGATAGCGAACTAAGGTTCGCCCTCTTCGAGGACGCATTCACTGAGTGGAATTCGATACCCCATGCCTACGCTTCGCTCCGACATGGGGCTAACCTAATTCGCCCCCTTCGGGGACGTCGCTAATCAATTGCGGGGACATTCCCACTGTAGGGTGCGGCCTTTATGGCCGCCCTAAGGACCCGGTTTATCCTGCAATATGTTGATTGTGTTGGAATTGCGTGGCCCTTAGGGCGGCCATAAAGGCCGCGCCCTACGGTGGAATGGGCTTTATCGGTCCTGTTACTATTTCCTGCACGATTAAATAATGCAGTTGGGCACGCACACATGGAACATAACCATGTCTGATGCCCTTTGTGTGGTTGCAATCACATTGATTTTCAGCACATTTTATTAAAATTGTGCAAGAAATATTTTGCCGTTTGGAAAATATACAGTAACTTTGCACAGCATTTTCGGAAAAGCCGATGCATTCAACAGCGATCGCGGTTGTGATTAAGGCCAAAGAGCGATGGAAGGATGTAATTGATGCAAACAACAATTAATCATTTAACAACATGTATTTAAACAAAGAAAAGAAAGAGGAAATTTTTGGCAAGTATGGTAAAGGTACAACCGACACTGGTTCAGCTGAGAGCCAGATTGCTCTGTTCACCTATCGTATCGCTCACCTCACTGAGCATGTAAAGCGTAATCACAAAGATAACGTTACTACACGTTCACTTACACAGCTTGTTGGCAAGCGTCGTGCTTTGCTCAACTATCTTTACAAACGCGATATCAATCGCTACCGTGCCGTTATTAAGGCATTAGGCTTACGTAAGTAAAAGGTCCTGGCCGGTCAGCGTACCGGCCACGGTTCAAGGATATTTTTCTTCTTCTGTATTAACTTAAAAGTAAGGGGGATGGTAGATGTGGAATCTGTCACCCTCTTTTTTTTATTCCTCCTCGTCCTCGTCGGCGGCGTTGTCGCTCACAGTGTCTAGCTGTTCATCCTTGCTGATGCTTACGCCACCCGTGCGGTTCACCTTCACCACCAGTGGCACGTATTCGTCGCTCAGACTGTTGGGCGAGCCCACGCTGGCTGCAAAGGTAAGCACGTCGCCTTTGGTCTGCATGTACACCACGCCGAGCAATGCGCCGTTGCGGCTGATGCTGTCGGGCAGATACTGCTTAAAGTCGTTCTTGGTGAAAGTACGGTTAAAGAAGGTGGAGCCGTCGGCACGTTTCACGGTAATGGTAACGCGGTTGTCGTAGTAGGGGTGAGAGCCGTCGTGAGCCAGGGGCAGGGTAGGGTCGGCCTTCAGCACCATCTGCACCTTGTATTTTGCGCCGAGCCAGCTAATGGTTTGCGTTTGCGAGGCATCGCCTGTGCGCACCGGTCCGGTGGGCTTCTGTTTTAAGTTTTCCTTGGGTACAATAATATTATCGTTGTTGCTTTTGTGGTGGCACGCCGTAAGGGCGAGCAGCATCACGAGCATGCATACGTATATCTTCATTTCGATGGGTTTAATTTATTGAGCAAGTGCAAAGATAGTTAAAAAAAACGAGATAACGCCATGCCAACCGCATTTCCGCATGGTTTCCACCCCAAAAAATGGGCCCAGTTGCAAAAGTCAGTGGATATCTATCAGAAAAAATAAAGAAAACCCTCTTTCGTGGAATCGCACAGCTCACCAGACTTACCGAAGTGTCAAAAGTGTCAGGATGTTAGTTGAGTGGGTTACCAATGCCCCGATAATTTATCAATAATTCCCCGGAATTTATCAAAAAATAACATTGTGCTTACAATTTGATGATGTTACAATAAAAAGACAAAGGTAAAATTTGGAGATATGCAAAAAAAACCTTAATTTTGCAAATGTTATCCTGAAAACAATCTTTTTACCTTGATTGGACTAATACCTATTGAGAATAAAAGTGGCCGACTGAGAAGTCCACCACTTTTTTTTATGCCCATAAGTTAAATCGCACAATGCACACACTGGTTTATTGTGCGCGCCTTTGTTTACCCCCATAAACCTGGTACCTGCACCTTTTCCTGACTTCATATTGCCTTGCCATCTCCAGAAGATAAAGAAAATCATGTACAGGCTTACGCTCCAAGAGGAGCTCTGAGTCTGAACCATCGGGAAAGCCTTACGAGCAAGCTCGACGTCTATCCCGCTGGTTGAGACTCACCCCTTTCGGGGTCAAAGCCTGTACATGAAGAAAATTGCCAAGGCATAAAATTGCGCAAAGCGCATAAAATAATATTATTACCGTACCCCCAGGTATCGGCTTCGCCTCGACCTGGGGCTAACCATGTTCGCCCTCTCCGAGGACGGCCCGGCAAATGTCCACCGTAGGGTGCGGCCTTTATGGCCGCCCTAAGTGGCACGCAATTCCAAGCCATTCCCCCAATTGCCCGACAAACCGGGTCCCTAGGGCGGCCATAAGAGGACAATTAAGGACCAATAAATCCCATTCCACCGTAGGGTGCGGCCTTTATGGCCGCCCTAAGTGGCACGCAATTCCAACACATTCACCCAATTGCCCGACAAACCGGGTCCTTAGGGCGGCCATAAAGGCCGCACCCTACAGTGGACATGTTGTTTACCGATAATTGTTGCGGAAAGCGTCCCCGAAGGGGGCGAACATGGTTAGCCCCATGCCGGAGCGCAGCGCAGGCATGGGGTACAGTATCCCACCGCGTGAATGCGTCCTCGAAGAGGGCGAACCTGTATATCCACTTGTGCCCCACGTTGCCACGTGGGGTTAACCATGTTCGCCCTCTTCGAGGACGGTCCGGCAAATGTCCACCGTAGGGTGCGGCCTTTATGGCCGCCCTTAGTGGCACGTAACTCCAAACCATTCACCCAATTGCCCGACAAACCGGGTCCCTAGGGCGGCCATAAGAGGACAATTAAGGACCAATAAATCCCATTCCACCGTAGGGTGCGGCCTTTATGGCCGCCCTAAGTGCCACGCAATTCCAACCCAATCACCCAATTGCGCGACACACCGGGTCCTTAGGGCGGCCATAAAGGCCGCCCCTACGGTGGACATGTCCCCGCAATTGATTAGCGACGTCCCCGAAGGGGGCGAACATGGTTAGCCCCATGCCGGAGCGAAGCGCAGGCATGGGGTACAGTATCCCACATCGTGAATGCGTCCTCGAAGAGGGCGAACCTGTATATCCACTTGCGCCCCACGTTGCCACGTGGGGTTAACCGTGTTCGCCCCCTTCGGGGACGTCTGGTTGTGTTGTTGTCTTAACCCCAGGTTTCGGCTTCGCCTCGACCTGGGGCTAACCATGTTCGCCCCCTTCGGGGACGGCCCGGCAAATGTCCACCGTAGGGTGCGGCCTTTATGGCCGCCCTAAGTGGCACGTAATTCCAACACAATCAATATATTGCAGGATAAACCGGACCCTTAGGGCGGCCACAAGGGCCGCCCCTACGGTGGACGCGTCCTCGACATTTTTAAGGAATACATTTTGTTGACCAATGCTCCCAATCCAAAAGTGCGGAGGGTAATGCTTTTTTTATAGCATAACATACAATCGCGAACCTCCAAAAATTCGTATCAGAACCGTACCACGCTTTGATACTCACGGTACCACGCTTTGATACGCACGATATCACGCTATGATACGCATGGTATCACGCTTTGATACTCACGGTATCACGCTTTGATACTCACGGTACCACGCTTTGAAACAATGTTGGTACTGTCATAATCAATGAAACATATATCTGGCCAGTTGCAATAATCCGTGGATATTTGCAAAAAAAACAAAGAAAACCCTCTTTGACGGATTCAAATCCTCGTGCCTCGGATTTTCATAAAAAATCCCATCGGCACAAATAAAGACTTTGCCAATGGGATTTTGCGTTGTTATATAATATGTGGTTACAAGTTATCGTCTTGTTCAGCGAGTGCCCCTTTGTAGTACTGCATGGTGAGGCAGTGCAGCGAACCGTGCTGTATGATGGCCGTTGAGGCATCTATTCCCACCACCTCGCGATCCGGGAAGCAGCCGCCTATAATGTGCATGGCCTTCTGGTCGGTTTCGGGCTGGTTGTAGGTTGGCACCATCACGGCACCGTTCAGCACCACGAAGTTGGCGTAGGTGGCAGGCAGACGTTCGCCATCGTACATCACCGGCTTAGGCATGGGTAGAGCCACGAGGTTGTAGGGAGCGCCCGAGGCAGTGGTGAACGTGTGCAGTTGCTCCTCCATCTTGTGGAGTTCAGCGTAGTTCACGTCGTTCTTGTCGTTTTCCTTACAGTACAGAATGGTGTTATCGGGTGCGAAGCGTGCCAGTGTGTCGATGTGCCCGTCGGTATCGTCGCCCTCGATGTGCCCGTGGTCGAGCCACAGCACGCGGTCGGCCTCAAGCCACGTAAGCAGCCGGTCCTCTATGTCCTGTCTGGTGAGCGGCTGGTTGCGGTGCGGTGCCAGCAGGCACTGCGATGTGGTGAGCAGGGTGCCCTTGCCGTCGCACTCAATGCTGCCGCCCTCGAGCACAAAATCCTTATGGTTGCACATGCCGGCCTTGAACACTCCGCTGGCATCCAGTTTGCTGTTGATGGCGTTGTCGAGTTGCCATTCAAACTTTTCGCCCCACCCGTTGAATTTGAAATCAAGCAGATGTATGGGCACCTGTGTGCGGTTTTTCTCGTTGGCCACAAGGGTAATGGCACCATGGTCGCGCGCCCAGGTATCGTTGGTGTCGATGGCAACCACATGGATGTGGCTCTGTTCGCGCGGCGGCAGATAGTCGTACAGCAGTTCTGCTATTTTGGCAGGTTCTGGGGTAACTATAACCAGGTCCTCGTGAGCCACTATGCATTTGGCCATATCTATAAAGGTGTGCTCTATCTTAGGGAGCACCGGTGCCCAGTCGGTGTGCATGTGGGGCCAGGTGAGTTGTATGCAGCTCTGCTGCTCCCATTCGGCAGGCATACGGTAATAGTGATTAAGTTGTGACATAATGCTACATTTTTTTTCTGAAAGCCACAGTGCAAAAACCGTGCTAAACCCTGGCCGGCAACGTTAAAAGATATTTCAGGGGCGCATGAAAGGATTTGTCCACCGTCCCCGAAGGGGGCGAACACGGTTAGGCTGCAGAAAAAGTATTTAACAGTTACAATTTATAAGTGTATTCCTTAAAAATGTCGAGGACGCGTCCACCGTAGGGTGCGGCCTTTATGGCCGCCCTAAGGGCCCGGTGTGTCGGGCAATATGTTGATTGTGTTGGAATTGCGTGGCCGCCCTAAGGGACCGGCATGTCGGGCAATTGGGTGATTGTGTTGGAATTGCGTGGCACTTAGGGCGGCCATAAAGGCCGCACCCTACGGTGGACATTTGTCGGGACCGCCCCCTTCGGGGACGTCGCTAATCAATTGCGGGGACGTGTCCACCGTAGGGTGCGGCCTTTATGGCCGCCCTAAGGGACCGGTTTGTCGGGCAATTGGGTGATTGGGTTGGAATTGCGTGCCACTTAGGGCGGCCATAAAGGCCGCACCCTACGGTGGACATTTGCCCGGGCCGTCCCCGAAGGGGGCGAACACGGTTAGCCCCAGGTCGAGGCGAAGCCGAAACCTGGGGTTAACACAACAACACTGAACCAGACGTCCTCGAAGAGGGCGAACATGGTTAACCCCACGTGGCAACGTGGGGCGCAAGTGGATATACAGGTTCGCCCTCTTCGAGGACGTATTCACGCGGGGGTATCAAGTACCCCATGCCTGCGCTTCGCTCCGGCATGGGGCTAACCTAATTCGCCCCCTTCGGGGACGTCGCTCATCAATTGCGGGGACATGTCCACATTTGGTTGAAATTAACGCGTCCACCGTAGGGTGCGGCCTTTATGGCCGCCCTAAGGGCCCGGCATGTCGGGCAATATGTTGATTGTGTTGGAATTGCGTGGCTGCCCTAAGGGCCCGGCATGTCGGGCAATATGTTGATTGTGTTGGAATTGCGTGGCTGCCCTAAGGGCCCGGCATGTCGGGCAATATGTTGATTGTGTTGGAATTACGTGCCACTTAGGGCGGCCATAAAGGCCGCACCCTACGGTGGACATTTGTCGGGACCGTCCCCTTCGGGGGACGTCGCCAATCAATTGCGGGGACATTCCCACTGCAGGGCTGCGGCGAGGAAGGGTTAGGGGCCGCCCGCAATTGAAAAACATTCGTTTTCTTTAGAAAATATCCACGGATTATGGGAACTGGCACGAAAAAAATCATTACTTTTGTAGTATCTAAACGCAAAATCAACAATAGCCAAAATGAAGAAATCTACCCTTATTACCCTGCTCATGATGGCGTGCATGCCCGCCGGTGCTGTGCGCCACTTAGTTTACTCACCCTCACGCCAGCTCTGCGTGGCCGTGTCGGACAGTGCCGGCGAGGCTTACTACAGCGTGCTGCTCAATGGCAGCGAGGTGGTGCTGCCCTCGCGCCTTGGCGTGGTTACCAACGAGGCCGACCTTACCACAGGTCTTAAGCTCACGGCCGAACCCACTGTGGAGCCCGTGCGGCAGCATTACACCCTTACGCGCACCAAGCGCAGCAGCGTTGACGTAAATGCCACGCGTGCCACCTTTACCTTTGCCAACGACAACAAGCGGGGCATTAAGATGCAGGTTACCTTCGTGGTAGAAAATAACGACGTGGCCTACCGCTACACCCTTACGCGCGGCAAGGGCGACAATCCCAAGACTCTCATCGTGGAGCGTGAGGCTTCGAGCTTCCGCTTCCCCGAAGGCACCACCACCTTCCTTTCGCCTCAGGCCGCAGCCATGAGCGGATGGGAGCGCACCAAACCATCTTACGAGGAGGAGTACACGCCCGACGCCCCCATGCAGGCACGCTCGCTCAACGGCGTGGGCTACACCTTCCCCTGCCTTTTCCATGTGGCCGGTAACCGCTGGGCACTGGTGAGCGAGACGGGTGTCGACGGCGGCTACTGCGGCAGCCGGCTCAGCGACTACGATGCCCGCCAGGGCTACACCGTGGCCTACCCCATGCAGGCCGAATGCAACGGCTGGGGCAGCAACACGGCGGCCATTGCGCTGCCGGGCAGCACGCCCTGGCGCACCATCACCGTGGGCGAATCGCTCAAGCCCATTGTGGAAACCACTATTCCCTTTGATGTAGTGGAGCCACAGTACACCGCCAACTACGACTACAAGCCCGGCCGCTACACCTGGAGCTGGCTCATCTGGCAGGACAATTCGGTGAATGCCTCCGACCAGCGGCAGTTTATCGACCTGGCGGCAAAGATGGGTTACGAGTACGTGCTCGTCGACGGTCTGTGGGACAAGCAGATAGGCACTGCCGGCATTGAGCAACTGGCACAGTATGCCAAAACCAAAGGGGTGAGCCTGCTGTTGTGGTACAACAGCAACGGTGCCGAAAACGACGCACCGCAGGGTCCGCGTGGCGTGATGAACAACAGTGCCGCACGCAAGCAGGCCATGGCGTGGATGCAGAAAATAGGAGTGAAGGGTATAAAGGTTGACTTCTTTGGAGGCGACAAGCAGCACACCATGCAACTGTATGAGGACATACTCACCGATGCCAACATGTTCGGCTTGCAGGTAATCTTCCACGGTTGCACACTGCCGCGGGGCTGGGAGCGCATGTATCCCAACTATGTGGCAAGCGAGGCGGCCCTGGCCAGCGAGAATGTTTACTTTACCGAGCACCACGCACAGCGCGAGGGCTTCGAGATGAGCATGCACCCCTTCTGCCGCAACACGGTGGGCTCGTTCGACTGGGGTGGCGTGATAATGAACCGCTACATGAGTCGTGACAACCACAGCAGCCACCGCCGCTACACCAGCGACGTGTTCGAGCTCGCCACGGCCATAACCAACCAGACCAGCGTGAACTGCGTGGAGGTTACACCCAATGTGGTTGACTCGCTGAGCCTCGACTATATTAAGTTCCTGCGCGAGCTGCCCACCACCTGGGACGACGTGCGCTTCCTGGCAGGCTATCCCGGCAAGTACGTGGTGCTGGCACGCCGACAGGGCAACCGCTGGTACGTGGGAGCCATCAACGGCACCGACAAGCCAATACAGGTGCGCACCGCACTGCCCGAGGCAGCCGGCAACAGCTTTACGTTGCTAACCGATGTGGCTAAGAAAAGTAACAGCTTGTGGCCGGAGCATAAAGCTGTGGCACAGAAACTGAACAAGAAGGGTGAGATAAAGCTTACGCTGCAACCTATGGGCGGCGCGCTAATGTATTAGTTAATGAGTCCCTTACTGTCGAGGAGGATGAACAGCACAATGGCTGCGGCCAAGGCACAAAGCACCCAGAACAACACCTGCGGCACCCCTTTGTGCCAGTGCTGTGCGCGGAGTCGTTGCTGCTTGTCCACTTCCGATAAATCGTAGTTACGCGGATCCTTTCTTGGATGGTAATGTATCATTTATTTATTGGTTATTGCACAAATTTTTGCAAAGGTATGAAATTATTGTGAAAGTGCCTTGCTTTTATGTTCTTTTTAACTCCATAAAAGGGTAAATTAACGCACACGCACACGAAACCACATAACTGCGGCACTAAAATGTAAAGATAAAGGAGTGAAAGTTATGAGTTCAATGCATTTTCTAAGGCAGTTAACCACCTGGCGGCACCACCAGCAAAAGCCCGATGTGGCACTCGTGCTGGGTGGCGGCGGCGCACGCGGACTGGCACAACTGGGCGTTATCCGTGTGCTGCAAGAGCATGGCTACCGCATCACCTCGGTGGCAGGCACATCGATTGGTGCACTGGTGGGCGGCTTCTTCGTGGCTTGTCAGCTCGACGAGATGGAGCGGCGCGTCAACGCGCTCACGCACAAGCAGCTTGTGCAACTGCTAAGCTTCAAGCCAGGGTGGGAGAGCGTGGCCACGGCACGCCAGCTCAAGAAACTGCTCGACAAGTTGCTGTGCAACATCCGCATAGAACAGCTCGCAGTGCCCTACTGCTGTGTGGCATCCGATGTGATAAGCGGGCGCCGCTACGTGTTCACCGAGGGAAAGCTCAGCACGGCCATCCGGGCCAGCATCAGCATTCCCTGCTTCTTTGACCCTGTGAACTACAAAGGCATGCTGCTCGTCGACGGTTCCGTGCACGACACGCTGCCGCTCGACCTTGCCCGCCGTTCGCGCCACACCATCGTGGTGGCAGTGGATGCCAGCGCGACCAACCAGAACCCCATTGCCAAAGCACCGCAGAACTACCTCAGCATGACGTTGCGTTGCTCAGAGATGATAGTGTCGGCCAACACCGAACTCATGAAGCAGCTCTACCATCCCGATGTGCTCATCAATCTGCCCACCGACCATTACGGCATGTTCGATTTCGACAAGGGTGCCGACATCATAGCCTATGGCCGCGTGCTTGCCGAGAAAGCCATTGCCGCGTACGAGCGGAAGTAAGGCCCCCCCCCACGCAAGAGAACCATTAAGGACCAATTAAGACCATTACCCGTATATCTGCAAACAAGCGTATGGGCAGCGACAGCCGCGAGGGGGCTGAACATGGTTAGCCCCATGTCGGAGCGAAGCGCAGACATGGGGTATTGAATTCCCCTCAGTGGATGCGTCCTCGAAGAGGGCGAACCTTAGTTCGCTATCACGCTGGGGCTAAACAGGTTCGCCCTCTCCGAGGACGTCTGGTTCTGTCGTTGTCTTAACCCCAGGTTTCGGCTTCGCCTCGACCTGGGGCTAACCGTGTTCGCCCCCTTCGGGGACGGCTGGGCAAATGTCCACCGTAGGGTGCGGCCTTTATGGCCGCCCTAAGTGGCACGTAATTCCAACACAACCAACATATTGCAGGATAAACCGGGTCCTTAGGGCGGCCACAAGAGTCACGCATTTCCAAACCATTCCCCCAATTGCCCGACACACCGGTCCCTTAGGGCGGCCATAAAGGCCGCACCCTACAGTGGACATATGATAATGACCACTTCCGTAAGATTGTCATTGTAGGTGATGATATCCACCGCAAGGAAGACGAACTCGGAGTGTTGACTGTTGAACTTTTGGATTTCTTGACAGACAAGAACTTGTTGGAGCAAGGATAAAGCGACATTGTATGATGCATATTTACGCACCGTGAATACACGCTTTTTTATTAATCTCGTTTAGAACGACCAACCGAAGCCTATGTACGGAAAGAAAGCAGCCTTGTTGAGTCCGTACTTGTCGCCAAAGTTGAACGACGGTGAAACGCCTACACGAAACATGAAGCCGTTGGGGCGCTGATAGCGGTAGCCGATGTCGCCGAAGAAGAAATAACCGAATTGAGTTTTTGATGAAGTGTAAAAATCAATTTTAGGAGAAGTTTCGTCTGTATCCGCCCCACCTGGATACGACCCTGTATCTTTGACGTATCCTATTGTTTCCTTTACTTGATATACACCAAGACTCGCACCGAACCCCAGCTCCAACTTGCTATTCTTCTTTCCGAGTAGATAGTTTAGCTCCAACGGAACACCAACGCCATTGATTTTCTGGTCGAATAACCCAGAATTGTCTCCATAGCCATAGCCAATGCCCACACGGTAGCCTAAACCAGAGTTTCCATTGAATCTGCTGTCGTAGTTGATGCCTGCAATATTTTGGGCACCAAGTAATTCTACAGACAGACTGCGTGTCCTCTGCTGTGCCATTACTGCCGAAAAACAGCATAATGCAAATAATGATAATACAATCTTTCTCATCATATGCTTATTGTCGATGGGTATTCTATCCTTTAGTTTGCTTCAACATAATGTCCTAAACGGTCGGGTCTGTTTCCATCGGTAAAGAGGTAGAATATTCCGTCAGGGTTTTCAACAATAGAGACCTCAGTATAGGTGAAATCAGGGTAGTCAGTGTGTAAGGATTCCAATACGTTGCTTGGTACCGTTGTGCCTTTCGGCAAGGGGTAACAGGTTTCTTTCCATGTCGTACCCTTGCGGGAAGTTCTGAAGTATACGGACTTTAACACGCCGTCGTGCATGATGAGATAGTTGTAATCACCGCCGTCGTTGACAAAAGCAAGCACTTTGGAGCCTTTGTAGTGCGCTGTAATCCATTCCATATCGCCAGGAATCGTACCTATATATTCAGCGTCGTTCAGTCTGTATGTGCATGCCTTGGTCACCGTTCCTTTGCTGTCGATGACAAGTGTGTGGACGAGATTCTTGAGCTTGGGGGTGTCCTGCAGATAGCAGAGAATATAGTATGTCCCGTTTATGCTGGCCTGTGTCACTTCCTTGATCTCCAAGAATTCATCGTTTCTGGCCTCCTGGTTTATCGTGAGCAGCCGGTATCGCACCGAGCTGGGCAACTGGTCAATGTCAGAGAGCGTCCGCACGGTGCGGTTCCACGCATTGTCAACGTATACAACCACGCACTCATTCCCCGCGTTGTCCTCAGAGGTGACATACGTTTCCATTGCTCCACTGTCGACGTAAGGCTCTGGACCTGTGTAAACGCTTTTGATAGTGTAGTTCTCGCAGCGTTCGTGGAAATCATTGGCAATGGCCTCCGGCAAAGTTTTGCCATTGATCGGTGTCACATTTTCAGAGTCGCATGAAGTCAGCGCAAGGACTACGACAGCAATCCATCCGTACATCAAATGTCTAAATCCAAACTTTTTCATTTTATACTTCAATTTATGGGTTCGTTCAAAGGACAAGTTGCCTGAGAACTTATTATTATGCTGCAAAAGTACAATCGTTTGTTTTTATAAACGGAATTTTTGCTGCCATATACCTATAAAAACAAAAACGCCCCGCACATTTGAGCATCGTTGAGAGGCTTGGCGGGTTCTCGTGCTGCAAAGATACGAACAATCATTGATAATACAAACTTTTTAGCAGAAAAATATGTGGAAAATCGGGAACTGTCAAAAAGCACTAAGAAAGTGTTAAAAATCAAAGAATGTTGAGAATCAAGGCTTTATGTTTGGTTAGTCATAGTAAGTTATGATTAGGTCCGATTTGCCCAGCCGTCCTCGGAGGGGGCGAACATGGTTAACCCCACGTGTCAACGTGGGGCACAGGGAATACAGGTTCGCCCTCTTCGAGGACGTAGCCGCAGGTTGGGATTCATTACCCCATGCCTGCGCTACGCTCCGGCATGGGGCTAACCGTGTTCGCCCCCTTCGGGGACGCTTGCCCTGCGATTATCGGTCAACAAAATGTATTCCTTAAAATGTCGAGGACGCGTCCACCGTAGGGGCGGCCTTTATGGCCGCCCTAAGGGCCCGGTGTGTCGGTCAATTGGGTGAATGGTTTGGAATTGCGTGGCCGCCCTAAGGACCCGGTTTGTCGGGCAATTGGGTGAATGGGTTGGAATTGCGTGCCACTTTGGGCGGCCATAAAGGCCGCACCCTACGGTGGAATGGGATTTATTGGTCCTTGATTGTCCTCTTATGGCCGCCCTAGGGACCCGGTTTGTCGGGCAATTGGTTGATTGGGTTGGAATTACGTGCCACTTAGGGCGGCCATAAAGGCCGCACCCTACAGTGGAATGGAATTTATTGGTCCTTAATTGTCCTCTTATGGCCGCCCTAAGGACCCGGTTTTGTTGGGCAATTGGGTGAATGGTTTGGAATTGCGTGGCCCTTAGGGCGGCCACAAGGGCCGCCCCTACAGTGGATGCGTCCTCGACATTTTTAAGGAATACACTTATAAATTGTAACTGTTAAATACTTTTTCAGCAGCCTCACCATGTTCAGCCCCTCCGGGGCTGTCGCTGCTCAATTGTGAGGGCTGTATTTGCATTGGCACATTATTCCAACCCAAAAAATGGAATTGAATGAATGTCCAATATACTGCAGCGTGGCGGGCTTACACCATCTTTACCAGGTGCCGCATGGCGTGGCCGCCCCAGGCGGTGTCGTTGGCATACTGGAAGCCGGCGCGGCGGTACAGGCGCTCGGCCTCAGGGTTGCCCTTGTCGACGAGCAGACCCACCCGGGCTATGCCCAGTGCACGGGCCTTATCGGCAGTGGCATTGAGCAGGGCCGTGGCGATGCCCTGGTGACGGTAGCTGGCATTCACAGCCAGACTGTCGATGTAGAGCTCGTCGGGCTGAGCCTCGTCGTCCATGTGGCGATAGTCCTGCTTGAAGTGCTGCATGGCAGCCTGCTCGAAGGCATGGCGCAGCCTGTGCAGGTCGGCACCGTTGTAGCTCACGCAGATACCCGCCAGCGCGCCGCCCTCAGCGCGTGCCACCAGCGTGTTGCGGTAACTGTACTGACTGTCGGGCTGTGCCACCAGTTGGGTCATCACGTCCTCAAACTCCCCGAGCGTGTGCCCCGGCCCCATAAGGTTAAGGCAACATTCGTAGTTCATTGCCTCCATGATGAGGCGGGCTATTTGCCGGCTTTCTGCCGGTACGGCATTCTCAATTTTCATGTTGTTCTCCACTAAACTTCTTTATGTATTCACTCGGCATGCAGCCATACTGCCGGGCAAAGTTGCGTGCAAAGTAGCCGGGCGAGCTGTAGCCCACGGCATAGCACACCTGACTTATGCGCATGTTGCCCTCGCGCAGCATGGCGGCAGCCTTGCGCAACCGCATGAAGGTGATGAGCTCCTGGGGCGCCATGCCCGTTAGTGCCTTGGTTTTGGCAAACAAACCGGTGCGGCTTATTTCGAGCTTCTTCATAAGGAACTGTATATTCAAATCAGATGAGCACAGGTTCTGCTCAATGAGCTTGCTCATCTTGTCGAGCAGCATCTTGTCTTTCTCGGTTTTGGCCAAGGTAGAGACAGGCTTCTCGGGTTCTTCGGCCACCTGATGTATCAGCTCGCGGCGCACCTCGATGAGTCGCTCTATGCAAGCTTCAAGGTAGCGCATGCTGAACGGCTTTTCAATAAATGCGTCGGCACCGCTCTCAATGCCGGTTACCTTAGCCTCGTCGTCGGTTTTGGCGGTGAGCATGATGAAGGGTATGTGCGATGTGGCGGTGTTGCCGCGCACCTGCCGGCACAGTTCGGCGCCATCCATCCCGGGCATCATCCAGTCGCTCACAATCAGCGTTACGCTGTGTTTGCGCAGTTGTGCAAGTGCCTCCCTGCCGTTGCCCGCCGTGAGCACGTGGTACGTTTTGCTGAAGTTCTGCTTCAGGAAGTTGCACAGGTCGCGGTCGTCCTCTACTATCAGCACCGTGTTGTCGCCCTTGTCAAGTGCGGCTATCTCGTTCGTCGTGCCGGCAGGCTCAGCTGTTGCCACATGTATTGCCTTGTCGGGCTCGGGCACAGCCGTTTTCTTGTCGTCCTGCTGCAGTGCCGTTTGCTGGCGCAGCGGCAGCGTAACGGTGAAGGTGCTGCCCTTGCCCGGAGCCGACTGCACCTCAACCATGCCGTGGTGCAGCCGGGTGAGCTGCTGCACAATGCTCAGCCCGATGCCCGTGCCGGGTTTGTTGTCGCGTGCCTGGTAGAACTCGTTGAATATTTTTTTCTGGTCGGCCTCGCTGATGCCTATGCCGTTGTCGGCCACCGTGATGCAGAAGTGGTCGTTGTCGTTACACAGCCGGCACTCCAGCGTGATGCTGTCGTGGGTGTACTTCATGGCATTGGTAAGCAGGTTGCTCACTATCTTGGTGATGCTCTCGCGGTCTACCATGGCTGTGAGCTGCTTGTCGGGCTCGGTGAGCGTAAAGTTTATGTTGCGGCTCTCCATGGTGGTTTTAAACCGGGTTACCACGCTTTGCAGAATGTCGTCGAGGTTGTACAGCCCGAAGTGCAGTTCAAGTCCCTGCTGCTGCACCTTGTTGAAGTCGAGCAGCTGGTTCACCAGTTCCAGCAGTCGGTCGGTGTTGCGACTGATGAGCTGCAGGTTGCGGCTCACGCCCGATACCTGCTCCACACTGGTTACACGCTGCATGATGGGCCGCAGCGACAGTTTGAGCTCGTCGAGCGGAGCCTTGATGAGGCTCACCGGCGTGCGTATCTCGTGCGCTATCATGGTGAAGAAGCGCAGTCGGGCGTCCTTGGTGGCTCTTTCGTTCTGTTCCTGCAGCTTGTGCAGTTCGTGCTGGTGCCGGCGTTCGGCAAGGCGGAGCCGCCAGCGCAGCACCATCCAGATGCCCGCCACAATAAGCACCACGTAGAGCAGTTGGGCGGGCCAGCTCCACCAGAAGGGCGGCAGTATAACGATTTTCAGTTCGGCGCACTTGCTGCTCCACACGCCGTCGTTGTTGGTTGCCTTCACGCGGAAGGTGTAGGTGCCCGGCGCCAGGTTAGAGTAGGTGGCCTCGTGCTGGTTGCCCACGTAGTTCCAGGCATTGTCGATGCCGTCCATGCGGTAGGCGTACAGGTTCTTGCCCGGCGTGCAGTAGCTCAGTGCGGCATACTGCAGGGTTATCATGTTCTCGCTGTGACTGAGTCGCAGTTCCACGGTGCCATGCGAGTTGCTGCGGAACTTGTCGCTTGCGGCCGACAGCACTTTGTTGAACAGTTTTATCTGACTAATCACTACCGTGGGGCGCACCTGGTTGACGCGGATGTTGTAAGGGCGGAACACATTGAAGCCCTGGGTGGAGCCAAAGAATACCGAACCATCAGAGGCGAGCAGTCCGGAGTTAATCTGGAACTGTCCGCCGGCCACTCCGTCGGCTGTGTTGAATATCTGGATGCCTTTGCCGGGCTGGTACTTGATGATGCCGGCGGCCGAGGTGAGCCAGATGTCGTTGCCATAGCCCACGATAGAGTAGATGCTTTGCCGCTGCAGGGGCAGACGTATGGCAGCAAAGCCGTTGCCCTGCCACTGGCACAGACCGTTCGATGTGGCGAACAGCAGTTTTCCGCCCGGTGTTACGAAGATGCTGTTCACCTCGTTGGAAGGCAGGGCGCCGGCCCCAGTGTGGTGCAGGTAGTTGGTGAAGCGGCCGTTGCTGCCGAGCCGCCACAAGCCCTTGCCCTGTGTGGCAAACCACAGGTTGCCCTGGCGGTCGGCCTTGATGTCCATGGTTGTGGCGCCAAAGTTCTTAAGGAACCTGAAGTTGTCGGCCTGGGTATCGTACACTGCCACGCCGTCCATCGAGGTGGCCCACACGCGGCCGCGTGCGTCCTTGTACAGGGCGTAGCAGCTCTGGCGGTTGGCCGAGGCGCCCAAAACATATTGTTTAATGGCACCGGTGGCAGTGTTCAGGCGGATGATGCCCCTGGAGTAGGTGCCTGTCCACAGTGTGTTGCCGTCGGCGCACAGGGCGTGCACGTTGTAGTGGCGCAGCAGCTGCTGGCCCGGGTAGTTCCTGAAGCTTGCCGTTGCCAGGTTGTAGCAGTTCAGTCCGCCGTCGTCGGTGGCTATCCAGATGTTGTGGCTGGCGTCCTCGCAGAAGCGGCCCACCACGTTGCCGTTCAGTCCGTTGTTGTTGCTGAACAGGTTGAAGCGGTGACCTATGGGCGAGAAGTAGCTCACGCCGCCGTAGAACGAGCCCGTCCAGAGCCCGCCCTCGCGGTCGCGCTTCACGGTGTACACAAAGCGGTCGGCAATGCTTTGCAGCTGGCTCACGTCGCCAATGGGCAGGCAGGTGTGGGTTTGTGTGTTGTAGGCAAACACGCCGTTGTCGCAGCCCACGAGCAGCTGGCTGCCATAGTCGGCTGCTACGCAATGTATGTGGTACAGCAGGGTGCTGGTGGCGGCATCGGGCGTAAGGGTGCCGTCGGGCCGCAACTGCATTAGTCCGTGGTCCCACGTGCCGAGCCACAGCGTGCCGTCGGCAGTGCGTGTAAGGTCCATGCCGCCGTAAACAGGCTGGCGTGAGGCATATTCAAAGCGGTTGGTGGCCTGGTTAAGTTTCAGCAGATTGTTGCGGGTGCCCTTGGTGTAGAGCCACAGCTGGTTGTCGGCATCGGCATACACGCGACTGATGTTGTTGCCCGTTTGCGGCAGGTTGTACTGCCGTGTGCTGCCACCGCTCACGCAGAACACGCCCTGTGAGCTGGTGCTTATCCACAGCCGGCCCAGGCGGTCGACGGTGAAGCTCGTTACCATGCTGTTAATCCTGGTCGACACGCGGCTCACGCGGCCCGTGAGCTGATTGTACACAAAGGCGCCGCGGGCGGTGCCGGCATAAATAAGGTTGCCGTGAGCCAGCACGGTGCTTACAAACTGGTCGGTGCCGCACTGCGCTATGTTGATTTGCTGAATGCCTATGCCATCGTAGCGGCACAGTCCGGCATCGGTGCCGAGCCATATAAACCCAGTGGCATCTTGCGTGAGCGAGCGTACCGTGGCCGACGGCAGTCCCTGTCCGAGCGAGATGTTGCTGCACGCGCTGCCTGCGGCATGGCTTACGGGAGTCGATAAAAGAGTGAAAAGGAAGGTAAGTAAAAGGCAGATGATTCGCATAAGGTTCAGATGGAAATATTTTTGAACGACTGCCACAGTGCGTCCTGCGGCAGCGGGCTCACCACGCGCACCGGCTGGTGGGTAACGGGGTGTTCGAATTCTATGCAGCGTGCCAGCAGCGATATGCTGCCGTCGGGGTTGCTGCGGCGTGCGCCGTATTTCAAATCACCCTTAATGGGGCATCCCATGTTGGCAAGCTGGCACCTTATCTGGTGGTGCCGGCCCGTAAAGAGGCGCACCTGCAACAAACAGTAGCGCTCGCTGTGAGCCAGCAGCCGGTAGTGCAGCACCGCCTTCTTGCTGCCTGGCACCTCGGTGGGGTGGGCGTAGCTTTTGTTCTGCTTTTCGTTGCGTGTAATCCACGAAGTGAGGGTATCCTCGGGCAGGGGCGGTTGGCTTTGCGTTATGGCCCAGTAGGTTTTGTGCACCTCGCCCTGGCTGAACATGCGGTTGAGCCTTGCCAGAGCTTTCGATGTGCGTGCAAACACCACGAGTCCGGCCACGGGCCGGTCTAAGCGGTGCACCACGCCCAGGAATACGTTGCCCGGTTTGTTGTACTTCTGCTTGATGTACTGCTTCACGGCATCAGCCAGTGTGGCGTCGCCGGTTTTGTCGCCCTGCACTATCTCGCCGCTGCTTTTGTACACTATGATGATGTGGTTATCTTCGTAGAGAGGTATCACGATTGCGAATGGTGATTTTTAAATAGTGAGTTAAAAAAGGTGGGGGTCTGAGCTTTGTTACGGCACAGCCTCCACCTGATGCAAAATTATGAAAAAAAAATTTGAATTACATGTTCATGCCGCCGTCAACCTGGATAACCTGACCCGAAACATAGCTCGAAAGGTCGGAAGCCAGATACAGAGCGGTGTTGGCAATGTCGTCCACCGTACCGCCGCGGCGCAGAGGTATGCGGCTTATCCACTGCTTGCGAATATCCTCGGGCAGCTGCTGAGTCATGGCAGTATCGATGAAGCCAGGGGCGATGGCGTTGGCGCGAATGCCCTTGGGGCCCATTTCCTGTGAGATGCTCTTTGCCAGGGCAATCAGTCCGGCCTTTGAGGCAGCGTAGTTGCACTGTCCGGCATTGCCGTGAACACCCACTACCGATGCCATGTTGATGATGCGGCCGTCGCGCTGGCGCATCATGATGGGCACGCAGGCGTGTATAAAGTTGAAGGCGCTCTTAAGGTTCACTGCGATAACGGCGTCCCACTGCTGCTCGCTCATGCGCAGCATCAGTCCGTCCTTGGTAATACCGGCGTTGTTCACCAGAATATCCACAGAGCCGAAGTCGGCCTTTACCTGAGCCACCACCTTGGCAGTTTCATCAAAGTTGGCAGCGTTGCTGGCGTAGCCCTTAGCCTTCACGCCTTTGGCAGCGAGTTCGCGCTCGGTGGCCAGGCCTCCGTGCTCCTCGTCGATAAACAAATCGGTGAATGCGATGTTGGCGCCCTGCTCGGCAAATTTCAGCGCAATGGCTTTGCCAATGCCGCGTGCAGCACCAGTGATAAGGGCCGTCTTGCCCTCTAAAAGTTTATTGGTTTCCATAAAAATGTTATTTTATTACAGTGATATCTGTTTTGTTTGTCATGCAAAAGTATTAGTTTTTATTGACTTAAGCAAATTTTAGCACTGTAAAAATAGGTTTGGTGCAACAAAAGGGTGTCTTTAAAAGCTGAAGGTTATGCCAGCCTGCAGGCACCATTTGTGCGCAATGTACTGGGCCAGGTCGTTGTCGTTGAACGTGCGGCAGAGGTTGTAGCCGGCACTGGCGTAGAGGCCCACCACCTCGCCCAGGTTATAGCGGTAGCCCACGTGGCAGTTCAGTACGGCAAACGATGCCGACACACCGCCGTACACATCGGCTTGCATGGGCATGTGCAGCCAGTCCTGTGCGTGCACGTCGCAGTCGATTGCAACGTCGAGGTACTCCAACCCGTTGAGTTTATCGTTGTACTTGTCTCCCAGGTTTGCGAGCATGTAGTCGATGTGTCCCCCTATCGACACGGCGTCGGCCAAACCGAACTGGTAGCCCACTTCCACGGCGGGTTTGCTGCCCCACTGCAGGTAGCCGATGGTGAGTTTGCGGTCGTCGCTGCCGTCGAAAGCCTGGGCCGATGCCTGCTGGGTGGCAGTGAGCATGAGCAGCAGAAGCAGAATGGTGTTTAAGATTTGGTGCCTCATGATTCCTGATGGTTATTTAACGGTGTATTTTGTAATGGCAAACACTTTGCGGCGGTCGCCCGTGCGCTGGTTTTTCACAATCTCGGTGCCGTAAACCACAAAGTTGTTGTCGTACCAGTAGTCGTTGTTGCTGTCTGCCTTGCGCACCTTCTCGTCGGTGTCGGTAGTTTCCAGGTGGTCAACCTCGGCATCCTTCACCACACGTCCGTCGCTGTTAGCCACCAGTTTGCTCACAAACTTGTTGCCGGTGGTGTACATCATCTTAACGTTGTTGCCGCTGATTGAGGCCGAGATGAACTGTTTGTGCCACATGGGGAGGTTCTTTATTTTAAGCGGGAAGCACTGGTCCCACAGCATGTTGCCCTGACTGTCGAACTTGGCGAGCACGCCATGGGTGTACTGGTAGCCGACAAAGTAGGTGTTGGCAACCCCGTACATGACAACGGTTCTCCACACGGGGTAGTAAGCCTCGCCCAGATAGTAGTAGTATTTGCCGTCGGTTAGTATGTTGTGGTTCAGCATGTTGTAGTTAAGTAAAAGTTCCTTGCCCTTGGCTTCGGCCTTGGCCATCTTGCGTGCGATGCGCTTCTGGCTCTTTTCGCTCATGTAGTCGGTAAAGTTGTGCAGGTCGGTAAAATTGTAGAACTTCAGCGGTTCGATTCTGTCATTGGCCACCTCTCCGAAGTAGATGCCCTGCGAGAAGTTCTTGCGGTTGTTCGAGAAGGTGCCCGTTACAAAGTATTTCCCACCCGTTTTCGAGAGTGATGCCGAGAGAATGTGCTCTTCGGCATTTACAGTGAGGTTGGTGGCCGAAAGCTGTTGGCCCTGGCGGTTGATCTTCACGAGGTAGAGTTCGCCGTTTACGTCGACCAGTGCATGCACCACGCCATCAATCATGGTATTGTCGAGCACACTGATGTTTTTGTTTTTCACCCCGTCGAAATGCATCTCGCACACGTGGTTCTCACCGTTCTGCAGATTGATGATGCCCACCTTGTCGATGCTCTTCTCCGTACTGTTGTAGAGCATGGTGGAGCCAAAGATGTTAAAGTCGCGCATGGTGCCCTTGCGGGTGTACTCACTTTGGGTAACGGTAGAGCGATGGGTGGCAGGGTTGAAGGCCACCACGATTACGCCGCCTTTGCCGTTGCGCATCACGGTGTAGTTCATTTTGTTTTCGTAGAAGTGCACGTCAATGTGATAGTTCTTGTCAACGAGCATCGAGTCGGTGTAAAGTGTTTTCAGGTCGTTCGAGAAGTACACGGTTTGCATGTACCGCTTGTCGCCCTCGGTTTTTTTGGCGAAGCGTTGCAGCAGCAGTCCCTGGTTGCCCATAGGCATCACCATTTCGTTGTTGTAGTTGTCGTTGTGGGGATATTCCACGCGGGCTGTAACCTGTGCGTGAACGGTGCCGCACAGCACCGATGCCACCATAAGGGTGAGAATTGTGAAATGTAAACGCATAATAAGGTATGTTTTTAGATGTTTAACGTCAGGTATTCCTCTGTTGTTGTTTGAAACATTCGAAATTACTTAAAAATAATTAGAACTTTGCATGTAAAGCAGAAAAAGTTTTCAAAATTCCCACGTTATCGATTACGTTGCGTTAGGAACTGCCCCTTAACTGGTGCTTTCGCGGGCGGCCACGGGGGCCGCAGCCCTGCAGACAGTCAATGTCTTTGTCCTGACTCATATTGCCTTGCCATCTCCAGATGATAAAGAAGAAAATCATGTACAGGCTTACGCTCCATGAGGAGCTCTGAGTCTGAACCATCGGGAAAGCCTTACGAGCAAGCTCGACGTCTATCCCGCTGGTTGAGACTCACCCCTTTCGGGGTCAAAGCCTGTACATGAAGAAAATTGCCAAGGCATAAAATTGCGCATAGCGCATAAAATAATATTACTAAAGTTTCCCACTTGCCATTTTACTGGCTTTCGCGAATAATCAAACATTGCAATATACTGATTGACATTCTATTAACATTTCGCAAATAGAAGTTAACGCGCTGTGTTAGCGCGTAACCGCG